>JAABUZ0100001427.1_pt1 | contig 45575 bp, 40 predicted proteins | sample 5562091 | NCBI WGS metagenome assembly JAABUZ01 (sample SAMN12813069, study PRJNA571459) | rock metagenome | isolation source: Antarctica rocks | place: Antarctica: Victoria Land, Linnaeus Terrace sud | collected 2015-12-21
ACGCAGCCGTCACCAATGGTATGCGCCGCTCTAGATGAGCGGCCGTGCAGGCGCTCTCCGCTAGCTGATTGAGAAATGTGAGGATCATGGTCCACATGAGAATTTGTACGGCGGGTATCGCGGCGGCGAACTCTCGGCCTCCCAACATCTCGACGATGTTGCCTGCCTCCATTGTGACGACAAGAGCGCAAGGCAGTGCAAGAATTAGCAGCACCCGAACCGCCTCAACATAGAGGTTCGCAAAGCGTCTGGAGTCCTCGCGAAAGCTTGTGCAGAACAGTGGATACAATCCATTTACATAGACATGTGCAATAGAGATCAGAGGATCGGTAATACGCGATGCGAGGGCGTAGATGCCCACATTCGCTGGCGTGCTCTCTACTGTCAGGACCAGCAGATCAATCTGTCCCGCAACGAGTGTCAAGATCCTATGTCCCAGCAGCGGCAGACCACTCAACATATATTCGCGCAAACGTAAGAGGCTAAAATGCAGGCGAATGCTATAGCGTCTGCACGCCAGCCAGAGTTGGAGCAGAAAGGCGGGCAGATCTGAATAGACGACTATAATGTAGATCCAGAGCAGCGAGAGATGCAATAGAACGGCGAGTCCTATCAGGGTAGCGGTCAGTATGCGGTTGACTGCCTCAAGTAGTGCAAGCGGGCCAACGTGCTGCTCCGCCCGGAATCCGTGCGATAAGATGATACGTGCACCATTGAACGAGAAGCTGAAGAGCAGCGAAGTACATCCAATGAGAAGTAAGTTGCGCTGCTCTGCTTGAATCGGCAAGAGACAGGCGACCAGGGCAGCGATGGCGGAACTCGCCATCGTCGAGACGAGCCGCGAACCCAACGCATAACTGAGTGTACTCCCCCAAATTGCCCTGGGCCGGCTGCTCAGTTGACGAATCACCAGGGGGTCCATCCCGGTTCCACTGAGCAGGGCAAAGATTGTGAGAAACGGAAAGGTGAGGCTATACTCGCCATATTGTATAGGTCCAAGATAATGGGCTAGCAGTGATGTAGTGGGAAATATAAGCGGAAGCGCGATACCCCATGAAAACAATTGAAAAAGTATTGCGCGTCCTGTTGAGGCACCATCCAGTCTCGCGTCCTCTGCGTTTCCTGTACCATTTTTGAGACGAAGAAATGCTAGCATCCTGCTGCGTAATCTTTTGTTTAATGTGCCGTTCAATGTCTGCCTCGTCCACGCGAATACAACGCTTAACGCCTTTGCAGTCTTTCCCTCTTCGATAGAAGGTCTAGATCCAAGAGCGAGCCCGGCTAGTAAGAAGAGGACAACAGGCCCTTCCAACTGGTCAAGCGGCGCATCAAAGAAGCCGATCAGAACGTTGGCGATCATCGCTAGAGCGGCCGCCAGCAGAATCGCTTGCTGTTGATTCGGCGCTTCATAGTAGGCTCGGATGCAACAAACAATAATGCCGAGCAATAACAGTATGCCTGTAAGAAGCCAGGGCAGGCCGCTCTCCATCGCCCACTCTAAATACTGCTGATGAGGATGAATGCCCATCGCCCCTAGCTCGTTCGCCCGGCTGACGATAAGTTGTGCATAGTAGTAGTGAAACTGCTCTAAACCAATTCCGAGCCACGGATTCGTCCGAATGAGCTTGAGCGCTAGATTCCAGATGAGCAAACGATTCGAGGTTGAAGTCTCATCGTGTGTGAAGAACGCGGCGATCCTCTCGCTAAATAGAGCGCTGGTTGTCGCTGCCAATAGAAGCGAGTAGCCCAGTAGCTTGAAGCGCCGGGTAATACCAAGAGCGAGCAGCGTTATGACGCCCGCGCCTGCGACGGCGCTCCTCGTCCCTGTCCCAATAATACTCAAGGCGGTTGCCAGCGTCATAAAAGCGCCGCCGATACGTTGCCAGCGCCAACTGCCCAGCAGCCAGCAGACCAGAGCCACGGCGAAGAGGTTGACCAGGTACATCCCAAAGTTGACCGACCAGGAAAATGGTCCCCAGAGCCGCCCCTCGCTTAACACAGCATTGTTTGCTCCGCTGGCCTCAAGCCATACAGCCAGGGGAAAGCCTATAAACTCGGCCAGACCGACCAGATAGGGAGGCAGGCTTACAAAGAGTATTCCAATTAAAAATCCTGTGCTATCCCTGATATACGGGGCGAGCAATGTGCCGCAAAAGAAGGCGCTGAACATGATACAGAGGGCTAGCAGCCTCTTATCTGCTCCATATGTATCGCTTCCCTGCACACTTCCAGCAACCTCCGGGACATGCGCAAAAGAGATAAACGCGAGTAGCAAGAATGCTAACGCGAACAGATGAGGAGCAGAGAAGTGTGTGCGCGGGCGGCGGAGAAAGACAGTGACGAGGCAGAGTCCAACAGCGGGCTCAACCAGATGCATATGATGCCCCGGTACTGGCAGCACCAGAGCTGGAAGACCCGCGCAAGCCCCTACGAGAAGGAGCGCCAGGCCAGGACGTACGATTGCCAGCAACGCGACCGCTCCGACCACAAAGACGAGCAGTGTAACCAGTTGAGATTGAATCAAAGCACATAGAAGGCTTATACACGAGAGAAGACAAATGGCGGCGATAAGCGCCCGCTTCTGCTCTTCCCAATAGTGTCGGACATGTTCGTACACCTTCCTATATCCATTTGCCACATCTATCTCGTACCGTTTTTGCAACATCTACATAACCCTACCCTTCAAAAGAAATTTTGCTACACCAAATTTTCATTTGAACCTGCGTTTCGTTTATCATTCACTCTCTACTCTATGGCCGTGAACATCTCAAGCTCGCTTCCCCGGTCGAGTTTTAAACTGCGTTTTAGACTCTTGTATCATCCTTGCAACCTGTAGCTCTGGCTCAATCTTTTGATTCGCCTCTGGAAGTGGATCAGTCGTAATATCTGTCCGGCCTTTACGCAGTGGAAATGGTGCAGGTAGCTCTGTGTTTGCTAGCAGCACATTGCTTGCTTGTTGAGAAACATCCGTCGAAGATTTAACAGGCGAGCGCAACGGAAACAAAACAGGTGTTTTAGGGATGAGCTTGTCTATCGGTGCCAGTTTACTGCGTGTTGAGGTCAAAGGGGCAGCCGCACTCGGCAGAGATGTAAGAGCGGCTGGACGCCCTGCAATCTTTCGTCGTGCAACACTAGGTATGTCTGCAAAGCGTACACCAAGCACTTCGCCCACCGTCTGCTGCTCATGAGCCGGGTTATCATATGGGGCTATCCTCTGCTCTTGTAGAATCTGGTCTTTTGTACTAGCTACAGTTTGTATAGCCATTACATTCTCTACATTTTGCGAATCGGTATAGTAATACGACATCTGTCCCACTTTTTGTCGATTAACCACGACGCCTAGTATTGGTGCTTGCAGGTGAAGAGTATGGATGTTGCATAGCGTCTCCTTCTGCTCTTTGCCTGCCTCGATGACCATTATGATGCCGTCCGCAATCGTACTCAGTCCGCAGGTATCGCCGCCCTCATTCAGCGGTGCAGTATCACAAATGATGAGATCGATGAGGGGAAGTATAGAGCTCTCGTCTGGCATCTGCCGTTCTCCTGATAACCACTCTTTGAGTTGTTGAAGCGCCTGGATGCTTGTAGCTACCGGCTGCATAGGTGGTGGGCCAGTGGGAATGAGCCATAGATTGGCGATTGGTGTTTTCCAATGCTGCAGCCAGTTATTTGGATACAGAGTGGGCTGTTCTCGAAAGCGTTCTATATCAGCCAGCCGATTGCTCAGACCATTTGTGTTGGGACCACGAAATATCTCATGTAACAACGGCCTACGCTGATTGGTATCGAGCAGCAGGACACGCATCCCTGATTGGGCGAGGGAGATTGCCAGATGGACGGCGACTGTAGTCGCTCCAGCTTTTGTGCGAACTCCTGAGACCAGCAGGAAACGCTGGCCTTTGAGTTGAGTGCGCACATGTACTCCGACCATGTTTAATGCCTCGCGTACAGGCATGCTACTTGTCCCCATAAGATCCAATAACTCCGCTTCCTCCGTCCGAGAGCTTGCTGGTATGCAGCCCAGAGGTATCAGCCCAGCCAGGTTTATGACATCCTGGCCTGTCTTAATACTTGTGTCAAGCCAGTCGAGCAAGAGCACTAGCAGTATCATAAGAAGGAGGCTCATCGCTCCCGCCAGCAGCATATTAGTGAGCGTCTGTGGGCTACTCGGTCTGTCGGGCGTCTGTGCAGTTTGAGCTATACTCAGAATAGTAGCCGCCTGGAGTTTCTGTACCTGTAACTGGCTGTAGTCGGTTAAGAGAAGCCCGTAGTTCGTCTGGTCTGTGTCGACAAGACTTTTCTGCTGGGCGATACTAGCTGAGGCAGCGTGATTATTGCGCAAGACGTTCAGATACTCCTGGGCAGCATCCAGGTCAAGCCTCGTCGCTGCGATACGTTGGATAAGCATCGTGGCTGAATTCTGTAGACGATCTGCCTCTTTTGAGGCTTGCAGTTGTATAAAGATAGTGGCAACCGTGTTTGCTATGTCCGCCGCCAGCCCTGCCTCTTCCGCCTGCGCCCGGATCTCGATGATCTGAGTATTCTCAATGGGCGCGTCGCTGATCGCCTGTTGAAGCTCGCCCACTGTTACGCCAGGAAGCTTTTGCGCCGCCGCCCGAAATACCTCCGGACTCGTAACCAGTAAGGCGTAGTCTACTGCCTGCGCCTGAGCATTATAGACATCGTTGTTGCTGGTCGCGGCTGGATTGTTGACCTTAAGCAGAGCTTTTGCTTGATAGATAGGAGGAATGCAGAGACTGATAAGGCCAGTTGTGCTGACACAGAATACAATACCAAGGAGAATAAAAACAATGCGTTGTCGTATAATGCGGGCATAGTGCCGCAATGTCGCATGTATTTGCATCGAGTTGTCTATCCCTTTCCACTTATTGCCTATTTGGAAACCTGAGTGCGGAGCACTTGCCGCGTAAGCGGCCGTGGTTTCCGCACAAGATTTTAATAAGCCCCTTCACCATGAAGAACCACTGGTAGTGTTCTGATAAGAATGGACAGGTCAAGCGCGATCGAACATTCCAGAACATAGGTACAATCGAGCAGTGCGCGCTGCTCATACGTCGTGTGTGAGCGTCCGCTGATCTGCCATAGGCCAGTGAGACCCGGTTTGACCATCTGACGCAATTCTCCCAGTTCGCCAAAGGCCACAATCTCCGCCGCCTGTATCGCCCGAGGTCCCACCAGGCTCATATCTCCGCGCAGAACATTTAGAACCTGGGGTAGCTCGTCCAGGCTGGTGCGTCGTAAGAATTTTCCTATCTGTGTGATGCGAGGATCGTTTTGCAGCTTGCCGCTCCGCCGCCATGCTTGCAATAATTCGGGGTGCTGCACCAGGTATATATCTGCGTTGATGACCATGCTGCGTAGCTTGTACGTCTGAAACGGCCGGCCGTAGAGCCCGATCCTCTCCTGCTTGTAGAAAATTGGTCCCCGATCCTCACATAGAATGAAGAGAGCGATGAATGGGAAGAGGAGGAGGAGTATGAACAGGCCAAGTAAGCCACCTCCAATATCTATGCCTCGCTTCATAATCTGATAATTTCCTGGCAGCTTGAGCTTTTGTTGCTGCACAGGATGCAACAAAAGAGTTGTGAGGGGATGCTCTCCGACGAGTGCTTGTGACGGCTGTGGAAGCGCCTTGACTTGCGCTTGACGCAAGTTGAATATGCTGGACATAGAACGTTCTCCTTCCTCTCCCATACCACGTGCAAACGATAACTAGTCTCTCCAATCCAGACATGAGGTTTATTCAATTGTATAAACGTTCGATGGATCGCTATGTAACAATAATTATATTTAGCTATGTGGAATGTTCTTATTACTATTTGAATCGATATATTCAACTGCTTAAATGAATACAATGAGAATAATTTTTTCTGTATTAAAGTATGCGTCCTGAAAAAAGAATGTTTGCTAGTGTTATAGGTAATGTCTCATCCATAGCGGATTTATAAGGTTGACAAGCTCCATCGTAGCGCTTACAATCGAGGGTAGAAGAGTTTGGAAAATGCATGTCATGTTGTCTTTTGAGGATGCCGGTCTATGGGTACACTAGGGAGGTCCTGCCCTCCCGTTAAGAGCAGGATATAATATCGAAATGAATGCTGATAATGATACTGAGCGTTATGCGAACGCACGTGCCCAATATAATCGTGGTGTATCCTATATGACTGCCTCCGATGGAGATCATCAGAGTAACCTGGAATATGCCGCCTCTTGTTTTCAATCTGCATTAGACCTCTACTCGCTTGCCAATACGCCAGCTCAGTGGGCTAAGACACAGCAGCACCTTGGAGCTGTCTATCGAAGTCTGCAAAAGAATCGCCAGGCGAATCTGCGCAAGTCGCTCACCTCCCTCCAGGCTTCCCTCGAAGTCTTTACCCGTGAGACTTTTCCGTCCGACTGGGCGCAGACGCAGTATGAACTCGGCATGACGTACATGTTTCAGTATCCCGAGTTGGATCGAAGAAATGCAGAAAATCTTGTGTCACCAATTGCGCCCGAGGACAGCCGGAATTCTAGCAGAGTCATTCCTGAGAAGTCAAGTGAAAATGTACTCGGAAGGACGCGCTTAGATTTCTTACAGCAGTCGCTCAATTGCCTGCAGGCGTGTTTGGAGGTTTATACTTATGAGCAGTTTCCTCTGGAGTGGGCGCGTGCGCAGTATAATCTGGCGAATCTCTACTGCATGTTGCCAAACGATGATCGTTATTCAACACTGCATAAGGCTATTACCTGTTATGAAGCAGCGTTGCAGGTCTATACCCGTACAGCCTTCCCACAGGAGTGGGCATATACACAGCATAGTATCGGCAACGTCTATTCTTTCTTACCCGGCGGTGAGCGGCGCAAGAATCTGGAAAAGGCTATTTCTTATTATCGGGCCGCTTTACAGGTGAACACCTATGAAAGCCAACCATCTAAGTGGGCTGCTACTATGCAGAGCATGGGTAATGCCTATCGTGCACTGCTAGGGAAGGACATTGAAGCCAATCTACGCCAGGCGCTGACTTGCTATCAATACGCGCTGCAGGTCTATACACTTGAAGAGACGCCTGAAGAGTGGGCTTCAGTACAGAATAGTTTGGGAATTATTTACAATTTAATGTCTGAGGATGGCGAACAACTGCGCCTGGATCGCGCAATTGCCTGTTTCCGCTCCGCACTGCAGGTCTATACTCCTGAATCTTTTCCATCCGAGTGGGCCAGGACCTCGCATATGCTCGGTCTTACTTATCTGGATCTGCCAGCGGGCGATATACAGTCGCATCTGCATAAAGCCCGCATCTGTTTTGAGTCTATCCTTCAGAAGGTCTATACGCGCGAACGCTTCTCGCTGGTCTGGGCCTCGCTTCAAGCAAATCTGGGCCGTATCTATAGTCTGCTGGAAGATGGAGAGCGTCAGGCTCATCTTCAACACTCCATCACGTGCTACGAGGCAGCACTGGAGGTCTATAACCGCAAAGATTTTCCTCATGAGTGGGCCAGGACGCAGGATGAGTTGGGCACGGTGTATAGCAATCTGACCGAGAGCGATCTGGCCGGAAATTTGCAGCATGCGATCGCCTGCTACCGAGCCGCGCTCCTGGTCTATGGACATGAGAATATGCAAGACGAGTGGGCTGCGACACAGTTTAATCTGGGCAACGCCTATAGAAACATGCCCGATGGAGAGCGCTCCGCAAATCTAGAACATGCGCTTGCTTGCTACGAGGCTGCCTTGAAGGTCTTTCTCACCCTCCGTGACTACGACCTGGTTCGAGCAGTACAGCAGGATATTAATTCAGTCCGTCGTGCCCTCGCATAACACAGGCCCACGCGACAGAGATTATACCTATCCTTTGCTGTTCTTGACAGAAGGCGCTATCCTTCATATACTCACTTTATGAGTAATCGTATAGAGAGTACTCATAGAAATACTAGAGATGTTATGCATCTTTAAATGTTTTTCTAAGCGTTCTTCATAGGAGGTCCATCTTGCGCGATCTACGACTACGCTCTGTTCTGCCCTTGCTTTGTCTCCTGTCTCTCTCTTTTCTTGCCGCTTGCGGTGGCTCAACTGCAACCGCTCCAAGCACCTCGACTCCAGCGTCTGCACCAGCAGTGACCTTGAATGTGTTTGCTGCTGCCTCGCTTACTGAATCATTCAACGAAATTAAAACAAAGTATCATGCTGCCCATCCAAATGTGACAATTAACTATAATTTCGCTGGGTCGCAGGCGCTGGTGCAGCAGCTTCAGAATGGCGCAAGTGCCGATATCTTTGCTTCGGCTGACCAGACCAATATGGATAAGGCAAGCAAGGCGGGCCTGGTGACCCAGGCTCAGGTCTTTGCACGCAACAAGTTGACGGTGATTGTGCCTACTGCTAATCCTAAAAAGGTGTCAACGCTGAAAGATCTGGGGCAGAAAGGTCTGAAGCTGGTGGTGGCTGCACCCTCGGTTCCCGTGGGCAAGTACTGGGGGCAGGTGTTGGACAAACTGGGAAAATCTTCTGAGTACGGTACTTCGTATGAGAGCACTGTCAAGTCGGATGTAGTGTCGCAAGAGGATAATGTGAAGGCGGTGGTCAATAAAGTACAATTAGGCGAGGCGGATGCCGGGGTTGTCTATCTGACCGACGTGACTCCTGCTGCAAGTAGCAAGGTGAAGGACGTAGAGATTCCTGATAACTTCAATGTGATCGCTCAGTATCCGATTGCGGGGACAAAAAATAGTTCTCATTCTAAAGAGGATAGCGATCTGATACAGTATCTCTTATCTTCTGATGGACAGGCTACTCTGACTAAATATCACTTTATCTCTGCTGCATAAGAGCCTGATTGCCATCGCTATTTGAAGCAGGAAGGCTATGCGCGATACAACAAAGAGATTGTCGAGTGAGGAACCCGACACAGACGAGCGTGCTTCAGCATTAAATATGCAGCCTACGCTGATGAAACGTTTTGTCTCTTTCAATTGGCTGACCAGGATTGCCTTTGCAGTCCTGGCGAGCCTTTTTTTTCTCTTCCTGGGTGTGCCACTACTGGCACTGCTCTTTCGTGAGCCACCAGCGGCGATCTGGACGCAATTGCAGCAGCCGGATATTCTGCAGGCTCTAGAGCTAAGCTTTATCACCACCACCCTGTGTACTCTCCTGGCGATCGTCCTGGGACTTCCTGTTGCCTACCTGCTTGCTCGCTATCGCTTTCCTGGTCATGATCTGTTACAGACGCTGGTGACTCTACCTACTGTGCTACCGCCTGTAGTAGCCGGTGTGGCCCTGCTGCTCACATTTGGTCGTGTCGGCTTATTGGGTCAGTACCTGGCCCTGTTTGGTCTCACCATTCCATTTACAACGGTTGCGGTGGTGATGGCCCAGATCTTTATTGCGGCCCCTTTCTTTGTGAATAGTGCCAAAGCGGGCCTGGAACAGTTGGACCGCCGTTACGAACTGGCGGCCTACACGCTGCGTGCCTCGCCCTTTTATGCTTTCCGCCGTGTGACCTTGCCGCTCATTCGTCCCGCACTCTTTTCCGGCATCGGGCTGACCTGGGCGCGCGCATTAGGCGAATTTGGTGCAACCATCACATTTGCTGGCAATTTTCAGGGCGTAACCCAGACGTTGCCGATCGCGGTTTACATTGCATCTGAAAGTGATCTAGATAAAGCTATTGCAATCTCTGTGGTCCTGCTGGCTATTTCAACTGGTATCCTTCTATCCTTACGGCTATTTCAGCATCCGAAGAGCAGATCATGAAAAAGAAGAGAAGAGGGGCGGCAATCCCTGGAGGAATGGTCATGAGAATTTGCAATTTGCGGAAGTTTTCTTATATTTCTAATAAAACAGTCTTATGTTTATTGACAATTGGGGGGCGCATCGTTAAAATAGAAACAGATGATGTCGTGTAATCACTAGGAGGCACCTTCATGGCTGTTGTACATACAGACCTCTATCGTCATGAGAACCTCATTCGAAAATCTATTCAGATTCCGTCAACGCAGCATAAAGAATTAAAAGCTTTGGCTGTTGAGTTAGAATCTTCTCTTGGAGATGTGGTAGAAACGATTATGGATATAATGCGCCAGGACAACTACCAGCAGTTAAAGTCGGCTATTATTGAAAAACGCGAACGTGAACTCTCCTCCCTCAACGACTCTCTCGATGATGCTTATGCCTACCTCGGCTCTCTTCCAGACACTATTGATGATGCTCGCTACTTTTTTAGTATTGGGTGTGAAGGTATGTTTGCATGAGTGATGAGGCGAGGCAGTCTCTGCCCAGCCTGAAACAGCAGCAGGATGCGTATTCGGCTATTCCCAATCCTCGCCGTGGTGAGATTTGGGATGTAAACTGGTCACCTGGTCGCGGTGCTGAACAGCAAGGCACTCGTCCGGCTCTGATTATCCAGAATGATAGGGGAAATTCTTCTCCTTCATATCCTTTAACGATTGTCGCTTCAATGAGTCGTACGGAGCGTGAGCTCCCTTTGCACGTACGAATTATGCCAGCTCCTGAAAATGGCTTGACCGATAAGACAGATGTGAAATGTGAGCAGGTTATGACGATTGAGAAATCGCGCCTGCTTCGTAGGCGTGGTGTGATTACTGCGGAAGAGATGTACCGTGTGGATCATGCTCTACGCTTGAGTTTGAATCTTATGAAGGATTAATTTTGCCGGCTGATACCAATATCAGCATCTACCAGGATACACAGTATCCTCCCTTACCAGTTCCCTACATTCTTATTTAATTGGAACTGGTCTTTTTTTGTCTGCTTCCTCTCTTGTTGTCCCTTCTCGCGCTACCTTTCGTGGCTTCGCCGCTCTCTAAACTAAATTAATCAAAACTAAATTAACCAAATTTTATTTTCTACGTTTCTATACATTTTATGCTTTGCATAAAATGTATAGAAACGTAGAAAATAAAATTTGGATTCAAAAAAGGTATTTTTATATTTTCACCATTTTTCATTTTACAAACTATTTTGCATTGCAAAATAGTTTGTAAAATGAAAAATGGTGAAAATATAAAAATACTTGAGAGAAAGCAGCGAAGCTGCATATGTTAATGTGGAAGATGGCTGATCTGGCTGTGCACATTGGCTGTAGCAATAGGCTCCTGCAATGTGATAGAATCAGTATACAAATACTTTATCTACTTACTACTTCCTTGCACTTAGACAGATACTTCTATGTATATCAAGCATGTTTTTGCGGAAATACATGGATACGCTTTACCTAAATGCAAAATTGGTTACTGATCTTTTCATTACACTCTCCAGGAGATATATAGTTATGCAAAAGCAGACAGGAACAATCCAGGTGAAGCGCAGTTTCCCCGAGATGTTAAAGGGTGGGGTGATCTGTGATGTTGTGAATGCTGAGCAGGCACGGATTGCGGAGGAGGCAGGAGCATCTGCTGTGATGGCTCTGGAGCGTGTGCCTGCCGATATTCGCGCTCAGGGTGGTGTGGCTCGTATGAGCGATCCCGAACTCATCATTCAGATTAAAGAGGCGGTGACGATTCCGGTGATGGCGAAGTGCCGCATTGGTCACTTCGTTGAGGCTGAGATTCTACAGGCGATTGGCGTAGATTGCATCGATGAGTCGGAGGTGTTAACTCCGGCTGATGAGCGCTTTCATGTGAATAAGCAGCAGTTCTCAGTTCCATTTGTATGTGGTGCACGCGATCTGGGTGAGGCACTGCGGCGCGTGGGCGAAGGGGCGGCGATGCTGCGCACAAAGGGTGAGGCAGGCACGGGCAACGTAGTCGAGGCCGTCCGCCATATGCGAACCATTATGGATGGTATCCGCCGCTTACAGAGCTTGCCTGAAGAGGAGCTGATGGCGGAGGCGAAGAATCTGGGGGCACCCTATGATCTGGTGTTAGAGGTTGCGCGCACGGGCAAGCTGCCAGTGGTAAACTTCTCAGCCGGTGGACTCGCTACTCCGGCTGATGCGGCTCTGATGATGCGCCTGGGAGCAGAGGGCGTCTTCGTTGGCTCTGGAATCTTCAAGTCGGGTGATCCTTTGGCCCGCGCTAAAGCGATCGTCCGCGCGACAACACAGTTTCAAGATCCAGCTATTCTGGCTGAGGTCTCACGTAACCTGGGTCAGCCGATGGTTGGCATCAATATCGATGTCTTACCCGAGCAGGAATTAATGGCCCGCCGCGGCTGGTAATTGGTCTGGAATTGGTATGCAACAAAGATACAACCTTAAACCTCGTATTGGCGTATTAGCATTACAGGGTGATTTTGAAGCTCACATCAAGATGTTGACGGAGCTGGGGGCGGAGGCAATCGCTGTTCGCCTCCCTGAACACCTTGACGAAATACATGGTATAATACTACCAGGTGGTGAAAGTACGACGATCGGCAAGTTGATGATCATCTACAATCTCCACGAGGTATTGCTTAGGAAAATTCAGGCGGGAGTCCCTATCTGGGGGACATGCGCCGGTCTGATATTGTTGGCGAAGGAGACGGATAACGCGCTCGCCTGTCAACCTTTGTTGGCTAGTATGGATATTCGCGTTCGCCGTAATGCGTTCGGGAGTCAGCGGGAAAGTTTTGAGACGGATCTGTCAGTGCCCGCACTAGGAGAAGCGCCTTTCCACGCATTTTTCATCCGAGGGCCGTCTATCGAATCGGTTGGTCCGGAGGTGGAGGTGCTGGCTACGCTCGACGATGGTTCCATCGTTGCTGTCCGTGAAGGAACCTTACTCGGCACTGCTTTTCATCCTGAAGTTGCAGGTGATGCTCGCTTTCATCAATACTTTCTCCGCATAGTAAACAGCGTTCATCTATAGAGTGCGCTTCTTGCACCCTATAGGGCGGCGCGGGAGTAGTAGATGATAAGACCGGTTCTATACGTGGACCTACCGGGCATCATCTACGCTATGAATCGCCGCGCTGGCGGTAAACAACACATGCTGGCAAATTTCGTCTGCTGGCTGGAACCTGTTGAGGTAGCTCTCTCTCCTCCTCTCTTTCTACGCAGTATTCTCCCAATTCATCCCGCTGTACGCACGTGGATCTGCGAGGACCACTGGCGCTTACTGGGCTTCGCGCAGATCCGCGAACGTCCCGCGCATACAACCTGGGACATTTCCTATCTGGCTTCTATGAACGCGCGCGATTTTTCTTCTCTGACAGGTGAAGATATCTTGAACGCGCTTTTAGAGTATGCGTTAGAGATGGCCGCGATGCACGGCATTCTCCGCATCTTTGCCAGGCTTGAAGATGAGGTCCCTGAGTTAGAGCTTTTTCAGCGCGCTGGCTTCCAACGCTACGCGCGTGAGTTGACATACGTCTATGACCCGGTCGAGCATGCATCTCAAGAAACCGCAGTCTCCCGGTCTCCTATGTCAACCGAGCCCTCAATTCCTTCGCTGCGCCGCTGGAGCCGCCACTATGTGTGGGGCCTGTACCAGCTCTATCGCGCTGTCACTCCTCAACGGGTGCAGACGGCGGAGCTGTACGAGGACAGCGAGGAATATGCCCGGCTGCAAGTTGGCTCACTCCAGCCCTTGCCTTCCTTTTTTGCACAGGGCAGTGAGAATTATATATGTGACGTGGGTGTGCGTGTGGGGGCCTGGCTGCGGCTGAGTCGAGGTTCTGGCTCGACTCCGCATCGTATCTCTTTGATAGTTCATCCAGAGCACGCAGAGCTGGCTGAACCTCTTCTGCGGTTCGCCATCGATCGGCTGCTGGCTTATGACGTGCGTCGCATCTATTGCCTGGTGCGAGAGTACGATTCTTTTGTTACTACCGCTCTTCGTAACAGTGGATTTGAGCAGACTTCTACCAGAGTTCTGCTCGTGCGACACGTGGCCTTACTCGCCACGAGGCAGAGCACAGTCCCCCTGCTAGAGCAAAGAGTGGTCTATGGTCTGAAGGGCCTGGGGACGGTCACTTCTCGCCAAAAAAGTATGAGGTGATAAAACTGCCTATGCAACATGTGATCACTGACGATCTGGAGGCTCTGCTGGCTACTTTACCGCCAGATATCCACGATGCGGTCAATCGGCTCGAGAACCGAAGTGAACTGCTGGAGATCGTGCTGGACCTCGGGCGCAATGCCGAGGGCCGATTCCCAGATGGGGAAGTGATCCTTAGTACGACACCGGTAACCTATGCCGATCTGGAGTATGTAGTTGAGCGTATTGGGGAATTCGGCGACGACAACCGGGCAGGTATTGAGCGGACACTCCACCGTATTAGCGCGATGCGTAACCGTAAGGGGAGGGTAGTTGGCTTAACCTGCCGTATAGGTCGAGCGGTGCTTGGCAGTATTGCCCTGATCCGTGATATTGTCGAACAGGGCCAATCGATCTTGATCCTCGGTCGTCCTGGTGTGGGAAAGACGACCCTGCTGCGCGAGATTGCTCGTGTGCTTGCAGACGAGGCGAACAAGCGCGTGGTGGTGGTCGATACGTCGAACGAGATCGCCGGTGATGGGGATATTCCTCATCCGGGTATCGGTCGCGCACGCCGCATGCAGGTCTCTCGCACGGCAGAGCAGCACGCGGTAATGATCGAGGCTGTGGAGAATCATATGCCACAGGTCATCGTGATCGATGAGATTGGCACTGAGTTGGAGGCTGCGGCTGCTCGTACAATTGCTGAGCGCGGCGTTCAATTGGTCGCGACGGCTCATGGTAATTCGCTCGGTAACTTGCTGGTCAACCCGACTCTTTCCGATCTGGTAGGGGGTATTCAAACGGTGACGCTCGGCGATGAAGAGGCTCGCCGGCGCCATACGCAGAAAAGTATTCAAGAGCGTAAATCCCTGCCAACCTTTGTGGTGGTGGTCGAACAACAGAGTTGGGATGAGGCGACGGTCCATCGCGATGTTGCCGATACAGTGGATAATATGCTCCGTGGTCAGCCTGTTATAGCTGAAGAGCGTACGCGCGATGATGAGACTGGTCAGGTGTCGGTTCGTCGCGTGACAACCGGTGGCATGGACGTTCCTGCCTGGAGCTCTGGTCCTCTGGGCGGCGCAAATCCACGCCAGGGCTTCACAACGGGGATGTTTGAGCGTGCTGATCGTAATGGAAATACGCATCTGACTCAGGTGCGTCAGAACAACGCGGTCGATCCCTATGGCGGCAATGAGCGCATACGCGGTCGCAATCAGACCTCGGCTCAGGCCGTTCCGCAGATACAAGCGCTGGCACCTACTGGCACGCTCGGCTCAGAGCCGCGCGCCACTGTGCTCACTCAGACTCGTCCCATAGCGACCATCTCCGAAGGCATCTACCAGGCAAGTGAGCCGGTAACCGAGATGCCTCGCATGAAGACGCTGCGTGTCTATCCTTTTGGAGTGAACCGCGATCGTCTCTCCGAGTCCGCTCGTCAACTGCGCGTTCCCGTTGTAATCACGAACAATGAGCGCGAGGCCGACGCGATCATTACACTAAAAAATTATTATCGTCGCCAGCCTGAGCGCTTGCAGGACGCTGAGCAAGAGCGCAAGCTGATCATTATTCTCAAAAACAATACGATCTCTCAGATGCAGCACGCCCTGGCTCGTATCTTCGATATTCCTGAGACTCTTACTGAGGAGGTCGATGAGGGTGCCGCTGAAACTTCAACGAATGACGAACATGAATTTGATGATCCAACCAAGCAGGCTCTTTTAGAGACCGAGGATGCCATTCACCAAGTCTTGAATAAGGGTCTGACGACGGCTGAATTGGCACCGGCCAACGCCTATATCCGCCGCCTGCAACATCAAATGGCGACTCGCTATAACTTGATCTCTCGTAGTCGTGGTAAAGAACCCTATCGTCGCGTGAAGATCTTTCGCTCCCGCGACTAATAACCTTCTATCATTTGATTGCTAACTTAGATCTTCAGGGATGTACTAGTTTACATCCCTGTTTCTTTTACTTAATTTTATTCTCTTATTTCAGATTTTATAATTAATGCTTGAAAAGCATTAATTATAAAATCTGAAATAAGAGAATAAAATAGTTTACTTTTCATTAAATTTATCTTGTGCACAATTTGGGCGAAGCCCAAATTGTGCACAAGATAAATTTAATGAAAAGTAAACTATAGGACGAGCGCCGAAGGCGCGAGAGCATGGAGATCATAGCCGGCTACATTCTTACAGGTTGTCACAGTCCTGTACATGCGCTATAATCCACTCCATAACATTGAGGCGGTGCCGCCTTCACATATAGTCAGGACGGCTGGGCATGTCCTGCGTCGGGCTAGAAGGAGTCGTAATTATATTATGCGTCTGGTAGAAAATGATCCCGCCTCTCAGGAGGCTCAAGCGACCACGAGCTCTGTAACCATCGCCGATGTGTGGCAAGCGTACAAATTTCTGAAACCGCTCATCCATCACACTCCGCTGAGCCAATCACGTACAATGAGTATGCTCACAGGCTCTGATGTCTATTTAAAATGTGAGCATATGCAGCGCTCCGGTTCTTTCAAAGTGCGCGGCGCAGGCTATAAAATATCGAGGCTGACCGAAGAGCAATCCAACGCCGGCGTCATCGCCGCCTCTGCCGGCAATCATGCCCAGGGTGTCGCCATCGCCGCCGCCCAACGCAACATCCCCTGCACCATTCTTATGCCTGAAAACGCGCCAATGGCGAAAGTAATGGCAACTCAGGGCTACGGTGCAAAGGTCGTACTCTACGGCGCAACATATGATGACGCCTATCAACGCTGCCGCGAGCTGCAAGAGGAGTCTGGCGCAACCTTTATTCACGCCTTTGACGATCCTCAGATCATTGCCGGTCAGGGTACGCTCGGACTCGAAATGCTCACCGACCTGCCAGACGCAGATGCAATTGTCGTTCCCATCGGTGGCGGCGGCCTGATCTCTGGTATCGCCATCGCCGCCCGCGCCCTCAAGCCCGACATCACCATTATCGGCGTGCAGGCCAGCGGCGCACCCAGCTCCCGTGCCTCCCTCGACGCCCACGCCCTACAGACGCTGCCCGCTATCACAACCATCGCCGACGGCATTGCCGTCAAACGTCCCGGCGAACTCACCTTCTCAATCATCGAACGCCTGGTGGACGACATCGTACTGGTCAACGACGAGGCAACCATTAACGCCGTCCTGCTGCTTATGGAGCGCTGCAAGATGATGGTCGAGGGCGCGGGTGCAATCGGCCTGGCTGCCCTGTTGAGCGGAGCGATAAAGCTCAAAGGACGCAAAGTGCTTGTTCCTCTGACGGGTGGCAATATCGATATTAACCTCGTTGGCCGCTTCATTGAGCACGGCCTCGCCACTGCCGGCCGCTACTTCTCCATCCATACCCGCCTGACCGATCGCCCTGGCGAGCTCATGCGCATGCTCTCTATTATCTCAGAGATGCGCATCAACATCATCGACGTCCGCCACCAGCGCATCTCTAACCGCCTACCCATTATGCAGCGCGAAGAAACCATCTCAATGGAGACCCGCGATCGCGCCCAGTGCGAAGAACTGCTGCAACGCCTCCGCGCCGAAGGCTACAAGGTCGAAGAAGCTCAATCCTTCGACTAACCTGATTTAGTGATCTCTCTACTAAGGAGGCTTAATCATGAATGAAATGTCTCTGCACTATTCGATACTTATTGAGTGGTCTGAAGAGGATCAAGCCTACGTAGTAATTTTGCCAGAATGGGCGGATCGCGTCATTATGCCAGCTACTCACGGTAGCACTTATAACAAGGCTGTGCAACAGGGGCAGGAGGTTCTGGAGATGCTGGTTGAGAGTGCGAAGAGGGATGGAGAGCCACTGCCCGCACCAAAGATACACGCTGCGTAAGCCTTTCTTTCCTCTGACTATATTTACACCCGCATAGCGACAATCCCTTGCGGTTGTCGGGGTGATCATACACATGAAGCACGTTTGTTGACGTATGAAGAGACGACAACCGCAAGGGATTGTCGCTATGCGGGTGGTAGAAATGTATTATAATGGTAAAAAAGAGCATAATAGTTAGAGAGAGGGATAAAATGAACATGGAAGAGAAAAAAGAGCACCCCAGTACATATTTCGTCCAGGATCGTTCCAGTGAAGAAGAGCTCAAGCGGTTGCAGGTCCAGGACTCTATGCTTACGACTAAAATGGGTGGAGTGCTGGCGGAGCAGGACGACCCCGAACGCTTTAAACAGGTCCTTGATGTTGGTTGTGGCACCGGCGGGTGGATCATTGAGGCCACCAAAAAGTATCCTACGATGACTCATCTGATTGGGGTGGATGTGAGTAAAACGATGGTTGACTACGCACGTTCTCAGGCAGAGGCGGAAGGGGTTGCTGACCGCGTCGAGTTTCACGTCATGGATGCGTTGCGCATGCTTGAATTTCCTCGCGGATATTTTGATCTGATCAATCAGCGACTAGGAGTCAGTTATCTGCGTACCTGGGATTGGCCAAAACTCCTGAGCGAGTACCAACGTGTAGGAAAACAAGGAGCAGTGATCCGCATCACGGAAAGCGACGTTGCTCATGGAAATAATGCAAGCTTTACGCAACTCAGTGATCTAGTCCTGCAAACGCTGCATAGCTCAGGCCATTTAAAAGCTCCAGAGATGAATGCAACTATAGATATGCTTGCTCCTCTCTTGCACCAACACGGTATTAAGAACGTCCAAACGAGAAAATACGATATCACCTATCCCATAGGAGCGCCAGAAGGACAAGCTTTTTACGAAGATATGCAACATTTCTTTCGGACACTTGTTCCTTTCCTGCGTAAGTGGTCATGCTTACCTGACAACTACGATGAAATCTATCAGAAAGCGTTCACCGAGATGAAGCAGCCAGACTTTGTTGGAGCATGGACCCTGATCACTGCTTGGGGAACCAATGGAGGACTGGAGCAGTTACCGCCTCCATTGCTGGAGAGTCACTAAGGTACTAAAGCCAGCTGAGCGATGACAAATTGCTCTTTTGCTTTTTCTGCACTATCTATATAAAAATTAGATAGTGCAGAAAAAGCAAAAGGGGTCATAATATTATTTGAGCCCTTTTCGAGCCTTGAAATCTTCCAGGATTGTTTGAGTAGCTGTGGCCCCGCAACGAGTGACGCCTGCATTCATTACTTCAATGAGAGCGTCGAGAGTACGGACACCGTGGGCGGCCTTGATCTGTATGTGTGGCGAGACCGCCTGGCGCATCAGAAGAATATCTTCGACCTTAGCTCCGCTGGCGGCGAAGCCTGTTGACGTTTTGACAAATTGGGCACCTGCCTTCTCCACGAGCTGACTGGCCCGAGTCTTCTCGTCATCTGTTAGATACGCGTTCTCCAGAATCACCTTGACAATAGCTTTTCCTTTTGCCACCTCAACAACAGCAGCAATATCCTTGAGCACATAATCGTCATTTCCTGAGCGCATACGCCCAATGTTGATCACCATATCTAGCTCAGTTGCACCTTGTTCAAGCGCCAGGCGGGATTCAAATGCTTTCGTCTCTGTAGCAGAGCTTCCATGTGGAAAGCTAACAACAGTACCAACCGCAACATTGGTTCCCGTAAGTTGACTAACGGCCAACTCGACATCACAAGGTTTTACACACACCGATACTACCTGATATTCAAGGGCAAGCTTGCAGCCTGCAACGACCTCTTTCTCTGTCAGTTCGGGCTTTAATAGCGAATGGTCGATCGTCTGTGCAACTTGCTGATAGGTGAGAGTTTCTACAGAAAAAGATTGAGGCATCAAAAACTCCTTAGTTAGGATGGATCTGAACATGAGCAGGAAGAGTAGAGTGGAGGCTATAACGAGAAAGATTACAGTCTCCACCAGATGGTTGAGATAAATGGACTACAAATCAAGCGAGATCCAGCGGTGCTCTTTGCTGGACTGATAGGCGGCATCAATGATGAGATTAATGATGTAGCCATCTTCAAAAGTCTCACGCGGCATTTCGCCCTTTGCTATACTTTTTACAAAGTGCTTCACTTCCTCATGATAACCATAAGCTCGTGCCTCATCTGGTAGGGGAGAGATCCAGCCTGTGTTTGACTCAGCTTTCTCAAGGAGATATGTGTTGGTAGAGCGCACGAAGGCAGTGATAGGAGTAGATCGTGTCGAGTCGGTGTAAATAGATCCATCGGAGCCATAGACTTCATTGCGCAAGTCGAATGAGCCACGCGCAGTCCAGCCTACCTCATTTTGAGACATAACGCCGTTTTCAAAGCGTACAAGCGCGATCGCCGTATCGTCACCGGCCGTTTTATCTCCGTGAACCATCGTATCAGTCCAGGCCATTACCTCGACTGGTTTGATCTCCTTGCCGAGGAGATAGCGCGCGACCTCAATCGTGTGGCAGCCCATGTCTAACAGCGCACCTCCACCTGACTGCTCAATGTCCCAGAAATGAGGGGCATGTGGTCCTGAATGAGCTTCGCGGGCGCGCACAACCAGGATGCGACCGATAGAGCCTTCATCAATCAGGTTTTTAGCCGCCATTACTGAAGGATTAAAAACCTGCGTCTCGCCGTAACCGTGAAGGATACCCGCCTTCTGTACGGCATCAAGCATCTGACGGGCCTCATCGGCATTGCGCCCTAATGGCTTGCTACACACGACGTGTTTCTTGTGTTTCGCCGCCAGAAGTGTCGCAGGTAAATGTATGTTGTTCGGGATGGCAATAACAACCATATCGACTTCAGAACTGGAGACCGCCGCCTCCATATCATCCGTAGCCTGTGGGATCTCCCAACGTTTCGCAAAATCGACTGCCTTCTGCTTATTCCGCCCATAGACAACCGTGACCTGAGCGTCACGTACTTCATCAAGTCCTTGCATATAAAATGTTGCAAGGAAGCCGCAACCAAGCATGCCAATACGTAACATACGGAGTTCTCCTTTGCTAAATGCTCTTTGTCAGCCCACAACCTTGTGTCTTGTTAACTCCTCATTAAACAAAAGCTACAACACAGTAGACAGACTGCCTTCGAAACTTTGTTATAACCTTCACAAAAATATATACCCGATAATTATAACAAAGTCAAGGCCCGAAACATTTATGTCCAGGCGTCAGAACATGCTCAATCCTGACGGCGACGTGGATAGCCTGTAACTCGATATTCATAACGATCTGCTCGCGAGACTACCACGCCAACCCCGATGGGCTCGTCATCGGGAACATAGGTGATGCGCGTCATCTGTAAAATGGGAGCATCCGGCTCGATATCGAGTAAGCGGGCCTCTAAAAGAGAGGCTCGACGGGCGACAACGCCATCTTCTGCTCGAATCAGTTCCAGGTTGTAGCGTTTTTCCAGGGTGTCGTAGAGAGACTCGCCCTCCAGACCTTTTTCGCCGAGGTCAGGTGCAAAGCGCAGGCGTAGATAGTCTGTCATGACCGCAAGAGGCTCATCGCCACCGAAGCGCAGACGCTGAATGCGCAGTACAGGTTCGGGAGATGCAATATTGAGGCGAAGCGCCTGCGAGACCCAGATAGGCGGTACAATCTGTAGTATTTCGCAATCGACAGTACGAGGTTCCAGTCCCAACTCTTGCATCCTCTCAGTCCAGCTATAGAGCACACCAAGTCTGTCCGACACTTTGTTACGAGCAACAAAGGTGCCCTGGCCAGGGCGGCGCAGGACAAGGCCATCTTGCGCCAGCTTATCAATTGCGCGCCGAATAGTAATTCGGCTGACATTAAAACGCTGTTCCAATTCAGCTTCCGTACCTAACGCGTCGCCTGGATGCAGTTGTTCGACCTCGGTTCTTAGGGCACGTGCGATCTGTTTGTAGAGAGGTTGCTCGCCAGGTTCCTTCATGAATAATAGTATCTCCCGCATCTCAGTAGAGTGTTTAGTATAACAAATACAATTGATCCAGCTTTTAGAGCTTGATTATACTATAAAACAGTATTTTCTCCAATGTTCTCTGCTTCTCAAGCAGCTTTGTGTCCTGATAATTATAACATACGCCCTCCCCCTTAACAAACCGCTCACTATATGTTATTATTTTCTTCGTAAAGATCATTCATTCTCGGTTGCTTATTATAATAAGCAAGAAAATCAGGATTGATTGTTATTAGTAAGTGCTTGAACGAAGAGTTGACCAATGAAGGGACAACGAGATGGCACAGATACTCTGTTTCGGAAATATACAGTGCGATATCTTGTGTCGACCAGTAGAGTTCTTGCCAGCTCCTGGCGAGATACGAGTGATCGACAATATCGAGATGGTACTCAGTGGCAATGGCGGGAACGTCTCCGCTGTCTTGGCGCGTTTGGGCGTTGCTGTCGAGCTCGCTGGTTATAGCGGAGCTGATCCAATTGGAGAACAATTCCGCATTATGCTACAGGAGCCAGGAGTAGGTATAGGCAAGCTCTTACGTCATCCTTCTGCTGGCACAGGTATGTCTATTATTACCCTGACTTCTGGTGGAGAGCGGAGTATTATGCTCGTCAATGGTGCCAATGAGCTATTTGAGCTTGATTCTGTACCGGATGAGTGGCTTGCTGAGACACAGCTTGTAGCAGCATTGAGCGTCTTTCTATTGCCGCAATTTACAGGTGTGAGCGTGGCAAAGATCTTCGCCAGGGCTAAAGCTCAAGGTGCCAGAACACTCCTCAATATCTGCTGGGACACGAAAAATCAAGGGCTAGAGTCCTTGAAGCCCGCATTAGCACTCACCGATTACTTCGTATTGAACATTGATGAGGCTCGTCAGCTTACGGGAAAGCATTCACCACAAGAGCAATTAGTATGTCTAGAAGAGTGTACAACAGGAGCTATAGTACTAACGTTAGGTGCCGATGGATGTTGCTGGAAGGAAGCGGGTAGAGATCCTGAATACATTCCCGCACTATCAGTAGACGCTGTAGATACGACGGGTGCAGGAGACAGCTTCATCGCCGGTTTTAGTGCAGGCTTGATAAAAAAACACAGTTTAGGCGAGTGCGTACGCCTGGGCTGTATCACTGCATCCTTTGCGGTTACCGGAACGGGAACCTACTCGCGTATTCCCGGCTTTAAAGAAATCGATCAATTGCGACAGGAGGTGTACTTAGAACCTCAAAATACTTGAGCGTGTACAAAACAAACCAAAGACGGAATTTCATCAAAGGAGAACATGAGTATGAGAGTCAAAGCCCTTCTCAAGCTAGTAGCGTTGCTAGCTCTCTTAAGCCTCAGTGTACAATTATTGGCGGCCTGTGGTAGCACGAGCGCACAAGAAGGTACAGCGAATGGAGGAAGTGGTAGCCAGAACAAAGGACCATTTACTATCGGTGTCGCAAATGGTTTTGTGAGCAGTGAATGGCGCACTCAGATGATTCAGGACTTGCAGAGCGTCAATGCCGAGTACAAGCAGGCAGGACTCACAAAAGATCTCGTGATTGAGAGTGGAGATGTAGATGTGCAGGGGCAGATTCAGCAAATACGAAACCTTATCAGTAAAGGTGTGAATGCAATCATCATCGATGCCGACTCGCCAACCGGCTTAAACGCGGTTATTAAGGAGGCGCAGAAGGCAGGGATTATCGTCATCTGTGTAGACCAGGAAGTAACGGCTCCTGAAGCGACGAACGTTGTAATCAATCAGACCGAATGGGCACGCATGAGCGCGCGCTGGCTCGTTCAAAAGTTGAACGGAAAAGGCAACGTGGTCGTCATAAACGGAGTCGCCGGTCATCCAGCCAATGAAGCCCGCTACTCAGGTGTCAAAGAAATCTTCGGGCAGAATCCAAATATCAAAGTGCTGAACGTACTGAATGCCAACTGGGACCAAGCTACTGGACAACAGAAGATGGCCGATCTCCTCGCCTCGCAGCCAAACATCGATGGTGTCTGGTCGCAGGACGGTGGCATGGCCGAGGGCGCACTACAAGCACTCGCCACGGCAAACCCTGCTAAATGGCCTGTAATGGTAGGCGAGGCCCGCGCTGGCTATCTCCAACTCTGGTCCAAAGTCAAGCAGACCCACCCCAGCTTCACATCCTATAGCGTCATCAATCCTCCAGGTATAGGAGCAAGCGGCTTACGCGTCGCCGTCGAAATGCTGCAAGGCAAGAAGATCAAAGACAACTTGCTCAAAGGAGCAAACAATACTACTCTATACGTACCCATTCCTGGAGAAGTCAATGAAAACAACTTCTCTCAACTCTACAATCAGTACAAAGACAAAGCAAACGCATACACTCTGGACGGAATGGTCTCTCAAAGCGATGCTCAGGGCTATTTTAAGTAGTCAGGTGCTTTCCAAATATACAAATGCTTGCGCAGAGCGCAAGCATTTGTATATTTGGAAAGGTATAAAAAGAGAGTTTCCACTCTGATGAGGTAGTGCAGTATTAAATGGTGGAGAGAGGGCATCCTCTACCGGGTGCCCTAAATTTGTGAGTTAAATCTAGCTCTATTCCGTTGGCCTACACCGGCTCCACCCGCAGCAGCACGTCGCCCTTTTGGACCACGTCGCCGTTAGTGGCGACCATCGCCACCACCCGCCCCGAAACCTCCGCCGCGATCTCGTTAAATACTTTCATGGCCTCTAGCAGGGCGATGGTCTGGCCGACGTGGATGACGTCGCCCACATTGGCAAATGAAGGTGAGTTGGGTGAGGCGGCTGAGTAATAGACGCCGGTGAGTGGGGCAACGGCCGGCACGCTCTTATCTACTTTCCCAGGCCGCCCTGCACTCTGCATAACTCCAGACTGCTCGTTTGCGGCTAGACCAGGAGCGGCGGCGGTCATGACCATACCAGGCTGACGGCGGATGGTAATTTCAGTGCCATCCTCGGTCAGTTCTAACTCGCTGACGGTGCTGCCCTCAAGAACGTCGATGATGTCCTCAACGCGCTCTAGCCACGTCGCTTTCTTTTCTCTATCCATATTTTCTTACTACTTTGTTACTATTGCTCTGGCCCATATCATTTCCCTCAGCAAAGACAACCGCAAGGGATTGTCGCTACGCGGGCCTGAGAGGCGGGCGAAGGACGACAACCGCAAGGGATTGTCGCTACGCGGTGCCTATGATATGAGCAGTGTTAGAGCACTACTCTTCGTATCGTTTAAAGATGAGGCAGGTGTTGTGGCCTCCAAAGCCCATTGCGTTGGACATGGCTACGTTTACCTGCGCACGCCGTGCCTCGTTGGGCACGTAGTCAAGGTCACAATCCGGGTCTGCATGATGCCGGTGAGCATTGCTTGAATGGCAATGACGGCTTCAACCGCGCCCGCTGCGCCTAGCGTGTGGCCGGTCATTGATTTGGTTGAGCTGATGGCGGTCTTGTATGCGTGCTCACCCAGACAGGTCTTGATGGCCTGGCTCTCGTTGCGATCGTTATATGCTGTCGAGGTGCCGTGTGCGTTGATATAATCAATCTGCTCAGGCTGTAGGCCGGCTTTCTGAAGGGCTTTCTTCATGGCCCGTACCAGTCCGGCACCACCTGGAGATGGTTCGGTGACATGATGAGCATCACCTGTACAGCCGTAGCCGACCAGCTCGGCCAGGATGTTTGCTCCGCGCGCTCTGGCGAATTCTAGATCTTCGAGGATGAGCATGCCGGCACCTTCACCCATGACGAAGCCGTCGCGGGTAGCGTCAAATGGCCGGCTGGCTCCCTGCGGATTGTCGTTGCGGCGCGAGAGGGCGTGCATGTTGTCGAATGCAGCCATCGCGATCGGGGTGACGGCTTTCTCTGATCCACCGGCGATCATGACTTTGGCGTCGCCGCGCCGGATGGTCTCCCACGCCTCGCCGATAGTGTTGCCGCTGGTAGCGCAGGCGGAGACGGCGGCCCAGTTGGGCCCCCTGGCTCCTGTGAGGATCGAGACGATGCCTGGTGCACCATCAATAATCATCATATTAATAAAGAAGGGGCTGATGCGATCCGGCCCTTTTTCATGTAGGACTTTGAACTGATCGTGCAGAGTGACGAGGCCGCCGATGCCACTCCCGATATAGACGCCAACATCGTCGGCGATATCTTCAGTGATCTCAAGTTTTGCCTGGGCGAGGGCCTGCTTGCTTGTCGCGATCGCTAACTGCTCATAAGGGTCGTTGCGACGTGCCTCTTTCCGGTCGATGTAGAGCAAAGGATCAAAATCTTTGACTTGCGCACCAAAGTGAACACGATGCTGGCTGCTGTCATAAGCGGTTATCTCGCTGACTCCGGATATCCCCTGAGTGAGTTTTTCCCATGATGAGGACAAGTCATTGCCCAATGCGGTAACCAGTCCTAATCCGGTTACAACTACGCGCGACATAAAATCACCTCCCAATCGTATGAAAAAGCATCGCTGCTTCTTTAAACCTTCCGCTTTCGTTTGTACTTTTTTGTTTATTGCTTCACCCTTTGATGCCCAATGCACCAGCCTCGTCCTGAATAAAACGTGTGTATGTGTCGCCCTTGATAAAGCCTTTGTGCCTTAACAGCCGCTGATGGAACGGGATGGTTGTGGTGATCCCTTCGATGACGAACTCTTCGAGGGCGCGTTGGGCGCGTGCAATGGCCTCGTCGCGCGTCTCTGCCCAGACGATGAGCTTGGCCAGCAGCGAGTCGTAGTGCGGCGGGACCTCATAGCCGGCATAGAGATGACTATCAACGCGAACGCCCGGACCACCCGGCGGCAGATATTTTTCGACAATGCCAGTCTGTGGCCGAAAGTCCTTCTCTGCGTCTTCCGCTGTAATCCGACATTCTATGGAGTGCCCACGCAGCTTGATATCGTGCTGATCCAGCTCTAACGGCTGACCATACGCGATACGGATCTGCTCTTTGACCAGGTCCAGACTGGTGACCATCTCAGTTACCGGATGCTCGACCTGCAAGCGCGTGTTCATCTCCATAAAATAGTAACGGTCTTGCTCGTCCATCAAGAATTCGAGTGTGCCCGCGTTACGATAGCCGATCTGCTGAACCGCGCGTATTGCACGCATCCCTATCTCGTCTCGTAATTCGCGTGCTAAACGTGGACTGGGCGACTCTTCCACAACCTTCTGATTACGTCTCTGACATGAGCAGTTGCGCTCGCCGAGATGAACGCCACGCCCATAGTTGTCAACCAGGACCTGGATCTCGATGTGCCGCGCCTTTGCCAGATAACGTTCGAAGTAGATGCCATCATCATGAAAGGCTTCGCGCACCTCGTTTTGCGCAACGGTAAAGGTGTGCTCGAATTCCTCTGGCCGGTTGATCAGACGAATGCCACGCCCACCGCCGCCCGCCACAGCCTTGAGCATGAGAGGATAGCCGAGATCCTGGGCTACCTCTTGTGCTTCTGCAAGCGTGCGTACGACGGGCGTGCCAGGTAGTGTGGGGAGTCCCGCCTCAACCATAGCTTGCCGGGCCGATACTTTGTCCCCCATGATCGACATCACTTCGGATGAAGGACCGATGAAGGTGATGTTCACGTCTTTACAGATCTGCGCGAAGCTGATATTCTCTGATAGAAATCCATAACCAGGATGGATCGCTTCAGCATTTGAAATCATGGCGGCACTAATAATATTTGGAATATTTAAATAACTCTTACCGCTCGCTCCGGGTCCGATACAAATACGCTCGTCCGCCATCTGTACAGGCAACGAGTCTCTATCGGCTTCGGAGTGGGCGATGACACTACGTATGCCCATCTCACGACAGGCACGAATGACACGCAAGGCGATTTCGCCGCGATTGGCAATTAAAATCTTACGAAACATATCTTGTAGATAAGATGCTTCTCTGTGAGCATCTTACCTTGCTCCTCTCACTAAAAGCCCTGGTGAGGGGTCTATTGAGGCAAATTATATCATGTTCGTCCCTTTGAGGCTAGAGCCAGACTTTTTTCTTTCTATTTCTACTTTGTTGTAACTTTTTGCACGAAGTGCAAAAAGTTACAACAAAGTAGAAATAGAAAGAAAAAATAGTTAAGGAGTTTTCTATGTTTGATAAAAACTTACTTGGTCACAGCTTTCCACCCTTTGCCTTTGAGCTCTCGCGAACCAAGATCCATGAACTGGCCCTGGCGATCGGCGATACAAATCCTATCTATCACGATAGAAGTGCTGCGCAGGCGGCGGGCTATCAAGATATTCCACTTTCTCCAACTACTCCTACTCTTTTTACTTTTTGGGCCAATACTCATATGTGGAAGCAGATGGAAGGTGCGGGCCTCAATATTATGCGCATCTTACATGGTGAGGAGGAGTATGAGTATCTGGCTCCTCTCAAGGCAGACGACGTGCTGACTGGAGTGATGACCATCGTTGACGGCAAATCGCGCCGCGTCAAGGACGGCTCTATGGACATCGTTGTTGTTGAGACCCACTATACGAATCAACAGAGTGAGCAGGTGCTAAAGGCTCGGACGATGTTTGTTGTACGTGAATAGTGGACACACTAGTGAGGATAGCCTAAATTATTTAGCTTTGTGAATTCGCGCTCATACATGGTAATATAAATAGAAGTAAATCTCCCTATACGTACAGGTGCTATAATCTGTTCTGTAAATTTGTTAGTGTGTGCACTATCGGGGTCTTTTGGCCTTACTCTGCCGCAATGAAGGGGGAAGAGGCATGCGTTACTGGAATGCTCTACCTCGTGTATTACTGGATTTATTTCTGTTTACACAACTAGCAATCGCGATAATTTCCGGAGTCATCGCTCTCATTTTATTTACGAGCGTGCCCTGGACGGTGCAAAATCCTCTTGTTCTTGTTGTACCAGTTACGTTAATAGCCTGGATGTTTCGCAAGGACGGCCTGTTCTACTGCTTACTTTGCATGTCTGTCATTATGTGGGTTTATTATGCTCAACACTACAATGCTCTTTTTCCACCCTGGCACATTGCCTTCTTCTCTCTTGTAAATCTGGTGACGCTCTCGATTATTGGTCTGCTTGTAGCCGCTCAGCGCAATTCTTTTGACGAGGTGGAGGAGTCACAGGCTGAGCTGGAGCGCCGTACTGTCCAGAATCAGAAGTTGGATCAGCTTAAGGATGAGTTTCTTCAAAATGTGAATCATGAGCTACGTACTCCCCTCACCGCTATCTATGGCTACCTCGAACTCCTCCTGGAACACAATGAGAAGCTGGATGATGCCATGCGCGTAACCTTCTTACAGCATGCTATGCAGAGCTGCGATGAGCTACAATTGCTGGTGAATAACGTGTTAGATAGTATGGGCCTGGAAAAAGAGAGGCTATTTTTACATGTTGAGCAGTTGCCAGTGATCGATATTGTGTATGAAGTTCTTGAACGCTTTGATCCTAAAAGTGTCCAGGGGCACAGTATTCATATAGACATTCCTGAGTATATTGTCGTATGTGCCAACGTTCAGTATTTTCGTCAGGTAGTGCGCAACCTGCTCTCAAATGCTTTTAAGTATGCTCCTGTTGGCACTCCCATTACGATCAGTGCCGCCTTGTACGGGATGGCCGTGAACCCGCTGCATGCGACACCGGAGATTGCTATCTGCGTGGCCGATAAGGGTCCCGGCATTCCAAGAGAAGAGCAAGAGCAGCTCTTCGGCCAGTTTGTGCGTTTGAGGCGTGATACCTCTGGTCGGATACGCGGATCGGGCCTGGGCCTCTTTCTAAGCCGACAATTTGTAGAGGCAATGAAAGGCCACATCTGGGTTGAGAGCAGGGGCATAGAGGGAGAGGGCAGTTCTTTCTACTTTACTCTGCCCTGCATTGTGCGCCCTAAAGTACATGCGCACATCCATCAGAGCGATTTTGATGTCTACCGTTCTCCTGTGCCTATTGATGCGCAAATATCCTGAAATCTCTTGTAGCTCCTATTTCCCTACCATTCGAGAAAGGTTGAAGCGATGTTAAAAGAGAGCGTGCTGCATTCGTTGAAAGCTCTGCTTCCAAAGGGTCAGGTATTTACTGATCGTGCAACTCTTATTTCTTATGAAGCGGACGGCGGCATGGATAAGGGCTTGCCCGAAGGAGTAGTCTTTCCACGCTCAACTGAAGAGGTGATGCGGGTGGTGCGCTGGGCCTCCGAACATAATGTACCTCTCGTGGCGCGTGGAGCTGGAACTGGCCTGTCGGGTGGAGCAGTAGCCGATCGCGGCGGGCTCGTTGTGGAGTTTGTGCATATGCAGCGCATTCTGGACGTGGACGGTCCTGGTCGAAGTGCACTGGTAGAGCCTGCGATGATTAATCTGCGCCTGGACGAGCGGGCAAAAGAGTACGATCTTTATTTCCCCCCTGATCCAGCCAGCCAGCGCGCCTCAACTATCGGCGGCAACGTCGCGGAGAATTCAGGCGGTCCTCACTGCTTCAAGTATGGTGTGACGACAAATTATGTGACTGGAATGGAAGTGGTGCTGGCAAATGGTCGTCGGATGCAGATCGGAGGGCGTGCGCTCGACTATCCAGAATACGATCTATGTGGCCTGCTTACAGGTAGCGAGGGAATGCTCGGCTTGATAACTGCCATCTCGGTGCGGCTCTTGCGCAATCCTCCCGCACTCAAGACGTTGCTGGCGGTCTTCGATTCGCTAACGCAAGCGGGTGATGCCGTCTCGGCGGTCATCGCCGCTGGTCTGGTCCCTGCCACGATGGAGATGATGGACCAGAAGATTGTGAGCATCATCGAGCCGTTCGCGCACGCAAACCTTCCTCTAGATGCGGCTGCGGTATTGATCATTGAGTTCGATGGCTATCCACAGAGCCTGGATGCTCAGGCCAATGAGGTGATTGATATTCTCAAGCGTCACGGCGGCCACGATATGCGCGTGGCCCGCGATGAGGAGGAGCGCGGCAAGATCTGGCTGGCGCGTAAGAGTGCGGGTGGTGCCATCGCGCGCGAGGCTCCCGCATACTACACTGTAGACATTACTGTGCCGCGCAGCCGCCTGACCGAGATGCTGACTGAAGTGAATAAAATCTGTACTGGCTATAATCTCCGCTTTGGCCAGCTCTTCCACGCCGGTGACGGCAACCTGCATCCTATGCTGCTGGTGCCAGAGCCCGACGATCAAGATCTGGTGGCGCGTGTCCACGCGGCGGGCGAGGATATCGTGAAATGTTCTATCGATATGGGCGGTAGCCTGAGCGGCGAGCACGGTGTGGGTATTGAGAAGCGCCAGTTTATGGCATATATGCATAAGAGCTCTGAACTGCTGGCTATGTGGGACGTGAAGCAGGTCTTTGATCCTCAGAACTTGCTCAATCCAGGCAAAGTTTTTCCTCGTCCAGCCCAGGATGAGGGCGGTCCCTTCGCTGGCTATTTCCAGCCTCAGACACAAGAGGTCGAGCTCACCAGCACACCCTCTCTTGCTGATAAGATTTTCACGCCCACGACTCCGGAGGAAGCTGCGCGCTACCTGCAAGCCCTATCGCACGCAGGCCGATCCGTCACAATCACTGGTGCAGCGCAAACAGAGACTTCACTCTCGCAGGTGAGCACCTCCGCCTTGCGCGGCATCAAAACGTATGCTCCGGATGACATGTATGTGACCGTTGGATCTGGGACTCCCCTGAGCGAGATACAAACATTCCTTGCTCAACACAACAAGCAGCTAGCTCTGTCCTCTCCCTGGCCCGATGCCACGATAGGCGGGGTGGTGGCGGCAAATATCAACGCGCCGCAGCGGATGCGCTACGGTGCTATTCGTGACAACGTTCTCTGCGCCACCGTAGCGCTACCAGACGGACGCCTCATCCGTACTGGCCGCCCACTTGTCAAAAACGTCGCCGGCTTCGATCTCACCAAAGCCTTCATCGGCTCACATGGAACGCTGGGCCTGCTCACCGACCTCTCGCTCAAAGTGATGGTTCAACCGCGTATGAAGCGGACGTTACTGATCCCTGTGCGTAGCCTGGCTGATGGACTGCGGCTGGGCCAGCACATGCTCTCCCTGGCCCTCACTGCCTCCTCTATCCTACTGAGCAAGGGCTATTCGTCCGACAATATTCCTGCGCATAGCTATCTGCTCTTATACACTGCCGAGGGCATAGCCGAAGATGTGCAGGCGGAACTGGCTCAGGTGCGACGAGTACTGACACAACTCGATGTGTCAGAGCCAATCGAAGTCGAGAGTGTAACCGGTACCGACATCTGGTGCATAGTGCTGGGGAAAGCCGAATCAACTATCGTACGCGCCGCCGTTCCCATCAAAGACCTGTCTACATATATGCAAGCTCAGCCTGACATCTGGCTGGAGGAGCAGAGCGAGTGGATCGCCGACTTCGGCAGCGGCTTTGTCTATGCCATAAAGTCTGCCGCCACCGAGCTGGCTCCCTGGCTCGCCGCCCTACGTCAGCCAGCCCTGGTGCTCGCTGGGTATGCTATCGTTCTATCTGTGTCTCCAGAAGATCTTTCGTCTCAGGTCGATCTCTGGGGATATCAACCCGAAAGTTTGGATGTAATGCGCCGCCTAAAAGCTCAATGGGACCCGCAGAACATACTTAATCCTGCTGGCTTCGTTGCCGATACAAAGTAGTAGAGAGTTTTTTACTTAATTTTTTGCGTGTTCTACATCTTGCGAAATTTTGCGTTCAACGCAAAATTTCGCAAGATGTAGAACACGCAAAAAATTAAGTAAAAAGGGAATGTATTGAATTCATGAGTAACTAGTACTAGTGCACGCTCACAATTCTGGACTTCGTTACACATATGGCGTATGCTATGTACATTAGGTTGCTTATCTATATAGATTCTTTCTACAAACTAGTAGCGAGAAGATGCACAGGAGGTAAACATCGTAGTGTTTTCCCAGCCAAAAACCATTCTTATGATCGAGGACCAGCCGTTATATAGTAAAATTATAATGCATGCACTTACAACTCATACCTCGTATCACGTGATACATCATCCTAATGGCATGCATGTCCTCGAAGTCATTCGCGAGCATCAGCCACAACTGCTCCTGCTTGACTACAACCTTCCTGGCCTAAATGGTATTGAGATCTATGACCTGGTGCACTCTACCGAAGGCATCCAGCCCATTCCATCCATCATGGTCAGTGCTGACTTGCCACGCGCCGAGATCGCGCGCCGTAACATTATCGGCTTGCGCAAACCCTGTCGCATCACCGACCTCATTCAAACAATCGAATCAACCCTGGCTCAGACCATCTCTTAGGGGAAGGACCCCCTCATCTTTTGCACTTTATCCCATTGTCTCGTATCTTTTTCTCGATCTACAGCGTGCTTATATACAGAAGAGATAGCGCGCCCGCATAAACTCATACTGGAACACTGTAAGAGAAGAACAGGAGACTCTACCTATGCCTGATCAAGAAAAAGATCAAAAACAGCAGCAGCAACAAAAACAGCCGACCGAGGCTGAAATTTACGGACAACAGGGCAACCAGAGCCAATATGGCCAGGGCCAATATGATATGGATGGCAAACCCGATCCCAACGGCCCACAAGCACAAGAAATTACTCCTGATAGCCAGAAGCAGCAATCCAACAAACCTGCGAACAACGCTCCTCAATCGCCTAATCCTGAGCAGCAAAGCAAAAACGCTCCTCAAGACTAATCAGATATACTGAGAGGCAGCTACAGCATAGTTGCCTCTTTTCTTATCATCAAACTCCTTCTATCCATCTCTTTTTGTCCAGGACGGAAACGTATGAAAGAAATGGCTCCTCTTCGCCTCCCTATCGGCCTCGCCTTTTTCGGCTTTGTGCTAAGTGGCATAAATGATGGAATCAGTGGCGTTCTGATTCCAAGCCTTAGCGCATTTTATGGAGTAAACGATGCTGTTATTGGCCTACTCTTTTTTGTCGCATCCTTCGGCTATTTTCTTTCCGCCCTGGGTAGTGGTCTCTTAACGCAGCGGTTGGGACTGCGCTGGATGCTCCTGCTGGGGACAATAACATTTTTATTTGGCATACTTCCCTTTGGATTAAAGCTCCCCTTTGTCCTGCTCCTTCCTGCTCGACTCCTGTTGGGATTGAGTATAGGACTGCTCGAAACGGGACTGAACATTTACATTACCGCACTGCCTCGCTCGGCCCTTCTGTTAAACTATCTGCACGCCTTTTACGGCGTAGGCGCACTTCTTGGACCCATAGCTGCTAGCTTTATTCTTGCTCTGCAATGGGGGTGGAACAGCGTCTACCTGCTCATGGGCGGTCTGAATCTCCTCTTACTGCTCGGATTTGGTGTCTTTGCTCGTCCTGTAAGTCTGAATGAGTCTATTCAGCAAGAGAAGCAATCTCCGACAGGAAATGTGCTAAGTGCTACTCTCAAGTTGCCCATCGTCTGGGTAATCACCTTTTTCCTACTCGTCTATGTCGGCATCGAAGTCAGCCTGGGCAATTGGGGCTACAGCTTCTTGCTACGAGACCGGCACGAGGGAGCACTGCTGGCGGGCTGGATTGTCAGCGGCTACTGGCTGGGCCTCACCCTGGGTCGCTTTCTCCTCCAGAATATTGCAGATCGTCTGAGTATCGGCACAAAAGGTCTCATGTATATCTGCATCGTCGCAGTTGGAATCGGTCTCCTACTCATCTGGTTTTTCCCGAATGAGATCCTGACGATCGTAGCCTTCTTTCTCATCGGCTTCAGTCTCGGTCCCATCTATCCTCTCACCGTCGCCATCATCCCGAAGCTCGTTCCCGCCCACCTCGGTCCCAGCGCCATCGGCGTCCTGGTCAGTATAAGCATCATAGGCCTCGCCATCTTCCCGTGGATTGCCGGCATCCTCGCCCAGCTTTTCGGCATCTGGACCCTCCTCCCCTACACCCTCGCCCTCACCCTCATCATGCTCGCCATATGGCGCACCCTACTTAATCATGCCCACCAATCTCTCGACATCACCGACAACATCAAGCAACCCGAACATATCTAACATCCTCCCTCCCCACAACCTCACTCCAAGCTCAAATAATCATAAAGTTATCCACAATTAGAACGTTTGTCCACATACTTATCCACAATTTATCAATTCTCGTATCAAATCACATTACTTTAAGTCTACTTGTACCAAATTGACAAAATTTGGAGCGAAGCGTTCTAGACGTTTTAGGACTTCAAATGGAGTTTGTGGAGGTCTCTTCAGATCACTTGCCTGCTTTCTGATGATACTGACCATGAGTTCTGGCTCTTGAAAGTACTGGTGAATGAGAAAATCGTCCGCTCCTAATGCTTCTATTTCGAGAGGTGCTAGATATTTTTGAGGAAAATCCTTAAGATTTTGTGTCACAATAATTTGTGAACCGCTTGCTACAGCGGCAGCGAGGACATGTCTATCTTTCTTGTTAACTGGCATACTTGAGATTAATAGTCTATGCCGCGTAACGAAAGCTTCTGCAAAATATTCTTTAATTTGCCTGACGATATGCTGTGATTTCTCTTCTGTTACATGGTCCTTCTCAACTAAATTCCGTCTCATCTCTTCTAAAATCTCATCAGTCAGTTGAAGTCTAAATAGGCCGACATCAGCAGTACGTAGCAATGTATCACGAAGCGACCCAGGAAAAAGGACACAAGCATCAAGAACGACGCCAATTGAGGACATATACACCCACCTCCAACTTATCCCCTCTACGAAAGAGATATACACTCTTTAGGAGACGAGATTGTCTATGAACACCTTTATAGACAATCTCGTCTCCTAAAGAGTGTATATTAATATTCTCCTGCCTCTTGACTGATATTCGCTATCTCAGCCAGCATCTTACGTCTTTCTCTATGCATATGGTTTTTGTATTGCAAAAGATCGCTGTACTGAACACGCCGATGAGTTCCCACTTTCGTAAATGGGAGTTTTCCCATTTCAAGTAGCTTTACCAAAAAAGGCCTTGATACATTCAGCATATCAGCAGCCTCCTGTGTGCTCAACATTTGATCATATGGAATCACACTGAAAGCCCTACCACGCATCATATAGCCGACTATTTGTTGTAGCACGCGAAAAACTGATAAAGGTATTTCGATAGTTTCTCCACCAGGGCCAACGAGCTTTGGTAAAGAATGATGAGCTGATTCAGGGAAACCATCCTCATCGTTAAGCACCTCTTCAATTCTTCTTAACGTTGGCCTCTCATCTTCACGGGCCGTAATAAGTTCAAGTTCTCCGTAAGCCATCATATTTCCCTCCAACTCTTTGCATTCCTGCTTCTGTTCTATCGCGCCGCCTGCAGTTTCACAGAGATGCTATCTATACTAAGTATACATTAAGAACGAAATAAACGCAATAAACAAAATAGTCGATAAAATTTCTAAATATTCTGCTCCAATTTTTGGATCATTACGAATATTTCTCAAAAGATAATGATTGACCAGCGTCAGCCATATATTGATGCCATCGATAAATCATCACATACAAAGTAGCCACCTTATAGTCTACAGAACTTTTACTAGAAGAGTCATCCTGGAAGTATATGCCATTATCTTCTATATTGAAGCGATTATCTTGCATAGTATACTTTGAACGTGTAACAGGAGGATTAAATCTTTCATCAAACCTACAAACCTCCCAAAAGATGCCTAACAATTCACCGTTTAAACCTAGCTCCTTGCACAAGCTTTACGCACAAGAATCTAAAGGAGCTGATGTAGTTTATAAGATTTTCTTAGTATATGGAGAAAGGAGTAAGTATGAAGGTAGAAGATTTTACGAAGCAGGTCTTGTAGCGGCAACTATATGCGAGGAGTACTAGGGAGAGTGATTATGGTACGTGACCTTGACAAGCTTGTTAAAGACTTGGTGCCCCTGTTGACGATTTTCGCCCCACTCGTTCCAGTCTTAGTAGCTTACCTGACCCTAAAGATCAAAAGCCAACGTTCTAAGAATAGTAATAAGGATCAGCTTAAAGTGAGACGTACTGTCCTACGAAGGAGGCAGTAGTTAAAGCTGATGTAGGTAAGGCATTATTTCTCAATGTCAATTTTTACTAAAAAAGCTCACCTATACACTTGCTACAAGCAAGTGTATAGGTGAGCCTCTAGTACCACTTTAGAAGTGGGCGATTAGGGATTCGAACCCCAGACCTACTGCGTGTAAAGCAGCCGCTCTAACCAGCTGAGCTAATCGCCCTTATTTTTGTTTGTTTTTTCTGTCCCTGTACAAAAAAATAGCATCCGATCCGTACTTTCGTTCCCTTTCTCGGATGCTAAAACAGGGTGCCCTCGAGTGGATTCGAACCACCACGCCTCTCGGCACAGGCCCTCAACCTGCCGCGTATACCATTCCGCCACGAGGGCATTCTCTTCGTCCGTTTCACGGACTACGCGAAACATAATACCATTGCCGCTCCCGTTTTGTCAACTGTTTTTGACCCGGCTTTTCTCTTCTCTCACTCTTTCTTGCTCTCCCATCTTAACTGCCCCGTCTCCGGCCCATCCACCCCCCTTTTCATTCCGTCTGCCGACCCCATAGGTACCAGTCGCGCCCTCTTCAGCCCCATCTCACCTCGTCTTCCAGCGCTATATCTTCTCTCCGTCCTCTCGACAAAAGGAGTGAGCGGTACCGTCCCTATTCCGCTCAACATCGGAGTCGCCGGTACTCTCATCTCCACCGTCTCTCCCTTCAATGCTTCCATGACTCGTCCATCCCACTCTTCAGGCATTCGCCCGACTGGCGAATACTCGTTCATGTACAACGGCAGAAATATTTCCGTCTCAAGTCCCTCAGTTGTGCTCATCACAGTCTCTCCTGCAAGTCCCATGTTCCGCCCTCTCTCCTTTCGTCTCAAACAAATACTGGGAAGTACGGCCAGGATCGCGGCCAAAAGTACTAATACGATGAGAATTTGTTGGATGTGAGCTGGAAAAATCTCACTTGTGTGCACTGATCCCGAACCCGCCTTCGGCACAGGAGGTGCCAACCGTCCGTTCCCTTGTGATATGTTCTGGGCCTGCCCTATGTTGACCGGTCGGTGGTGCTCTTTAGGCATTGCCTTCACTGGTTTGGAATCGTCTGCATGCTTTTTTGCATCGACAGCTTTGGGGAGCGGTGTAGGAATAGTGTGTACGGCTGCCGTTGCGGTGGCTATAGGTGCGACTGGAGCGGGCGCGGATGTGGGTGCGGCTGCTACGGGGGCGGGTGCCTCGCCGTGATAGCGCAGCATGAGGTTGACGACTTTTCCGGCCCAGGAGGCGGCTCCAGTTGTGCCTACATAGGGATAGCATATGGTGTAGGCGGAGGTGAGGCCCCGGTTGACGTAGCGATTGTGCAGGAGGGTGAACCAGTCGTTGATGGCGGCGGCATAGGATGGATAGATGGTATAGCCATCAAAGGCGGCGGGATAACCGGGATTCCCGCGTACGCTGCCCGGATTGCGATCCGCCAGACCCACTCCTGCGGCCCCATCGTTTGTCTCGGTCCACCAGACGGCGAGGGCGAAGGCGTCGTCTATATTGGCGTTGCGGGCGGCTTGCTCGACGACGACTCCAGTTCCTACCATTGGACTGCCCATGCGCATAAAGATCTGGTCGACGGTCGCAGCTGGCAGCGTCGGCGGTCCGACTACATAACCTGCATCGGCTCTGCTGCTCACTCTCTGCCCTGCTAGTAGGGTAAGTGTACCCGCTAGGAGCACAATGAGCGTACTAAGTACTAGAAATATGAAAGAACGTTTGCCTGTATGTCGTCTTTGGATGTGTATCATAAGAAAAATTACCAATCTATCTCTAGTTTAATGCTTCCTATTTCCAGTATAAGCAGAGGGCTGCAATCCCTTCGCAATCCTCTTTTGTTACTCGCTTCGCTCTAAATTGGCGTCTGAGTGGTACCAGGATTTGATGAAAGAACGTTTTACATAATGAACAGTAATTACGTCAAAATATGTATACGAGACCTCCGTTTGACGTTCAATTGTAGAGAAGGTTTCATTGTAAAGAAAGTATCGCTAGATACAAGCATATTTCGTTTCCAATAGAGGAATTAAGCATAGAAGCATTCAGCACAAAATCAATTGACAGGTTAGGGATTATCTTCTATACTTTTGCTTGTCGCAAGGCGTAAGGAGATAATTGAGTTACTTTTCACTACTCTGCTTTTACGATTTACTTCCAGAGTACTGCGTGCCGCTAAAAGGCCACGCCAGGGCCAGTAGTACCTATCGATAGGGTATGCTATACTGGAATGTGATTATTGTAGCTGGGACAGATGTAGAGAAAAGATGGGGGTTCACAATCAACGGCCGCTTGAAAACACAAACCGGCTTTTTGGACCGGCGCACCCTACTCCATAAGCGTTACCACATCCAGAAGAGGATTGGTCAGGGAGGCATGGGTGCCGTATACCTGGCTAAGGACATCAAGGATCAGGGTCGCCTGTGCGCCGTGAAAGAGATGAGCCTTTCTATGGTGCCGCCAGAAGATCAGCCGCAGGCCGTGCAGAATTTCAAGATTGAGGCAAAGATCCTCTGGGCCTTGAACCATCCCAATCTCCCTGCCCTGACCGGTTTTTTCTTTCAGAATCAGCGCTACTTCCTGGTGATGGAATATATCGATGGCAGTACGCTGGAAGAGCTCCTTGAGCGGAACGGAGCACCTTTCACGGAACGCCGTGTGCTCGGTTGGGCACGCCAGCTCTGCGACGTGTTGGAATATTTGCACAGCCAGCGACCTCCGATCATTTTTCGTGACTTTAAGCCAGGCAATATTATGCTGGCCCGCAATGGGCAGATTAAGCTGATCGACTTTGGCATTGCCCGCTTCTTCCAACCGACATCTTCTCAGGACACTCAGGTGCTTGGCACGCCGGGCTATGCGCCTCCTGAACAGTATGGAAAGTCGCAGACGGATGAACGCTCGGATATCTATGCGCTGGGCATGACGCTCTTTCACTTGCTGACCAATACATTATCAGAGAAGGGCTTTGGGCTGGACGATGTGCGCGCGATCAATCCACGTATCTCGCCGATGGTAGCGCGGGCTTTAGAGAAGGCGACGAGGGTTGATCCCGATGAGCGCTACGAGAATGTGGCTGCCTTCCGCCGCGCTCTTCTAGAAGTTGGGACGTTTGTATTTGAGAGCGGGGATGTGGCGACGACGCCGGAGGAGCTGGCAGAGCTGTGTGCGAGCTATCCGGAAGAGGCGGCTGACTATCTCCAGGATAATGAGATCGAGGCATGGCTGCGCGATATTGGCGAAGATGAGCTTGCTGATGTTGCGGTCTATGTGTATACAAATGTGCCGGACCAGATCGAGGCGGTTGAGCAGTTTGTTGATGCGGTGATGGGAAAGCATGCATACGTGCCGCGTCATACGGTGTCGAGTGCCAGTGGGAGTATTCCGCAGGTGCGCGATCCACGCCATCAGGTTCCTCTTCCTTCCGCAAGTGTCTCTACTCCTGGTGATGGTAATGGAAGTGGTAGCCCAAGCACCTCTACGCGTCTGCACTGGCCGACTCCCCGTCGCGGCGTGCCCTTGCAGGTTCGCCCTCACAAGCTAGATTTCGGCACCGTCTACCCTGGACTTTCTGCCGCCCTGACGATCTGGATCAGCGGTCCTCAGGGTTACAATACACATGGTACTATCCGTGCAGACGAGCCGTGGATTCACGTTGATCAGAGCCATTTCGACGGCGTCTCTACCGAGGTGAATGTGCAGATCAATAGCCTGAAGCTCCAAAGGGATAAGCACTACACCGGTCAGATCATTATCTCTTCACTTGACGAGGAGCGCAGTGATATTGTTGTGACGGTTGAGGCCGATATTCAGGGCTATGTGGCGCGCAATCGCCGACATCCGGGGCGTACACATGGTGCTGATCTGGATGCCGATGACCTCGATGCCGATGATTCTGAAGAGGATGAGGACTTTTCTCCTATTCTGCCCGATCCAACGACCGGTCAGCTAGTGGTTCCTCCTGTTCCTGCGCAGAAGACACAGGTTCAAACTTCGGTTATCGATCATACGCGCGATAAATATACTCCTCTGAGCTTGAATGGCTCGGCTTCCCCACGCTGGGAACCGGGACCTATTACGCGCACACAGTATAAGTGGCAGCGCCGGTCTTTGACCTTCGTGGCCGCTTTTATGACCTCCAGCCTGGTCTATACTCTATTCTCGCAGATCAAGCCTTTTCCCCTGCCACCCAACCCGTTGTTCATATTACTGCTCATTGCCCTGCTTCCAGCAGCAACGGTGGGCGCGCTAACCGTGCAGTGGAATCGCTCGCTCTCTTTTGATGAGCTGCTTGCACGTACTTTCACTAGCCTGAGTTGTACATTGATAGGAGTGTCCGGAGTTGAGGCTCTCTGGCAGTTTGCTGTCCGTCCTCCTTTGGGAACGTTGCACCTCTTGTTGCTGTTAGTTGTTGCAGCACTATCGGCTACATTTGGAGCGCATGGGCCTCCTTGCGCGGCTATTATTGCCGCTTTAAGCAAAGTCCACGCTATGGTCAAGCGTATTGGATGGCTGGCGATGCTATTGCTCGCGCCCGTAGGGGCACTCTTCGGTTATCTGCTGACGTTTGGTTTCGCTCTAAGCGTCTTTTCTGCCTCTGGTATTCTTGTTGGTGTGGCCACTGCGGTAGGTCTGATGTGGGTTGTGGATCTTCTGGTCAGGCGGAATGGGCGCAAGCATGCCTGATGCTTCTGAAATAGTTCGGCCGGATCTCGTGGTTGTCCTTGGTCCAACTGCATCGGGCAAGAGCGCGCTGGGCATTGAGCTAGCGCAGCACTTTAATGGTGAGATCGTCTCGGCCGATTCGCGTCAGGTATATCGGGGCCTGGATATAGGTACAGCAAAGGTAAGTCTCGCCGAGCGTGCCCTGGTGCCTCATCATTTGCTGGACGTGGTGGAGCCGCAGGAGATCTATTCCGTGTCACAGTTCCAGCGCGAGGCTATTCTGGCTATCGATGCAATTCTAGCGCAAGGCCATCAACCTTTTCTAGTCGGAGGCTCGCCACACTACATCCAGACCGTCGTCGATCACTTTTCAATTCCCGAAGTTCCTCCCCAACCAGAGCTACGCGCACAACTCGAAGCCCGCTCGCTGACCGATCTGCTGCAACAATTAGAGACTCTGGACCCCCAGGGGGCGGTGACGATCGACCGGAATAATTCTCGCCGAGTGATTCGCGCGCTAGAAGTAAGTATTGTCACCGGCCAGCCCTTCTCGCAACAGCGTGGCGTCTCCGATCCCCTCTATCGCTCTTTATTGCTCGGCATTCACTGGCCCCGCGAGCTACTCTATCAGCGCATTGATACTAGAATCGACGAGCGCATGCAGCAGGGCTTGCTACAGGAGGTCTGCTCTCTGCTGGAGCAGGGTCTCACTCACGAACGTCTCGACGCTCTGGGCCTTGAGTATCGCTTTGCTAGCCGTCTGTTGCGCGGCGAGTTCCCCAGCGAGGCAGAGATGGTCCAGCGCCTCAAATATGCCAGCCATGACTTCACTCGCCGCCAGCTTAGCTGGTTCCGCCGCGATAAGCGCATTCTCTGGCTCGATGGCGGGAATACTGTTCTTTCTCAGGCAATGCCACTCGTCCAGAACTTTCTTATGTATCACAAGAGCTTGTAAACTACATAATTGTTAATCTCATACTGCTGATATTTTATCCTATGCTCAGTAAGAAATTTCTTACATGCCGAAGCATGGGGCGAAGTGATCGGAAATATGTAGTCTGCTTTGGCATCGGCCAGGACCGCTAGACCAAATGGTTGGTATCGCGAGCCATCGGGCTGCATATGCTCATCGGTTGTATTACATAGTACTCGCGTTTTACTGATAAAGATGAGATTATCACATGTCCAGAAGTCAGAATAGACATGCTTTATGCCCATCCTCATGACAGTCTGCACCAGCGCTAGCTCTTGTTGATTCTGCATGCGCTCGCCTGGCGCGGCGGCAAAAACCAGGAGAGTGCCTAGTAGATAGCAGGCAGCAATCGCCGCCAGCGCTACTAGCCTGCTGTTGTTTGCTATTCCTGCTCTCGCTCTCTTGAAACTGCCACTACTGGGCCACAGAGGATACAATACAGCGGGCGTGGTAAGAAGAATTGCGATAAGATAGCGCGAGCTTAGATATGGCTCGTAGATCGCTGTGGTGCTTGTAGCGTACAGGACAAAGGTCAGCGCTGCCGAAAGTAATAGGCTTAATCGAGCCAGGGCAACGATGTTTATGTGCCGTCGTTCAACCCGCCCTTCTGGCCTTACAGCGAGGCGCATGTTCCGCACGATCGTCCAACCCACCAGCAGTAGGGCGGTGAGCCAGATCAGAATCACTAGAGCCGACCAGCCACCTTGCAGCGCTGCACAGAGCAATGCCTTCTGACCACGACCCCCCATGAAAAGTGTATCGTTCACCGAACAGACGGTGGGAAAATTGCTAAAGGTTGGTAGCCCTACCAGGAGAGCGCTCTTAAGGGTTTGTGGCAGCGTTGCTAGCAGTGGAGTGTTGCCGTGATTATAAATTTGTCGCAACGTGGTAATGGAGTCGTGCCCAGGAGCGGCCATTATATTAAAGAGAAGAAGTGGTAGCGCTCCAACGATCAGCCCACCCACCAGCGCTAATGGAGCCAGTGAACGCCATTCCCGCCAGCATGCTATTACCAGCAACAGACCGGACATAATCAGGCTGGGTACAATCAGCAGATCGCTCCACAGCCCCAATCCTGCCGCCAGCCCCCAACCCGCGAATGCCAGCATCCGTTTCCAGGGCAACACAGGCCCTGTTAGCTGAGGAGATGAGGGTGAAGTCAAGGCTAACCAGCTTGCCAACAAGAAGACCAACGCTCCAAACGCCAGCGTATCAGGGTAGCCTCCAATCGCCTGTGCCTCGCGATAAATCGTTAAGTAGTTGCCGAAACCTAGTAGCAGGGTTGTAAACAATGCTAATCCCCGATTGTACAGCAGTTTCGTGAGAACATAGATACCGCCAAGAAAGATTGCCAGCAACAGCAGTTGAGCCAGGCGTAAGTTGAAGAGCGAGGCATCAGAGATTGAAAAGAGAGCAGCGGCGAGATAGGCTTGCAGCGCTCCCATATAGTCTTGTCCATAAAAGAAGACCGGGTGATCTCCGTGATAGGCGATATTTATGGCCATTTCGCCCACCGTACTTTCATCCACATTGCTATGTGGCCAGCCCAGCAACAAGAGCAGCAGTCGCACAAAAAGACAGAGCGCGATGATTGTAAATGGGTTGAGAATGTATTTAGATGTGTATTTGCTCATTTTATTCCACAGAAGAATTTCTTTATGATCCTACTTTTCTACATCAGCAAGCATAGCATAATTGTCTACTCCCTATCATCTTGACCCTTACATCTAGGGATGTTAAGTGAGCATATTCCTATTCAGGACGTAGTATATACTGATGGCAGTCTCCACATAGGAGTGCAGGCAGCAAAATAGAAAGGCAATGCATTATGGTAACCGCCCTTGTCTTAATTAACGTGCAGCGGGGAGCTGTCAACGAAACAGCACAGCGCTTGCTTGAGGTCGATGGCGTCGCTGAAGTCTATTCTGTGACCGGCGAGTACGATCTGGTAGCTGTCCTGCGCTTCCCAAACTATGAAGACCTTGCCGATGTCGTAACCAGGCATATGCAGCAGATATCCTCGATTACTCAGACGCATACATTGATGGCTTTCAAGTATTTCTCACGCGAAGATTTGCAGCAAGCCTGGGATATTGGAGTAGAGTAGTCGAACGATGATCTTATCAACTGAGCGCTTGCTGCTGCGCGAGTTCGAGGAGCGCGATTGGCGTCCTATGCTGGACTATCAGTCGAGACCTGAGTACCTGTTTTATAACCCCTGGGTATACAGGACAGAGATGGATGTGCGCTCATACTTACATATGTTTATGGGCTGGAGCAGTGAACTGCCTCGCAGGAAATTTCAGCTCGCCATCGTGCTGAAGGATGAGAACCGGTTGATCGGAAATTGCGGTATCCGTATGGCTCAGGCTCACGCACGCACAGCCGACCTCGGCTATGAGATCGATCATCGCTACTGGCGACGCGGCTACGCGACGGAGGCTGCCCATGCTCTGCTGGCCTTTGGCTTTGAACAGCTCTACTTACACCGCATCTGGGCGCAGTGTGTGCTGGAGAATAGCTCTTCGGCGGCCGTCCTCGAAAAAATTGGTATGACCTACGAAGGCTGTCAGCGCGAGAGTGAGTGGATGAAGGGCCGCTGGTGGAGCACTAAACTTTACTCCATCCTCGATCATGAATGGCCCATCACCCGGCGATTCTAGACATATGTCTTGCCCCACATCCCTTTTGCCTTCTTGCGCCTTGCGTTATCGCGGCTTCGCCGCTCTCTTGAGAGTATTTTATTATACATTTTTATCTTTCTACACATTTTGCGCAACGCGCAAAATGTGTAGAAAGATAAAAATGTATAATAAAAGGATTGAGCACTCTCCTAAAAATTAGAGATCACAGTGAGAAATTTGAATCTATTTCATATCTTCTAGAACGACCGTACGCTTCTCTGCTACAGATTGATATGCGCCCAGGATGACTTTGAGGACGTTGATGCCTTCGACCTCGGTGTTGACTGGTCGCCGCCCTTCGCGCAGACAGGTGACGAAGTCGGCAATCTCGGCATCGAAGGTATTGATTCTGGGTAGCTCTATAGTCTGTTGCTCTCCGCCCCGCACTTTGTAGAACAGGTCACTGCCATAGCTGTAGAGATAGCCCTTCTCGGCGACGACGGAAAACTTTTCGGTGATTGAGGCTGGTTCGTATGCCCAGCTTGTCACGATGTTTCCAACTGATCCGTTGGCGAAGCG
>JAABUZ0100001430.1_pt1 | contig 45561 bp, 49 predicted proteins | sample 5562091 | NCBI WGS metagenome assembly JAABUZ01 (sample SAMN12813069, study PRJNA571459) | rock metagenome | isolation source: Antarctica rocks | place: Antarctica: Victoria Land, Linnaeus Terrace sud | collected 2015-12-21
TCCGTGCTCGGCTACATGATCGACGCCGCGACCGCCGCGCATCACCGCCAGCCGATCCCGTCACTCGTCCCGCCCTGAGTGACAGAAGGAACCCCGCCGTTCACGCCGACACCCGCTGAACGGCTACTGTGGGTAGTCGGTGATGCGCGCCAGACGTCGCTGCCGCGTGCGGCGGGAGTGGCCGTGACCCAGGCCATCAACGCTGCCGACGCCGTCCTCGCTGACCTGGACATCGCCGAAGCCCCGCCCCCCCGCGCGACCCGCGCCAACCTGCTGGCTGTGGACTGACGAGCGACGCACAGCCCGGATCGCCCTGAGCTTCCCCGACGGCCTGCGCCCGAAGGACAGGCGCTCGTGCGGATTGACGGACCGAGGGTCACGCTCGCCAACCAGGCGCTCGGTGGGGTCGCTGAGTTCGCCGCCCAAGCGTCAAGCTGAACAAGGGCCCCGGCTGCGCTGGCCGTTCGCAGCCACCCGCGTCCGATGCGGCGAGCAGGAGGAACGTCGCCTCTCTGCCCGCAGCGCAGGCGTTCAGAACTGCCTGCACTTTCGGGCTCTGTGAACTCCTCTCCGGAACGTGCTCGAACTGAGCGTCGCCTAGCTGAAAGGCAGCCTGGTGCTCTTAGTGCCTGCGAAGTCCCCCCAGTGCGGCGCGGGGACGAGCAGCGGTCGGCAGAACCCCCCCCGGCCATGATCCTCACCGAGCCGCGCGAGTGTTCGCCGCGCGATAGGGATGACCGGGGTCTGGGTTGTCAGAGCCGTTCGGCGCCGCCGGCGGGTTGGCGGGCGGCGCTTGGGGTTGTGGGTCAGGGGTTGATGTTGAACGGGACGCGCACGACGTTTGAGATCTTGTTGTGTGGCTTCGCGGTCACGACGGTGGGGGCGGTGCCCTTGACGACGTAGACGGTCAGCGTACGGTGGCCGGTGCCGAATACCGGCTTGCCGGGCTGCCAGGTGTTCCAGGTTTCGGCTTTGCCGCCGGTCACCTTGGCGACGCCGTTGATCTGAAACAGGCCGGCGAGGTTGGTGTTGGGCCCCTGGAACGGTGTACCGGGCTTGTTTGGAGTGGTTGACAGCAGGACGACCAGGCCGGGCGCTCCGGGATCAGGACCGGGATGAAATGTCGGGGCTGCGGGGTCGTTGAAGAATGGCTTGTAGCCGTTAGCGGTGGAGAGCAGGTGGTTGTACTTGAGCTTGGTCGCGTCCAGCGCGACGTCGACGATGAAGCCGACACCGCCGGCTCCGGAGTGATCGCCGGCTCCGGGTGAGAACACGCTCACCGCGATCGGCTGGTGGTCGGTGTGATGTCCGTAGTTGGGCGCTGCAAAGGCGCCGCTGGCGGCCAAGCCGCCGATCGCGAGTGCGGCTGTGCCGGCGACGCCGGCCGCTAGGCGGGTGGGGCGCAAGTGTCCGAGGCGGCTGCGGCGAGTCGGCTGCGGGGCTGATGAGGCTTGATCGGTGTGATCGTTCATGGTTAGTCTCCTGGTCTGGGCGAGGCGTTCGCTCGCGGTCACAACGTCATACGCGCTCGGTCACGCAAAAGTTCAAACGGGCTGGCGAGCCGGTGCCCGGCTAGCGGGCCAGGGTCCTGAGAAGACAGCTTTCATGTGTGGCGATGAACGATCGGCTTGCGCGCGTCGTATAACCCGGTGTGATGAGCTCCGACGCTACGCTGGTGCGCAACCTCCGCGGCCCCGACTCCCAGCAAGCGGCGCGCTCCCTATATCGCAGCTACGGCGGTGAGCTGTACGGATTTGCGCTGCGGCGCTTGCGCGATGAAGGCCTGGCTGAGGAGCTCGTCCAGGATGTCTTCACCCGCGCCTGGCGCAGCGCCGAGCAGTTTGAGCCGGGCCGAGGCTCGGTGCGAACCTGGTTGTATGCGATCGCCCGCAACGCGGTCATCGACAGCGAGCGTCGACGCGGCCGACGGCCCCAGCTGCCGGCCGGCGAGTCAGACTTTGAGCCGGTCGACCCATCGGAACCGATCGAGACCGCACTGCTGCGCTACCAGATCCAGCTGGGGATCTCGCGGCTGACCTTCGAGCACCGCCAAGTGATCGAGCTAGTGCACTTTCGCGGACTGAGCCTAACCGAGATCGCGCAGCGGACCGGGCTTGCGGTCGGGACCGTCAAAAGCCGCCTTTACTACGCCTCGCAGCCTGCGCCTGGCCCTGGAAGAACTCGAGGTGATCCGATGAGCAGCTGCCGTGAATTCGAGGTGCTGCTCGCTGCCCACGCGTTCGCGGCGCTTGAGCCCGACGAGGATGAGGCGGTCGAGACGCACCTCGCCGGCTGCGCCCACTGCCGCCGCGCCTACAGTCAGCTCACGCAGCTGCCATCCCTGCTTGACCTCGCCGGCAGCACCGAGGCGCGCTTCGCCTCGCCACCACCCCTGCTGGAAGCCTCCGTGCTCGCTGCGTTGCCGGCCGGCGGTGAGCGACGTTCACGCCGTCGACCGAGGTTCGCGCGGCGGCGTTCACGTCAAGCAACAGCGACGGGCTGGCGAGGCGTGCGCGTCCGTTCTTTCGCGCTGGCGTTGACCGTCGGTCTCGCCCTGGTGGTGATCGGAGTCACCCAACTGCCCGCCAGCTCGCCGCGCTCCGTGAGGCTGACGCTCGCGCCCTCGCCTCTGGCTCCCGCCTCGCGCGCTGTCGCGATCCTGCGCTCCCGCCCGTGGGGCACCGAGGTCGACCTCCAAGCCCAGCATCTCGCCCCCACCCACGGAACCCAGATCTATGAGATGTGGTTCGTGTCCCCCCGCGGGCGCGTCAGCGCCGGCACCTTCACCGTCGGCACGCAAGGCCACGTCACCGTCACCCTCGCCTCCGCCGCCCACGCCGGCCAGTACCGCACGCTAGGAGTGACCCTCGAACCCGACGGGCTCAACCCAGCCAGGCGAGGACCCAACATCCTTCGCGCCAACCTCCACGCGTAGCCCGCCACAGGATCCGCCGGGCGCTGGGCGCGCGCACGACCCAGCGACAGTCTCTGCGTGGAGGGCAGCCGTGGCGGCCTCTCCAGCATACGATCAAGCAATTCCAAACGAGCGTCCCGGCATCGCCGGGGCAACCCGAGAGCCGACCGCTGGGAAGACCACGGATCGAACCCGCCGTGGCAAACGTCCAGTTGCCAGGACTTGGCGCTCAGGCGGCCGGGCGAGGCGGAACCGCCGGGCGCTGCTCGAACTCGTGTACGAGGTCGGTGAGCACGCGATCGGGGTCGCCCACCCCCTCGGCGACGAGGCGAGCGTCCAGCTCTGGCGACGGGTGCTCGGTCGGCCCGGTCAACCGGAGCGTCATCACGACGACCGCAGCAGTCGCGCCCAGCAGCAGCACAACCACGCCGATCAACACGACCACCCCACCGCCGGAGACGAACGTGATCGCACCGACCATCGCGAGGATCAGCGCCGCGATGATCAGACCGAACCGAAGCTCGACGATGTCGCTGATCCCGGCCGCGTGAAAGCGCGCTCGGTAGCTGCGCGACACTCTTGCTTCAGGATCGCCGGTGATCTCCTCGAGCTCTAGGTCGAGTAGCCGATCGGTCTCGGGCGACAGAAGGTGAAGGTTGCGGTCAGTCGATGGAGATTGCATGCTTGGCTTCCTGAGCGGATCTGGCGGGATACGTTCACCGTCGCACGGGCAAGCGGGCGATACCAGTCAGATCACACCGACTTCGATTCCGCGCCGGAATCGCAGTTCAGCCGCGACTCACTTCAGCGGCTGGCGGCGGGGTTGCTCTGAAGCCAGGTCCAGAACTGCCGCGCAAGTCCGGAAAGCCGCGTGCGGAGGTCGTGCACCGCGTGCAGCTCCCTGGACAGATCAAGGTCGCGAAGAGGAATCGAGCGCAGCGTGCCGCCGCGCTCTTCCGCTTCAACCGCGAGCGGGGAGAGCAGTGAGAAGCCGCCGGAGACGAGAGCTCGTTTGACGCTTTGCAAGCTTGCCGTCTCGGTCGTTGGCACGAGGTCGATTCCGGCTCGGGAGAGTGCATCGTTGGCAACGGCCCGGGTCCCCGAGCCGAGTTCGCGGGTGATGTACGGCTCACGGGCCAGGTCGTTGGCGGCGATCAGCCGCCATCGGCTCCAGCGGTGCTCGCCCGCGACAACGACGACGATGCTGTCGCGGTGCACGATCAGGCTGTCAAACCCATCAAGCTCGTCGAGTCCCTCGACGAAGCCAATCTGTGCCTCGCGCTCGCGCAGGGCGTGCAAAACCCCGGGAGAGTTGACGATGTTGACCTGGGCTCTCGTTTCGGGCTGCTCACGACGGAAAGAGGCGAGCCAGCCGGGGAGCAGAAACTCGCCGACCGTGTGGCTGGCCGCCAACGCGAGCGCGCGACTGGCCAGGTCGCGGTGCTCGATGAGCACATCCTGGGCGTGTTGTAGAGCGGCGGCGCCTGCTTGGCCTCGGGGTAGAGCAGACGGCCCGCCGGGGTGGGGCGAACGCCGAAGCGGCCGCGCTCGAACAACGCCACACCGCCGCGGCGCTCCAGAGCCTGGAGCCGTTTGGTGACCGCTGACTGGGTGAGGTCCAGCGCGTCAGCTGCCCCATGGACACTCGATGCTTCGACGGCGGCCACGAAGGCGGCAAGATCGCCGGCGGACAGCGGGTTCGCGTGGGTGGCCATAGCGGGTTTCGCGCGGCTGCGATTCTAGAGTTCTCGGCCGGCTGGGCCGATGGGGGTTCGATCATCCTCTGGTGGCGCCTTGACCGAGCGGTGCTTGCATCCTGGCTGGCCAGACCTCGGTTCCCGCCGAAATGGCCGCTTCGCCTAGGCCATGCAAGCTGACGCGTCAGCCCTTGGCCGAGATGACGGGCGCGGATGATTGGGGTGCCAGCAGCAGCCGTCCGTTCAGGCTGCCGGCCGCGGTCCGGATCGCGACCGTGAGCCAGGCGGTGAGCAGGAGTCCGTAGCCGATCGCCGCGGCCCAGCGAAACGCCGGCAACCCCGTGTGGATGGCCAGAGCGGTGGTCCCGGTGACGCAGGTGCCGACCGGGAAGGTGAAGCTCCACCAGGTCAGCGCGAACGGGAGTCCGCCGCGAATCGTGCGCACAGTCAACGACGCTGCGATGGCTGACCACAGCAGGACAAATCCGAACACGGGCACGCCGTAGAGGACGCTCATGGTGCTCATTGCGGAGGCGAGCGCGGGCGGTACCGCGAGGTGAGCGGCGGCACCGAGCAGGCCCGCGGCGGTGATCGACTGGCCCAGCGGTCCGAGGACGATCCAGAGTGTCGGCACCCGGACCGTGCCCGAGGATCCGTAGTGGGCCAGGCGGCTCCAGATCAGGGTGATGATGATCAGCGCCGCGATCAGGCTCAGGCCGAACATCGCGTAGCAGCCGTAGAGCAGGGTCGTACGGGCCGATCCGGCCGCGAGGTGGGGAACCAGTAGCGCGCCGTTGGCGGCGGAGACCATCGGTGGGACGACCGGCATCAGCCAGCCTCCGAACGCGGCGTCGGGGCTCACGTCGTGCTGGGTGAACAGAAGGTAGGGGATCGAGACGGCAGTGACCAGGCCGCCGACGGTCCCGAGGGTCCAGAGAACCCAGTCGATGTCGACGGCGGCCGGTAGTCCGATCAGCGACTTGCCGACCAGCAGCGCGCCGCCGCCAACGGTCATCATCGCCATCGGCGGCGCGCCGTAGAACTGAGCCATACTGGGGTCGCTGACGTGGCTGCGCGCGACCGTCGGATGGCGGAGCCAATGCGCCACGACCGCGACGCTGAGCAGCAGCAGCAGTGCCGCGTCCAGCACCCAGACGCCCAGTGCGAAGGGGTGTAGCTGAGTCTTGATTAACGGCAGGGTCGCAGCGGCGTTGGCGATGATGCCGGTACCCATGATCGACGCGAACCAATTCGGTCCCACGAAACTGACCGCCTGTCCCGGCGAGTCAAGCGACGTCAACAGCGACGGCAGCAAGCGCATCCGCTGCCCAGCGCTCTCACGATCAGACGCTGTTGATGGCATGGACGGTCCCTTCGTCATAGATGGTCAGCGGCGCAACGATCGTTGCCAGCCGCTGAGCTGATCATCACGAATCACGGCCAGGCATTCCAGCACCATTGCGCCACAATCGATTCCAAACAGGAATATCCCACACGACGACTCGCATCAGGTCCTCGGCCACGACCAGCTCCCGCGAGTAAGCGCGGCGTACCAGCTCAGCGCGTCGTCGAGCTCGTTTTCGAGCTCGGGCATCACGTGGGTCACCAGCAGCCGCCGCCAATCGCAGTCGCGCGCGACCTGACCGACTCGCTTGGCTTGGCGTGCAGATGACCGTGCTCGGTCTCGCGTTCGGGCAGCGCCAGGTCGTGCACGAGAAGATCGCATCCGGCCGCCAACCCCACCAGGGGCGCGTGGGCGGTTTGCACGTCGCCGCTGAACACCACCGAGGCGCCGTCATGGTCGATCCGATCCGGTACGCGATGGAGGGCATCATTCCGTGCGGCACCGACACCGAGGCGACCCGCAGATCGCCCTGATCGATCACCACCTGGGGCGTAGGCGCATCAAGCGCGCTGGACGCCTCGAGCGCGCGGATGCCGAACCCCTCAAAGGAGTGCATGTAGCTCCACGCGCCGTCCGGACCGACAGCGCCTCGCAGAACCGGCTCTCTGCCGGTCTCGTGCCGTGGGTCCGACCACGGTGAGCGAGTTGACCCGGTCATCGCGCTCGTGATCGCCGCGATCACCGTCCGCGAAGGCCGCGAGGCCTGGGCCGACGAAGGCTGCGCGTGCGCCGCAGTCCCCGGCCTCGAGACAGGAGCCTGCGAGGACGGCTGCTGCTGATGGCCCATGACCACGGTGCGGGACATGAAGGGCACTCGCACGGCGTCTCCGCTGATGCGGACCGCGGCAAGCTGGCGATCGCGCTCGGGCTGATCGTCGGCTTCATGGCCGTTGAGGTGACGGTCGGGATCCTTCCCAGCCCGCTCGCGCTGCTCTCAGACGCTGTGCACATGCTCACCGACGCGACTGCCATCGGTCTCTCGATCGTCGCGATCCGCCTCGCGCAGCGCCCGGCCAAGGGCACGCTGACCTTTGGGTTGGGGCGCACCGAGATTCTCTGCGCCCAGTTCAACGGCGCGACCCTCCTCGTGCTCGGGCTGCTGATCGTCTACGAGGGCATCAGCAGCTGGTCACCCCCACCTGCGGTGGCCGGCACCGCCGTCCTCGTCGTGGCCCTGGTCGGGATCGTGGTGAACCTCGCGGCCACGTAGACGCTGTCGAAGGCCAACCGTCAGTCGATGAACGTTGAGGGGGCCTACCAGCACATCCTCACCGACCTGATCGCGTTCATTGTCACCGCGATCGCCGGCGCCGTGATCCTCATCACCGGCTTCCGCCAGGCGGACGGGATCGCATCCCTCGTCGTCGCCGCGGTCGTGCTGCACGCCGCCTACGGGCTACTGAAGGCCTCCGGCCGCGTTGTTCCTCGAAGCCGCGCCACAAGGTGTCGATCCTGCGGCGATTGGCCGCGCACTGGCGCCGCGCCCGCCGTAACTGAGGTCCACGACCTCCGCGTGTGGGAGATCACCTCAGGATTCTCCGCCCTCTCCGCGCACGTGCTCGTCGGCCGCGAGAACGACTGCCACGCCACCCGCCGCCACCTCGAAACGGTCCTGCACGACCAGTTCGGCATTGGGCACACCACCCTCCAGGTCGACCACGAAGGTGGCGAGTTGCTCGACATCGAGCTTCCCGAGCAACGCGAGCGCACCGCCCGCTGATCGGAGGCACTGCGTCGGCCGGGTCCGCGATGACACAGGGGCCCGGTCCGACGCTTACTGACACTGGACTACCTCGGCGTGACGCCTCGCCGAAACGTTTCTGCTGTTGTGCCGCTCAGGGACGCGCTCGACGATCTATTGCAACACCCGAGGTTCCCCCACCACGAGAGCCTGCCTTCGGAAGACGGGGTCAAAACCACAAGCGTCGCGCTACGATCGTCGCATGGGTAAGCGAGAGCAACAGCAAGTCGCCTATGCGGTCGTCGAGCTCCAGGACATCCAGGACGAGCTTCGCGAAGCCGTGTCCAGTCCAGCGGGCGCTAGCCAACGCGATCTCGACGCAGTCTCGGTGGCGTTGCAGCGCCTCGAGGAAACGGTGGAACGGCTCGACGGAGCAGCTCCGAGCCCTCGCGGATTGCAGGTCGCCGAAGCGGCCGACTATCTCGGCGTATCTGAGCCGACGATCCGGGCATGGCTCGCGCGAGGACTATTGAACGTCGTGCCGGAGTCGAAGCCGGCAGTCGTCGAGCGATCCAGCCTGCGGCGAGTGCGCCGAGCAATCAAGGAGTTGCGCCGGCGCGGACAGGACCGGGATTGGCTTCGCGCTCTGGTCGATGTCGTGCACGACCACGCCGAGCGCGAGCGCCCGGAGATCGTCACCGGTCTGGACGAGTTCGCGCGCGGCGATCTCGAACCTGCATAGGTGCCGTTCACCGTCCTGCGGGTGCCGAGCGTTGGCCGTGCCGCGGACGGGATGACCAGGCGCGAGCGTCGCGCCTACGACGCCGCAGTAGAGGGACTGAAGGGTGAAGGATGCCCGGCTGGCGGAAAGCGCCTCGCTAACACCAAGAGTGGCGAAGCGGACTCGTGCACGGCTCGGAACTTGTCGGCGAGTCGGCGTTCGGGCCTGGCCTGCAGGCCGCGCTCGTCGCATTGACGGCACGCAACCCAATCTCGCGCCGCGCTATGACCGAGCTGCTCTGTGAGCTGTTCGGGGTCGGGATCTCGGTCGGCGCGAGCGACCGGATCTGCCAGCGCACCGCGTGCGTGCTGGCCGGCCCGCACGCGCGTCTGACAAGCCAGGTGCTGGGGTCTGGGGCGCTCAACGTCCGCTGGTTCCTGGAGGGCGAGAACCGCTGGATGTGGACCGCCGCGAGCGCTGAGGGCGCGATCTTCCGGATCGCCCCGGACCGCCACCAGGATCGTCTTTCGGAGCTGCTCGGCCCCGACTTCCAGGGGATCGTGAGCTCCGATCGCTGGTGGGCGTACAACCTGTTGGAACCCGAGCAACGCCAGGCGTGCTGGTCGCCTCTGGTCCGACTTCAGATTCCACAGCGAGGGATTGGCCGCCCAAGAAGAGTTCGGGACCGCCGGCCTGGCGCTCAGCGGCCGGCTGTGCGGAGTTTGGCACGCATACCTCGAGCATCACGACCGCGAGCGGCTGATCGTCGAGATGACACCCGTCCAGGACGAGCTACGCGACCTGCTCGAACACGCCGCCACGAAGTCCAAGCGCCACCGTCTGCACCGCGGGTTCGCGAAGAACCTGATCAAGATCTGGCCTGCGCTGTGGACGTTCACGACGATCCCCGGCGTGACACCGACGACAATGCTGCCGAGCGAGCATTACGCGGGCCAGTCATCCACCGCCGGCTATCGCACGGCAACCAATCCGATGACGGCGAACGATTCACCGAACGCGCCCTCTCCGCCTCGATCACCTGCCGGCTACAACACCACTCGCTCTTCGCCTACCTCCGCCAACTGCTCACCGCCAACCAAACCGGCGGCGCACTCCCCGCCCTGCTCTGATTCCGAGCCTATCCTCCCAAGGACCAGGAGGACTGAACGCCGCAATCCGGGACGCGGCGCAGTAGACAGAAACGGGCTAGCCAGACTTTACACGCGAGAGGTCGCTGGTTCGAGCCCAGCCGTTCGAGGGCAGCTGCGTCGAGATCGCCGAGGACCAGCCGCTGCTGCCACCGGCCGACCGCGACGACCGCGACGAGGTGATCGCCGAGGAGCAGGACCGCCAGGCGCAGCTGAACGCCGAGATCGCCCGCCTGCAGGGCGATCTCGACGCGCTGGTGGCACGAAGTCCTACTCACGCGCCCAACCGCAGGCTGCTCGCTCACCTCGCAAACGGCGCGAGCACCTGCTCACGTTCCTCAAGGTGCCCGGGATCGCCGCCACGAGCTGGCGGGCTGAGCAGGCGATCGGTCCCGCGATCGTCAACCGCAAGAGCTGGGGCGCCAACCGCACCGCCACCGGCGCTCAACACCAGCAGACGCTGATGAGCGTGACCCGCACCAGCCCCCAGCAGCACGTCTGCCCGATCGAACTCCTCACCGCCCTGCTGCGCCAGAGCGCTCCCGCGCCCAGCCCGATGCTGCGCCTGCCCGCCAGCCCATCCGCCGACCCCCGCGGCCCATGACCCCAAGCGCCCGCCCACCGCGCTAGCGCGTCTGCGTCTACGAGCTACGCGACCGCAAGACCACCCAGGTCATCAACGCCTACCGCACCGGGTTCATCACCGCCACGGCAAACCTCCACGACGACGACCTCGAAGTCCACTTCGGCGAAGGCGGCCCCGCCACCTCCAACGCCACATCGCCACCGCCATCGCCGACGAGTACTCATCCCGCCGCAGGGTCTAACTCAATACTATATGGATAATGGAAGCGCACATCGCATTCTCTGGACGCGCGGGCGTCGGCCGGATGCCGGAACGGCTGGCTTTGGTTGGCGACGAGCGCTTGGCGCGGCTTGTCGGCCGCGGCAGCGAGCGGGCGTTCGACGCGCTGTACGAGCGTTATCACCAGCCGCTATACCGGTACTTGCGCTCGATTCTGCGCACCGACGCCGATGCGCAGGATGCGCTGCAGTCTGCGTTCGCGGGCGCGTTCGCGGCGCTGAGTCGGACTCAGCGCGACGCGCCTGTGCGGCCGTGGCTGTTTCGGATCGCGCACAACGAGTCGGTGTCCCTCATTCGGCGCCGGCGTCCCGACAGCGAGTTGTCGGAGTCCTCCGAGCATCCGACGGTGTCGGTGGAGGAGCGGGTGGAGCAGCGGGAGCGCTTCGCACAGCTGGTCGCGGATCTGCGCGAGTTGCCCGACTCTCAGCGTGGCGCTTTGGTGATGCGCGAGCTCAGCGGCCTCTCGCACGAGGAGATCGCGCTCGCGCTGGACGTCACCGTTGGCGCAGCGAAGCAGACGATCTTCGAGGCTCGTCGGTCGCTGATGGAGTTCGTGGAGGGGCGTGCGATGGTGTGTGAGGACGTGCGTCGCATGATCTCCGACGCCGACGGGCGCTCGCTGCGCAGCCGCCGGATGCGGGCCCACCTGCGTGACTGCTCGGCTTGCGCTGCGTTTGCGGCAGCGATCCCCGAGCGTCAAGTCGAGCTGCGCGCGCTAGCGCCTCCGCTGCCGGCGCTCGCCGCCGCGGGGCTTTTCGCGCGCGTGGTGGGGGGAGGCTCGGGCCACGGCGGTGCCGTGGCGGCCGGCGCAGGCAAGACCATTGGTACGGCGCTCACGACAAAGGCCCTCGCAGGCGCGGCGATCGTCGCGACTGCCGCAGCCGGCGCCACTTTTACACTGAAGCACCACGCGCACACCGCACACAGCGCGCCCGTGACCGCCATTCGGCAGCCGCGTGGACGACACGCAGCTACCCGACGGCGGCTGCGTCGGCAACACGGCGTCGGAGCTGGCGCAACCGGTGTAGCCGGCATCGCCAGTAAAGCCCGAGCGGCCGCCACACACACGCGTCACGCCGGCAGCGGATCCGCTGCGGTGACGTCAACAGCGGGCGGCCGTGTGGCCACAGCCGGCGCGCCCGGTTCCGCCCTGCCGTCCCCTTCGAAGGCCAAGGCAAACGGCACCGCGCAGCACGACCACAGCGGGTCGGCGCCCGGTCACACCGGCACCACTCCCGCGCATCATGACACCGGACCCCCATCGTCGGTTCCCGGCCAACTGAGGCACACATCGGGAGCTGTCGGACGCCACATCGGCACCTCCCCCCCAAGGCCGTGACGCCGACAACACACGCCGGCAGCGCCACCGGTTATACCCCGGCGCAGCACCGCTGCCAGCACGCGCGACGCTGCCCGTAGCTCATAGAAAATAGATCCTGACTCTTGCCACGCCTCCGCGTAGCAATGAGTGTGAAGGCAGATCGCTCAATTCTGGCTAGCCCCTCGAACCATCGCGTCGCTGCAATGGTTGGGTGGACCGTGGGCGTCGTGCTGCTCACTCCCCTGATCTTGATCGCAGGCCTGATCGCAATCCTCGCCGCGCCGGCGGTGATCGTGACGCGGCGCACCGGCATGAGGATGCCCGGCCGCCGCCGACCAGCACTCGCGCCCGTGCTGCATCTTGAGCCCTCGTCTGCCGAGCTGGGTGTTGAAATGACTAGCGGCCGCGCGGCATGAGCAGCTTCGGTCACGCGCAGGGGGCGATGGCAGTTCCGCAGCGCGCGTAGCATCGCACCGGCTCGCCTCTTCTCATGCGTCATCTGCCAGCCGATACGCCACTTCCGGACGCCGTCCTAGGTACCGGGCCCGCTGCGACAAATCTCGCGCTGGCGGCGCGGCGTGCGGTCACGCGTCCCGAGGTCCACGGCAAGTTCTTCCGCGTCGGCGACGAGAAGCTCTACCTGCGTGGTGTGACCTACGGTCCGTTCGCCCCCGGTCCGGGCGGCGAGCACTACGACCCGGGTCGCGCGCGCGATGACTTCGCCCGGATGTCGGAGGCGGGCGTCAACACCGTGCGGCTCTACACGCCGCCACCGGAGTGGCTACTGGACGCCGCCGCCGATCACAGCATGTTCGTGTTAGCCGGCCTCGCATGGGAGCAGCACGTCGCGTTCCTGGACGAGCGGCGCCGGACAGACGCGATCGTCGGCCGCGTGCGCAGCGAGGTCGCCGCTCGCGCGGGTCACCCTGCACTGCTGGCCTGGGCGGTCGCCAACGAGATCCCCGCGCCGGTCGTGCGCTGGCACGGCGCCGGCGCTGTGCGTAGCTTCGTAAAGCGCCTTCACGACGCGGCGAAGCAGGCCGATCCGGGAGCGGCGGTGACCTACGTCAACTACCCGACCACCGAGTACCTGGAGCTCGAGTTCCTGGACTTCGTCTGCTTCAACGTCTTCCTGGAGGACTCCGGGCCGTTCGAGGCCTACCTGCACCGCCTGCAGAACCTCACCGGCGATCGGCCGCTGGTCTTGACCGAGATCGGCCTTGACAGCGGCACCCACGGCGAGCAAGCCCAGGCGGAGACAATCGATTGGCAGGTTCGCGGCGCTTTCGCCACTGGTTGCGCAGGGGCGTTCGCGTTCGCTTGGACTGATGAATGGCACCGCGGTGGGGTGGAGATCACCGACTGGCAATTCGGCCTGACCGACCGGGAGCGAGCACCAAAGCCGGCGCTGACGCGGCTCAGCGCGGCGTTTGCGTCCGTGCCCTTGGATCTCGGACCCGCCGCGCCGCGGGTGTCCGTGCTGATCTGCACCTACAACGGCGCGCGCACCCTCGGTGAGACGTGTGCAGCGGTAGCCCAGCTCGATTACCCGGGCGTCGAGGTGATCGTCGTCGATGACGGGTCGAACGACGACAGTCCTGAGATCGCGGAGCGCAATGGTTTCCGGGTCATCTCGACGGACAACCGCGGACTGTCCAGCGCGCGCAACACCGCACTGGCAGCTGCGAGCGGCGAAATCGTCGCGTTCATCGACGACGATGCCATGCCCGACCCGCAGTGGCTCACGTACCTGGTGGACACGTTCGCACGCACCGATTTCGTCGCCGTGGGCGGCCCGAACCTGCCGGTACCCGGCGACGGCGCGGTCGCCGACGCCGTGGCGGCGGCGCCTGGCAATCCGATCCATGTGCTCGTGGGCGATCGGGAAGCCGAGCACATTCCGGGCTGCAACGCTGCGTTCCGCACCGAGGTGCTCGAGGAAATCGGCGGCTTCGACCCACGATTCCGCACGGCGGGGGACGACGTGGACGTCTGCTGGCGCTTGCTGAACCGCGGCTGGCGGATCGGCTATTCGCCGGCGGCGGTCGTCTGGCACCACCGGCGCACGAGCGTGGGCGGGTATCTGCGCCAGCAGCGCGGCTACGGACGCGCCGAAGCGCTGCTCGAGCGCAAATGGCCTGCTCGCTACAGTGCTGGCGGCCACGTCACGTGGCGCGGGCGCGTATACGCGGAGGGCGCCCCGCGCCGTCCAACGGGGCCGATGCGGCGGCGCATCTACCACGGCGTCTGGGGCACGGCGCCGTTCCAGTCGCTCTACGAGCCGGCTCGGGGCGACATGAACGCTCTGATCCTGATGCCGGAGGCCTATCTTGCGATCGGTCTCGCCGCGCTGCTCGGCGCAGTCGGCGCGCTGTGGACGCCGTTGCTGTTCCTCGTTCCGGCGCTGATCGTCGTCGCCGGAGCCCTGGCTGTGCGCGCGGTCACGACGGCGGCTGCCGCGCGCTTCCCAACCGACGGGCTTTCCGGCCTCGAACGGGCTGCCCGGCGCGTTCTGACCGGAGTGCTGCACATCGCCCAGCCAATCGTGCGCCTCGAGGGACGACTGCGCCACGGTCTCACCCCCTGGCGCGGAGTTACGCGCGTGGGTGCGGCGTTGCCGGTGACGCGGCGGCTCGAGCGCTGGCGTGAGGAGTGGATCGATCCGAGCGATTGGGTGCGGTCCCTCGAGCGTGGAATTACCGGCGCCGGCGCCGTCGTGCGACGAGGCGGGGAGTTCGACAGCTGGGACATCGAGACGCGCGGCGGTGTCCTTGCGGGCGTGCGCGTGAGCACCGTGGTCGAGGAACACGGCGCCGGCCGCCAGCTCGTGCGGATGCGCTGCCGGCCGACGTGGTCCAAGCCAGCCCTGGCGATCACCCTGGCGCTGCTAGGTTTGGCCACCGCGGCAGCGATCGACGGCGCCGCGATCGCGGCGATCGTGCTCGCCGCGATGGGAGCGGCCGTAGGCCTACGGACAGTCGGCGAAGCGTCATCGGCGCTCGCGCTGACCGCTCGCGTGGTGCGCGAGGCGAACCAGTGAACAACGGCGTCGACATCACGCCGGTGGTGGGCTCGCTGCGCCGGCAGGTGCGGCTGCTGCGTTATGCGAAGCCGCACTGGCGCGGACTGTCGGTGCTGATCGCCACTATCACTGCCAACGTCGGCCTGGACCTGCTGCGCCCTTGGCCGATCAAGCTGGTCGTCGACAATGTGCTCGGCCACCACGGCCTGCCCTCAGCGCTGACCTGGCTGCCCGGAGTCAACGGCCCCAGGGGCCTGCTGGTGTGGGTTGTGATGGCGACCCTGCTGATCTTCCTGGCGGGAACGGTGACCCACATGGCCTACACGTACACCTCGATGCGGCTGGGCCAGCAGATGACCTACCGGCTTGCGGCCGATGTGTTCGCGCACCTGCAGCGGCTGTCGCTGCTGTTTCACAACCGGCGTCCGGTGGGTGACCTGATCTCTAGGGTCACCGGCGACACGTGGTGTGTCAACACGATCGTTACCGAGGCCGCGGTGCCGGCGTTCCAAGCGGTATTCACCCTGGTGTCGATGTTCGTCGTGATGTGGGCGCTGCAGCCGACCCTCACTTTGCTGGCCCTCGGGGTGACGCCGCTTTTCATCGTCGTGATCAAGATCTTCGGTCGACCGATCAAGAACCGCAGCCGCGACCAGCGCGACCTCGAGGGCAAGATGATGTCGGTCGTCGAACAAACCCTGTCGGCCGTGCCTGCGGTCCAGGCACACACCCGGGAGGAGTATGAGACCAGGCGTTTCGCCCGTTACGCCGATCGCACGATCACCGCCTATATCCGCGCGACGATTGCCGGCCTGTGGTTCGAGCTGGCGGCCGGTCTGGTGACGACGATCGGCACGGCGGCTGTGATCTACGTCGGCGCCCGGCTTGCGCTGGACGGCAAGCTCACCGCCGGCACGATCATCGTCTTCCTGTCCTACCTCGGCTCACTCTACGAGCCGCTGAACTCGATCACCTATACCGCGCAGACGATCCAGGGGGCAGCGGCCGAGGCCGATCGGGTCAGCGAGATCCTGGAGATCGAGCCGGCAATCAAGGACAAGCCGGGCGCGCCGGAGGCGAAGGTGCACGGGACGATCCGCTATGAACACGTGACGTTCGGCTACGAGCCGGACCGCCCGGTGCTGCACGACGTGTCGCTGGAGGCCAACCCCGGCGACGTCGTCGCGATCGTCGGCCCGACCGGCGCGGGCAAGACGACGCTGATGAGCCTGCTCGTTCGCTTTTACGACCCGGGGGAAGGACGGGTGACGCTCGACGATGTCGACCTGCGCGATGTGCAGCACCGCTCGCTGCGCGGGCAAATCGCGCTCGTGCTCCAGGACCCGTTCATCTTCCCGCTCTCGATCGCGGACAACATCGCCTACGGGCGCCCCGACGCGACGCGCGCCGAGATCGAGACGGCGGCGAAGGCCGCCAGCGCGCACGACTTCATCATGCGCCTGCCGGAAGGCTACGACGCGGTGGTCGGGGAGCGCGGCGCCACGCTGTCGGGCGGAGAGAAGCAACGTCTGTCGATCGCCCGTGCGTTCCTCAAGGACGCGCCGGTCCTGATCCTCGACGAGCCCACCTCCGCATTGGACGCGCGCACGGAAGGCGCGCTGCTCGAGGCGCTCGAGCGGCTGATGGAGGGCCGTATCTCGTTCGTGATCGCCCACCGGCTTTCGACGATCCGCCGCGCCACTCAAATCGTGGTGCTCGACGAAGGCCGGATCATCGAGTCCGGCTCGCATCACGAGCTGCTGGACTCAGGCGGCCTGTACTCGACCCTCTACCGCCGTCAGATGGACCTGGCCGACCACGACGGGCCGGTCGACGAGCTGATGGCTGATCCACTGGGAACCGGTTGAGCAGCCGTAGCGGCGTCCTGCGAATCGCGCAGGTGGCTCCCGTGGCCTTACCCGTGCTACCCGGTGAAGGGGAGTCGGTCGAGCAGCTGGTCGGCCTGCTCACCGAGGGGCTGGTGGCGCGCGGACACGATGTCACGCTCTACGCAACCGGCAACTCGCAGACATCCGCACGGCTGCGCTCCGTCCAGACGCGCGGCTACGACGAGGAAGTCGAGCTGTGGGACTGGTACCGGGCCGAGAGCTTCAACGCCGCGCTGGCGTTCGAGCACGCAACCGACCACGACGTGATCCACGCCCACGACTTTCAGTTCGCGCTGCCGTTCGCCGGGGTCAGCGCCACCCCGGTCGTGGACACGCCCCACACCGAGATCCCCCCGGAGGTGATGGCGGCCTACCGGCAGCACCCCGATGTGCACATCGTCGCGGTGTCCGGCTACCAGCGCCGCTTGCTGGGCGAACGCTCGAACGTGAGTGTGATCCCGCACGGAATCGCGTTCGAGGCCTTCCCCTTCTCCAGGCGGTCAGGCGGCTATCTGCTGTTCCTCGGCCGGATGCTCGCCGACAAGGGCCCGGCGCAGGCGATCTGGATCGCGCAGGCGGCCGGCATGCCACTGATTCTCGCCGGGCCCGCTCAAGACGGATACGACGTGCGCGCCGAGGCCGCGCTCGACGGCGAGCGGATCCGCTGGGTCGGCCGCGTCGACGCCGAGCAGCGCAACCGCCTGCTGGCTGGAGCGGTCGCGCTGCTGTTCCCGCTTGTCTACCCGGAGCCGTTCGGCCTGGTGCTGCTCGAGGCGATGGCGTGCGGAACGCCGGTGCTGGCGACGGAGCTGGGCGCGGCGCCGGAGATCGTCGACCACGGGGTCACCGGCTACACGGCGCCAACGTGGGAAGGCCTGGCAGAGCTGGTTCCCGCGGTGGCGACGCTCGATCGGGCGACGGTGCGACGGATGGCCGCTGAGCGTTTCGACCTCGAGCGGATGATCGATGCGCACGAGCAGCTATACCGGCGGATCGCGGAGCGTGGCGTGTGAACGGTGCGCTCGTGGCGGTCGTTGCGCACCCCGACGACGAGTCGTTGATCGCGGGGGGAACGTTGGCGCTCGCAGCCGGCGCCGGGGCCGCGACCGGCGTCGTGTCCCTGACCCGCGGCGAGCACGGTCCGATCTCCGACGGCGCGTTGGCCTTCCGCGAGCAGCTCGCGCAGGTCCGCGAGGCGGAGCTGCAGACGGCGGCTGGCGAGCTGGGGGTTGGTTGGACGGCGTGCCTGCACCACCCCGACGGGGAGCTCCCGTGGGTCGATCACGAGGCTGCCGCCGAGGAGCTTGCCGCACTGCTGGCGCCTCACGCACCGGCCGTGCTGCTCACATTCGGCGAGGACGGTCTCTACTGGCATCCCGACCATGCCGCAGCCCGCGAGATTGCTCTGCTCGCGATCCGCCGGCTCGGCGCGCCGGTCGACGTCTACGAGGCAGTGTGGCCCTGCGGCCTGATCACGCAGCTGGTTGCCGCGGCTGCGGCGCGAGGCCTGCCGGTCGGGCTGTGGGACCTGGAGCCCGAGGCGTTCGGGTCTAATCGCGCTCCCACCATCGAGATCGACGCACGCCCCGCGCTGGCCCGCAAGCTCGCGGCGTTGCGCGCACACCGCACGCAGGTGGGACCTGATCATCTGCTCGCTGCGCTTCCCGACGATCTCGCTGAACGCTTCCTCGCCCGCGAGCCGTGGGTCGGACCCGAGCACGGAGCGCTGGAGGCACTGATACGTGGTGGCTGAGCGACACCGCGTCGTCGTGCTCGGTGCGATGGCCGAGATGCCGGTCGCCGGCGTGGTGTGGCAGGTCCTGCACTACATGGAGGGCTTACGCCGCCTGGGCCACGACGTCGCCTACGTCGAGGACACGGGCAGCTGGCCCTATGACCCCGAGCTCGACACGATCACCGATGACGCGTCGCCCGCCGCGGCGTGGCTCGGAAGGGTGATGGAGAATGCCGGATTCGGTGAGAGCTGGGGATTTGTCAGCGCCGCGCACGAGGACAAGACCTGGGGCGTGACGCAAAAGCAGATGCGCGAGCTGCTCGAACATACGGACGTGCTGATCAACCTGAGCGGCCACACGATCCTGAAGCCCGCGCACCTGGAGGTGCCGGTGCGGATCTACCTCGAGACCGATCCAGTGACGCCGCAGCTGGAGATCGCGATGGGGCGGCAGTTCACGATCGACCTGCTCGCCGCCCATACGCACCACTTCAGCTTCGGTGAGCGCCTCGGCTTGCCTGGATGCGCAGTCCCCGTCGAACGATTCAACTATCGACCAACCCGGCAGCCCGTCGTACTCGACTGGTGGCGGCCACCGCCGTCGTTCCCGCACCCGCCACCCGACGGCCTGCGCTTCACGACGGTGGCCAACTGGGAGCAGACCTACAAGGACGTCGTCTTTGCCGGCGAGACATACACGTGGAGCAAGAGCGCCGAGTTCCTCAAGCTTCTAGAGGTCCCCGGCCGGGCGGGCGTGACGATCGACCTCGCACTGGCGGTGGACGACGAGGAGACGATTGCGCTGCTTCTGCGCTCGGGCTTCGGTGTGCTGCCGGCGGCGCCGCTGTCGCGCGACCCACATGCCTATCGTGCGTTCATCACCGCGTCGGGCGCCGAGTTCACCGCCGCCAAGGACCAGAACGTGCGGCTGCGCAGCGGCTGGTTCAGCGACCGGACGGCGACTTATCTGGCCACTGGCCGGCCGGCGGTGGTGCAGGACACGGGCTTCGATACGGCGCTGCCGACCGGCGAGGGCCTGCTGCCGTTTCGCACGGCCGACGAAGCGGTGGATTGCCTGCATCGTGTCGCCCGCGACTACGAGCGCCACAGCCGTGCGGCGCACGAGATCGCGATCGATCACTTTCGCGCCGAGACCGTGCTGGAGCGACTGCTGTCTGGGGCCGGGATCGCTTGAGCTTCGACGTCCGCACCGTCACCGGGGAGTGGGACTACACGACGCTGCCCGCCAACGTGAAGCTGGGGCGCGATTGCTGGATCGAGCGGCCGCAGAGCTTCGAGCGCTTCTGCAGCACGCAGATGCCGGGCGTCGTGCTCGGCGACGGCGTGGTCGTTTACGGGTGGACCGTGTTCACTGTCGAGCCGAGCGGACGTGTGACGGTCGGCGAAGGCACGATCCTCGTCGGCGCCGTCTTCATGTGCCAGCAGGAGATCGCCCTTGGCCGCGACGTGGTGGTCTCGTATCAGGTGACGATCGCCGACTCCGACTTTCACCCTCGCGATCCGACTTTGCGCAGGCGCGACGCCGAAGCGAGCGCCCCGTTCGGCGACCCTGGTAGGCGGCCAGTCCTCGAGAGTCGTCCCGTGCGGATCGGCGACGGTGTGTGGATCGGGATCGGGGCGATCGTACTCAAAGGCGTACAGGTCGGCGACGGCGCACGCATCGGCGCGGGCGCGGTCGTGGCGCGTGACGTGCCCCCGGGAGCCACCGTCGAGGGCAACCCCGCGCGGGTGGTGGGGCGGTGATCCGGCTCGAGCACGACTGGTTCCCGCATCCGCTGCCCGAGCGGACGACGTTGGGCGAGCGCAGCTGGCTGTACAGCTCCTACGCCCTTCACCACAGCCACGGCACGGTCCGCATTGGTCCCGACTCGGGTGTCTACAACGGCACCCACTTCGAGCTTGGGCCTGATGGCGAGGTGGAGATCGGGTGCTTCTGCACGATCATCCGCACGAATGGTCCCGTGTCGATCGGTGACCACACGTTCATCGCCCATGAGGTGGTGATCGCCGACGGGCCGTTTACGACGCCGCCGCGGGGAGAGGCGGAGCCGGCGGCACCCGGGGTGCGGATCGGTGCAAGCGCTTGGATCGGCGCGCGCGCGATCATCCTCGGCGGGGCGCGAATCGGCGAAGAGGCGATCGTCGGGGCGGGGGCCGTGGTCGCCTGCGAGGTGCCGAGCGGAGCCACGGTCGCGGGCAACCCCGCGTGCGTGGTGGCCGGATGATGGCCCGCCTGATCGCGATCGAGGACCTCGCCGGACCGTCCGTCGCCGGTCGTGGCGGACACGCGATGCACGTCCTCCAGATCCTCGAGGGTCTGCGCCGCCTCGGCCATCACGTGCTGCTCCTGGAGTTCCTCACCGAGACCCCGACGCCGGAGGCGGCCGCAGCGTTCACCTCGACACTCGGCGAGCGGCCCGGCGCGCTCCTGCACGCGGTCACCGGCGAGAGCTTCGCTGGACTGTCGCGCGCGGCGGTGGAGAGCTTTGCGGAGCGTGCCGACGCCGTGGTGTCGCTGGCCGCCCACTACCGCCGCGAGCCGTGGCCGCTGTTGGAGACGGTGCGGCCGCGGATCCTGATCGAGCAGGATCCTGGCTACACCCACCTGTGGGCGGCCGACAGCGACCCGCTGGCGATCTTCGGCGAGCACGACGTGCATTTCACGGTGGGCGCGAATGTGGGGACGGCGCGCAGTCCGATCCCGACCTGCGGGATTGAATGGCACCCGCTGTGGCCGCCGGTCATCCACGACTGGTGGCTCGCCCCCGCCGAGCCTGAGCGTGATCGCTTCACCACCGTTGGCGCGTGGCGCGACTATGGCTACATCGAGCTGGACGGGCAGACTTTCGGACCGAAGGTGGAAGAGTTCACGAAGTTCATCCACCTGCCGTGTGTCTCGGGCGAGCAGCTCGAGCTGACACTGGCGATCGACTCGGACGACCCCGACCGGGAGCTGCTGCGAACTCACGGCTGGCGCCTAGAACCGCCGTCGCTCGTGAGCACCCCCGGGCGCTACCGTGGGTACGTAGCCAGTTCCCTGGGCGAGTTCTCGTGCGCCAAGGGTGGGTACGTCGGGACCCGCAGCGGCTGGTTCAGCGACCGCTCGGCCTGTTACCTCGCCGCCGGCCGGCCGGTGGTGCTGCAGTCGACCGGGTTCGAAGATGTGATGCCCGTCGGCGAGGGGGTGTTCGCAGTGCGAGACGTCGACGAGGCGGCGGCGGCGATGGCGGAGATCCGCGGTGACTACAGCCGCCACACGCGCGCCGCGCGCGAACTCGCCCGTGAGTTCTTCGACGCCGAGCGCGTGCTGGCGAGCATGCTCGAGCGAAGCGGATTACCGCCCCGAGCGTCGGCATGAGGATCGCCCTCGTCGCCGACGAGGACCCAGGCTGGGGCGGTATCGGCACCTACACTGGGGTGCTGGGCGCCGCACTGCGAGACCTCGGCCACGACGTGCACCTCGTGCTCCGCGGTTGGGAGCAGGAGAGTACGGAGACGGCCGATGGGCTGACGGTGCATCGCGTGACCGTGTCGAAGCCGAGCTGGCGGCGCGGCACGGTGGCGGCCGTCAGCCGGTTCTACGTCGCCCGTGAGTCGGTCATCTTTTCGGCGCGCGTCGCGCGGGTGGTGGCGCGGATCGGACCTGACGTGGTCGAGACGCCGGAGTTCCATGCCGCCGGCTTGATTGCGGGACTGCGGGCTTGTCGGACTCGGCAGGCGCCGCCTGTCGTGGCGCGCCTGCACACACCCTCGTTCGTGACCGCGCGCCTTGCGGCCGAGCGCCCTAACTTCGATACCCGCGTCGGTGAGGGGCTGGAGGCGGCGAGCGTCCTATGCGCGCGGTCGGTCACCTCTCCCAGCCAGGCACTCGCCGACGTGGTTCGCCGACGCTGGCGGGTACCCGCCGCTCGGGTGAGCGTCGTGCCCAACCCGATCGATGAAGACCAGTTCACGCCTGCCGCTCAAGACGCCGAGGTTGCTGGCAGCATTCTCGTTGTGGGACGGGTAGAGCGGGCCAAGGGGCAGGACGTGCTCGTCGAGGCGCTACCGGCGATCCGCGAGGCGGTGCCGGAGGCACATCTGCATGTCCTCGGAGCCAACGGCGGCGGCGCCGAGTGGCTGGCGCGGCGGGCGCGCGAGCTCGGAGTTCTTGAGGCGATCGCGATCGACGGCGCTGTGGCGCGAGAGGAGCTGCCGTCGGCTTACCGCGCCGCCTCGGTGTGCGTGGTGCCCTCTCGCTTCGAGAACTTCCCCTACACCTGCGTGGAGGCGATGGCCTGCGGGCGGGCGATCGTGGCGGCTCGGGCAGGCGGCCTGGCCGAGGTAGTGGCCGATGAAGTCGAAGGGCTGGTGGTGGAGCCCGAAGACCCGCGGGCGCTGGCGGCCGCCGTCCGACGCCTGCTGCTCGACGCCGCCGAGCGACGGCGCCTTGGCGGCGCCGCCCGCGCCCGCGTCCTGTCGTCCTTCGCCGCCGGCACAGTGGCGGCACGGATGGCCGAGCACTACGCAAAGCTGACGCGGTGAGCGAAGCAAGGTCTGTCCGGACGCGTCCTGAGCGCGCGTTGATCGTCAACGCCGACGATTTCGGCGCTTCGGACGGAGTCAACCGCGGGATCGTCGAGGCGCATGTGCGCGGCATCGTGACGAGCACGAGCCTGATGGTGACCGGCGCCGCCGCCGCCGGTGCCGCGAAGCTCTCCCGCCAGCATCCGGCACTGGGGATCGGGCTGCACTGGGATCTCGATTCAGAAGGCGAGGCGCCGGAGTGGGACTTCGATGATGCGCCCGCAGTCCGCACGGAGCTGAGGCGTCAGCTAGCGGCGTTCTACGAGTTGATCGGCCGCCCGCCGACGCATCTGGACTCACACCATCACGTCCATCGGACGCCCGAGATCGCACCGATCGCGCTCGAGCTGGCCGAGCCGCTCGCGGTGCCGCTGCGCGAGCACGGCCAGGTGGCGTTCGTCGGTGGGTTCTACGGCCAGTGGGAGTGGGGTGTCACCGATCTGGAGCACATCAGCCCGGAATTCCTGATGTGGATCATCCGCAACGAGGTCGCCGAGGGCTGGACGGAGCTGGGCTGCCATCCCGGCTACGCCGGCGGCGACTTCACTTCGAGCTATCTGACCGAGCGTGAGGTGGAGCTCGCGACGCTCACGGACCCACGGGTCCGTGGAGAGATCGACGCACTGGGGATCCAGCTGGCGAGCTACGTTGAGCTAGGCGCGGGACGCCGCTGAGCGGCGTCGCTGGGTCCTCAGCTGGTGAGCGTCACTGGACGCGTGTAGCTCTGGTGTCTTCCCGAGGCCGTCACGATCGATCGGCCCGGGTCCCCCGGCGCCACCGCTGCCACCGCTGCCACCGCCAGTGCCACCGCCACGGCCAGTGCCACCGCCACCCACGCCACCGCCGGTGGGCGCTGGGGGGCCGAACTGCAACGTGTGTCGGCTGGCCGGCCGCCAGATTCCCGTTGCTCTCCATCAGTAGTTAGTACGTGCCAGCCTGGGCGAACGTCCAGTCGATCGTTTCTGTGTCGTCTGCGGTGGCGACCGTGCCCTCCTTGGTCAACCGGGCGAACCATCGCCCGGACACCAACGTAGTCCACTGATCGGCGACCCGGAAACCACTTGCGCTCGCTACGGCGACGATGTCAGGTGCGGCTACCCATGCCCATGGGAACCATCTGCTCCTTGCGTGCGCGGTCTCGAGGCGCGCCTGGGCCGAGGCGCTGCGCGCCGTGGGTGGGTCGAGCTCGACCAGCACTTGACCCTCGTCGCGCAGCAGCGTCGCGATCCGCGCGAGCAGCCGCGCCGGAGCGCCCCCGATCCCGATGTTGCCATCGAGCAGCAGCGCGCTGCGCCACGTCCCGGCGGCGGGCAGCTCGTCGAAGATCGAGCCCACGATCGCATGCCCGCCCCCACCCCGGGCCAGTTCGACCGCTACCGCTGAGAGGTCGACGCCGAGCGCGAACACCCCGCGGCGGGCGAGCACGTGGAGGTGTCGCCCCGGTCCACAGCCGATGTCGAGCACGGGACCTTCGATCGCACGGAGGATCTGCTCGTCAGTCTCGTCGGCCGGTCCGAGGTACCGGTGCAGCGGGAGCGAGAAGACAGTGCCGTCACTGCGCCGGGCCAGCTTGTGCGTGACGCCCCCCTCCCGCGCGCGCACCAGCAATAGCCCCGCCCGGCGCGGCCCCACCCGCCCTGACGCCCCCATCCGCCACGCCCCCACGCGCCGGAACGGCCCGGCCGGCGGCAGCGCCCCCGCCCGCCGCGGCCTCATCCACCGCCGTCACGGCCTTACTCGCCCCGAGCAGGCCGTCCGCGTACATGCCGAGCGCGCTCGTCATCGCATCAACGCCAAGGCCGCGGCGAATCGCGAGTCCGGCGCCTGCACCGCGACTGCGCGGGCATCCGCGATCGTGTCGATGTCGCGCAGCACCGTCTGCTCGTGGGCGCGCAGCCCCAGCTCGCGCAGTCGCCGGCGCTGCCAGCGCAACGTGCTCGCGACGCTCATCGGAATGCCCTCGAAGACCGCGCGGTTCGGCGCCTTCAAGCCGACGCTCCAGTAGCCGCCGTCGAGCGCCGGCCCGAGCACCGCGTCGCATCCAGGATCGCGGAGCGCCCGCATCCCCTCCAGCAGCAGCGCCGGCGTCAGTTGCGGAGTGTCCATGCCGACAAGCAGCGCCGGGCCCCCCACGTCCTCGAACGCCGCCGCCAGGCGCTCCCCCAGTCCAGCACCGCGCTGTGCGATGACCTCCAGTCCCTCGCGCTGCCATCCTCGGGGGTCTCCTTCGAACACGAGCACCTTGCGATCGGCCGGCGTTCGCGCCACCACGTCCAGCGTGTCGAGCAGCGCCGCCCCGGCCAGGCTCGCCGCCTCGCCGGGTGAGCACGGCGGGCAGAGCCGCGTCTTTGCGCTGCCGGCTAGCGGTTCCTTGGCGATTACGAGCAGCGCGATTGACATGGCCACAGGCAACCTAGGAACCCGGGACCCGATGTGCAAGCGATCGCGGTGAACAGTGAATTAACTGAAGCGTCGGATCGGCGTCGCCTTGGCGTCCGTGTGCAAGGCTGACGCGGTGCCGAGCCTGCGCCTCTTTCCCGAGCGCCCGCCGCCGAGGCCCTTTCGGCCGGGCCACACCGCGGCTTCGGCACCGCGTGCTTCGCGGGACTGGCGGCGGCGAAGTCGGAGATCGTCTGCTTCATGGACTGCGCTCGCTTGACCCGCGTCAGCTTCCCCGCGTCGCGGCGCGAGTGCTCGGCGGAGATGCCGATCTCTGCGTCGGGGCGCGCCTGCCCGAGGCTGGCGCATGGCCGTGGCACGCACGGGCCGCCACCCGCGTGCTGGCGTTCGAGATCCGCCGCAGGTGCGGGGTCAGGTGTCTGACATCGGCCCGATGCGAGCTGCGCGCCGGGACGCGCTGCTCGACCTGGGCCTACTCGACCGCGGCTTCGGCTGGCCGCTGGAGATGGTTCTGAAGGCCGCGGCGGCAGGGTAGCGGATGGCAGAGGTACCAGTCACATACCGAGCCCGCGCGGCGGGACGCTCCAAGGTCAGCGGCAGCGCGCTTGGCACCCTCAGAGCCGTGCGCGATATGAGCGCGCTGCTGGCGTGAGCGCGTGGGACGTTGAGCAGGTGGGCGCAGCGCGCTCGCTGCGCCCCGCGGACCGGCTGGTGGGGTTGCGATCCCCACCGGCCGCGCTCGTCAGGGCGCTCGGACTGATCGCGCTCGCGGCCAGCGTCTGCGCCTCTGCATGGATCGCCACCGGCGCCGCGGACGGCGTCTACTGGCTCGAGCTGCCGGCGGGTGGACACCCTGCTTGGATCGACGGGCCACTCCGTGGCCTGGCGAGCACCGTCGGCTCGCTGCCGCCCGGCGCCCTGAGCGTCTCGCTGATCGCGCTGAGCGTCGCCTACTTCGTAGCCGTGAGCTGCGCGCACTCGATTCGTCTGCGCTTCGCGCTGGCGGCGATCGTACTCGCGAACGTGGCGTTCACCCTCTGCCCGACCCTCGTCTCAACCGATGTCTTCGGCTACATCGCCTACGCCCGCGAGCTCGTACCGCACGGGCTCAATCCTTACCTCGTCCCACCCAGCAGTGCACTGGGAGCCGGCCACGACAGCATCCTCCCGTTTGTCTACTGGCGTCACGCGACGAGCCCCTACGGGCCGCTTTTCACCGGTCTGAGCGCACCCCTCGGGCTGCTGTCGAAGTCGGCGGCGCTGTGGATCTTCAAGGCGCTCGCCGGGATCGCGAGCATCGCGATCGCGTTCCTCGTAGCCGCGATCGCACGCCGGCGCGGTGGATGCCCAGCGCGCGCCGCGATCCTCGCCGGACTGAACCCGATCGTGCTCTTCTACGCCGTCAGCGGTGCACACAACGACCTGCTCGCGGTCGCGCTGGTCCTCGCAGGGGTGTGGCTGGTAGTCGATGGCCGCTATGGACCCGGAGCGGGGGTAGTGGTTGCCGGCGCGGCGATCAAGCTCACGCTCGGCCTCGCGCTGCCGTTCGTGATGCTCGGCGCACGGCGCCGGGGCAACGCCGCGCTGGGCAACGCCGCGCTGGGCAACGCCGCGCTGGGCACCGCCGCGCTGGGGGCCGCGGTCGCAATCGCCGCGCTCGGCGTAGCGACAGTCCTGCTGTTCGGAACCCATTTCGTGGACCAGCTCGCACGGATCTCGACCGATGCGCAGTTCGACATCGCGTTCAGCGGCCCCGACCGGCTCGCGACCGCGCTGGGGACGCCCATCGGCTCCTTCGTACGCATCGCCAGCACCGGATTCGCGGCACTGGGCGCGCTCGGCGCGATCGTCTGGGCGTGGCGAGGAGGCGACTGGATCACTGCTGCCGGCTGGGCCTTTCTGGCGCTGATCGCCTCGATCGCCTCGCTGGCGCCGTGGTACCTGGTCTGGCTCCTACCGCTCGCAGCGCTCGGCCGCAGCCGAGCGCTGCTCGGCGCGGCGCTGCTCACGACGTGCTACCTGCTGGCGATCCACCTTCCGGCCCTGGGTCAGATGCCCTTTCTGTCCCCCGCCGGGAGCTGAGGCGTCACGGCGTCGCCGGCATGACGGGGTCGGATCGGACCGGACCCTGTGCCCGCTAGCGGCGTGACGTTCTCCCGCGATTGAACGATTGGCCGTCCTCCCGGTCGGCGGGGCAACGGCTGGCTCGGCGGCCCGGGGCAGCGCGGGCGAGAAGCGAGCATCGCAGCGGCGTGGAGCTTGCGGGCGAGAGGCGCTCGCTACGCCTTGTCTGCTTCGCGTGCCAGCGTGACCGCGTCGGCCGGCGCGCCGGTGAACGGATCCCCGTGACCGGGGAGCAGTGTTCCGGCATCGAGGCCCGCCAGGGCGTCCAGCGACGAGCGCGTCAGCGCCGGGTCGGAGTTCAGGGCGTCGGGCATCACGCGCGGGCCGCGCTGGCGCGTCAAGACATCGAGCGTGGCGATCGCGTCGCCGGTGATGAGGATGCCGCGATCCTCCAGGTGCAGCGCGACGTGACCGGCGGTGTGCCCGGGGGTCGGGATCACGCGCGGGTGTCCCGGGACGTCGAGCTTGTCGCCGGAGTCATAGGGCGTCACCTCACTGACCCAGGTCGGCATCATGAAACCACGCGCTGTCGCGTGGAGAACGAAGCCGAGCGCCGTTGGCCGCCAGAGCGTCGGCAGCAGGCTGGGCACCAGGGTGAATGGAGACGCGCCCTTGGCCGTGCCGTGGGCGCGAGCCACCTCCTCGCGGTGGACATGAACCGTGGCTCCCGTGGACTTGCGCGCCGCCTCGGCTGCGCCGAGGTGATCCGGATGGGCATGGGTGAGCACGATCGCCGTCAGGTTGCCCAACGACCGTGCAAGGCCCTTGACGGCGTTCTCGACACGCGGCCAGCTACGCGGCCAGCCAGCATCCACGAGCGTGAGCTCACCGCCATCTTCGATCAGATACCAGTTGACAAGGCCGTCCGGGTAGCGGTAGACGCCCTGAGCGATCTGTGTTAGTGGAGCTTGTGGCACCGAGTTGCACCTCCTGTCGGTTCTGGAATGTAGGCACGCGCTGCCCGCGCGCTGCTGGCGGTCGGCCTTCTCACCCTTTGAGCGCCTGATCAATCATCGGCGAGCGTTCGGTTGCATCGGTGGCCGTCTCTGCGCCGGCCGCGCGAGCGGTGCTCTGGAGGATCAGGCGCGCCGCCTGATCGGGCACGTCCCACTGCGGGAAGTGCCCGCAGGCCTCGAACCAGTGCAGCCGCGCGTCGGGAAACAGCTCCAGCGCCCGCTCAGCTTGGCTGGGCAGGCACACGAGGTCCCGCCGCCCCCACCCGATCACGATCGGGCCACGTGCGGTACCTACCGCCAAGCCAGCCTGAACCGGTCCCTTGACGAGCGCACGCAACGCGGCGTCCAGCGACGGCGAGGCGTCAAAGCTGCGCAGCTCGCGCAGCGCTACGTCGGGGTCAAGGCGCCAGGGACGGGCGGAGAACTGCCCGAGCAGCAGCGTACGACCGACTGGGTTGCCGATCAGCGCCGGCAAGATCGGCTGCAGCGCACGGACCAGACGCACCGACGCGCCAATCGATGCCCCAAAGGCAACGCGCTGGCGGTCTGTCCAGAATCCGCCCGGATCAAGCGCCACGACCGCACCAACCAGGCGCCGGCGCGCCAGCTCGAGCGTCAACCGCGCGCCCATCGAGCTGCCCACGACGTCGACGCCGTCGAGGCCGTGCAGCGAGATGAAGTCGCCGATTGCGTCGGCGAGGGTGGCAATCGAGACCTCGCCGCTCAGCGGCGGCGTCTCGCCGAAGCCCGGGAGATCGACGGCGATCACCTCGCGCTCGGCCTCCAGGGCGGGCAGGACCGGGTCCCACGAGCGCCAGGAGCTCCCCAGGCCGTGGATCAGGAGCAAAGGTTGGCCGCTTCCGCGGCGGACATGGTTCATCGTTGGGCTCCGATCGAAGGGGACGGCTGGGAATCGCCGCGGGTGGTGCGTCGCAGGGGAGCGCGAGCTACCGCAATCCCGTTCTCCTACCCGCATCCGTGGGCGGGTATTCGCAGCCGCTGCACGCCGCTCACGCCAGCGGCGGCCCGAAGGCTCGCGGCCACGCAGCGAGCGAGCCTATCGGCAGGAGCTCCTCTTGCTCCGCTGCGGCCATCCGGATGGCACCGCTTCGCAATCATTGTCCAGAGGGCCAATGCCCCGAGGCGGGTCATCGCGGAGGATTGCGCCATGCCGGCGAGCGTGATCGTCTCCTACGACGGAACCACCCACGACGACGACGCGCTGGCGCTCGGGCAGATGCTCGGCGCCGGCTCGACATCGTTATCGCTCGCATACGTCCGTCACTCGCGCGAGTACGACCCCCGGCGCGAGGAGATCGCCCAGCACGACGCCGCGCGACGCTTGGACCAGGGCGCCGCGTGGCTCGGCGATCCCGAGCTTCCTCGGCACGTTGTCGTGGATCCCTCGACAGGGGCAGGCCTGGCCAAGCTCGGCGCCGCCGAGCAGGCGGCGCTGATCGTGTTTGGCTCGGACTACCGCACCTCGCCCGGTCGCGTGGAGCCCGGGAGCACCGCACAGCAGCTACTTCAGGGGGGATCTGTGGCGGTGGCGGTGGCAACGGCGGGGCTACGAACCTCCGGCCACGGCTCGATCCGGACGATCTCAGTCTCTCCCTCCGAGGACGACGGCGCCCCACTCCAGACAGCCGCGGTGCTCGCGGAGGCGATCGGAGCGTCGATCTCCTCCGCTGATGACCCTGACGCGGACCTGATCGTGGTGGGGTCCGCGCCGGGCGGCGCCCCGGGCCGGATCACGTTGAGCGGCGCCACCCGGGGGAAGCTAGATTCCGCGCGCAGCTCGGTGCTGGTGCTCGCGCGCGATACGCCGATCCTGTTCTGAGCCGGCGCCCCGCCGGGCGCCGGGGGAGCTCACGCCGATCCTCGAGCCCCAGGCGCTGAAATCCCTGAGCGCCGGGCCGGTCGCCCCGCAGGGCGCCGACCCCGAGTGCCGTCGCGGACCTTGCTCATCGCCGAGCCAGAGACTTGCTCATCGACCAGCTCTGATCCGAGCGTGGTCGGCGACGCTTTGCGCCAGCCAGCCGCGGCGCTCGAGCTCGTCGACGAGACGGACGTAGGGCTCGCGGAAGCGCTCGGCGCGGTCCTCGCGCGGCTCGATCACCTCGCGAACGCGCACCATCTCCTTAGCAGTCTTGGCCAGGCCACGGGCCCCGGAGGCAGACGCGGCGAGCAGCGCCATCCCCAGCGCGGGCTCCCCCTGCTCGGTCAGCCGGACTTCACGGCACAGCACGTCGGCGCGAAGCTGTGTCCAGTAAGTACTTCGCGTCGCCCCGCCGGTCAGCCTCAGCTCGCCGCCGGTGGGTGCGCCGAGGTGGTCGAGGTAGTCGAAGCACAGCCGCTCGAGATAGGCCACGCCTTGCAGCAGAGCCGCGAAGTGGTCGGCCTCGCCGGACGGCTCGCCAAGCATGAAGCCCTCGGCGCCGGGCGCGCTGAACGGAAAGCGCTCACCACGGGAAGCAAGTGGATAGGCGAGGACGCCCGCGGGCTCGTGCGCCGCCGCGCGACGGTCAAGCGCCGCCAGATCGCGATCCGGGAAGCGTTCGGAGAGCGCCCCGGCACCGGCGCTGCACGCCCCACCTGGCAGCCAGCGCCCATCGGGCGAGCGGTGCGAATAGACGGCGCCCCCCGGGTCGCGCACGGGCTCGGCGCTCACGCCCTTGAGCACGAGCGTCGTGCCCAGGACCGAGCTCCAGCTCCCCACGCTCAGCGCACCGGACGCAAGCTGCGCCGCGCAGCCGTCGGTCATGCCGGCGATCACGGCCGTGCCGCGCGGAATGCGCGTCGCCAAGGCGCCACGGCGGCCCACCGTCCCGAGCTCGGTACCCGAGCGCACGACGCTCGGCAGCATCCCCACGGGGACCCCCAGCGCGGCCATCACGTCGTGCGGCCAGCTGTCGTGGACCAGGTCATAGCCGGTCTTCAGCGCATGGCTCGAGTCGGCGGGCACCTCGCAGCCGACGAGCCGGCTGGTCACGAAATCGGCCTGGTGCGCGAGCCGGACGCCTCGCACGGTGTCACCGTGCTCGCGCAGGAGCCACAGCAGCTTTGCAAGCCCCCACGTGGGCTGGATCCGATACCCGAGCGACTCCCACACCGAGGCTCCCGCCTCGTTGGCCCGCGCCGCCTCGCCCGGCGCCCGCGCGTCGTCGTACATGAGCCCGGGCGAAAGCGGATCGCCGGCGGCGTCAACGAGCACGATCGTGCCCGAGGTTGCGCAGATCGCCAGCGCGCCGATCGACGTCCGTCCCGGCCGCAGGCCGGCCACAGCCTCGCGGCAGACCGCCGTGAACGCATCCCACCACTGTTCGGGGTCCTGCTCGTGGCGCACGCCATCCCGGCGGCCCCGCAGTGCGTGCGAGGCGCGGGCCAGAACGACGCCGCTTCCGGTCACAGCCAGAGCGCGCACGCTCTGCGTGCCGAGGTCCACGCCCAGCCAGCAGGTGCAATCGCTCATCAGCGGGTGAGAGACTACGCGCAGCGTGCACCCACTACCGTCATCCGCCGCTGCGAGCAGCGTGCAGCAATCGCCGTCCCCCAAGCCCCAAGATGGCCTGGAGGCGATCGTGTTCGATGTCGACGGCACCCTGGTCGATAGCGAGCGAGACGGGCACCGCGTCGCCTTCAACCGAGCCTTCCAGGAGGCCGGCCTGTCCGACCGCTGGGACGTGGAGCGCTACGGCGAGCTGCTTCAGATCGCCGGAGGCGAGCTTCGCATCAACGCTCACCTCGAGCGCCAGGGGATGCCCGAAGGCGAGCGCAAGGAGCTCGCGCGCTGGCTGCACGCCCGCAAGACGGCGATCTTCACCGCGATGGCCAAGCAGGGCGAGATCAAAGCACGACCGGGTGCCGGCGAGCTGCTTTGCGAGCTGCAAGATGACGGCGTGCGGCTTGCGGTCGCGACGACCGGCAGCGGCGCCTGGGTCCATCCGCTGCTCGAGCGGCTGTTCGGCACAGGACGCTTCGAGGTGATCGTGACCGCCGACGAGGCGCCGGTCAGAAAGCCTGACCCCAGCGCTCACCGGCTGGCGCTCGCGCAACTCCGCCTCGCGGCTTCCGGCGCCGCGGCGGTAGAGGACTCGCGCAACGGGCTGCGAGCCGCCAAGGCCGCGGGCTTGGCCTGTGTGGTGGTCGTCAACGACTACACCCGCCAGGAGGACTTCAGCGATGCCGACCTCGTGCTGGACGGCTACGGGAGCCCACGCGCCTGCGCGAGGGTGCTCAGCGATCCGCACGCACTGGATCCCCCCGGGAGCCTCGCCCCCGCCACCCTACGGCGGATGCTGGCAGGCGCGGCGGCGCGGCATGCGGACGTTGTGCAGGGCGATCGGCCCCCGGCGCCCTGACGCGCGATACTGGTGCGGTGCCCGACCGCAACGTCCTCGGAGGAGAGCTCGAGCCCTGTGGCATCGAGCCCCTGACCGGCTTCTACCGTGACGGGCACTGTCGCACCGGCTCCGAGGATCGCGGGAGCCACACGATCTGCGCGGTGGTCACCGAAGCGTTCCTCGAGCACCAGCGCCGCATCGGCAACGACCTGATCATGCCGATGCCGGAGTACCAGTTCCCGGGGCTGGTACCCGGTGACCGCTGGTGCGTGACCGCTCTGAACTGGCTGCAAGCGCACGAGGATGGCGCGGCGGCCTACGTGGTTCTGGCATCGACCCACGAACGCGCACTGCAGTTCGTGCCGCTGGCCGCGCTCCGCGAGCACGCTGTCGATGTTCCGCCCGATCCGGGGTTGCTCGCAGACTGACATGGCCGCGATGAAGTGGTGGGGCTGGGGACTGGTGGGCGCCGAGTTCACGCACGGGGACAAGCCCGATCTGGGGCCGTTCTTCAAGCAGGCGCTCGGCCTCGACATCGAGGCCGCGACCGCGGCGCCGATCCGCGCGGAGGACCTGCAGATCCCCGAGCCGAGGTTGCCCGACGGTCTGCGCGCCGCGCTGGAGGAGGTGGTCACCGCTGCGTTCCTCTCGGTCGACCCGCTCGACCGCGTCGTGCACGCGCGGGGTAAGTCGCTGCGCGATCTCATCCGCCAGCGCCGAGGCGAGTTGCCCCGCCTCCCAGACGCCGTCGTGCGCCCCCGCAGCGAGGACGAGGTGACCGCGCTCCTGCGGGCTGCCGTGAGCGCTGATGCCGTCGTCATCCCCTTCGGCGGCGGCTCGTCGATCTCCGGCTCGCTCGAGGCGCACGTCACCGAGACGCGCCCGGTCATCTCGGTGGACCTCGTGCGCCTTGACAAGGTGCTCGCGATCGACGCCAACTCGCGCCTGGCGCGCGTGCAGGCCGGTGTCTTCGGCCCGCACCTGGAGCTCCAGCTAGGTGCACAGGGCTACACGCTTGGGCACTTCCCCGACTCGTTCGTGCATTCCACGCTGGGCGGTTGGATCGCCACGCGCTCCTCGGGCATGCAGTCCGACCGCTACGGCGACATCGCGGACATGACGAAGGGCCTGCGGGTCGTGACCCCGTCGGGAACGCTCGTCACGCGCCCGGTCCCCACGACCTCGACCGGCCCGAGCGTGCGCGAGATGGTGCTCGGCAGCGAGGGGCGCCTGGGGCTCATCACGGAGGCGACGGTCCACGTGCACCAGATCTCGGAGCGCCGCACGATCCTCGGCTACCTCTTCCCGGACTTCCCCGCCGGTCTAGCCGCAATGCGCGACATCGCGGCGAGCGAGTGCTCGGTTTCGGTCACGCGGGTCTCCGATGCGCACGAGACCCGGTTTTCTTTCGCCATGCGCAAGTGCCCCACGCTCGTGGACAAGCTTCGGTCCAGGGCGCTGCGAACCTTCGTGCAGCGCCGTCTCGGTTATGACCTGCGCCAGATGTGTCTCTCGTTCATCGGCTACGAGGGCAGCGAAGGCCACGTCACCGCGCAACGCAGAGCCGTCGGCAAGGTCGTGGGGCGCCACGGTGGGCTCTGCGCCGGCTCGGGCCCAGGCACGCTGTATGACCAGAAGAAGTTCGACACCCCCCATATCCGTGACTTTCTCCTTGACCGCGGGGCCGCCGCCGACGTATCTGAGACGGCGATGCCGTGGAGCCGGCTCATGCCTGTCTACGACGCGGTCACCGCCGCCGCGCACGGGGCCTTTGCCGAGCTCGGGGTCCAGGGCTACCTCATGTGCCATCTATCGCACAGCTATCACGCCGGCGCCTGCCTCTACTTCACCTTTGGCTTCCTGCCGGCGCCCAGCAGCGACATGATCGTCTCCTACGACGTGGTGAAGTCAGCGATCCAGCAGGCCTTCGTCGACAACGGCGCGACGCTGTCCCATCACCACGCCGTGGGGACAGAGCACGCGCAGTGGCTGGAGCAGGACATCTCCGCGCCCGGAGTCACGATGCTCGAGGCGCTCTTCGAGGGGACCGACCCGGGCAAGCACCTGAACCCCGGGAAGATCGTCTGACGGGTGATGACGTTGCCGCCACCAGCCCTTCAGAGGATCGTCCTAACGTCCTTGCCCACTTCGCGTGCTCGACCCGGTCCGTCGCTAGCGCTCGAGTGTCGGACTTGGCACCTCGGGCGCGAAACTGCTAGGCCTCGAGGTGCTCAGCCTGCAGCCAAGCGAGCGTCGCCTCTAGGCCGGATGCATAGTCGATGCGCGGCTCCCACCCGAGCACCTCGCGCGCCTTGCGATTGCTGAAATCCTGGTTGTGGCCCAGCACGTGCACGGCTTGTCGGGAGAGCAGAGGCGGCGTGCTCAGACGCGTGGTCTTGCGCAAGAACCGGTAGCCGTGCTCGAGCGAGAAACCGATGCCGTTGGCCATCCAATACGGCAAGCTCCATCGGGCTTGCGGACAACCGAGCCCATTGGCCAGACCATCGGTGAGCTCCTTCCACGTGATGTCGAGGCCGTCGCTGACATTGAACGCCTGGCCGGGCGCCGCTTCGTGGCGCAGCGCGAGGACTGCGGCATCCATGAGGTTCTCGACGTAGCACAGACCGGCGACCGCGCGACCGCCGTCGACCAGGAGCATGTGACCGCCGCAGATCGCCCGCGCGATCCCGCCGATGACATCCGTCGAGCGGGGTCCGTAGACAGTAGCGGGGCGCAAAATGACCGTGTCCAGCCCGTGCGCCTCTTGCACGCGGAGGACTTCAGCCTCGGCAGCGAGCTTCGTCTGCGCGTACCAGTTCCGAAACCGTGTGGCAGCGTAGGTTTCGTCGATCACCGCGCCACCGGGATAGCCGTAGACATCCGTGGTGCTGAAATGAATGAAGCGCTGCACGGATGCACCGACGGATGCTGCGAGCAGGTTCCGCGTCCCGTCGAGGTTGATGCGCTCGATCTCCTCCGCCGTGGCCCAATCCGATACCAGCGCGCCGCAGTGGAGCACGTATCGGCAGCCCTGCGTGACGCGAGCGAGCGAACGCGCACTCCTGAGGTCGCCAACGGCGAGCTCGAGGTCGAGCTTGTCGAGCAGCGACGTATCGCTGCTCGCGCGTACCAGGCAGCGCACCTGATGGCCCTCCTGCAGCAAGCGTCGCGCCAGGTGCCCGCCGATGAACCCGGTCGCGCCCGTGACCAGGCAAACGTCCTCACGCGAGGGATCGACGGGCTTGCCGCGAAATGGGCCGTTGCCGATCACCGGAACCTCGCGGGTGGCTTGGCGACGGAGCGTCGCAGTGGCTCGGTGACGGAGCGTCGCCGTGGCGATGCCGCGCACGACCGCCCAGTTCTTACTCGCAGCGCCGTGACAATCGGCGAGCACGGCGTCAAGCGCGGCGAGGAAGCTGCGCGCCTCGGATTCGGAGATTGTCAGCGGCGGCAGCAACTTGATCACGTCGTTCTTACCGGCCGCCATCGTGATCACGCCGTGGTCGCGGTGCAACGGGATCACGATCAACTGCGGAAAGAGGCCCTCGCTCGCCATGTGAATCAAGCGCCAGTTCAGCCGGGCGACCCGGGAGCTGGGCGCGCGCAACTCGATCCCGATCATCAGCCCGCTCCCGCGCACCTCCTTGACCATCTCGTAGCGCCGCCCGAGCTCGGCGAGCCCGTCGAGCAGCACGGTGCTCATGCGCGCGGCGTGCTCGACCAGGCGATCGCGCTCGATGATGCGCAGCGTGGCCAGACCTGCCGCCATGGACAGGCGATTGCGCCCGAACGTCGACTGATGCACGTAGGAGCGCTCGAGCGTTCCTACAGCCTTCTGGTAGATCTCCCGGCTCGTGACCATCGCAGCGACCGGCATGTAGCCTCCGCTGAGCGCCTTTCCGACGAGCACGAAGTCCGGTTGCAGTTCCCAGTGCTCGAGCGCGAACCACTTGCCCGTACGTCCGAGCCCGGTCTGAATCTCGTCGAGGACGAACAGCGTCCCGTAGCGCCGACATAGCGCCTGTGCGGCTTGCAGATAGCCCGCGGGCGCCAGCGTCACCATGCGGCCTTGGATCGGCTCGACGATGAAGGCGGCCACGTCTTTCGCGCGCAGCTTTGCCTCCAAGCGCGAGAGATCACCGAACGGAACTCGCTCGCACCCCGGCAGCAGCGGGCCGAAGCCTTGCTTGAAGAACTCGTCGCCGACGAGCGAAAGCGGCCCGAGCGTGACCCCGTGAAAGCTGTGCTCGCAGGAGATCAACCGCGGCCGGCGCGTCGCCGCGCGCGCGAACTTCATCGCGCAGTCCACGGCCTCCGCGCCCGCGCTCGCGAAGAACACGGCGTCGAGCCCGCGCGGCAAGCGCTGCGATAGCGCTTGCGCGAGCATGCCGGCCAGCGCCGAATAGTGGATCTGCACACCATCCACGAGGTCCGCGTCGAGTGCAGCCCGCAGAGCATCGCGCACGTCTGGGTGGTTGTGACCCAAGCTGGCGAAGCCCTCACCGGTATGGAAGTCCAGGTAAGCGCGACCCGCGGCGTCATAGAGGTAAGACCCTCGTGCGGACCGGTACTCCTTGTCGAAGCCGAGGATCCGCAGCACCTCGACCAGCGATGAATCCAAATGACCCGCCGCCAATTCCAATGTTTCATCAGCGCGCGCCACGGCGTCCGCGACGACACCGAGCGAATCGACAGCACGCCCAGGCTGAGAGTCGGCGTTCATAACGATTGGCGGTGGACAGTACGCGAGTAGCCATCGGCCCGGCCTGCTGCCAAGCCGCCCGAGTCGAGTCAGCGCGCGCCAGTGTCGCGGTCAGCCGTGGCCGAGCATCTGCCTCTCTCCGCGCTGCTCTCCCAAGCGCTCGTCGCGTTCACGATCGAGATCGACAACGCCTGGAAGTCAGAGATGCCCCACCGGACCACGCGCTACGGGGGTCCGCGCCGGGCGCCGTATGCGACCTCGCTGCGCCAGTGGTCGAACTTCATGCGCGTGCTCGACGAGCAGGGCTTGGCGGTCGCTGAGCTGCGCTCGCTGCTGGAGGCGCTGGCGGGCGCAGATGGTGCGATCGAGAAGTGGAGGTACGGCCAGCCGGGCCAAGCATTCGAGCGTCCCCGCGGTCTAGAGTCTCGCGGGATGCTGATCGCGACCCACGACGGTTCGTTTCACGCCGACGAGCTCTTTGCCATCGCCGCGCTCGGTCTGCTGCACGATCCGGTGGAGGTGGTGCGCACACGCGACCGCGACGCGCTCGCGCAGGCCGACCTGCGCGTCGATGTCGGATTCCGCCAAAACCCCTCAACCGGGGACTTCGACCACCATCAGCGAGACTTCGACACGGCGCGGGAGAACGGTGTGCGCTACGCCTCGTTTGGCCTGGTGTGGCGCGAGCTCGGTGCGCTGGTCTGCGACGGCGACCAGAATGTGGCCGCCGCTGTCGACGAGACGCTCGTGCAGTCCGTGGACGCCAACGATACCGGCCAGCGGCTGACGCAGTCGCTGATCGACGGCGTGCGTCCAATGACCGTCAACGCCATTGTCGGCGCCTTCAACGCTCGCTGGGATGAAGCTCTTACGCCCGAGGAAGAGCGCGAGCGCTTTGACGCGGCCCTCGCCCTGGCCCAGGATATCCTCGCCCGCGAGGTTGCAGCCGCCGCCTCCGGGCGACGCTCTGAGCGGATCGTGCGCGAAGCGATCTCGGTCGCGGCGGACCCGCGGGTCGTCGAGCTGCCGGTCAACGCTCCGTGGAAGCAGGTGCTCGTGCCCGAGGCGGCGGACGCCCTGTTCGTGATCTACCCCAAGCGTCAGGGCTTCGGTCTCGAAGCGGTGCCACGCGAGCTCGGCTCGTTCGAGAACCGGCGCGACCTTCCGGCCACGTGGGGTGGCCTCGAGGGCGCCGACCTCGTCGCGGCGACAGGCGTCGAGCAAGCGCTCTTCTGCCACGCCAAGCGATTCCTCGCAGTCGCCCGGTCTCGCACGAGCATCAAGCAGCTAGCCGAGCTCGCTCTCGCCGAGCGCTGACCACACGCGACTTCGGCGTGCACCGTGCTGAGGCGGGCTCCAACCGTTATGACACCAGGCGTCATGACGCGCATCAGATCCAGTTCCTCGGTGGCCCCAGTTCCCGCCGCGCAAGCCTGGTTGGATCTGGCGCAGATGTGTGGGAGGTAATCGCCACGGTCCGCGACAACGACGGATCGGTCGATGAAGCCGCTGCGTATCTGCAGCGCGAGCGGACGCGGTGGGATCCCGGTGCATGTGGCACTTCGTGGCACAATGAGCTATGATCGGTGCGTGTCCGACCACTACACGCTTCGTCTTGCTCCGGGGACGCGGGCGCGTCTCGCCGGCTCCGCGCGCCGCGCCGGCGTGACTGAGCGGGCGCTCGCGCAACGCTACCTGGAAGAGGGTTTACGCCACGACACTCACCCGTTGATCCAGTTCCTCGATGGCGCGAGTGGCCGGCGGGCGAGCATGGTCGGGTCAGGCTTGGATGTGTGGGAGGTGATCGCAACGGTTCGTGACAACGACGGATCGATCGAGCAGGCCGCCGCATACCTGGAGATCCCGGTCGGGCTGATGCAGGCCGCCGTCGCTTACTACGGCGAGTACCAGGACGAGCTCGACGCGGAGATCGAGCTCAATGAGGTCGAGTACCGGCGTGGCTTCGAGGCGGCTGCCGCTGGCGAGCGCGCGCTGCGCGAGTGAAGGCCCTTCTCGACGAGCAGCTATCGCCGCGCATCGGCGAACTGCTACAAAGTCGTGGCCACGATGTGCAGGCCGTCGGGAAGCGCAGCGATCTCGCGGGGCGAACCGACTGGTTGATCCTGGAAATCGCAACGGCAGAGGGGAGGGCCGTGATCACCAGCAACGTGAAGGACTTCCGTCCGCTCGCCGCCCAGCGTCTTGCCCGCGGAGAGACTCACGCCGGGCTGATCCTGATTCCGTCGAAACCGGCGCGCACTCGCGGAGCTGGCGAGCGCCTGGTGGATGCAATCGACCGCATCCTCGCGGAGCATCCCGACGGCCTTCGTGCCACCGAACGGTGGATCCCGCCGTCAAGATCATCGTGATGAAGTTGCGGTTGGTGCGGTACCCGCGGGCGCGGCGCTTAGCGGCCTGGATGAGTGAGTTGAGGCCTTCGAGCAGTTCGTTTGAGATGCGGCTGTGATGCCAGCGGATCACGCCTGGCAAGTGATCCTCGAGCATGCGGGCGAACTTCTGCAGCGGCTCAAGGCCGCTACGGTCGACCTGGGTGATCCAGGTCGTAGGTACTCCTCGGCGGTGTCGGGGTCGCTCAGCTCGTAGAAGCTGTCGAACTGCTGGGCGAGCGTGTACGCGCGGACAGTCTGCAAGGGCTGCGCGAGCAGTTCGACGAGCCGCTGCTTCTCGGTGAGGTTCGCCGGTCGCTTGAGCCACATGTAGCGGGTGTTGGCAAGTAGCTGGTGGTGGTGCTTGGCTTCTTCGCGGCGGACCTCGTCCACCGCCTTGGAGAGATGCGACTTCACGTGGTAGCGGTCGAACGTGATCTCCGCCTTGGGGAGGTGCTTCCGCGTGCCCTTCAGGAACGCCTCGTTCATGTCCTGGGACACCTCCTAGACCCGGCTGGGATCGCCGCCGTGCGTCTCGAGGAACAGCGAAAGCGCCTGGTCGAACCAGCTCGCCCAGCTCGACCTCATGCCACTCGCTCACCGCGGCTCGCCGTCCTTCTCATCTGTCAGCGCCGCCATCAGCTCGGGCGCAGCGTAACGCCGCTGCCCGCGGACGCCGACGGCCGCCTCACTGAGTACCTTCCGGCCCGCGAGGTCTCGCAGCAGCCGCAGCGCCGTCGGCCGGCTCACGTCGAGACGTTCCTCCACCAGTCGCGTGGTCACGACTGGGTTCTCACAGATCAGGTCTACGAGAGCCAGGCCATTCGCGGTCCCCATCGTCGTCGCCGCCCGGCGGTATCGCTGCTGGATCTCGATGATCTGCTCGGCGCGACGCACCGCATCCTGAGCTTCGCTTTGGACGGCGGTCAGGAACAGCTCGAACCAAGGGATCGGATTCCCGCTCTCCTGGATCGTCTGCAGCGCCCGGTAATAGGCTCGGCGCTCGCGGTCGAGGTAGGAGCTGAGGTACAGCAGCGGGGCGCTGAGACGGCCGCGGGCGATGAGGAAGAACACCAGCAGCAGTCGCCCGAGCCGGCCGTTGCCGTCTAGGAATGGATGGATCGTCTCGAACTGCGAGTGCAGTAGCGCCGCCTGGATCAGCAGCGGCATGTCGTCCTGCTCGTTGGCGAACCGCTCCCAATCGGTCAGCAATGCGGGCAGCTCCTGCGGAGGAGGCGGAACGTACTCAGCGGTCTGGACCGTTGAGCTAGCCGCGCCGATCCAGTTCTGACTCGTGCGCAGCTCGCCGGGTGTACGGCCATGTCCACGGACCCCGGCCATCAGACGACGATGGATCTCCCGAACCAGACGCGTGCTGAGCGGCAGGCGGTCGAGCTGGGTCAGGCCCCACCGCATCGCGTCGATGTAGTTGAGCACCTCCTCCACGTCGGCATTTGGCGTCTCCCCGGCCGCCCCTACCTCAAACACCTCCGCCATCGTCGCTTGGGTGCCCTCGATCCGCGTCGATGCCAGCGCTTCGCGGAGCAGATACGGCCGAATCAACAGATCGGGATTGGCCAGTAGCTGCCCGATGCCGGACAGCCGCCCGAGCGACGCCTCGGCGTCGCCGAGCAGGCGAACGGTCGAGGCGGGCAGCTCCAGCCGGCGGGGCACGGGCGCCGGGAAGTACGCGACATACCCGTGGCGCCCAGTCGTCCGTCTCGCTTCGCCGAACTCGGTAGGCCCAAACCGCTCAGCATCCATGCCGAGAGCTTATCGTCCATAACGTCATTCGGCTCTTCCGTTAGAGTCCTGCCGCGACCGGAACGAGCGTTTAATGGTCAGCGCGAGAGCAACTGCGTGAGCACATAGTCCACGCCATGCTCGAGTTTCGCGGCCCGCGCGGACAGCTCCCGCAGCTCGCCGTGCGCCGCGGCGAGCTTCTCCTCGAACACCTCGTCGTCGAGGTCCTCGACGTCGGTGCCGACGTAACGCCCGGGGTTGAGGCTCCACCCCTGTGCCTTGATCTCCTCGATCGTCGCAACCCGGCACAGGCCGCGACATCGACATAGGCCCCGTCGGGAAACCGCCTCTCGAACAGACCGTTCCCGACGTGCTCCAGCTCGGGCGCCTCGCCGCGGTAGAGCCTGACGATGTTCGCCAGGAGCTCGAGCTGCTCCTCGGTGAAGTCCCGGTGCGCTCGATCGATCTGCCTGAACACCTGGCGAGCGTCGATGAACAGCAGCCTGTCGGCACGCTCGGTCGCACGCTTGCCGCGATCGAGGAACACAGCGTCACCGGGAGCGTCACTGTGTAGAAGAAGTTTGGCCCGACCGCGACCATCACGTCGACGAGGCGGTCCTCGATCAGCCGGCGGCGGATCTCACCCTCGCTGTGACGGGCATCCGAGGATCGAGTTCGCCATCACGAACCCCGCCCGACCGGTCTCGTTGAGGGCGATCGCGAATAGCTGGATCCACAGGTAGTTGGCGTTGTCGGCCCGGGGCAGATCGGCGAAGCGCCGGTCATCCGCCAGCTTGGCCTTGTCGACTCGGTCGACGTTGAACGGCGGATTGGCCATCACGAAGTCAAATCGTCCGAAGCTCTCGTGCAGGTCCTCGTAATAGCTGTTGCCTTCGCGGATCTCACCCGACAGACCGTGGATGGCGAGGTTCATCTTCGCCAGGCGCACCGTCTCGCCGGTCTTCTCCTGCCCGTAGATCGAGAGCTCGTCCCCGGGCGAGTGGTGGTGGCGCTCGACGAAGTGCGCTGACTGCGCGAACATGCCCCCCGAGCCGCACGCCGGGTCAAAGATCCGGCCGTGGAACGGCTCGATGATCTCCACGATTAGCCGCACGATCGACATCGGCGTGAAGAACTCGCCGGCGCCCTGGCCCTCAGCGAGTGCGAACTTGCCCAGGAAGTACTCGTAGATCAGGCCAAAGGCGTCGCCTTGCAGATCCTTGGTGTAGCTGCTGATGTGCCGCAGCAGCTAAGCGATCGTCGTCGAGTCAAGTGCCGCATAGGTGCGCGGCATGACGCCGCCGAGCTCCGGGTTGTTGTCCTCCACGAGCCGCATCGCCTCGTTGACCGCCTTGCCGAGGTCTGAGCCCTCGGGCAGATCGAGCAGGTAGCTGAACCGCGCCGCGTCCGTGAGGTAGACCGTGCGCTGGGCGTGGTAGTCCGACGGGCCGATCCGGCGCCGCTCCGAAGCCTTCGCCTCGATCCCGGCGCGGGCCGCCTCGAACTTCGCCTTGGCGAACCGCAGGAAGATGAGGCCGAGAACCGGCGTTCCGTACTCCGATGCCTTCAGCCCCGAGTTCGCGCGCAGCTCATCCGCGGCATCCCACAGGCGGCCTTCGAGCTGCGACAGGTCAGGCTGCATCTCGGTCCCAACCAGGATCGACTCTTCGCCTCACGATGGCGGAGGCTATCCGGCCAACCACGTCGAGTACGCCTACGCGATCACCCGCCACTCCAGCCAGGGCGCGACCGTCGAGCACGCGATCGTCGTCGGCCGTCCCGAGGAGCTCACCCGCGAGTGGGCCTACAGCGCCCTCTCGCGTGCCCGACAGCGGACGGCGATCCACCTGATCACCGACCGCGGTGTCGCTGAGCACGACCGGCGCGAGTAGGCGCCCTCGGAGCCCGAGCGGGAGCCTGCCAAGGCGCTCGACGCGCTGTTGCGCGCGATGCGTCGCAGTGAGGCCGAGCCGCTGGCTTGCGAGCAGGGCGTGGCGGCGGCGCCTGTGGACACAATTGCGCCCGGCCGGGTTGGCTCGTAGCGGTCGCCCGTCCAATCGGCTTCGCATCGGGCGCCTGGCTGGGCCAGCCGTGAAGGCCGACGGGTGGCCCGGACGCCTGCCGCGTCGCGTGGGATCGGGCTCGAACGCTGAGCGATCTCGATGCTCCTGATCGGGAACGCCGCGGCGTGGGCTGGCATGTTCTGCATGGATGTTCCTGATCGGGAACATCCATCGCGAGGTCTTACGGTCGGTGTAATGTTCCCAACCGGGAACATGTCCTCACCGGTATCAGTCTCCACGCCCGAGGAGCTCGGGTCAGCGCTCAAGGCGGCGAGGCTCGCTCGCGGCCTGCGACTCGAGGATCTCGCCCTCGCGGCCGGAGTTGGTCGCCGCTTCGTCGGGGAGCTCGAGCGAGGCAAGCCGAGTGTGCGCCTCGCCGAGACGCTCCGCGTTGCCGACGCGCTCGGCGTCTCGATCACGGTCGGCGATCCGAGTGCCTGAGGACCGCCCACCGCTGACGGTGTGGTGTTTCGATCGGCGGGCGGGTCGGCTGAGGCAAACGGACGGCGGGATGGAGTTCGCCTATGCGCCGGACTGGGTGATCGACGGGATGCCGCCGCTGTCGCAGTCGTTGCCGCTTGATGGCGGCTTTGACGGAGCGGCGGCTGCAGCGTTCTTCGGAGGGCTGCTCCCGGAGGGCGAGCCGCGGCGCCAGCTAGCTCGTCTGGTCGGGGTCAGCGAGTCCAACGACTACAGTATGCTCGTCATGATCGCGGGCGACACCGCCGGGGCGATCACCTTGCTGCCGGAGGGTGAGCCGCCGAGTCCGGTTGGCAGCAACGCCGAGTGGCTCGATGACCGTGGCCTCGCGGAGCTCCTCGACGAGTTGCCGTCCCGTCCGATGCACGTCGACGAGGACGACGAGTACCGGCTGTCGCTCGCCGGCGCTCAGGACAAGCTGCCCGTCGTCGTCCACGAAGACGGCCGGATCGGTCTCACCCGGGGTCAGACGCCATCCACGCACATCATCAAGACGCCGATAGAGCGGCTCGCGCACACCGTCGTCAACGAGGCCTTCTGCCCGATGGTCGGCCGGGCGCTGGGCGTTGAGGTCGTCGACGCGTCGGCACAGCGGGTCGCCGGGCGAGACTTCCTGCTGGTCAGGCGCTATGACCGACGCCGGTCAGACGACGCGATTGTGCGTCTGCACCAGGAGGACTTCTGCCAGGCGCTCGGCGCTCCCAGCGCGCGGAAGTACGAGGCCGAGGGCGGCCCGTCGCTCGCGGACTGCTTCGCGCTGTCCGGCGCGCGACCGCCGTTCCCGCACGGGAGGTGATCAAGCTCCTGGACCACGTCGCCTTGAACTTCCTGGTCGGCAATCACGACGCGCACGGCAAGAACTACTCGCTGCTCTACCTCCCGGAATCCGGGCGACCGATACTCGCGCCCGCCTATGACGTGCTGAGCACGTTCGCGTATCGCAAGACCCACAACCTGACGCGGAAGATGGCGATGAGCATCGGGGGTGAGTACCGCCCCGAGTACGTGCGGGCGCGGCATCTCGACCGCCTGTTCGACGAAGCCGGGCTCGGCGGCGCCGCGGCCCGGCGACATCTCCGGGAAATGGCGCGAGACGCGCCCGGGGCGGCCCGGGAGGCGCGCGAGCAGCTCATCGCGGCGGACTGGGACGCGCCCATTCTCGAGCGGATCGTCGACTTGATCGACCAACGGGCGCAGTGGATGCTCGACATCGCTGCGCCGGCCGCGGCCGCCCCGAGACCCAGCAGTCGTTAGTCGGAAGTTTTTGCTGTGGGGGCGCTGATTCGCCTGGGTCGGCCGGGGTTTTGGCCGTTTTCGGGGCGGGTGGTTCTGTCTACTTGCTGGGGTTGATGCTGATCAGTTCGAGCGCTTTGGCTTG
>JAABUZ0100001431.1_pt1 | contig 45555 bp, 40 predicted proteins | sample 5562091 | NCBI WGS metagenome assembly JAABUZ01 (sample SAMN12813069, study PRJNA571459) | rock metagenome | isolation source: Antarctica rocks | place: Antarctica: Victoria Land, Linnaeus Terrace sud | collected 2015-12-21
TTCAGCGCCTGATCGTAGCCTGGCCCGACCGTCGATGGCTCCATACTCTTGCTGCCTCCTTCGTCGGCAGCATAGCATAGCCTCAGGAGACCAGTGCGCGCTGCCTCAGGTGAGATGCCCCTCGGCGGCTGTTATTGGCCAGGAGGACATGGCTCTCCCGCACTCTTGATGAACAGCCAGTCGGTGTTAGTAGCGACTTGACGGACGTCCTTACTGTCAGCTCGCTCGCGAGGACGCCGCGGTGGAGCAGGTCGAAGTGGATGCGGCCGAGCATAGCGCGCTTCAGTGCCTTCAACTGGTTAACCTGCCCTTCAACCTGGCCCTGGCTCGACGTTCGTCGCAAGGCGGCCTCCACGGCCGAGCGGTCGCGGTGACTACCCTGAGCGAGGGCCCGGAGTTCTGGCCGGTCACTCGCCTCGGCACCTTGCAACCAGCCTTCCAAAGCATCGACGGCGCGCCGCTCGCGTCCCCCGACCAAATGCACGCGCTATGAACCAACGACATCGGTAAGGACGTCTTGAGCGAATGGCTGTGGGGTGCCCGCGTCGATGGCAGCCGATGTTGTTCATCCCTTGACTACGGACGTCCCCCGGAAATTGCGCCTACGCGCAGAGCATTGTCACGATTCCTGCATGTACTGTGTCACGAGTGGCGCTGCTCGGGCGCGCCGCCGCGCTTCCCCGTGCCAGAGGTGTAGAGAACCATGGAAGACAGCCGCGATCATCAACAGCACAAGCCGGCCACGGGTCAGGGGACCCGAAGTGGCCCGACACTCCCTCGCCCCCGACCCCCCGGGCCGGAGCAGCGACGAGTGACGACAGGCACCAGCACGACTCCCGGTACGGAGCAAGAAACAACACCTACCTGGCAGCGGCAACTACGTTCACCGAGGTTGTGGCTCGGCTTTCTGGCCGTCTGGATCGTCGTGTCCTTTGTTGTCCCCTTACTCTTCCCGCAGGCCCACGACCGCGTGACGGTGCCGTACACACTGTTCATCGACCAGGTGAAGGCTGGCAATGTCACCGGGATCACCAGTCAGGGTGACGCCGTACAGGGAACGTTCAAGACCGCTGTGGCCGATCCTTCCCCTCCAGAGGGGCAGCCGCCGCGCCAGTTCACCAGGTTCGATACACAGATTCCCACGTTCGCGAATAATCAGACGCTGGCCGCGCTGCTGGAAGAGAAAGGGGTGGTCATCACTTCAACCCCCCTCGACCGCCCGCGCTCGCCACTGCTGACGCTGCTGGTATCTTTTGGTCCGACAATCTTGCTGATCGGTGGGTTCCTGTGGATCAGCAATCGCGCCGCCAAAGCGGCAGGCGGCGGTGCTTTTGGCCTGGGACGTAGTCGTGCAAAGCGCTATCAAGCCAGCGAGGACCAGATGCCCATCGCCTTCGCGGATGTTGCGGGGATCGATGAGGTGGAGAATGAACTGGTCGAAATCGTCGATTTCCTCAAGGAGCCATCCAGGTATCAGCGGCTTGGTGGCACCGTGCCAAAAGGCGTGTTGCTCATCGGCCCTCCAGGCACGGGAAAAACGCTCCTGGCACGCGCCGTCGCGGGCGAAGCGAACGTTCCCTTCTTCAGCCTGAGCGGGTCGGAGTTCATCGAAATGATTGTCGGCGTGGGTGCCGCACGCGTGCGCGACCTCTTTATGGAAGCCAAGAAAGCCGCTCCCGCCATCATCTTCGTGGACGAACTGGACGCCATCGGGCGCAAACGCGGCGGCGGCAACGCACTTGGTGGGCACGACGAACGTGAGCAGACCCTCAATCAGCTCCTGGTTGAGATGGATGGCTTTAGCTCTCGCGAGGCGGTCATTGTCCTTGCCGCAACGAATCGCGCCGACGTCCTTGACCCGGCGCTGCTGCGTCCTGGCCGGTTTGATCGGCGCGTGGTGGTGCAGCCGCCTGACCGCGCGGGACGTGCGGCCATTCTTGCCGTCCATACCCGCGGCGTCCCGTTGGCAAACGATGTGGACCTCGATGAGATTGCCGGGGAAACGCCCGGACTCGTCGGGGCCGACCTGCGGAACCTCATCAATGAAGCGGCCCTGCTTGCGGCACGTAACTCGCGCGAGGCCGTGTATAAGGAAGACTTTACCCAGGCATTGGAAAAAATCTCTCTCGGGGCAGAACGACGGATCTCGCTTTCGCCCGAGGATCGGCGTCGCGTCGCGTACCACGAGTCGGGGCACGCGCTGTTGGGCCTGCTACAACCCGAGAGCGATCCGGTTCGGCGCGTCACCGTCGTGGCGCGCGGCCAATCCCTCGGTGTCACACTCTCTGTCCCCGATGCCGACCGCTATAATCTGAGCGAAGGGTACCTCCGTGCACGTGTTGTCAGTGCGCTTGGCGGGCGGGCGGCCGAACAGGTTGTCTACGGCACGAGTACCACCGGCGCCGAAAACGATTTTAAACAGGTCACCGAACTCGCTCGGGCGATGGTGACCCGCTGGGGTATGAGCGAGGAGGTGGGATTATTGTCCCTGGAGGGCACCGAGCAAGGGAACTTCCTCGATAGCGGACTTGCTTTAGGCGGGCAACACAACTACAGCGAAGAAACAGCGCACGTCATCGACAAAGCTGTCCGCCATATCGTGGACGACTGCTACGCACGCGCCTGCGAACTCCTGACGCGTGAACGCGCTCGCCTTGATTTGCTCGCCGACGCTCTCTTGCAAGCCGAGTCGCTGAACGAGGACCAGATCCGCGCGGTCACCGGTCTGGACGCGCGAGCCGCGCCCGAAAGCCCGGTCGCTGCGGCTCGCTAAGACCGCCATGCCTGGATTATTCACGGAGATGCGAAGCGAGCTGCGAGGAGGGACCAGAGGTGTTGACTGGGATGCCCTGAAGCGAGATGCAGGCGGACTTGGGAGAGCAGTTGGCGGACGCGACCACCGACCTTGAGCAGGTGCAGGCGCAGGGTATCGAGTTGGCGGCGGGCCGCTCCGGCAGCTTGGAGCCAGCGCCGCAGGGTGTCGAGGAGCCAATAGGCCGCCGCGTGCAGGAACAGTCGGAACTGGTTGGGCCAGAAGCGGCAGTCGCTCAGACGATCCGCCTTACAGGCGCGTTTGAGGTCTTTGATCCACAGTTCCGCATCGCCCCGATCGACGTAGGTATCGTAGGAGGTGGTGGCGTCCTCAGCGGGATCGGTGCCGTTGGTGACGATGAAGCGGGTATTGGAGCCTTCCGCGAGCGTCTCCGCCTTGTAGACCACGCGCCGCTCCTTGGACCAGGTGCCCGCCCGATAGACGGTTTCCTCCACCAGGCGCACCTTTTCCTCCCCCGTCTGCGCTTGCTGCGCCTTCGCCCGAGCGAGCAACGGTGCGGTGATGTTCTCCAGGCGGCGGTTGGGGATGAGGCCGATGCGGTACGTGACGTCCTGCGCCTCGCAGTAGTCGTAGAGGGCGGGCACCGCGAAGCCGCCGTCGGCGCGCACCTCGATCGGGATACCCGGCCAGCGCCGCCAGAGCAGGGGAATGAGGCGTTTGAGCACCAGGAGCACGCCCCGACTGGCGTGGACGTTGCCCGGACGCAAGATGGCGGTGATGAGTTGGTCGGTGTCGCCGTCGAAGATGAGCAGCGGATGGTACATGTGCTGGCCATAGTAGGCGTGGTAGGCCTCGCCCTCTTGGTGGCCATGCACCGGATCATCCGTGCTGTCCAGGTCCAGCAGGATGCGCGGCGGCCGTCCGCCCTGCTCCCGCTGCTGGAGGTACACGGCGACCAAGGCGTGGGCCAGATCGGCGCAGGCATGGCGATGCACCGCGTTCTCCAGCCGGGACATCGTTGGCTGGCTGGCCAGATCGATCCCCGTCTCCGGCAGGCGGCCACAGACCAGCTTGAGCAGAGGATCAACGCGCAGCGTATCAGCGTCGTCCTGGTCCTCGTAGCCACACGCGATCTGGAAGACGCGCTGGCGGACCAGCGTCTCCAAGGAGTGCGTCACCGGTCCCCGTCGCCACTCCGGCACGCAAGCCGCGAACGCTCGGCAGATTCCCACCTGGGCTTCCGCTTCCGCTAGCCAGGGCAAGCCACCATCGGAGGTCACACGCCCTCCATCAAAGCTCGCCACGAACGGTACCTCGGTCTGGGTGGCATACCGGCACGTCGGCATGACAGAATCTCTTGGCACGGATGGCTCCTTTGCTCTGGTCACTCGTTCACAACGTGACCATACCCGAGGAGCCTCCCCGTTGCCAACTTACCCCCGTGAATAATCCAGGCATGGCGTCTACGGCTCTATCCGGTGCGCGAGACTGTGGCACGCCTCTGCTTGGGAAAGCGCATCGATGCGCCGGCGAGCGAAACGAGGCAACCGGTACTGCGGCCCGTGTCACTCCGACCGGGCCTGAGGTGCCGGAGACGTCTCCCATGCCTGGGCTGCCGCCTGGCGCACGCCCAGGCTCAACGTGGGGTAGACGTGGATGGTTCGCGCAAGCAGGCCCAGTGGGAGGTGGTTGGCCACCAGCATCGTGAGTTCACCGATCAGTTCGCCCGCCGCCGGACCGACAATGTGCGCGCCTACCACCTGTCCACCACCCAGGCCGCCCAGTCCAATGGTCCGCGTAAGAATCTTAATGAAGCCGTCTGGCTCGCCCATCGTTACCGTACGGTCAACGTGCTGGAACGGCCACACCAGCGACTGTATATGGTCGCCATATTTCTCTCGTGCTTCAGCTTCCGTGAGTCCTACACGCGCAACCTCTGGATCGGTGAAGGTACACCAGGGCACGGCGCGCTCGCTGTACGAGCCGCTTTTACCGAGCACCCGACCCGCGGCAAGCCAGCCCTGTTCAGCCGCCACGTGGGTAAACTGGTACCTACCCAGCACATCGCCCACCGCCCAGATATGTGGCGCTGACGTACACATGTGCTCATCGGTCACGATTCCACGTGTCGTCGCCTTGACGCCTGCCGCGTCGAGATTGAGCGATGCGATATTCGGCATCCTGCCTGTCGCCACCAGGATAGCTTCCGCCTCGACCGTGGATTCCTGACCGCCGCGCACCACATGCAGCACACGACGGCCGTGGTGGAGCGCTACGTGCCGCACGGTTGCCTGGAGCCGAACGCCGATCCCCTCCCGTGCAAAGACAGCCGCCAACGTCGTGCTGGCTTCGTGCTCCTCGCGGGGAAGCAGTCGATCAGCACGTTGGACCACCGTCACCGTGCTGCCAAAACGGCTGAACATCTGGGCGAACTCGCATCCGATGGGTCCTCCCCCGATCACCGCGAGAGACTGCGGGAGGTGGTCGAGTTGAAGAAGCGTGACGTTGGTCAGGTAGCCAGCCTCTTCCAGTCCCGTTACGGCAGGCACTGCGGCGTGGGAGCCCGTGGCGATGATGCACTGTTCAAACCGCACGTCTTCGCCAGCAACGCTGATCGTCCGGGTGCCGGTGAAGGTAGCCGTACCAGCAATCACCTCGACACCTGGCTCTGCGATATAGTGACGATATTCTTCGACACCGATCTCGGCCTGCACCCGCGTCTTCCGGGCCATCATCCCAGTAAAGTCGAAACGAATATCGCCAACGTGGATGCCATGGTCGGCTGCATGGCGCATCTGGTGGCGCAACTTCGCGGTGGCGACCAGGGCCTTTGTGGGCACACATCCCCAGTTCAGGCAGTCGCCCCCCATCAGCCCCGCTTCGATGATGGCGGTACGCTTGCCTGCCGTGGCCAGACGACGAGCAGCCGTCAGCCCACCACTCCCGCCACCGATGACGACCGCGTCAACGTACCGCATGCGCTCTCCCTTGTTCGCGGTTCACCCTACCTGATCCCGTTCAACGGACGACACACACCTTCCCCGTTGCGATCGCACCGGACTATGCTACTGCCTCCCACACGCCCGACGTGTGGACATTGAGAGTACCATCCGGACTTCCCGCCAAAAGCGCGGCGGCACCTCCGACGTGTGGAGATCGAACGGTCGTGGCCCAAAAAACAACGGACGGGACGGTACACGTGCGATAATAGAACGTAGCATCACCGATGATACATAGCGCGTGAGGATCAGTAGGATGGCTCTTGTACTGCGGGCGGAAACACCCATCCCGCCATCGGCTCTCGATACAGGCTGGAAGTTGTGGCTGTACACCAACTACGACTGCAACCTGACGTGTAAGTACTGTGTGGCACGGTCGGGCCCCAACGTGCCACGGCGGGCGCTTCCGCACGCCACGATCTGCCGCCTCGTTGATGAAGCGGCTGACCTGCACTTCGAACACGTCTTCCTGACGGGCGGTGAGCCGTTCCTCTTGCCAGACATCTACGACTCCCTCGCATACAGTTCATCGAAGCTGCCGACGACTGTGCTGACCAACGCTACACTGTTGCACCACCGCCGTATCGATCAACTCGACGCCATCCGTAACGATAATCTGATCCTCCAAGTCAGTCTGGATGGCGCCACGCCCGAGGCGCACGACGTCTACCGTGGTCGCGGCACATGGGCACGGACGATCGCGGGGATCCGTGCGCTCCTCGACCGAGGCTACCGCGTCAGGATTGGAACCACGGAGACACCCGCCAATACCGAGCATATCGGCGAACTTCGCGCTTTTCTCGCAGACCTCGGGATTCGTCCTGACGATCACTTTGTACGGCCCCTGGCGAAACGTGGCTTCTCGCGGGAGGGCATCGAACTCACCCTGGACGATCTGGTGCCAGAACTTACCGTTAACATCGATGGCGTCTACTGGCATCCGCTGTCCACCGAACAGGACATGCTGGTCTCGAAGACGCTGTTCCCCCTCTCAGCTTCTCTAGACCGCATCCACGAATTGCTCGCCGACCCCGACCGGGCCAGGAAGCCTCGCTGCAAGTTCACCTGAGGCTAGTCCCGGGGCCTCCGTGTGAGGCTGCACATCAAACGTTTCGGGTGGACGATACGGTGAAAAAGGGACCGATCCCCGTTAGGAAAAGGAGTCCAGCATGGCGATGATCAAAGCCTTTGTCCTCATCGAGGCCGAACCGGCGCGGGTACGCGACCTGAAAGACGAGTTGGACCAGATGGAACTGGCCGACTCGAAGATCACCGCCGTGCACGCGTGTACCGGGCCATATGACTTGATTCTTGAAGTCGAGAGCCCCAATCTCGAATCGCTGGCGACCTGACTGACCGAGGGTATCGCGGGCGCCGTGGGCGTCCGACGGATGATCTCCTGCTTGGAAGTGTTTCGACCATCAGATTCCGACACGGGTGCGCCGCTCGTCACGTAACAGCTGATGGTGATGCATGCCCACGCGTCAGGTGGAACCACACTGGGAGATCGCTATGGCGAGCGTTGGCGGGATAAGCGTGACGTTTGTCACTGGCCGCGTCGAGCCAACTGAGATCACCCAAAGCGCGATCAGGCCGCGTGTATCATCGTCTCCGGTTCGTCCGCTTCGGCATCCGTCTCATGATTGAGCACCGCATGTGCCCGAGCGAGGTCGAGCGCTCCTTCCCACCGCGCAACGACCATCGTCGCCACTCCATTTCCGATGAGATTGGTAATAGCCCGTGCCTCCGACATAAACCGGTCGATTCCGAGCAACAGGACAAGACCCGCCACGGGCACCGTGCCAATTGATGACAGCGTGGCGGCGAGTGTGATGAATCCACCACCGGTGACGGCCGCGGCACCCTTGGATGTCAGCAGGAGTATTCCGAGGATGGAGAGTTGCTGCGCGAGGCTGAGTGGTACGTCGGTCGCCTGGGCGATGAAGATAGCCGCCATCGTCAGATAGATGGACGTGCCATCGAGGTTGAACGAGTAGCCTGTGGGGATGACCAGCCCAACGACGGTACGGTCACAGCCAATGTTTTCAAGCTTGGTGATCATACGGGGCAGCGCAGCCTCTGATGACGACGTGCCAAGCACCAGAAGGATCTCTTCCTTTATATAACCGAGGAATTTCCAGAGGCTAAAACCGGTCAGTCTGGACATAATAGCAAGCACCACAAAGACAAAGAGGAAGCACGTAAGGTAGACGCATGCCATCAACTTTCCGAGTGAGAACAGCGTACCAATCCCATACTTGCCAATGGTGAAAGCCATCGCGCCAAGGGCTCCGATGGGGGCGACACGCATAATGATGGCGATAATGCCAAAGAGTGCGTGCGATAGCTGGTCGAGGAGGTCGACAAAACCGGCGCCTCTTGGCCCTAGGCGACCAAGCGCGAGACCGAAGAGAATCGAGAACAGGAGCACCTGCAGAATCTCGCCTTTGGCAAAGGCATCAACGACGGTGTCGGGGATGATGTGTAGCAGGAAATCAACCGTGGTGAGGGACTTGGCACCCGTCGTATACGAGGCGATCGCCTTTTGATCTAATGTTGCCGGGTTCGCATGCACGCCTGCACCGGGTTGCACCAGATTGACGACCACGAGGCCAATGAACAGCGCGAGCGTGGTGACGAGCTCAAAGTAGACAAGGGCCTTGATGCCTACGCGTCCAAAGGCACGCATATCGCCAACCTTGGCAATGCCAACGACGAGCGTCGTAAAGATAATCGGCGCGATCATCATTTTGATGAGCTTGACGAACGCATCCCCAAGCGGCTTCATCGCCGCTCCGAGCGACGGATAGAAAAAGCCGAGCGCCACACCGATCAGGATAGCGGTTAGCACCTGGACGTACAGGTGCTGATACAGAGGCTTTGATCGAGCGTGCATAGGATACTCGCTTTCCACAGTGGCAACGTGGGCAGCCTACAAAGACCGCATCACTCGCGCGATCCAATGACAACCCGCTGATAAAAGGCTAGACTTTCGTACATTAGCAAAATATCTGCCAGAGGAAGCGCATGACCACACCGCCAGTCCCCTCCACATCAACGACAAGCGCGGGATGCCCCACGGGCGGCGCGCCCGATGCACGAGACGTCGCGGCCGTCAGATTGACAGATGCGCCGGGACCGCGTTAGATAATGTGGTCAGACGAGATAACGGGTGGATCGTCGCACGCCGCGGAAAGGAACCTGACGGTACGTGAAACTGCTCGTCATCGGTGGCACTGGCCTGATCAGCACGGCGATCACCAGACTCCTGGTGGAGCAGCACGACGTGACCCTCTACAACCGAGGTCAGCGGGAAACCTCGACGGTCGGTGCCACGCGCCTCCTGGGCGATCGCACCGACCACGCTACCTTCGAACGACAGATGGTGGAAGCTGGCACCTTTGACTGCGTGATCGACATGGTCGGCTACACACCGGAGGACGGCGAGAGTGTCGTCCGGGCTTTCCAGGGCCGCGTCGGCCAGTTCATCTTTTGCAGTACCGTCGATGTCTACAAGAAACCGGCCAGCCGCTATCCGTACACCGAAGACGAGGAGTACGGCGGGTTGAACACGTACAGTCGCAATAAGGTCGCTATCGAGCAGCGTCTCTGGCAGGCAGCTGAAGATAAAGCGTTTCCCCTGACGGTCATTCGACCAGCCGCCACCTACGGTGAGGGACGTGGGCCACTCAGTCCGCTGAGCGGCCCGAACATGTACATTGACCGCCTACGTAAGGGTAAGCCGATCATCGTGCATGGGGATGGGAGTTCGCTGTGGGTCTCCTGCTACCGCGACGACGTTGCCCGTGCGTTCGTTGCCGCTGCTGGCAACCAGCGCACGCTGGGGCATGCATACCATACGACCGGTGAAGAGTGGCTGACCTGGGATATCTACCACCAACAGGTCGCGGAAGCCATCGGCGCTCCTCCACCGACCATCGTACACATTCCGACTGACGTACTCGTGAGCGCCGCCCCAAAACGAGCAGCCATCATCGGTGAGAATTTTCAATACCACAACATCTTTAACAATACTGCCGCCAGCCATGACCTCGATTTTCGCTACACTACCACCTGGAAAGACGGCGTCCGCCGGATGGTCGCCCACCTCGATGACCACGGGCTCATCAGGAACAGCGACCACGACGCGCTTGAAGACCGGCTCATCGACGCCTGGCGGCAGTCCGAACGGGCGTTGCGAGATCTGGAGGTCTGACAGACGTGCACGAGCGCGGGAGTACGCGGAATGACAGATAGCACGACCTCGGGCCTTCGCCACATCGCCGGTCCCATCTACGAGTGGTCCTCACCCCGAGACCACACCGACGGCTCACTGTCGCGTTCGCGGGCCGTCCACGCACTCGGCCCCGACGGTCGAACGGTGGAGGCGTGGGCATTCACTGACGGTGACGCATGGCGCAGCCGACTCGCGCTCTCGCTTCCGGGCGTCTGGCGCTGGTACTCCGATTCTGGTAGCTCGGGAGCACTGGCGGCGCCATCACCCGGACCCTCTGACCGGTGGCCAAAAGGTGCGCTCCGGGTCAGTGAGGATCGACGCACGCTGACAGAGGCAGACGGCACGCCATTCTTGTATCTTGGCGATACCGATTGGTCGGTGGTGTGGAAGGGCAGGCCGGGTGAGTGGGCGACGTTTCTCGACCGCCGCGCGGCGCAGGGATTCAATGTCCTGCAGGTGAGCTTGATCCCCTGGCGATGGGACTATACCGATGTGGAGGGGAACCGGCCCTTTGACGACATGGATCCGACGCGCCCGAACGCCCCCTACTTCCGTCGGTACGACCAGTTCCTGACCATGGCAGCGGAGCGGGGCCTGTATGTGTGCCTGATGCTCATCTGGGGCGGACCGCGCGAGTTGTTGCCAGCCAGCCACTTCAGCCGCGAGCAGGCAGTTGCCTTTACCCGGTATGCCGTTGCGCGGTTCAGCTCATTCCCGATGATCTGGAGCCTCTCTGGCGACGCAGAGTACGACCACGAACTGCCGAAGTGGGACGCGGTAGGCGCGGCGGTCGAGGAGACGGATCCCTACGACCATCCGACGACGAACCACCTCCCCCCAACATTGAACTGGCACGCGCTGCATCACACCGCTCCCTGGCACGACTTCCATATGCTCCAGACGGGCCACACACGCGCCGCTCGTGGTGATATGGCCGATCTTCCCGCCTTCTATTACAGGCGTCAGCCGGTCAAACCCATCATCAACGGCGAGCCCTGGTATGAGGCGCACCCTGCCATGGATATCCGTGGTGAGTACGGCCCCGTGTGCCAACCAGAGGACGTACGCTACGCCTTCTGGGTCAGCGTGCTATCGGGCGCGACCATGGGCCACACGTACGGCTCGCAAGGCATCTGGAACTGGAAGCGGCCGGGTGATTCGGAAGAACCCGTTGCCGGGCCACAGATTGGCCCTACCTGGGACCTCGCGCTCGACCATCCCGGCGCCGACCAGTGTGGCATCGGCGCCGCCTTCCTTCGTGGCATACAGTGGTGGGATCTGGAGCCATCGCCAGAGTGCGCGCAGCTCGACCCGGCCCCTGGGGAGCTCTGGCAACGACCCGCGTGTGCCCGCGTACGGAGCTCGGTATGGATCGTCTACCTGCCGCGTGCAACGGGGCAGGTGATCGTGAAAGGTATCGAGCCTCTCGTCTGGCGTGCTCGCTGGCTCGACCCGCGTGGCGGCGGCACCCACGACATCGGGGTCATCGATGTGCCCGCGTCGCGCAAGTGGCGCGCCCCCCGGGCCCCGTCTGAGGATGACTGGGTGCTGGTGCTGACGCGGGATGGCAGTATCGCCACGTAGCGAGCCTGGCTCGGCACCACCTCAACCTGGCGCCTCGCGCTGATCAGGTCGTCCCATACAGTAGCGACGGGCTTATTCATTGGCTATTCGCCTGGTTGTGGTGACCTCGCCCAACTCAGACGCTCGGCATCACCCCGTCCGTGTTGCGGTAACGGGCGAACCGCACGAAGTTGCTGATCGAGACTTCCAGCCGAATGCGCTGGCCCGCAGGACCTCGTTCGCTGTGCTTCCATGCCAGTGATGCTCATCCGGAGGGAACCAGACTGCATCACCCGGCCGTAGCTCATCGCTATGGCCTCCCCAGCGCTGCACGCAGCGGACATGGGGACAAATCTGTCCATCTGGCCATATCGCTTGACTATCGGGTACGGATACCCTACTGTGTGCACACCGATGTTGCAAGCAGAGGGAGTCTTGCATGCAAAAAGCTGTACGGACCACAGCCAGTGTGCGCGGCAGCCGGGGTCTCCTATCCAGGGCTGTCGGCGGAACAACGCGTCAGGCGACCCGCAGGGCACTGTGGGGCTACATCTTCGTGGGCCCATGGATCGTGGGCCTGCTGCTATTTGTGGGCGGCCCCATCATCGCGTCGTTGTACCTCAGCTTCACACAGTACGACATTTTATCGCCCCCGCGCTTCGTAGGACTCGACAACTACCACCGGGCATTGTTTGTCGATGTCCTTTTCTGGCCGTCTCTGGCACGTACCTTTTACTACGCGGTCATTGCCGTGCCGCTGGGGCTATCCGGTTCACTCTTACTGGCACTGTTACTCAACCAGGGATTGAAGGGAACGAATCTCTATCGAACGCTTTTCTTTTTGCCCTCCCTGACGCCAGCTGTCTCTCTGGGTATTCTCTGGCTCTGGCTGCTCCAACCGAAGCTCGGACCAGTCAATGTGCTGCTACGGAAGATCGGGCTCGGTGGATTCCCCTGGCTCACCGACAGTCATACCGTCATCCCTTCCTTCATTCTGATGTCGTTCTGGGCAGGTGTTGGCGGCAGTACCATGTTGATCTTCCTCGCGGGACTGCAAGGCGTGCCGAAAGAACTGGAAGAGGCCGCGCTGGTTGACGGCGCGGGACCGTGGACGAAGTTCCGCAACGTGACGCTGCCCATGATCACCCCGACCATCTTCTTCAACCTGGTGCTCGGCGTCATCGGCGCGCTCCAGGTCTTCACCGTCGCGTTCGTCGCGACACAGGGCGGCCCGAGCTATGGCAGCTGGTTTTTCGCGCTCCATATCTACCAGCAGGCGTTCTCCTATATGCGGTTGGGGTACGGTTCAGCCCTCGCATGGATTCTCGTGGTCATCGTGCTGGTGCTGACGGCAATCAATTTTTCCCTGTCCCGTCGATGGGTCTTTTACCGCGGAGGGAAGTAGGCATGGCCAGCGGGACACTGCGGCACATGATCGCGTATGGGACACGCCACCGACCCGGCTCCACGGGCCAGGATATGTTCTGGCGCCTGATGCTCTACCCCGTGACGATCGCGCTTGGAGTGCTCTTCGTCTTTCCGTTTGCATGGACGGTTGCCAGTTCCCTGAAAACCCCCGCCGAGATGTATGCCTTTCCCCCGATCGTGCTCCCCGCCCACCCGCAGTTTCACAACTATTACACGGCGCTGACCGATTTTCCCTTTATGCTGTGGTTTCGGAATACCCTGCAAATTGTTATCCTGCATACCGCTGGAGTCCTCATCACCGCATCGCTGGTCGCCTACGGGTTCGCACGGTTCGAGTTCCGGGGCAAAGGCGTGCTCTTTACCATGACACTGGCCACGATGATGCTACCCAGCCAGGTGTCGTTGATTCCGCGCTTCATCCTGTTTCACTACATGGGCTGGATCGACACGTTCTATCCACTGTGGGTACCCGCGTGGTTCGGCGGGGGCGCCTTCGCGATCTTTCTCCTCCGCCAGTTCATCCTGACGTTGCCGCGTGAACTGGATGAAGCAGCGGTCATTGACGGTGCGAGCTACTTCCGCGTGTACTGGAACATTTTGATGCCGCTCTGTGCACCCGCGATCGCGACGCTGGCCATCCTGACGGTCATCGGAAGCTGGGATGCGTTTCTGGATCCGGTGATCTTCTTACAGACGTCGGAGCACTTCACCGTGGCGATTGGTCTCTGGTTCTTCAAGTCGCAGGAGTTCGCCGTCACACCCACCGATCACCTCCTGATGGCCGCGACCGTTGCCAGCATCATACCCCCGATCACACTGTTCTTCTCATTTCAGCGGTATTTTGTCCAGGGGATCGTCCTGACAGGCTTAAAAGAGTAAAGGAGGAACGTGCCGTACAGAGTGACCAGGGTTGGAGACCACTTCCACAGCCAGATGTGAAGGAGCAACGGGCGTACCGTTTTGCCTCCATCGTTTCGCGATGATCAAGAAAGGCCCCGACATGTCACGAACCGTTACGCGTCGGCAGGCACTGACGATGGGGCTGGGCCTCGTTATCGGTGTACCGATCCTTGCCGCCTGTGGCGCGAGCGCACCCGCGTCATCGGCACCCACCGCGGCCGGAGCGAATGCTCCCGCCGTCGCACCCACTGTCTCAGCACCCACGGGCCTGGTGGCGCCCCAGGGCAACATCGCCGCTCCCGCGGCAGCGGCGACAACGGCTCCCCAGTCAGCCGCACAGCCCCAGGCGGCCGCACCGGGCCAGACGGTCATACGCGTCATGAAGTTCGCCGGTGTCGGCTGGGAGCAAGATAACAAGTTTGGCGACGAGTTCGCCAAGGCCAATCCCAAGATTCAGGTGAAATACGAAGACATTGTCTACGGCGAGATGTATCAGAAGAACCTGGCGCTCGGCGCAACGGGCACCCTCGCCGACCTGTTTGCTGGCCACAACAAGTGGATGCCGTATCTTGCCTACAAGAAACTCACGCTGGATCTGGATTCGCTGACCAAGACACATGCGTCCGAAATCAAGTTTGACGACTTCTTCCCATCAGTCATCGCCGATGCGAAACATATCGGTGTTGATGGAAAGCTCTACTGGTTACCCACCGTCGTCCACCCCGCGGGTAACGCCATCGTCATGTTCAACGTCGACCTGTTGAAGAAGGCGGGACTGGAGCCTCCGAAGACCTCCGATTGGACATTGAGCGACTTCGAGCAGATTGTCCGTAAGGCGGCCAATCCGAAGGGCGGCATCTATGGAACCAAGATCGAGGTCGGGAGCCCGCTGTATGCCCAGCAATACACGCGTACCTGGGGTTCAGACCCGAAGAAGGGATCGGAGGACGCCTGGTTGCTAGCGGCCGACGGAAAGAAGCAGCAACTCGCGTCACCGCCGGTCAAAGAGGCGTTCGAATGGTACTGGAAGTTGATCAAGGACGGTCTGGTTCCGCTCGCTGATGCGGCACCTCCGGGACAGGGCGGAGACTTCTTCACCGCCGGGCAGATGGTGAGCCAGGCGGCTGTCATCGGTCAGGAGGCGGCCAACAAAGAAAAGATCGCTGATAAGTTCCAGGTGAAGTCGGTACTCTGGCCCAAAGGCCCCCACGGCTACCGAGGGTCATGCCTCTCGTACAACACCTATGCCGCGAACGCAAAAACGAAGACCCCTGAAGAGACGTTCATGCTGCTGAATGCCCTGACCGGGCCGGAGGCGGGCCTCTGGGCCTCGATCGAAGGGCATGCAAACCCGTATGCCCGCCACTCCGTGTGGTCCAATCCCAAGCTTTGGGACAAGTGGCCCGTCACGAAGGATGCCCTCGACTGGTTCGATTCGGGCATCGACTCCTTCCCCCAGCCTGAGAATCTGCGCTTCCCGGAGTGGCTGGATGCCTGGAGCCAGAATACCAGCAACTACCTGAACGCGAAGGAGAACTGGGACCAGATGTACCCGCACACCCAGAAAGCCTGCCAGGACATCCTCGACCAGCCACGGCCGTAACGCGTCGGTTCGTGGCTGGCCCTCATTCACCTGTAGATGACCAGCCACGAATCGCGGTGAAAAGGCACGCTGTTCGGTTGATAATCCCCGCCTCGGTGGTCAGGCGCGGCCAGCGACTGAAGTCGCGCCTGACATGGCAAAGTCCGCCTTCGCGGACTCCCCGCCGGGTTCCACGGGGATGGCATGCATTTCATGCTCGGTGGTGGCGCGCAGGGCCGTGGTTACTGCGGTGAACGTACTGTTCTTCATTTCCTACGGGCAGCTGTGGAGTGTGGTCGAACGTAATGACGGCGTGGGGCCTTTGGTCTCCTTTGTCACAGCTGGCGGATCGACTACCGAATCTACTTTTGAGGTCCGACGCTTGGGACCTCTTCGTGATGTTAACAGATACGCTTCTACATCTTCTGGCCGCACAAGCCAGGGCATTCTCTTCCCACTCCCGACTTTATGGGCTACCAGGCGTCCCTCCAACGTCGCCCGACGCAATCGATCACGCTTCACGCCATACGTGTCCGCAGCTTCTGCAAGCGTGATCCAACCAACCAGTCCCTCGCCGTCCACAACGACCTATTCCCCACAACATATATATTTTGTCAGATGAAGTTACCATAGCTACTGGACTTGACAGCGTCAATGTCCCCAGGTATATTTATCACATAGATGTGATAAATATGGAGTGTGAGATGGAAGCTTTTGGAGACCTTGGGCCCGACGCATCCCCGTACAACGATCACGGCAAGCAGCAACCATACTATGCGACCCCATTAGGACGTCTCTATCACACCGATTGCCTTAGTCTGCTTGCTGAGATGGACAGCTGCAGCATGGACTTAGTATTCGCTGATCCCCCCTTCAATCTCGGCAAAGACTATGGAAAGGGGATAAACGACACGCGAGCGTCCGAGGAGTACTTACATTGGTGTGATCAGTGGATTGCGGAATGTGTACGTGTATTGAAACCCGGGGGTGCATTTTACCTTTTCAATCTGCCCCGGTGGAATGTGGAACTGGGGCATTATCTTTATGGTTACCATATGCTTTTTCGACACGGGATTGCGATCGATATAAAGTATTCTCTTCCTATCCCCGGTCGCCTGTATCCTTCCCACTATAGCTTGCTCTATTACACCAAAGGCAAGCCGAAGTTTTTCAATCGTCCTCGAACGTCTATCCCCGTATGCCGTCACTGCGGAGGTGATCTCAAGGATTACGGTGGGCACCGTGACAAGTTAAACCCTGAAGGCCTTAACCTGACGGATGTGTGGACAGATATTCCTCCCGTACGGCACCGATCTACAAAGACCCGGTCGGCGAACGAACTTTCTATCAAGCTCCTTCGAAGAGTGCTGGAAATATCAACCCAACCAGGCGATATCGTGTTCGACCCCTTCGGCGGCGGCGGGACGACCTACGCTGCGGCCGAGGAACTTCATCGGCATTGGATTGGTGTCGAGATTGGTGACTGTCAGCCGATAGTACGTAGGCTCAGGGGAGAACGATCAGAGATTTTGCCTAAGAACAAGGGCGACGCCGCAAAGGGCATGACCCGTCCTCCAGGTTACACTGATCAGCTCACGCTCTTCTAGACAAGGGCTCGACCGTCTGTTCCTTTGGTGATGCGCGGAACCATCAGACTGGTTTTATCCTATTCAACTGCAAGGACACCAAGATAACCATTACGTACATTGAGCGATGACCACAGGGGAAAGTATGGCGCTAACTCGGGGTAATTTCCAACACGGTCGGTTAAGAATCTGGCCAGGTCACGTGTCGGCAGAATCAGCACACCGCCTGATATACGACCGTGCAGCAGGGCAAGCCACGCATCGAATGCGCCAGGACGAAGGGCAGGTTCAATATCAGCCTCCGGCTTCGCAAAATTCCCCTCTAGCTTCCAGCCCAGATCGGTAAGTTTTGTGACAAATCCTCGTTTGACAGGCGTAACGCCGTTTCCTTCCCCTCTGCGCTTGCCACTCTGCGCGTAAATAGTGAACGTATCAGCTCCAGGGGGCCAGCACACTGCTGCTATGGCGGCTCGCACATCACGTTCTACCCGCGTCCACGCGGCACTGGATGGGAACTCCCCTTGCTTGATGAGATCAGTGATAGTGACGAGTTTCACAGTCAGTCAAACTCAACATACTCGACTCCAACCTGGGACGCGAAGCGGCGTGCCATGGTAACCACGGTGTCGGGATCATCGTCTACCAGGAGAAATCGACGGCCCAGATCCAGGGTAGCGGCACAGCGGGCGCCGCTACCCGCGAAAAAGTCGGCCACCACGCCACCCGCGGTGCGAACGCTCGAATCATCCGTCGAACGATCTCCACCGGCTTTTGCGTCGGGTACCGCGTTCGCCCTTTACTCGTAGACGGAACAACCGTACGCCACCAGGTATCCGTCGGTAGATTCCCCTGCGGCCTTCTCAGGCACAACGAGGATCGGAGCCATGTATGGGATACGATGAACCCCTTCAGCATCGAAATAATATCGGATCGTCTCCTGCATGATATCGAGAAAGTTCGACTCGCGGAGAATGTCGTGGATCATTGGCTTGCTCCTTATCATCTCTACCACCGCCCTCTCCGTGGCCCTTCGGGCAACTACCGAAAATGAAAAGCATGCCATCCCCATGGAACCACGCGGGGAGTCCGCGAAGGCGGACTTTGCCGTGTCAGGCGCGACTTCAGTCGCTGGCCGCGCCCCACCACCGAAACGTAGCATCATCAACCAATCGCCGAAATTCCTTTTTCAGAGCAGCTGGACGTACCGTCCGCACCCCCGCCTAGGATGCCGAAGGCGTCTGATACGTCAGACCTGAGTGTCTGTGATTTCCGCCTGCGGATAGATACGGGCCACGGCAGCCGCGTCAACGAGCGCAGCGGGGATGTCGATGACGATGCGTCCCTGCGCGAGCCCGATCAGACGGTCAGCGTACTCGCAGGCGAGATGTACCTGATGCAAATTGCACACGACCGCCACGCCATCGGCATGGGCAATCGCACGCAACAGTTCCAGGATGCTCTCGCTGGATCTCGGGTCGAGGCTCGACACCGGTTCATCGGCGAGGATGACCACGGGACGCTGCGCCAACGCGCGCGCAATGGCGACGCGCTGTTGCTGTCCCCCCGACAGCGTGTCAGCTCGCTGGTCCGCATACTCCAGCATGCCCACCCGCTCGAGACACTCCAGCGCAAAGATAGTGTCCTCGCGGGTGAACCGGCGCAGCCAGCCACGCCACGCGGGCACATAGCCAAGGCGCCCCGCGAGCACATTCTGCAGGGCGCTGAGACGCCGCACCAGGTTGTACTGCTGGAAAATAACCGCGACCCGTCTCCGTGCCAGGCGGCGCGTGCCACCACGCAGATCCGCGAGCCGCGCACCCGCCACCGACACCGTGCCCTTGTCGGGCGACAGCAGTGCCGCCGCGCAACGGAACAGCGTTGTCTTCCCCGCGCCGCTTGGCCCCAGCACGGCCACCAGTTCGCCTGGTCCAACACTCAAGCTCACGTCCTTGAGCACGGAGCGTGTGCCAAACGACTTGTGGAGTCCCGCAACGACCAGCCTCTGGACGGTATCGCCAGGCACGTCCGCGTCCGGTGGCGCCACCACGCCAGACACGCCGCCGGCCGACGTGGCTCTCATACCAGTTGCCGTCGCAACCAGCTACTCGTCTGGTCAAGTGCTGTCACCACAACCAGAATGACGGCAATAATCGTGAAGAGCCGTGAAAAGTCGAGCAAGTCCATGCTGTTCTTGAGTTCCTGCCCGATGCCCCCGGCGCCAACCACCCCAAGGACCGTGGACGCGCGCACGTTGAACTCCCACCAGAACAGGGTCGTCGATAGCAGCACCGGCAACACGTCGGGGAGGAGCGCGTACAGAAGCGCTGTGGTCCGGCCAGCGCCGGTCGTGAGCACGGCCTCAAGGGGGCCGATCTGCGCGTTTTCGATCTGATCGGCGTACAGCTTTGCCATACTGCCCCATGTGTGGAGCCCAATACCCAGGACACCCGCAAACGGACCGAGTCCTACAGCGGCGACGAAAAGGAGCGCGAAGACAAAGGAGTCGATACCGCGGAGGGCGTTGAGAAACCAGCGTACCGGCAGGTACAGCGATGGGAGGGGAGTGATGTTGCGGCTGGCCAGCACCGCCATGGGGATTGCCAGCAGTGTCGCCATCGTCGTCCCAATTGCCGCCATCGCCACCGTTTCCGCAGTCCGCAATGCGAACACCGGAAGCTCACGAATATCTGGTGGCCACGCCCGGTCAATCCACCCCATGAGTTTGGGGATGCCCCGCGCCAGGCGTGCCGGATCGACGTGTGCGAGCCTCCAGCTGCCGACATAAAAGAGCACCAGCAAGAGCCCGAACGCCCACCAGCGCATCCGTCGCGGTACTGATGGCCTTCTCCGTGCGTCCGCGAGCAGTTCAATCCGGCTTCGCGTTGCATCGGCAGTGGATAAAATCTGCATGGAACTCGTACGTATCGCCCGACGCGCCCTATTTCCTGGTGATCTTGCCGACGGCGATACCCGCGTCTTCGATCTGCTTATACGAGTCGTGTGTGGCTGCCACAAAGCCGGTGTAATGCTTCGGCATCAGCGTCTGCGCCTGCTCTGTCGTAATACTCAGGACGATTTGCTTCACCTTCGCGACCATCTCCGCCGATGCTGTTTTGGGCAACGCGATGGCGTCGTTCGGCAGGTCGTCGGAGGTCCAGACGATCTTCGTGCCGTCGGGCTTGATTTTGCCGCCTTCAAGCATCGCGTTCCGGTTCCGGTCAAAGTCCGTCGCCAGGTCAACCTGCTTTTCGGCAACCGCAACTTCGTTGGCGGCGTGGGTCGCCCCTTCGGTGTACTTCCAGTATGCCTTGGGGTCGATTTTCCAGACCTCCTTGGCATAAAACGTCGGGATCAGCCAGCCCGACGTCGAACCGACGTCCGCGAACGATATGCTCATGCCCTTGGAGTCGTCGGGGAACCTGGTGATCTTCGTATCGGGCTGCGCAATGATGATGGCGTGGTAGATAGGCTTGTCGTCATACTTCACCGTCGCCACCGGAAAGCAATCGGTCGCATTATGCGCCAGCACATAGCCCCACGGCCCCATCCACGCTACGTCAACCTGGCCCGCACCCATCGCGACGGAAATGCCCGCCCAGTCAGTCGTGGCCTGCAGGTCGTAGCCCGGCGCGCCCAGTTCCTTCGCGAGAAACTGAAAGAATGGATCGTAGGCCTTCTTCGTGTCGTCGGGTGTCGCCAGGAGCGGCCCCACCCCAAACGCCAGTTTCTTCGTCGGGACGGCAGCCGCTTTCACAGGCGACGATCCGACCGCGGTGGCAGCACCGCTGGCCCCTGTTGCGGGCGTGGCAACACCAGCTGGCGGTGCTGCGGTGGTTGCACCGGTCGTCGGTGCGGGGGGCGTAGCGGCGGCGCCACATGCGGCAAGCAGCGCCGTGCCAGCGAGGATGCCACTGCCAAACAGCATCTGACGGATGACGGTGCGTCGCGAGGTTCGAGGTGCGGACACGGGGACTCCCTTTCTCAAATAGCAACCGCGCACTGAACGCGCGGGCTGTGCCAGTGATCGTGACGAATGTCGCGCTTCACGCGTCGTGACTGGTACTGCAGAACCAGAGTGGTACATCGCGTCGGGCGGACACATCCAGTACAGAGTATATCGCGCGGTTGTCGGCCACCTGACGTTGGATGCTGCCCGCCCTGTTTGCCCAGTGTGCCATCGCGCTGCTCACGGGCGTCGTGGGATGCCTTGTTCCGCGTCTTTGACTTGTCGCCGGTCGGTTCCGCGGCAGTATCCACGGCCCTGGGGGCCACCACCGAGGATGAAAACGACCCCATCCATCCGACCGCCGAAACCACGGCCCTGGGGGCACCCCCGAGAATGAAAAGCATGCCATCCCCGTGGAACCACGCGGGGAGTCCGCGAAGGCGGACTTTGCCGTTTCAGGCGCGACTTCAGTCGGTGGCCGCGCCTGACCGCCGAGGTAGAGATTATCAACCAAACGGCGAGTCCTATTTTCAGAGCAGCGTCGATGCCCCGCGGGGCACCCCCGAGGGATGAAAAGCATGCCGTCCCCGTGGAACCACGCGGGGAGTCCGCGAAGGCGGACTTTGCCATGCCAGGCGCGACTTCAGTCGCTGGCTGCGCCTGACCGCCGAGGCGGAGATTATCAACCAGACGGTGATCCCCTTTTTCAGAGCAGCACGAGGAACGTCAGGCATCATCATGCTGCTTCGTTCGGCAGTCTCAGCGGTACAACCTGTACACTCAAAAGGGAGCCCGATTGTCCACATGCATCCAGGAAATGGAACAAACATATCGCGTTCCGCCGGGCCGGAATGCGTATATCGGTAAAGGGGGCTTTCCGATGGCGCGTGCCGCAACTCTGGAACAGGCCGAATCGGACCATCCATCTCACTGGCCACTGGCCCTCGCTCGCATCGTGATCGGGGTGCTCTGGTTCACGCAGGTCCTCTGGAAACTCCCGCCAGACTTCGGCTGCGGACCCGATCAGAGTAAAGGCCTCTGTGACTGGATCGCCCGAGAGATACAGAGCCCCCTGCTGCCGCCCTATGCGGCTTTTCTCCAAAATATCGTGTTGCCAGGTCTCGGCATCTTCGGCTGGATGACATTTTTGCTCGAAGCCAGCATCGCCATCAGTCTCATTTTCGGCCTGCTCAGTCGGCTCGGCGGCCTGCTGGGCACACTTCAGTCCCTCAACCTGCTGATCGGGCTGTGGGCGGTGCCGGGCGAGTGGTACTGGTCGTACATCATGCTCACGCTGTTCTGTGCGCTGTTCATGCTCATGGCACCGGGACGCATCTTCGGACTGGATGCGAAACTCCGGCCACGTTTTGCCGACATGGCTGCATCAGGCAGCACCCTCGGGAGACTCGGCCTGCTGGCCTCCTGACTCAGTTGCCAGCTCACGTGCTACACGGGGTGACATTCGTCACGCGATACACTCGTGTGCCATCATGGCGCCAGCACAGGGTCATCGGTCTACGACAAGGAGTTCGACATGCTGGCAGACCATCAGGTCCTGGCCGCCTTGCGGGGAGAGCACGACACAGACGAGGTCTGCCAGACCGCAGGGGTACCGGTCGCGGCATTCACGGAGGCACGTGCAGCGTGGCTGCGACGTCTGTTGCCAGATCGTGACGCACGCATCCGTGCGACGGTGCAAGGCCCGGTGGAGATCCTCGATGACCGCGCCGGTGTGCCACACATCTATGCGGGTTCGACCCCGGCCCTTTACTTTGGGCTCGGATTCGCGATGGCACGTGACCGCCTCTGGCAAATGGATCGCCTTCGGCGGCGGGCACTCGGTACACAGGCGGAGGTACTTGGCCCCGCGTACATCAAGAGTGATCTCATGCACCGCACCGTGGGCATCGGGGAACTGGCCGTGGCAGATACCAGCCGCGTGGACGAACGAACACGCGCCATCCTCGACGCGTTTGTTGGCGGGATCAATTGCCAGATTGAACAGATAAGCAGCCATCTACCGCCCGAGTTTGCGTTGCTCAGCTACGAGCCCCAGCCGTTTTCGGTTGCAGACGTGCTCACCGTGTTGCGTGGCATGTGGTGGTCCTTAAATGGGCGGATCGAGGGGCTGGTGGTAGCAGAAGCAGCCCGGCTGCTTCCGACCGACGAGGCACGGGCGGCATTCCTGACCCCAGAGGCTCCCGAGGAACGGATCGTTCCACCGGGTTCACCTTACCCATCCCTGGACATGCCGCCATCGGTGGTGTTGGACAGCCTGACGGGTATGAGCGACGCAACGGGAAGCAACAACTGGGCAGTCGGAGCAGGACGGAGCACGTCAGGGCACGCCATGCTGTGCAGTGACCCGCATCAGGGGTTCTGGTTGCCAGCAAGCTGGTATGAGTATGGGGTGCACGGCCCCGAAGACGACGCGGCAGGGGCAGGACACCCCGGCGTTCCGGGTCTCTGGTGGGGCGCGAACGGCGACATCGCCTGGGGACTCACCAACAATGCCGCCTCCACGCGTGACCTCTATAAAGAAGAGGTCGATCCCCGCGCCCCCCATCGGTATCGGGATGGCGACGTCTGGCGTGCGTTCACGGAACGGCAGGTCACGATCGAGGTACGGGGCCAGCAGGCACAGCACCATACGCTGAAATCCAGCGTACGCGGCCCCATCGTAAACGCGGTCCTGCCGTCCGTGGACGAACGAGGCGACCCGCCGCTGTCACTCCGCTGGGTGGGGCAGGAGCACCTCGATGACGTGCGTGCAGCCGTCGCCATCGGGCGAGCGCGTGACTGGAACGCCTTTCGTAACGCCCTACGCGACTGGTCGGTCGCCGTCTTCAACTTCGTCTACGCCGACCGCACCGGAAGGGTGGGCTACCAGTGCGCCGGGCGCATACCGATCCGGGGCCGGAACGTACGGGGTTACCGCGATGCCAATCATCCCGCAGACGCGTGGCAGAGCTCTGTCCCGTTCGATGCGCTGCCACAGATGGAGAATCCCGCGCGTGGTTACGTCGCCAGTGCCAATAACCGTGTGGTCGCTGACGACTACCCGTACCCACTCCACGGCGCATGGGGCGCGGGACACCGTGCAACCCGCCTCAGGCAAGCACTGGAGCGGCCAGGCACGTTTGATCGTGACGAGATGATCGCATTGCAGAACGATGTGAAGGGGTGCCGTGCAGAGCGTCTCTGCCCGCCGCTGCTCCGCAGGCTCGCCGCGCGAGAGGACGCTGACTGCCGGCTTGTGTGCGACATCCTGGGGAACTGGGGCTATCGGTATATGGTGGACAGCCCCGCACCCCTCCTGTTTGAGACGCTGCTGGCACGGTGGCAAGAGCGGGTGGCGGCGGAATACTTCCCTGACCGCCTCGTGCCACTGGTGAGGGCGCACGGAGGCGCGGCGGCGCGTCTCCTTGAGGCGGAGGGCCCGCCATGGTTCCCTCATGGCACGGATGTACCACTGGCGGACGTGGCATGCGAGACAGTGGCTGAGTTGCGGCAGCGGTTCGGCCACGATACAGCGGACTGGGCGTGGGGAGTGCATCACCAGGCATACTGGAAACATCCCCTCAGCAACGAAGCGACGGGGCCAGCCTTCGACGTCGGTCCTGTTCCCGTGGATGGTTGTGGTGACACCGTGCGGAACACGGGCAGCGGCACACCACCGTATGGCGCAAACAGCGGGGCGGAGTACCGTATGGTCGTCGATTTCGCCGACCCGACGCGCTTCCTGGCCATCCAGAATGTGGGCAACTCGGGTCAACCGGGCAGTCCGCACTACGCCGACCAGTTCGCCTCGTGGATTGCCGGCGACTACCACACCGTCTGCCTCAGGCGCGCTGATGTGGAACAGGACGCGGAGGCACGCACGCTGATCGAGCCGCGGGAGGTGTAGCCCCCGATACCACTAAAAAAGTGCATCACGGGCTGGTTGCCTCAGATAGCCATGAAATGGCAGAGCACTATCCATGTGAGTGGCTGTTGTCAGGCAGAGAAGAACCCAGCATCGCCACGACAGAAGTAAGGAGCGCAGCAGGTGGCACATGAGACGCGAACGGCCGACGAGGTCGCGACGCAACTGCGTATGGACGAAGCGTATGCCGCCTGGCTTACCGACCTCGATGCAGCGGGCCCGCCCGAAGAACCGGTTGCGCTTCCGAAGCGAGACGATGCCCTGGCACTGCTGGGACGCCTTGGTGTTCCGGCCGCGCACGCAGCAGAGGCGTTAACGGCCGCACCGTCACCGGAAGCGACACCCGAGTTGTGGTGGCTGCTGGAACGGTGCGTCAATCTACTTCACCGTGAGATGGGTGGTTTTGATTCCATGCGTCCGTGGCCAGCGTTGCCATCCGCCCTCGGGGTACACAGCCGCTACTTCTATCCGTGGGTGTACGTCGCAACGCTGCCCGCAACCCGACGATGGCACACAGTACGGGGCATCCCCGACGATGTCTCCTGGGCAACGCTTGCCGACCTCGGTTTGCACATGTCGATCCGTGAGCGCATGTATGGTGAGGGGGGCCTGAACGAGCAGACCTGGCTGCACCTCCATTTCCGAGGCGCGATCTACGCGCTGGGTCGTTTACAGTTCAACCGGTCCCGGATTCGGTACGACGCCGAGATGATTGAGAGCACGGCCGGCACGTTCCGCCCCGGCGATGCCTCCCTCGGCGTCCACATCCCCGAAACGGGGCCGCTGTCAGCCGAAGCGTGTGATGCGTCCTTCGCACGTGTACGCGGCTTCTTCGACCGCCATTTCCCCGAGGATCACGTCACGATCGCTACCTGTGGATCGTGGCTACTCGATGAGCAGCTGGCGGAGTATCTACCCGCGGACTCGAACATCGTCCGCTTTCAACAGCGTTTTCAGCGGGTGCCCGGTAGCCGTATCGCCGATGACGCTATCCTGCGTTTCGTGTTTCGCTCGGTGTCGCCATCACTGGACGCGCTTCCCCAGCGCACGACCCTGGAACGCGCGGTCGTCAGCCACCTGCGCGCAGGCAAGCACTGGTACAGCCGGTCAGGGTGGGTGGAATTGCCGTAGGAATTAAGCACCTTCCACAACAGCTATCAGGAGAGACGATGACACTCAACGATGTCGCAGAAATCGAAAACTATTACGCGACGACGGGGATGGACCTTCACCTCGATATCCTCACCCTGTGTGCCGCACTCCGAGCAGCATGGGCAGAAATTGACCGACTCAAGATCGAGTTGCGGCAGGCACAGGCAGCGAGCGAGGAGGGAAACGAGCTGAAAGCGTGACCATCATACGACTGGCACACATGTGTCGTGCGTCATCGTCTCCATGCCACCACGGCACCGGGAGGGTTCTCCGTACCGTATGATTGCAAGAGATGGTTCGCGGGCGCACGGAACCGTTTTGGAACCCAGATATGAAACAACGGCGGCGCACACGCTTGTGGCGCCACCCCATGCGTGCATATCGTTGAAATTTTTGCCACGACAGGTGTATACTATCGTTGCTCACTCCCCCACGGATTTCACGCACCACTTCCTCGTGACGGCTACCGCTGTCGTACTTCGGAGGACGTCCTCATGAGTCAACGGACCATCGAAGGCCAGCTCCCGGCAACGATAACCCGACGACGTGGCGCACGTCGTGGTTCGGCACTGGGTCCCGATTGGAAACTTGGCTACGCCTTGCTGCTTCCTATTCTGGTCATCATGCTCGGCTTCATTGCCTTTCCCTTCTTCTACTCGGTCTGGCTGAGCCTGAACAGCATTCGCGTCGGCGGAGCCGCAAAGTTCATCGGCTTGCGTAACTATTACAACCTCCTGTTCGGCGTAAATCACGCGGAACTGTACAACAGTTTTGTGGTCACCCTCGAATATACCTTTGGCGCCGAGATTCTTAAGTTCTTGATCGGGATGACCACCGCGTTGATCTTGAACGGCGCTATCCGGGCACGGAGCTTTTTCCGTGCCATGCTGTTTCTTCCCTGGGCGATCCCCAGCGTCGTCAGCGCCTACTCGTGGCGCTGGATGTTTGATGACCACCTGGGCATCCTCAATAACGTGCTGCTCCATTATGGCCTCATCAGCCACCCGCTGCTGTGGCTCAGTAGCCTCAACCTCGCGCTGTGGGCTGTGATCGCCGCGTCAGTCTGGCAGGGGGCGCCGTTCTGGACCATGACCTACCTCGCTGGTCTCCAGTCCATCCCTCAGGAGATCTACGAAGCGGCGAACATCGACGGCGCGAGCACCGTACAGAAGTTCTTCCGTATCACCCTGCCGAACATGAAGACGGTCATCATCGTCACATTTATGCTCTCCACCATCTGGACAGCTAATGGCCTCCAGTATGTCTACATTCTCACCAATGGCGGCCCGGCCAACGCCACCGAGACCTTCCCCATGATGGCGTATACCCTGGGGATGCGCAGCTATAACCTGGGAATGGGTGCCGCAGTGCCACTCCTCTTCTTCCCACTCTTCGCCGTTTTGATCTACTTCCTGACACGACAGATGCTGCGGGAGACCGATTGATATGCAAGCAGTTGTGAAACCGGTGACCCCCACCTCGCAGGCACGGGGTGTACGTGGCTATCTCGCGTATAAAGATCGCGGGTGGTACATCCTGGGCTACCTACTCCTGGCGATCATTGCCCTATGGACGGTGTTGCCGGTGTACTGGATGCTCGTCACCTCGGTCAAGCCCGACGCCGCTGCCTATGATGTCCAGACGTCGATCATCCCAAGAGAGATGACGCTCCAGCACTATAACAGCATGATCTTCCACTCACAGTTTCCCGTCTTCTTCCGCAATAGCTTTCTGGTCGCCGCAGGCACCACGCTCATCTCCACCTTCGTGGCAGCGATGGCCGCCTATTCGCTGGTTCGGCTGCGGTTTGCCGGCCGAACCGCCGTGGCGCGGCTGCTGATTTACAGTTATCTCGCGCCCGCGTCGGTGCTCTTCATCCCCATTTTCGTCATGATGGTGAAACTGCACCTGACGAACAGCATGCCCGGTCTGGTTCTGTCGTATCTCACCTTCACCGTGCCGTTCTGCACATGGATGTTGATGGGGTACTTGCGAAGCGTTCCCTTGGAGCTGGAAGAAGCGGCCCTGGTTGATGGCGCAACACGATGGCAGGCACTCTGGCGCATCATTCTGCCGCTCGCGGCACCGGCGGTGGTGGTGGTAGCGGTCTTTTCGTTTACCCTATCGTGGAACGAGTTCCTGTACGCACTGGTGCTGGTACAGAATCAGTCGGTGATGACTGCTCCGGTTGGCCTCGCTTTCCTCCAGGTTGGCGATGTCTTCTACTGGGGAGAGATGATGGCGGCCGCCTCGTTTATGAGCATTCCGCCGTTGCTCCTCTACTTTTTCGGCCAGCGATGGGTCGTCGCTGGCTGGACGGTTGGAGCCGTCAAGGGGTAGTCCGTCGGTGCTGACGTGGTGAACCCGGCAGATGGGTTCCCTGGATGTTCGCCATCAGGCGACAAGGAGGATAGCGCATCATGTTCACTTCCAATCCTGTGTCACGGCGTACAGCAATTCGCTCGATGGGAGGTGTTCTGGCCGCCACGGTGGGCCTCGGCCTGCTGGCAGCGTGCGGCGGTGACACGCCAGCGGCGGCGCCAACCACCGCACCGGCAGCAGCAGCGGCGACAAAACCGACAGGTGCGGCTACGTCGGCAGCGGGCGCGGCGGCGCCTACCCAGGCTGCGGCAGCAGCGCCGACAACCGCGGCCGTCGCGCCAACGGCCGCGCCACAGTCCGCACAGGCCAAGGCGGGCCAGAAGGTGACGATCTGGTACGGCCAGGACTACCTCCCAACCGTCAACGAAACGATGCAAGCCCAGCTCACCGAGTATGGGAAGGCAAAAAATGTCGCCATAGACTACGTGGTGAAGAGCGGCGCCTGGGGCGACCAGCTCAACGCGGGTGTCCAGGCCGGTACGCCGCCTGATGCGTGGCATTCGTACGACTATCAGTGTCAGTACTGGGCGGCACAGGACCAGGCACTTGATGTGACGACGATGGTCAACAAGTATAAGAACGAGTCGGGCGGCATGTGGGACTACATCACGACCACCGTAGCGGCCAAGGGGAAGGTGTACGCCGTGCCCATCGCGGTGAACGCGTGGCCACTCCATGTCCGCCAGGACATGCTGGATAAGGAAAACGGTGGTAAGTGGCCGGACACATGGGATGAGTTTCGGACGGTGGCGAAGAAGATCACCAAATCGCCCGATGTGTATGCGTTCGGGTGGACCATGGGCAAGGCGAACGACGCCAATAACCACTTCATCGCCGCGCTCTGGACCTTTGGCGGCAAGCTGCAAAACGACGACGGGACGTTTGCACTCAAGGCCAACGACCCTGCGGCGCTGGCGGCCCTGCAGTTGGCCAAGGATATGTACGAGACCGATAAAACGATCCCTCCGGCCGTGGTGCAGTGGGACGATGGCGGCAATAATACGGCATATCAGGACGGGCAAGTTGCCATAACATCCAACCCGACCAGCATCTACGGCTGGCTTGTGAAGAATAAGCCAGACATCGCGAAGGCGACGACATTCCAGACGTACCCGAAAGGTCCGGCTGGTTCGTTCGGACAGGTGGACGTGTGGGGCGTCACCATCTATAAGAACACGAAGGTACCGGAACAGGCGCAGGGCGCACTCGAGTGGATGCTGCAACCAGACCACCACAAGCAACGCATCATCGACCTTGCCGGTCGTTTCTTGCCGGTCTATAAAGGCATGCTCGACGATCCGCTGTGGCAGCAGCCGCTCTATAAGGCGTACGGCGACATCGCGAAGACGGGCCGGATTATGGGCTTCTCAGCGCCTCCAGCCAAGGGATACTCGGACTTCACCACGCGATTCCTCATTGGCAACATGATGCAGGACATGGTCGTCCGCAAGCAGACTCCTCAGCAAGCCTACCAGACCTTCTACGAGGCGGCGAAAGGCGTGTATTCGAGCTACTGAACGCTGTGCCAGGACGCCTCGCGAACCTGCGGAACTGGCGGGTGCCCGTCATCCGGACACGCGCGCGCCTTGTCCATGAGCGCGCGTTTGTATAGATGCTACGGCGTCGCTGAGGCGCAGATCATGGTGTGCAAACTGTGGCTTTCCTACCTTCGTGCGTCTGTGCAGAGGTGCTCGGCGATGAAGCGCCCTGTACGGCCTCCTCCTCGGGATTGATGTCGGCATCGAACGTGCTGATATCGCGTCTGCATCCAGCGGCGCCTGGCCGCGGCGACACGCTTGAGGAGGACCAGTATGGCAAGAGAAACCGACCCAGCAGCGACGCAAGGGCGACACGGCGCACCCGATCTAGACGAACCGGAGGGCGATGACTGGCGGATCGAGGGTGGGCGGATTACCACGGTGGGTTCGCACGAGCAGTTCAATGACCTTGGCGTCGAACCGCTCACGTTTAACAATCCATTCAGCCAGAAGCTCGAACGGGTCTGGTTTGATGGCAAGCTCGTCTTCGCGCTGGACGCGGGTGAGTTGGAGATCGGGGAAGCTGGCGATGTAGCAGTCGCTAAGGAATACCAGCCGGTGTTCGAGGTCACGCTGAACAAGAAGGGCAAGCCAGAAGCTGAGCCGGAAGAAGTTCCGGGCCAGTACAACATCTACGACTCGGTTCCGGGTATGCCGGAGTACAGCCCCATCTGGCAGTTCTATTACGTCGTCGTACCGCGCGACTACAAGGCAAACACGCTGAGGTCCGCGGCTGACTGCGAGAAAAGCGGCTTTGCCATCCACAAAAGCAACGTCTTCGAGAATTGACCCGTCATTTAGCCACCGGTCGGTGGCTTGACATAAAGACTGGCCAAAAGTGACGGTGCGGACGCCGGTGCGCACCTTTCTCGGGACGCAACTGGTCGTATGCTGCAATAGGGCGCGAGGCGAGGTCGTCGCGCCCCCGGGCAGGTAGGTTGGCAGCGCCAGGATGTAGGCGCGCTCAGTGTGCCTAAACAGGCTTTCGATGAAGATCAAGTATATGCGCACGAAGCCGTAAGGCGCCGTGGTCGTTAGCCTTCGACGCGTAGTATACAGAACCGTATACTACATCCATGTATACTATGTCCATGTATACTACGCCGTCCTCTCTATCGACTACGGACTCATCAAGCGGCGCATCCCGTTTACCGTGAACAATCCCGAACGGACCCGCCACGACAGGTACGTTCTCGCCGACAACTACCTCGCCTACTGGTTCCACTTCGTCCTTCCCAATCGTTCGGCGCTGGAACAGGGCCAGGCGTCCTACGTATGGCACGAGACGATCGTCCCCCAGTTGAGCGCATACATGGGGACGCGCTTCGAAAGCCTTTGCCGCCAGTTCATCCGCCTCAATCCGACGCGGTGGACCCATCCGGTCCCGGAACTTGGCGTGTGGTGGAACATCGCCAACGAACTCGACATCGTCGGGCACGACCATCAACGCGTCGTGTTAGCGGCGGAGGCGACATGGACGAATAGCCCGGTGGGAACCGACGTGCTCCAGACCTTGCGTCGCCGCGTTGCGCTTTTGCCCGACGTTGACCCCGCGTGCCAACTGGTGCTGTTTTCACGCTCTGGCTTCACCTCCGCGCTTCAAGCTATCCACGACCCAATCGTTACCCTCGTGAGCCTTGACGACATGTACTCAGTATGAGGGGAGATGGGGCAGTCGACTGCGTGTCCAGAGGTCGCCCAATGGCAGAATACAGGGCGACTGCGGGTCTTGAAAAGCCGCTGACTGCGTGCCCAGCGGGTGCTGGTCTTTGAGGTAGCGTGCGCCACGCCCTGGCCCCACATCCGAGGTCACCTGCGAGCCCGTGCCCGCGTGTCAGGGCTGCGAACCGATCCAGCCACCATCGATCACACGGCTTGTGCTCCCGTTCACGGTACAACCACTCGGCGTTTACCGACACGACTTGCGTCGTACCCCCTGCGTACCCCTTCAAAATCAATCGCGTCCATCGCTTCTCAACGGCTTTTCTCGGTTCCTCGTATGGTCGAGGTTGCGAACATCTCAATCTGCTCTATCAAGTCTAGCTTGGCCGACGGTCGACCGCATAACTCAAGGAACTCGCCAGCACAAGGGGGCTAGTCATGCGAATGTCCACGGTAGACAGACGGTGCCAGGAGGCGCATTTCACCAGTACCGAGGCAAGGTCAGCGATCAGGTCGTCGGAGACCACAACCTCTGATTCGAGGTGCAGCGCCTTCACTTCAAAGCGCCTCTCCTTGCGGTGTGCCTTCGCGTCAACCCGGCCGATCAACGCGCCACGCCGCAGGATGGGCAGGGTGAAGTAGCCGTAGCGGCGCAACGACTCCGGCGTGTAGCACTCAATACGGTACGCAAACCCAAAGACGGCCAGGGCACGAGTACGATCCCAGACGAGCGGGTCAAACGGCGATAATAGGGTGGTGACTTCAGGATCGATGGCATCGCTGGCGGCTCGTGCGAGTAGATGACCGTGGTCAGGGTGGACATACGCGGTGTCCCTCCAGCCTTCAACGTGCACGGGCAGCAGTAGCCCCGCGTGCGCCAGCGATGCAACCTCGGCAACCGTTTCGCGGACCGGCGTTTGAAAGTAGTTGGCTACCCACCGCGCCGTGCTCATACCGAGCGCCCTGACCGCTTTCAGAGTGAGACTCCGCCGCACGTGTTCGGCAGATGGCAGACGTGTGTCGTCCCAGCCTGGCAGCACGCGTTCGCGAAGATCGTAGACGCGCTGGAAGTTATGGCGGCGGGCTATCATTACGTCACCCCGATAGAACAGGAATTCGAGCGCGCGCTTCTCGTCCTTCCAGTTCCACCAGGAGCCCACCTTGCCATCGGTTCGCGCAAAGTCAGCAGAACGCACGACGCCACGCTCGCGGATAGTCGCCAGCATCTCATCCATCAGGTTCGCATGTTCCGCCAGCCAGGCACGCGACGCGGGTCCGAGCAGTGAGTCGTAGTCGAGCATGCGGCGTCGGAACAGCGGATACTCCTCGATGGGTAGAAAGCAGGCTGCGTGCGCCCAGTACTCAAACAGCGCGCCCTCGGTTAGCAGTTCGTCGAGCCATCGTTGGTCGTAGTCGCCGAGTCGGCTCCAGAGCACGAGGTACGGACTGCGTGCAACGACGTTGATGGTGTCGATCTGCAACACAGCCATACGGCGGATCGTGGCGAGCACATCCTCCTTCGTCGCCGCGTGGTCGGGCTCGGTGGCAAGCCCCATGGCCGCCAGCATGAGCGCGCGCGCCGACGACGCCGACAACGCTGGCACATGAGGAGCGGTGTGTGCGGTCACGGCAAGTATCCCGCTCTGGGGGCACACGCAGGGATGCCGACTGGTCTAGGATCAGCGTTGTGTACGGTCATCGCGTCACCCCGATGCTGGTGTTGACACCGTCGCTCGCGAGCGGCGCCACTTCACGTTCGTCGTGCCAGAGGCGTTGCATTTCGGGACACGAACGCAATAGGTCGTCCAGATGACCAACCGCCTCCACGGTTCCCTCCTTCAGCACGATAATCTGGTCGGCAAGTCGAAGCGCCGTGTGGCGGTGTGTGACGGCGATGACGGTGGCGTTTTTCCTGGCAAAGACACGCTCCCAGAGCGTCCGCTCCGTTTCTACATCAAGCGCGCTCGACAGATCATCCAGGACCAGCAGTTCAGCATCACGCACGAACATGCGGGCGGCCGCGGCCCGCTGGATTTGTCCCCCCGACAGCCGCACGCCTCGTGGCCCTACCGGAGTATCCAGCCCGTGCTCCATACCGTGAACATCGGTGTCGAACACCGCCAGTCGGAGCGCGGCATCGATATCGACCTCTCGTGCCGACGCGCCCAGGAGCAGGTTATCCCTGAGCGATTCACTGAAGAGGCGCGGCACCTGCGGCGTGTAGGACGAGCGAGGCGGCACGAAGAAGTCCGCTGGATCATCGACGCGCAGGCCATTCCACAGCACAGCACCACCGTCTGGACGCAACAGTCCCAGTAAGACCTGAAGCAGTGTCGTCTTGCCCGACCCGATGCGCCCTGTTATGACGGTGAAGGAGCCCTGCGTGATCTCGAAGCTGACGTGCTGAATTCCGCGGTCCGAGCCAGGGTGGCGGTACGTCAGGTCGCGAATCGAGAGATGGCGCAGTCGGTCAACTTCTGTTTTTGGCATCGTCGGCACATCAGGAAATGCCCCGCGCTCGTACACGGGACCGTGCTCCACGAGGGTTTTCGGAGCGGCACCGTGAAGGATCGTCAACATACGGCTCGTTGAGATACCAAGCTGGCGGTAGGCAGTAAGCATACGACCAGTATGCACCGTGAACTCGCTCAACCAGCCGAGATAGTAGACGAAGAGTGCAAAATCGCCAACGGTAAACGCGCCTGACCGCATCGAGCGGGACGCCAGCAACAAAATGACGCCGGTTCCCACATTGACGGTGTTGGCGAAGACCGAACGGAGAACCTGGTCGAAGACGCGGTCGCGCACGGTGGTCCGCAGGCGCTGCTCGTTTAAAGTCCGGAAGTGGTCAACGATCCGTTCATCGGCGTTGGCCACCTGCACCGCCTGCACCGCACCCATCACCTCTCCTATAAAGCCAGTCACGCTGCCAGTCGCCTCCCGGCTGAGCTGGCGGTACCGCTCGATGCGGGCACGAGCGATGTGGACCACGACGACAATGAGGGCAAGGGGAAGGTAGACCGCCAGTGTCATGGCCACACTGATGCTGACCATCACGACAAAGGCGACGATGGCAAACAGCATGAGCCCGATCATGTCGTTGAAGCCCATCATAAAGCTGGCCATCTCATCGACATCATCACGAAAGCGACTGATCGCTTCACCAGGAGAGTCCGGAAGCGCCCCGGCGCCGGGAAGCGCGAGAACGCGCCGAAGCATATTCTTCTGGAGCAGCGTGGCGGTGATAAACATGAACGGCGCGTTCGTCAACTGGAGACCAATGAGGCAGACGGCGCGGCCAAGGGCTGAAAGCATCAGGAAGGCGACCGGCCACCAGAGCCACGACAGGGCGGCGTACATCCCACCAGCGGCATGGCTTTTTGCCGCGAGACGGTTGAAGAAGTCACGAGCGACGAGGCCGGGTACCATCTCCAGGAGCACCAGCAGGATCAGCGCCAGCGCATTGAGCGCCCAGAACCAGGGCTGGAAGCGGACGAGTCGCCACAAGTACCACCACGAAGCCCTGCCGGTCGCGCCAGAACTATCCATGGGCCGGAACGATTTCACGGTCCACCGGAGCGGATTCCTGGGCCATACCTTCCCCCTGACGACTCACGGCAAGCAACGCGTGGAAGAGCGAGTGGGGGTCCCGCGCGAGGCGCTCTCGTGGGCCAGACTCGCGAACGCGGCCCCCTTCAAGGATGACGATCTGGCTTGCCCGCTGTACGGTGCCCAATCGGTGGGCGATGATGATCCCGGTGCGTCCTTCAAGCAGGGAGCCAACCGCGCGTTCGATGAGACGCTCGGTGGCCGGGTCGAGACGAGACGATGCTTCATCGAGGATGACGAGGCCGGGGTCCTTCAGAAAGACGCGGGTAAAGGCAAGCAACTGCGCCTCGCCCGCGGAAAGACCGCGGCCACCCGCTCCCAGCATGGTGTCGAGTCCGGCTGGCAAGGAGCGACACCATTCCAGCAATCCGAGCGCATCGAAGGCGGACAGAATTTCGCTATCGTCGATGGTCGGGTCGAAAAACGTGACGTTTGCACGGATGCTGGCGGTAAAGAGCTGGACGTCCTGCGTGACCAGGCCGATGCACCGGCGGATGTCGCTGCGCCTGGCATCGCGCAGGTCTACCCCGCCAAGCCGGACGCAACCACTCGCGGGGTCATACAGTCTGAAAAGCAGCCGGGTCAGCGTCGTCTTGCCGCTGCCCGTGCGACCGAGGACGCCGGTGACCGTGCCAGGCTCGAAACGGAACGTGAGGTCGTGGACGACCATCTCGTCGTCGCCGTAGCCGAACTCGACGTGGTCGAACTCGATCGAGAGTGGGCCAGGGGGCAAGGGTGCGCCAGGGCCATCGATAAGCACACTCTGAATGCCCATCAACTCCTGAATACGCACGATACCGGCGCTGGCCTTCTGGAACTCCTCTATTTGCCGCGAGATCAAATGCAGGGGTCGGAACGACAGGCCAGTGTACGTGTAGACGAGGAACGCGGTTCCCAGCGTCATGGCGCCCTGTGTGTACAGGTACGCGGTGACGACGAACGACAGGGCGGTGCCCGCCGCGAACAGCACAATAGGCAGGCTCCACTGAATGCCACCAAGCAATCGCGCCTTGCGGCCGGTGCGAATGCGTTCGCGGGTATGGGCAAAGAGACGTTGCATAATGTACGCAGCCGCCCCACTCGATCGAATATCCTCGGTGCCAGCGAGGCGTTCTTCGAGGAAGCCGTATAACTTGGCGCTCGACTGGCGAAACGCTGTCCAGTATGGCACGGTAAACGACCGCGTGGCGTTGATGGCGATGAGCGTAGCCGTCACATACAGTGTCATGACGAGCGCGACACGCCAGTCGACAAACCAGAGGGCCGCCATCACACCGATCAGGAGCAGCAGGTTTCCGAGCATCTGGATGACGAACTCGGAGAAGAAGGTAGCCAGCGCCGTCACATCGCCGTCGATCCGCTCGATCAGCTCGCCTGGCGTGCGGGCCTTGTGGAACGAGAGGTCTAGCCGCAGGCAGTGCAGCGCGAGGTCGGCCCGCAGCGCATTGGTAGCCGTCCAGCCGACGTGTTCGCTGAAGTAGGTCGCGGCGATGGCTAACCCTTGCTGTATCAGTGCCACGATGATGAACGTGGTAGCGATCAGCGCCAGGGCTGTGGGATCGGCACCTGCCTGCGCCTGGTCGATGAAGGAGCGCAAGAACTGCGGGCCGACGAGTTGGAGACCGATGCTACCCAGCAACAAGACTGCCAGGATGCCGACGCGCCGCGACTGTGGCGTTAAGTAGGTGAGCAGCAGCCTTCGGTAATCCGATGGTGCGAGAGGCACGCGCGATCCCCCTTAATCTGGAACCACGTCCCTCACCCCATCTCCATGCGGCACCGAGACGAGCATGTTCCAGAGCAGTCTACCCGATGCATGCACCCGTGGGGTCATCACGCGGTGCCGTGTGCCTGCCCACGCGCGTTGGTCCTGGCCAGAACATCGTCGCCGCCGTCCACGCTGATGACCTGGCCCGTCAACCATGCGGCTTCGTCGGAGGCGAGATAGAGCGCGGCATAGGCCACATCTTCGGGACGGCCCAGGCGGTCGAGTTCAGCGGGAGCCGGTGCGATGGGCGACTCCCACGACGGGGGGCTGCTCCAGATCAGCCCCGGGCAGATAGCGTGCAGGCGGATGTTCTGTGCGAACAGCTCGCGTGACACATTGCGCACGAAGCCGATCTGCGCGTCACGGGCACTTCCATACGCGGAGTTGGCCATCTGCCGGACCCGAAACGCCGCAGCAATCGTCAGGATGGCACCACCACCTCGGGGCGTCATGGCGGGAACCGCGTGCCGGACGGTCAGGAAGAGCGAGCGCATGATCCCGGCGTAGGCGGCATCCCAGAAAGCTGGCTCCTGTTGGACGACGTCGTGGGTGGTGCTCCAGTAGCCACCGGCGTGGTGACTGACGATGTCGATGCCACCAGCCTCCCGTGTAATCAGGTTGAACGCCGTGCCGGTGGATGCGTCATCGGTGAGGTCGGTGCGGATGAAACTGACTTCACCACCGCGACCTTTCGCGTAGTTCATGGTCTCGGTACACGACTCAACTCCCCGTGCCAGGAGGTAGACACGGGCTCCTTCCTGGGCAAACAGCAGTGCGGTGGCGCGACTCATGTTTGCCCCCGCACCGGCGATAACCGCAACCTTCCCCGCAAGCCGCATAGCTCCCTCCTTTATCACATATACCGAGCGATGCCACGACGCCGTGTGTACTCCGGCAGCCATGTTCGTTGTATAGTACAAAAATACAGCCCGTCTGTCATTGTGAGCCATTCTGGCTGGCGGCACCACGGCGCGGGGGCCTGGTCTGACAACAGCGCATCACCGTTTAGTTGTCTGAAAGGTGCCGACAGCGGTCGGCTTATTCTTGGTGATTCCGTGACGTCCCGTATGGCTGGAGGGCTGCGGTGATGTCGCCGGGTTCCAGGTACGGGTAGTCCGCGAGGATCTCCTCGTGGCTTGCGCCAGCGACGAGCAGATCCAGGATATCCTTCACGCGCACGCGCAGGCCACGGATACAGGGCCGACCCGCGCATTGTTCTGGATTGATGATGATGCGGTGCTGTTCACTCACGCTCACTCCTCACGCAACATCCGGCACGGGCGCAGGACGGACAGCGCCTCATTTTCGTTATTCATCAGCATCATCCACTTCCCCTGCGAAATCACGGTCATCGGCAGAACGACATCCCGATATTTTCCCCGGACGTAGATGTCACGCAGTACATCATCGGCAATACGCCAGATGAAGCCCGCAATTAAGTTCAATTGGCTCTGATCCACGTCGTTACGTTTCCCTCTCCATCGCCGGGAGTCGTTGCCCCCGGCAGTCGGTCACATCTGCATGCGCATTGTTCCCGCAGACCACCAAGCGCAACAGGGTCGGTGAAACGTCCGCGCGAACCGTGAATCATCGCCTAACTTGTGGTCGTTCTCCCATGCGGCTCCTCGGGGAAGTGACGCCGATAATCAATCCGCATAGAAACAGATTAAGATCATGGTCTAAAGACGAGCACATTCTCAGTTGTCACTCGTTGAAATCCCGCCTATCGGCAGCCAAGCAGCATTATACATTCTCCCAGTTGCCCTGGCCCCCACGGTCCTGTCCCGCTCCGGCATTATCCCCGCAGCGTCACGGTACTCAGGAAGAGCCGTGCGGCGAAGAGCAGCAAGACGAGACCGCAGATCAGGTTCACCCATCGAAAGAACGCCGGACGGAGCACACGTCGCGCCGCCGTGATCAGCGATGCGATAAAGAAGCACCAGAAGAGCATCGCCCCCATAAATCCAAGAAAAAAGACGGCGAAGTCACCTGGCCGGGGGTCGGCGACGCCCGTAGCCAGAAGCGTCCCACCGACGCTGAGCGACATGGCAATGCCGTACGGATTCGCGAGGGAAAGCACCGCCCCGGTGGTAAAGTCGCCTCTTGATGTCGCGTCACGCGCTTTTGGAACCGCACCGGCAAATGCGTCGCGCAGCGCGTTCCATCCCAGGAACATCAGGAAGCAAGCACCGGCAAGCCCGAGCACCAGACGCAACGGCCGATGTTGAACGGGGCCAGCCGCGCCGAGCAACGCCAGCGCGATCCATAAGGCATCGCCGACAAGTGAGCCAAACTCAAGGAACAACACCGACCTGAAGCCGCGATCCAGGCCCCGCCGCAGCGCTTCGGCGGTCACCGCACCCGGTGGCGCGGCGAACGCAAGGCCGAGGACGAACGCCGAGAGGAACAGGAGCGGCACGCGGAGAGCCCCGATCAAAGCCAGGCGAACAGTATTCATCAGCATGTCAATGCTGACGTGACTCCCCGGTCCTCGTCAGGTTTTGCCTGATTGACCCTACCGGATGAGCTGCCATTATCCGCGGATTCTGCCACGGTACCGAGCAAGTTTGCCAATGAGACAGAGGGCCCCGGGACCATAGCATAGAGCTCGGGGTGGATACCATTGGCTGTCGTTGTCGTGTCTCACAGCAGTTTGCGAAACAGCACCTCGCCCACGCCACCTTCGTTGAGACCGGCGATAAAGCCACACTCCTCAAAGCCCATGTGCCGGTGCCACGCCTGTGCCTGCGGCTCGTTGGCGGTAGAGGAGTTGTACAGGACGATGTAGCCCTGGCCGCGCAAGTGGTCTTCGAAAACGTGCAGCATGGCGGCACCGATGCCATGGAGCCGGTGTTCTTCGGCCACCCAGATCAGCGCGAGATAGGGATGCACCACGCCGAGGTAGTCGAAGCAGGCGAGGCCCACGGTCTGGCCAGCTTGCTCGGCAACGACGGCCTGCTGCCGCTCAATGAGTTGCTGCCACCGTGCCACTGGAATGTAGTTGTCCCGGGCAACGGTCGTGAGATCGGCAGCGGTCGCAAACCGCACGGCGGGGTGGTCTGTGCTGTGCATCGCTGTGCCTCCTGCACAATCTCCACGGTGCTATCGCCGAGTGGCGGTAGCTCCAGTATACCCCGGACGTGTCGCACGGCTCGCTGGCACGTCGTTTGTAGTACGGTATCCACAGGTGCGGATGACGCGCTGTGCGACGTTCGCTGGCTCAGTTGCCATAGGCTGCTCTTGACGCCGGACGACACCGCCTGACGGAATGGTCCATCCATGGCACCGGACGTCCACGATCTGACACGGAGCGGGCAGGATTACCGGACGCGTCTATGCCAGGTGGACGGTTTACGCTCTCCTGTGCACCAGAAGGAAACAGAGGGTTGACACACAGGACGTCACCGGCCCAGCTGAATCGTCGTCATGCGTCTCTATGAAGGATGCTGCTAAATGCGAGTTGCCATCACGGGTGGAGCAGGGTTTCTGGGTTTCCACCTCGCCAATGCGCTGGTTCCCAGAGGACACGAGGTGGTGCTGGTGGACATCGCGCCGCACGAGGCGCGGGACTATCCGGCGTCGGTGCAGTACGTCCGCGGGGATGTCCGAAAGATCGATCAACTCGACGCCGCGCTGACACAGGTTGATGCGGTGATCCACGCCGCGGCCGCGTTGCCACTCTGGTCAAACCAGGACATCATGGACATCAATGTGTGGGGGACGCTCAACGTCCTCGAAGCGGCGAAGCGGCTGGATCTGAGCCGGGTGGTCTATATCAGTTCGACGGCCGTGTACGGCGTGCCCGAGAAGCACCCCCTGTTCGAAACCGACGATCTGGTCGGGGTCGGCGCTTATGGTGAAAGCAAGATCCAGGCGGAGCGACTGTGCGAGAGCTTCCGCAGGATGGGCCTGGTGGTGCCGGTCGTGAGGCCCAAGACGTTTATCGGAACAGGTCGGCTCGGCGTATTTCAGATCCTATACGACTGGGTCGAGTCCGGGAAGCGGATCCCCATTATCGGGTCGGGACGGAACCGGTATCAGCTGCTCGAAGTAACCGACCTGGTCGAAGCCATCGCGCTTGCGCTGGAAGGTCCGGCGGAACGGGCGAACGACACGTTCAATGTTGGCGCCGGGGTGTTCTCGACGGTGCGCGAGTTTGTGGGGGAGTTGTGCGCCTACGCGGGAACGGGGGCGCGTGTGCAGCCGACGCCCGCATCCGCCGTCAAGGGTGTGCTGATGGGGCTCGAAGCGGCGCATCTGTCCCCCCTCTATAAGTGGGTGTACGGCACGGCCGACAAAGATTCGTATGTCTCGACCGAGAAAATTGAACGGGCGCTGGGATGGAAGCCGCGGTACAGCAACACCGAGGCGTTGATACGGTCGTACCAGTGGTACCTGGATCACAAGGGAGAGATACAGCAGGGCACCGGTGTCACCCATCGCATCGCGTGGGACCAGGGGGCGCTGAAGTATATCAAGCGCTGGCTGTAGAGGATGCGTCCTCGCCCGCCAATTCGTGGGTGGCACACGCTGCTACGGGAGGATGGCTACGATCGCGACGGGGTGACCGACGGCAGTGGCAAGGGCGCGTTCCAGCATGGGTTGATACTCGGCGCCCAGTTTCGCCCGGCCATCAGGATCAGGAATGCGCAGGGTGAGTTCAGCTACCAAGGCTTCCGGGTTGTCCCGCAGCGTCACGATGGCGGCGTCACGCAGCCACGACCGCACCAGTTCTGGACGGAGGGAGCCGCGGAGGTGGCGCAGCGTCTGCCTCCAGAGCCGCGAGAGGTTGTCACCAGCTACAGCGTCAAGTTGATCTTCGACGACGGCAAAGAAGTAGGGCATGCGGCTGTCACCCCGCTTATCAGCCGCTCCTGTTTCAGGGGAGTGGCCAGGCTGTGACCGCGCATGCAGGGTGCGCTCGTATGCTGTGGCCAGGATGTCAAGGAAGGCTTGCTCGGAAAGTTCTGATGCTTCCCAGAGACGGCGGGCACGTGTTCGGTTCCCTGCCCTGCTGCGTGGAGCGTCGTTGAGCGCGACACTGTAGCGGTCGATCGCCCGATCCAGCACGGCGTGCGATGCCGGTGCCCCACCGTCGGAACCATGATCAATGGACGTATGCATTCGAATATCCGTCGCTGGAACTGCTGCGTTTTTCTTCGTTGTTTTCGTCTCTGTCTGTTTCATTGCTGTCATGGGCTCTTGTAGTTGCTTCTCTTCATGGGGTCGCGCTGCTGCTGCCCGTCGGGTCGCGGAAGTGCTGTCCTGCCGGATAGCGAGATTGCGACCGGTGGGGGCAGCGTTTTTGCGACCGGTAGCGGTCGCGTTTCCGCGATCCAACAACGTTTTATCCACAGTTTGGGGATACATGGCGTCGTCGCTCCTGGCGAAGGGGTCATCCGGTTCATCTTCCCCGACCATCGGGTCGCGGTCTTTCCAGACGGTCTGCCAGTCGCGACGGATGCACTGCTCGAGTCGTTCGAGGAGGGCCGTCAGGTCATAGCCGTTCGAGGTCTGGCGACCGTCTTTAAAGCGAGGGACGAGTGCGCAGTACTCCAGTTCTTCCAGCGCCTGTCTGCGCCGCTGGATGGTGCTGGCGCGGCAGCCAGCCTGGTGTGCCAGTTTCTCAACGCCGGGGAAGGGGACGTCGCTGGTCCAGCGGAACGACAGGATGTGGCCTATGAAGCCGACGTCGGCGTACGAGAGGCCGAGTTCGCCCATGTAATAGAAGAGGGCACGGGGAATCGCGGCGATGCCCACGGCGGCGATGATCTTGCCGAAACGCGCCTCGAAGCGGTACTCCTCGCGTTGATGTCCGTGGGGCATGCCTGTACCCTCCTCCCGTTTCATCGGGTCGCGGGTTTACGCGGTCCGTCACCGGTAATGTCACCTGGGTCGAGCTGTCTGTGGTTGCGGGGCGGGTCACGCAGTGCATTTCGCGCACCCACGTCCGCATGGTGGATGGGGAGCCATCTGTCTGCTGTTGGCGAAAGAGTCCGCGGTATCAGTCGTACGTCGTCGCCGACATCGAGAGGAGGGTGTTGGGTCGACGTCGCTGGCCGTTTCACGCGTGGTGGCGGAAACATCTCTCGCCCGGAAGCCGGTACTGTTTCACCTGGTTTTTCCACGCGTCGTGGCGTGGATGCGGGGGCGTCCCGCAGGGATTGTGCTTCGAGCAGGCCATCGAGGTAGTACGCCTGCCAGTAGAAGGGCTTGTCGAGCAGGTCGCTGTGGCGAAGCCCCCACTCTCCCAGCAGAAAGATGTGGCCGCCACGGCGGACGCGATGAGGTAGACAGACATCGCGGTCGCGTAGTTCCTGAATGAGTTTGGTGACGGTGTTCCGGCTGACGTCGAGCACTTCGCCGGTAATCTGCTCGGCGGTCGCATAGGCGGCGAGGAAGCCTTTGCTGTGCCACGAGGATTGTGCGGCGGCACCACCACGGCCTTCATCCGTGACGGTGGCGTGCGTGGTTGCGGATGTCCACGGTATAGGCTCGCCGCTGTTGTATCGCTCTTGCTCGACCTGGAAGCGGAGCCACGCGTAGAGTTTCTGGCCCTCGGCACTCCATGTGTACAAGAGGGGGTGCCGGGCGAATGCGGGCGAGAGCATCAGGGGTAGCACTGCTCACGACCTCCTCTCCTGGTAAGGGGGGGCGGATGCCTCCCCTCGCAGCATACCATATATTTCCCAGGTATTCAGCAATAGGTACTGCACCTACTATTTTTAGTGACCTGCACCCACTCCGGCCATCCTAGCAAGCATGCTGCTTAGGTAATCATTATGCCTGCGACGTATATAATTGACGTCCGTTGTTTTCCAGACACCGTTACAGGGGCTCGGGGGATAGCGAGGAACATATCCACGGTCGCAGGCAGTTGTCCACAGGACGGTGTACACTGGACGACAGTGCGCCCCGTGATGAGGCACGAGAGCCATATGTGGCGCCAGAATGGCCATTACGGCCCCCCATTCGCGTGTCCTACGATGGTCCCCCGCACGATGGGTACCGCTCATACGAGCCCACCAGAGGATGGAGGCGCCAGGATGGATTCCTTTTCTTCGCTGCTGCAACTGTTCCAGGCTCGGTGGCCCGCACAGCGTGGGATCGCCCGAAAAGCCGGCATCGATCACGCGCGCTATAACCGTCTCGTTCGTGGGGACGTCGCGCCGGCCAGTCGGGAACAGGTACTGGCGATTGCCGCGGCCCTGCTCCTGACTGCCGATGAGACGGACCGGCTCGTGGCCGCCGCCGGGTACTTGCCGCCCTCGCTGCCACCACATGTGCTGGCAGACCCTGCCATACGGTCGGTACTGGATATCGTGCTGCACCCGTCGATACCCGAGGACGAGCGGGTCGCGTTTCGTCTGCACGTCGAACAGGCGGCACACTGGTTGCTGGCGGCACACGCGGCCCGCGAGGATGCCGGCAATGCGGAAGCGCGTGTGCCGCACGGATAGCCGGCGTGGTACGCGGACAACCGTTCCCGCGCGACACCGTGTACCACGCCGGCCTGTCATGCTCCACGGTTTCTCATAGCAATGGATGCGGGGAGCCATCGTGCGAGAACGGCTGAACCCGCGCTCGCCGTCCCACCGCGCGGCGTGCTGGCGCGGACTCCATGGGGCGGAGCGTCGTCTGGCACAACCGGGATGCGAGACGCGGTGCAACGGCGGTAGGCGATCTGACGTGGGATGGACGGCCAATCTGTATACAAAGCGGGGAGACGTGCGAGGTGTCACACAACATCGGGTCGATGCTGTGGGGCATGACCATTCCACGACGTGTCCCTCTTGCATGCGTATCCTCATACACGTCACCGCGACGTGTTCCCGAAGATATTCCGGTACACGCCGCGGTGTGACCGCGTGGATAGCGGGCGACAAGGCACGTGCTTGTCATCGTGTGTCAGGTCGTCGCGGCAAGCAATCAGTATCCTCGCGTTGGCAATCTTCTATCTGTTGCCCCCTCCCGGGGTGCACGCCGTACGTGACACCGTTGCCGACGCTAGGTGCGTGGACACGGACAGGGTTTCCTGGACGTGACGTCAGGGCAGGGAAGGTACCGTGCAAACGTTGAAGAGTTGGGTGAGGTACGGCCCCTGCGTCCGCAACGGTGTGTCGAAGGCATCTCTGACAGGTAGGTCACTCGCGGAGAACGCCGCGTCCTTCCAGCGACCAGAGGTGGCAATCCAACAGGTATACTGAGCAGCAAACAGTCCACCGGCGAGGAGGTGAGCGATGGCGGTACGGTATCCTGGTCTGCTGGTGACATTGGAGGATGGCGCATGCGTTCGGGCGCCCGACCCGATGCATCTGGAAGGATGGGAGGACAACGACGAACCGTTGGCAACGGACTGGCATCGCTGGGATCGAGGACACGTCGAAAGCGTGCTGCGAGCGCGGTTCGCGGGACCGGACTGCTACGTCAGTGGAGAGACGTGGCTGCACATGGACCCCCTCCACCCCGACGACAAGCTCCAGCCTGACCTGCTCGTCGCCCTCG
>JAABUZ0100001432.1_pt1 | contig 45546 bp, 59 predicted proteins | sample 5562091 | NCBI WGS metagenome assembly JAABUZ01 (sample SAMN12813069, study PRJNA571459) | rock metagenome | isolation source: Antarctica rocks | place: Antarctica: Victoria Land, Linnaeus Terrace sud | collected 2015-12-21
GGTCACCGAGGCCGAGCGCTTCTTCGCCACGCGCCGCTTTCAGGCGCCGCATCCGCTCTCCACCCCGATCACCTCACTCGCCCACGCTGCTTGAAAAGCATGCCTTTTCTCTACCTACGTGCTTAGGAGTTTACGCCTCGCCGCGCAACCAGTCTTCCAGGTTGGTCGGCGGCGTCAGGGCATCCAGTGCCGCCCGTGCCACCACTCGGTAGCACGGGCACGGCTCTGCTGTGCTGGCCGTCTGCTGGATGACCCCGAGGGCAGTCCGGTACCGATTCCGTTCGGCTCGCACCATCCGCAGCGCCGCTGCGCCGTGCCCCGCAGAGCGGTCCTGCTGCATGATGTCGATGATCTCTCGCCGCACAGCGTCCTCCAGGTCCACCCGGTGCGGCGGGAGACAGGGACCATTCAACCATCCTCGTCACCGTTGAAAAAGGGATGGGTTTCGACCCATCCCCGCATCTCCCGCAAGGGAAAGCTAGGGTGAATCGTCAAGCCGTAGAGCGCAGCGTGATAGGGGCCCACGGAGCGCAGCGGAGTGGGATAGCGATCGCGCGGCGCGTGCCTTGACGAGAGGGAGCGCAGTGTCCCTCGTCTCCGTCGCCGCAGGCGACCATCCGCAGTGGCCGTGTCAAGCGGACCGTGAACGACGGCTCTTCGGAACCGCCTGAGAGCGGGGAGCGCGCCGGCCGCGGAGTCACGTCAGGCTCACCTGCCGCCGCTTGCAACCGCCTGACCGTCTCTAAGGAGCATGCCCACTGAGGGTGGCCAACGCCAGGAAGGCCTCGCCGCGCTGGGGCAGGAGCCGGGCAGCGCGCTCGAGCTGAGCCACGCCATCGTGCCCGTGGCCGGCCCTGATCCGTGCCTGGCCGTCGACGACCAGGGCAGCGTACAGCTTGTCCTAGGCGGGCCCGTAGCCCGGCCAGCGGTCCAGGAAGCCATCGAGCAGCTCGATGGTTCGTGGCCAGTCGCGCTCCCAGGTGGCGTCCAGCTCGTGTGTGGTGGCGGCCCAATCGGCGTCGGCCGTGCGCATCGCCACGCCTGTCACGATCGGCGCTGGTACAGCCAGTGGCACCACGGCCACACGGAGCGGAGCCGCTCCGCCGATCCCCAGCACGACGCTGAGCGCCAGCGCACCGAGGGCCAGCGCCACGCCTCGGCCAACCCAGGACCCGCGGGCCGACCACGCGGCCCGCGGCGGGCGATGCGCTGCGCGCAACAACCACGCTAGCCGCGGTGCGACACTCTGCCTCCGCTCTGAGAACATCGGCTCCCCAGCCAGGCGCACGTTCGTCGCGATCAGGACACCTGCCGGCGGTAAGGTCATCGTCTTCGTCGGCGGCCGAGGACTCGCGGTGGCGTGGCGCGCCCCCACTCCCAGAACCTGACAACTGTGCGCTGTGCCCGTGAAACGACTGATGCTGTCCGCCGGTACCCCGGCTGTTCGGGACTCGATCTCCTCCACAGAGCCGCGCCGCGAAGCAGACCAGGGACGCGTTCCGGGTGCAGCCGTCGGCACTTTCGATCTGGGGAGGGGTCGTATAGCCTTGTTTGGTCGGGCCGGGGGAGCCGCGCTCGGACATCATGACTGGAGGCTTCGTCATGTTGTGGAAGACGCTGCGTTCCCCGAGGCTACCTGCGGTTGCGCTCCTGGGCGCAGGAGCCCTGGTCGCGGGCCTCCTGGTGCTACCAGGCGGTGCCGCAGCCGAGGACAGCAAGGCCAAACAGGCCGCGGAGGGACGCTTGGAGGCACCCGTGCTCACCACGCCGCTAGGCATCACGCGCCATGCGCCGACGCTCTCGGCCGGCCTGGTAGAGAGCGCGCGGCAGGCGCTCGCGGAGCGGGCGCAGCCGGCCGCAGCGGCCCGCGCGGCGGCGCCACCCAGCATCAGTCCGCCCGAGCTGGGCGTTTCCCCCAACACGCTTGGCTGCAGACGGCGCGATCCGGACGGCAACATCCGCGTCAACCAGGATTGCACGTTCCGTCGTCAGGCCGAGGAGCTGATCAAGGCGAATCCGACAGACCCGAACAACCTCATTGCGGGCCAGAACGATAGTCGCGTTGGCTACAACCACTGCGGCTTCGACTACAGCGTCGACGGCGGCAACACCTGGGGCGATGGCATACCGCCCTTCTTCCAGCGCCAGAACGCTCCGCCCGCCCCGCACACGATCCGCGGCGGACCCGGCACCGACCACACCTATGACGCGGCGAGCGACCCAGCGCTGGCCTTCGACTCACAGGGCCGCGCCTTCTACAGCTGCGTGCTGTTCGACATCAACTCGGCCGCGAGTGCCGTGCTGGTGACCCAGTCACCGGCGGGTGCTGGCGGCTCCTTCTACGACAACGTGCCGGCCGCAGGACCGACCTTCGTGGTGGCCGAAGACAACAGCCCGCTCGTCGCCCACGACAAGGAGTTCATCACAGCCGACATCTATCCTGCGAGCCCCAACCGGGACAACGTCTACGTCACGTGGACAGTATTCCGGTACGGCTGCGGGCCCAGCGGGACGGGCTACTGCAGCGCGCCGATCTTCGGGGCTATGTCCACCGACCACGCGGTCACCTGGTCGCCGCCCGAAGAGATCAGTGGCCAGTCGCAGACGCTCTGCTCCTTCGGAAACTTCTTCGACCCGACCCAGCCGGAGCACGCCTGCAACGTTGACCAGGGCTCGGACCCGACCGTTCTGCCGAATGGCGATATCGCTGTCGTGTTCACTAACGGCAACACCGACGCCGACAATCCCAACAGTCAGCAACTCGCGGTCACCTGCCATCCCTCGGGCAGTTCGACCGACGGCACAGCGCGCCTGAACTGTGGTGCGCCCGCGAAAGTGGGCGACGATGTGGTGATCAACGAACCGCAGTGCAACTTCGGGCGCGGATTGGAGGAGTGCATCCCCGGCAGCTATGTGCGCACCAACGACTTCCCGCGCATCGCCGTCGACAAGACCACCGGCGACCTGTTCGCGACCTGGCAGGACTATCGGACAGGCCAGTTTGAGATCCAGCTCAGCGGGTCGATGAACGGCGGGCGGAGCTGGCTCATCCCGGCCTCGCCGGTCAACCCGGACCGCGGCATGGACCACTCCCAGCCGGCTATCGACGTCTCCGACAGCCACCAGGTGGCCGTGAGCTACTACCGCACGGGCCGCGTGCCAAACGAGAAGGTCACGCCCCCAGAGGGCTTTGCCCCCTGCCCGGCCCCCCCGAGCGGGTCGTGCCAGCCGGGCGTGCAGCAGCAGAGCTCCGATTACAGCCTGTCGGGCGGCTGGGCCTTCGATACACCGTACACCGCCCACACCGTCTCGCCAAGCTTCCCGCCGCCTGACGGCAACCAGGCGGGCTTCCTCGGCGACTACAGCGGGCTCACCGTCGTGGGCAGTGTTGCCCACCCGATCTGGGCCGATACCCGCAATGCGGTGCCGGTGACCGATCCGCCGCAGGGCCTCACGCACGACGAGGACGTCTTCACCGACGCGGTTGCTATCCCGAGCAGCCCCGCGGGCCGCCCGGAGCGGCGCGGCCAGCCGGTGCAGCCGGGGCGCCCGGCGCAGCCGGGACCGGCCGGACCCGAGGGGCGCCCTGGCGGCTGAGCGCGCTCGACACCCACCCACTCCGACAATGAGAGGGCCCGCACAGGTGCGCGGGCCCTCTCAGCTACTCGCTGGGTGCGTGGCTCACGCAAGCACGCCCACGGCGCGCCTCAGGCCGCGGCCCCGTGGGTGCGCGCCGGCAAGGGTGGCAGCTTTCCCCGGATCCAGCCGGCCGCGACCGCCTCGCCAATGGTGCAGAACCACCGCTCGCCGCGGCTGGTGTCCACCGCGACGTCGGCGTAGCCCGGCTGCCCAGGAACCCAGAAGATCTTCACGCCGTCCCACGGGACAGTCCCCTTGATCAGGCAGCCCGGCGGTGGCGCGGCGCAGCCGCCGTCACACGTTCCCTGAGGGGGCGGCGGGGGCGGCGAAGGGGGCGGGGGCCCGGCGTCGGCGAACCGACTCGACCCCGGCGCGGTTGGGCTGGACGGGATCGTCGGGGCCGCGTCCCCGGCAGCGTCGTCGACGAGCTGGAAGCTGTCCACCATACCGGCGTAGACGGCCGGATCGCCACGCTGGCCGGGCGCAGCCAGCATGAACGTCTCGCCCCCGGCCGTGACAGTCGTGACCAGGGCAGCGGAGAGCGTCTCCACGCAGTGCCACGCCGGCAGCTGAGCCACGCTGACCGCCTGGCAGCGCTGGTTCGGTCCGTCGAGCAGGCCAGCGAGGCCGGCGCCCTCCGTCCTGCCGGTCGCACTGACCACCACGCCGGGGCGACCGTCGGGCGGGGTAAAGGTGGCTACCAGACGACCGTCGGACGGGGCGTGCTCGTCCACCGTCCAGCTGGCTGGGTAGCCGACAGCGAAGCCAGCCTGCGCGTTGCGGTACGTCAGCCAGTCGCCACGACCCGCCTCGTCCTGTTCTGGGCTGGCAGTCGGCTCGTCGGCTCGCGCCGCGGCGGCCTGGGTCAGCAGCAGGCAACAAGCAGCAACCACGGCAAGTCTGCGCCCACGCGAATGCGACATACACTAGCCTCCTTTGTTGGGTCTCGCCCACCTGCCCGTGGTGCAGGCAGGCTATTTCCTCATTCGACGCCCAGCGCGCCGAAAAGGTTCCGCACAGGACACCAGCCAACCCGTTGCGGACCCTCGCTGGGGGCTGCCAGCGTCTGTTCTGGAGCGGCAGTGCTGATCGCGAGCGGGAGCGTATCGCGGAACTCGACCGCCGAGATCCGCTGAAAGCTGGCGAGCTGCGGATTGGCCAGTCGCGGAATCCCCATCACCGCCACCTCGGCGACATCCGGGTGATGCAAGATCGAACGCACCATCTCGACGATCAGCTCAAGTCTCTCGCGGTTCCGCGGTTGGCCCCGTCGTAGCCACGTCGGAACCCAGTTTCGCGCTTTCCGTCTCTTCCTATCGGCACAGTGGTCTCACCCTTGCCGTCCCGCAGTTAGCCCGGAAATGATCGTCCGCTGCACGGCGCGTTCACCGTCGTCGGCGACCAGGCCGTTGCGCTCGGCGGCCGCGTACAGACCCTGCTCGACGTCTGGCTCGGGCAGCTGGCCGGCGGCCACCCGTCGGCCCAGCGCTGCGGCCGCGCGGAACAGGGCGGCATTCCTGGCCCCTGGCGCGGTGCCGGCCAGCCCGTCCAGGACGACGCCAGCGTAGTGGACGTCCTGGAGGGTGGCGCCATCCAGCGGCCGGCGCTGCATGCGCGGCGCATCGCGCCGGACTGGCTCGGGGAGCGCTGGCAGCGCCGTCGGCTCCAGCAGCGGTCCGTCGTGCCAGTCCGTCTCGGGCTGCGCCTCCCGCGGGCACGAGGGGAGCAGGTAGAGCCGCGACACGTCCTTACAGCTCGGGTCAGCCCTGGGCGCCAGCGCCGTATGGCCGCGCTGCCAGAGCTGCGAGAAGTCGGTTGCGTCCACCTCACGCGCCAGGGGCAGCACCAACCGCCAGCGGGGATTCCCGGGCGTGTGTCGATAGGTGGTGTGGGCGATCCAGAACCAGTGCCCCAGGCGCTCCCGCGGCAGCCCGTGGCCATCGAGGTCGAACACGAGCGCGCACAGGGCCGCCACACCGTCGTTACACCGGGTGGTAGCTGGCGGCCAGTAGCGCGTCGGCGACCAGCCCCCGGCAGCCTCCTTGTGGCTCAGCCGCGCGTGCTGGCTCAGGAGCTGGCGCAGCGCGTCCACGTCGAGCGTGCGGCGGACGACGCGCGTGCTCGTCAGGCTGGCGAACGTTGCGATCTCGAACTCCGTCATGCCGGCTCCGCGATGATGCGGTCGCCTAACCGCGATTCCCACGGCGTGCCATGCGTCGCCGTCCGGACGAACACACAGGGCGGCGTGTGGTGCACGCAATACTCGCGGCGGCGAACAGTGATGCTCCGCCCGCGCCAGTCGTCGAAGACGGGGAACGCGATCACCTCGTACTCCTCGCCCCAGTAGCCGCTCCAGTAGCGGCCACCCACGCGGCGTGGATCGTCAGGCCCGATCATCCGTGACTGACCCGTCAGTACCGGACGTCGCACACGCCATCGTGTGTCTCGCAGGGCGTCTCGCTCTGGAAGAGCCGCGCCGTGATGGGGCAGGACTGACCCGCCCCAAACTCGGCCCCGTCCGGCACCGTCAGGGTCGCATCGTCTGCCTCGGGCGAGTCGCTCAGCACAATGTTCATGCCCATCCCCGAGGTGATCTGGGGGCAGCCGTCGCCGACCTGGACCGCCCAGCGGCCCTCCAGCGTCAGCAGCGCCAGCCAGTCCCGACTCCCCGGCCCCGCTGTGATGATCGCCTGCTGCGGCCAGTCGTCGGCCAGGGTGACACTCGGTGCTAGTGCCAGGCCGACCGCCGCAACTGCTGCCAGAAGTCCTCTCATGCGGTTTTCCTCGCCTTCTGCCGCGTCCGCATGCGGCGTGTGTTCTCCTCGCGGGTGATCGCCTCGAAGTGGTCGGGCCTCTGGCAGAGTGTCTGCCAGCACAGGTGATCGACGGTCATCTTGACCTCTTTGCCATCGGGCAAGGTGTACGTCGGGATCGGCCCGAACACCCGCACGTAGACCACCACATGGGCGGAGTCGGTCCGCTTCTGCGCGGGGTCGTAGAGCCGCCCGTACTTCCCGTCCTTGCTGAGCGGCTCACCCTCACGCCAGATGAGACATGCCCCCAGCCCATGGATCTCCGACACGTCTCGGCTGTCTACCTTGTCCAGCACGTCGTCGCCCATCCGTGCCAGTAGCTCCGCGGGACACACAGGCGGAGCACCAGGCAGCATCCTGACGCGCTCGGGTCCTAACGCTCGTACCGTCTCGTCCCCTGCTCCTACGTCCCCTGGCAGGCCCTCCCAGCACGTCTCTAGCGACGTCTGCTCCGTGATGATGACAGTGTTCGGTAAGGGGCCGTCAGGGTTGATAGGCCCACTGTCAAGCTCCATCTCAGAACCCAAAACCTACCGAGCGGCGAGTGAGGCTCTTACCGACGTCCTTACCGAGGCTCTTACCGACAGCCCTTACCGAAGGCTCTTGCCAAGCCTGGGGCAGCGCCACGCGGACCCGGACCTGCTGCCAATCGCGATCGATCGGCGCGATCCGCAGCCAGGCATCGCCGACGGCGAGCCCGTTCATGAGCTCGTCGCGTGGCACTCGCGGGCGCTCCACCTGGCGCACCGTCTCCCGGCCGTCCGTCGACCGGGCCCGGTCCTCGACCCAGTGGCTGCCGAAGAGCCGCTCTACCTGCTCCGCGTCCCGCGGGCTCCCCTGGCGGAACACGAGCTGCCAGGCCGTGTCCTGCAGGACCTGGGACAGCAGCGCGTGGTCGACGGCCTCCAGGTCACTCGGCCCCTGGGTGGCCAGCACGCAGGCGAGCCCCGCCTCGCGCGCACGACCCACCAGCCCGCGCAAGTGCCGCGCCTGCGCTCCCAGCGCTCCGACCTCGTCGACCACCAGCAGGCAGTGCTTGTGCTGCCCTGGCAGTGTCCGGGCGAGCCGCTGCATCGCCAGCAGCACCCATGCCCCAACCTTGCGCGTGGCGTGCGGGTAGTCGGCGGCGTCCAGACTGAACAGCACCAGCCCATCCGTGGCGATCACGTCCTCCAGGCGGAGCGCGTCAGGCCCAGTCCCGAGGGAGCCCCGGATCGCTACACCGTCGAGCAGAGTAGCGAGTGACCGCTGCAACCCCGCGACGCCTGCTTCCTCCGTCGCGTCGTAGGTGCCGCGATCACCGGCCTGCCCAGCAATCCCCTTCTGGGAGTTCACCTTGACCGCCTTGATGGCGGGCCGTAGCTCATGGAGCCACTGGTCTACGCGGGGATCGCGCCCCTTGAACGCCTCCAGCGTGGCCCGTAGCTCGTCGCGGTCAAGCATCTCCCACAGGCGCGCCAGGTCCATCGGCGCGCCCGTGAACGCCAGCGCATACGCCGCCCGCAGTGCGCGCAGCTGCGCCGCGTCTCGGAAGACCCGCGCCTCAGCCGCGTACTCCTCGGCCTCGAGCAGCTGGTCGGGCACCTGCCACGGGCGCGGGTCGAGCAGATCCACCGGCAGCGTGCCGTCCAGCGTCCAGACCTGGCCACCCAGCGCGTGCACCCGCGCGGCCAGCCGTGCGCTCCCTTTCGGGTCCAGCAGCACGACCGGCTGGCGGCCGACGTTCGCCTCGACGAGCAGCTCCAGGAATGTCGTCTTACCGCTGCCGGGCGCGCCAAGCACCAGCCCATGGTGCGCCAGCTCCTGGTCGCTAATCTGCACGGGGCGCAGCACCGAGGCGTAGCCCACGCCGACACGGCCGTGCGGGTGGCGAACGCCGCGCCGAGCCCGGCGACGTGCGGCCCAGCCCGGCCGGCGCGTCGGGCGGTAGACCTCCCGCTGGCCAGCATTCGCGCCCCGTGCCTTCACCGCCAGCACCGCGGCGCCGACGGGTGCCACGATGACCGCGCTCAACGGCACGCCGGCGTACACCGGGGTGCTCATCACCCCCGCGACGGAATGGACGCCATCCAGCGCCAGACCAAGCCAGTCCGTCATCCGTCCACCACCGCCACGGCCACGCCGTTGACGGACAGCGGCTCCAGTGCCGTCTCACCACCTTCAAAGGTGTCCTCGATCTCGTAGTCCGTCTGGGCCATCTCCAGCTCATCGGGGATCGGCATAGCCCGCATCGCCACCTGGTACGGCCCGGCGATCAGCAGTCCGTCGCCCTGGCGGAACCGGCGGATCGCGCTCTGCGTCGCCGCGCTCAGCTCCAGCGGCCCCGAGATGGCGTTGAGCTCCGTTGGGCTCAGCATCCCGAACCATTGCGACGAGGCGCTGCTCAGGATCACCTGGCCCTGTTCCGACTGCAAACAGTCCGAGCCGCGCTGCGTCATGAACACACCCGAGACCTTGACGTGCCGGCCCATGCGGACGACCGTTTCCATCTCGTCGGCCGATGCCTGGTTGCGTAGGAATGTCCAGCACTCGTCGACGATCAGCGCCGACCGGATCGCCCCGCCCCGCGCCCTCTTCCAGCGGTGCGCCTTGATCTTCACGAACGCCGTCGGCCGAGACAGGACCGGCAGCTGCGCCAGGTTCCACACCACCACGCTCGGCCGCGCCTCCCGCGTGTAGCGGTCGACGTCGTCCAGCGTCTTGATGTACCGGACCACGCCGCCCAGGTACTCCGCGAACCGCCCGTACTCGCCAGTCGCGTGCTCGCCGTCCTGGTCGATCACGTCGATCTCCTGCAGGATCCGCGCAAGGTACAGCCGCGAATAGCTCACCTTCACGAACACGCCCTTCCCGCTGCCCGGCGGTCCGAAGATGGCCAGGTGCGGCGTCGGGATGATCGGCCGGCGGTAGGGCGTCCACACCACCGGCCGCGCTCCCTCTCTGGTCTCGCCAATCGGCACACCACCCTCCAGGATCAGCTCGGCCGCGCCGAACGGATAGGTCCGGGCCACGCAGGACGTATCCACGCGACGGCTCCGCCGCGTCAGCCTGTTGTCCGCCAGCGGTTGGCACGACGCCACCGCGGCCGCTTGCTCCCAGGGCATGCTGGCACCCCTGGCGCCCTGCTCCGCGAGCATGCGCTTCGCCTTGCGGACCAGCGCGCCGACCTCTTTCTCGGTGCTCGCTCGGACGAGCACCAGGGTGTCGACGTCCCACACGCGCTCGGTGCCGCGCTCCAGCGCTTCGGTCAGGTTATGCGCGTCCTCAATGGCGATCTTCCGCGCGATGCTCGGCGCCGTCGTCTCCCACTTCTTCAGCCGGTCGTTCAGCGCCTTCTGGGCGTCCTCGTTCGAGACTGGCTTGACATGCCAGACCACGTCGAGCGGCAGCGGACCGGCCACCAGGCGGCGCAGCCAGTCGTCGCCAACCGCGTGCGGCCACCCGGCCATAACGATCGCGCTCTGCCACAGGCCGTCGGTCCGTAGCGCGTCCGGCTTGACCTCGACGACCTGCGCGCCAATCGGCTTGCCGCTCTTGTACTCGCGCCGCGTCCAGCCGGCCTGCAGGACCTCCCCGAGCTCGGCGCTGTCGCCAGAGCCGACGCGCCGGCCCGCCAGGTCGAGACCAGAGAGCCCCTGCTCGATGGCTTCGACGCGCTCTTCCAGCTGCTGCTCGTCCTCGGCCGCGACGGCGAGCATCCGCCGGCGCTCGACGAGGCCCCGCGCCGTCAGTTGCGTCCGCAGCCAGTCGACCAGCCGGTCCGCCTTCGGATCGGCCCACTGCTCGATGTTGGACAGCAGCGCGTCCATGTCGACCGGGGTGGAGCGCACCACGACCTGAAACGGGAAGTCGATGGCGTTCAGGAACTCCGCGTACCGCTCCCGCAGGACCGCCAGCAGCTGCGTGTCGGCGAGGCGCGTGTTGATCGACGGCATTTCCCACACCGCCCGTAGCGCCGGCCCGCCACTGGCGTGGACCACCGTGCCCGTCGTCGCCTTGATGCCGGCCAGCGCCGTCGCCTGGTTTCCGCCCAGTAAACGCGGCCGGCCCCGGTACTGAGCGAACGCCGTCAGGCCGTGCTCAAGTGGCGGCTCACCCGAGAACGCGAACGGCAGCGACACCGCCACCGGCAGCGCCATGGCGGCCGCCTGACCGACGGTCAGGTCCGGACTCACGAACGGAACCGCGATCCCCAGGTGTGCCCCGACTGGCCCGACCAGCCAGCCGAGGACCGGACCCAAGTACATGCCGGCGCCGGCCACCAGCGCGAGCTGGCGCGCGGTGGCCGGCCCAATGCCATCAGGTGTGTCGAGATGCGTTGGCACCCGCCAACGCTCGGCGCGCTCCACCGTCTGCGGCATGCGCTTACTTGAAGTTGGCGGTGATCTGGCCCGCGATGGCCGCGAAGCTGCCCAGGAAGATCACCCCCAGGATGGCCTGCCAGATCCAATGCCGCAGGAACTCCTGCACCCCACGGCCGCCCATACCGGTGATCAAGACCACACCGGCGAGCACGACGACGAGCGCGATGATCCCGGTCAGTGACGTGGCCAGGTCGGTCGCAAACGCCATCGTGCCACGATTGATTGCTCCACCCACGACTCTTTCTCCCTCGTGTCTCGGCCGCTCTCACGGCCAGCTAGATCGGAACCGCCGATCAGCGGCGGAGTGCCAGTCGCATCCCGACCTGGGCGACCGCGCCGCCCCAGTCCCCCGCCCCGGCGGGGATGAACAGCTGCGCCGCCTTGCGGGCGGTCAGCAGCATGGCGATGCCGAAGAACACGCTCGTGCTGCCCCCGCCGAACAGCCCCGCCATGACGGCGGCGAACTTGAGGCACACCAGCGCCAGCGGCTGCGCCACCAGCCAGCCGAACCACAGCCGCGCCCAGGTCACGGTGATCCACCGCGTCTGCGGGACGGCCCACACCGCCAGGGCAACAGGCGCGAGCACGAACAGCACCGCCAGCATGCCGAGCCGCTGCGCCATGAACAGCCACAGCAGCAGCCCGACGACCACCCACGGGACGAGCAGGATCACGCTCACCACCAGATCCACCGGGCTGCCCGTGATCAGGATCTGCGGCGGCTTTGACAGGCTCTCCCCGCCGAGACCGTCGTTGACGCTCTGCACCAATGCGACCGACCAGGTGCAGAAGCGGACGGCCGCGCCGCAGTAGAGCACCCCCAGAACGATGTTCTTGGCCCCCTCGACCGGCGCCCACGACGAGCCCCAGAAGTAGCGGCCAATGATCCCCAGGCCCAGGATGACTACCGCCAGGGCGGTGATGCCGTTGATCGCCGTCGTCAGCTCGTTCGCCAGCGCGAGGACGTCCTTGTTGGTGGACAGCCACTCTGGCGCGGTCCGCGTGATCAGGTTGAAGCCGCTCCCGATGATGGCGTTCCAGATGGCCAGGGCGACGTCGCCGACGGTCTCGGCCAGCTTGGCCAGGAACGGCTGCACCAGGTCGGGGATGATCTTGGTCAGGTCGATGGTGGGCAGCTGGATGGTGATGCCGCCGCCGCCCGTGGCCTGCTGCACCGGGTCCTGCTGCTGGGCGAGCGGCATCACACGTGGCCCTGCGTCACCAGCATGAGCAGGCCGAAGACGGCGAACACCGCCGCCAGCGCCAGGGCGACCAGCACCAGGAACAGGACCACCGCGGCCAGACGCTGCACCATGTCGCCGACCATTCCGAAAATCGACATGCCCCCTGTCCTCCCTTAGCGACGCACGCGGCCGAAGCCGGCCAGGTGCTGCCCCCAGTAGCCGGTGAACACGGGCTGCACGCTGACGTACTGGTGTTCGGTGGGCGCGTTGATCTGCTGCCCGTTGCCGATGTAGAGCCCGACGTGGCTGATGCCCGGCTGGTAGGTGTTGGCGAAGAACACCAGGTCCCCTGGCTGTGCCTCCTCGGCGGTGATCCGCTGCGTCGCGGCGTACTGGTCGGCCGCGATGCGGGGCAGCTGGACGCCGACGGCGGCGAAGATCTGGACCATCAGGCAGCTGCAATCGACACCCTGTCGCGTGCAGCCGCCGAACTGGTAGGGCACCAGCGGCAACAGCCACGTCTGCGCGATGGTCACCACGTCCGTCGGCACCTGGTAGCCCCTGGCGAGCTGGGTGATCAGGCCCGCGTAGTCGCCCACGTACGCCGGCAGGACCCCGGGGTGCACGATGCACTGCGCGGTGGTGCAGCCACCGTAGGAATTGAGCGCGGCCGTGCGGTTCGTCCTGTAGCCGCGGCCGCAGAGGACGCGCGCGATGGCCGCCAGTGCGTCGGCCGGGTTGTTCGGATCACCCGAGCCATATGCGGCCCAGGTGGCGGCGTCGAATTGCCCGTAGCCGGAGTGCCCCGAGGCATTGGTGCTCGTGTTCGCGCCGAAGCCGCTTTCGGTCTGCGCGATCGCGGCCAGGTCCGCGGCGCTGACGCCACAGTCCGAGGCGTGGGCCGTGCCCAGCATCTGCGCCCACTGGTCGGCCGGGACGCCAGCGCCGCCGCCACCCAGGGACACGGGCCCAATGGGACGCGGCGCCCAGCCCTGGGACTGCACGGCGGACGTGCCGGCCATCCACGGGTACTCGGCCAGCGTGGCGCCGAGCGCGGCGACGAACGCCGCCGGCACCAGCAGCGCGCCCAGGACCAGCACCACGACGACTTTCATCGCCCTCCTCCCTGTTGAACTACCACGTTACTGCATTGTCTCTGCGTTGTCACTGCCGAGATGGTAGCCTTCAGCCGTGGCGGGCGTCCACGCAGTTCCGAGCGCGGGAGACGAGGCGGCCGGTATGCTGGCCGGCCGGTCGATGGCTGCTGGCGCTGCAACGGTGCGCACGCCGGGCCTCCGCTACTGGCGCACCACCCGCGCCTTGTTGCAGGCGGAGCTGGCCCGGCGCGCCGGCGTCAACCTCAGCAGCGTCTCCCGCGGTGAGAGCGGCTGGCCCCTGCGCCTGAATATCGTCCGCGCCCTCGCCGAAGCGCTCGAGGTCCAGCCCGCCGACCTCATGCGCCCAGCGCCCGCCGAGGGCCAGGAGCTCCGCCACGTCGCCGAGGAGCCGGACCCCCACGATCCTGAGCCACCCACCTGAGCTGTCGTCTGGCACGCCTCTATCGTCAGGACGAGGCGTTCCCCAGCCGTTCCCGAAGCGTTCCTCAAGCGTTCCCTGGGCGTACCCCGCGGGCCAGCTGTACCCCATCGCCTCCCCATCGTCCACAGGGGGCGTGACACCAGCGCGACACAGATGCGACAGCAGCGTGACAGGAGCGCGTCGCGGGTCTGGTGAGCCCATCGCCCCCAGCATGCGGCCGAAGCTAGACAGGGCCGAGGCCGAGCGCTGGCGCGCGCCAGCGTCCCTCGGGTGGCGCGCGAGTCTGGGCCGTCGAAACCGCGGCCCGTCGTCGTGTCCGGCCCGCGCGACCCGTGGCGCGCGCCGTGTCCGGACCGCCAGGGCCGCGGCCTGCGACCCGTGCCCCGATGTCGGGGCACCTTCATCCTGACACGCGCCGAGGTGGACGAACCGCTGCGCCTGATCACCGTCCGCCAGCGCGCCGCGGCGCTCGGCCTCGAGCCTGGCGACCTCAGGCGCGAGCCCCAGATGTGAGTGGCCCCTCATCACCTCTTCTGCCGCGAGCACTTCCACCGACCCACTTCTCGAGTCAACCCGCAGCACGTGAGACGGATCGACCACACGCGCAGGACATTTCAGGACGTCCCGCGCCCTAGAATGTCCTCCGCCCATGCCGCTGGCCCCCGGCCGGCCCCGACTATGAACGAGCGCCTGCGCAACGCCATCGCGGCAACGGGGGTGACGGCCGACGCGGTGGCCCAGGCCATCGGCGTGGACACCAAGACAGTCGCTAGGTGGATCACGCAGGACCGCGTCCCGCACGCACGGCACCGTCGGGCGGCGGCGGCCCTCGTCGGAGCGGAGGAGACCTACCTCTGGCCGGCCCTCATCACGGAGAAGGTCGCGCTGTCCGCCACGTCCGCGGAGTTCATCGCGCTGTACCCGCATCGCGGCGCCGTCCCCAGCCAGCTGTGGCCGGCGCTCGCCGGGGCGGCCCAGCACGCGATCGATGTCCTGGCCTTCGCGTGCCTGTTCCTCTGGGACGGGCACCCGGACTTGCCGGCCCTGCTCGCCACGAAGGCCCAGGCGGGGGCACAGGTCAGGATCGCCCTAGGCGACCCCGAGTGCCACGCGCTCCGCGTGCGCGGCGAAGAGGAAGGGATCGGCGACGCGCTCGGCGCCCGCGTGCACATGAGTCTCGCGTACCTTCGGCAGGCGATGGAGACGCCCGGCGTCGAGGTGCGCCTGCACGGGACGACGCTCTACAACTCCCTCTACCGCTTCGACGACCAGCTCTTGGTCAACTCCCACGCCTACGGCGCCGCGGCCGCCCAGTCGCCCGTGCTCCACATCCGGCACCTCCCGGGTGGGCGCCTCTTCGGCCACTACCAGGCGTCGTTCGAGCGCGTCTGGGACGAGGCTCGGCCGGCGAGCCACCCCCACGGGGTACGACGCTCAGTCATCGACCGCGCCATCATCCCGAACTAACACGAAGGCGACCACAGTCGCCGAGACCGCCTCCCCCGTGCCCTCGGGCGGGAAGCCGTCCTTGTTCTTGCCCTTGACCGACACGGCCGTCACGGAGATGCCAAGCTGATCGGCGATGTTGCGCCGCATCTCGTCCGCCACCGGCGTGATCTTGGCGTCGCGCGCGAACACCGTGCAATCCACGTTCTGGACCTTCGCACGGTGCCGACGCAGCACCGGCACGAACCGACTGAGGAACTCAATGCTCTTGGCGTCCTGATCCTCGGGCGCGTCCTCGGGGAAGTAGTGGCCCAGCGACCTGTCCGCGAGCGCGCCGCACAGCGCGTCGATGAGCGCGTGGGCGACCACGTCGCCGTCTGAGTGCGTGTCGAAGCCCGTAGGGCTATCCGGGAACACCACCCCACCCAGGACCAGGCGATGCCCGGGGGTGAGCCGGTGGATGTCGTACCCCCATCCGACCCGCAGCACGATGGACCTCGGCTCTCCGCCCGGTCATTCTAAGCGGAGCCACAGGCGGCGGCCACGGCGGTGTGGCGTGGCCGCCGCCGACCGTCACGCCGACGGCGCTTCCCCGAGGGCGACGCGGACGTCGGCGGCCGTGTAGCCGGGGGGGACGCCAGCCCCCGATCAACGCCCGCTGGACAGCGTTCCAGCCGCACGTGTCCTACTTCCGGCACCGCCGCGAGGGGCCGCGCCGTTTCGCGTCACATCCTGGCTTCGTTCGCCTGCGCACGTCCGAGGAAGTCCGACACTGGCTCCAGCGGCAACTCACAGCCGCGCCGGCCACGGGCGCTGCCAGCCAAGCGCCCACTGGGGGTGCACGGCAGACGTGGGCAACCACCCAGCCCGATGATCAGGCCGGCACCTTGTAGCGGACGCCTTCGCGTGCGAGGCGGTGTCGTGCCACACGTTCGCGTGCTCCGTCGCAAGGCACCGTCAGCTAACCGTTTATACGGTATAACGCCGTATGTTCATCACCCAGCTCCGCAAGATTGGCAACAGTCAGGCCGTCATCATTCCCAAGGACGAACTCGAACGGCTGGGCATCCCCGAGGGCGCGACGGTCAGCATCGAGGTCCGTCAGGTCGCGGTGACGGTGACGCCCATCCTCCCCAGGCACATCCAGGCGGCGTCAGACACGGCGCTCCGGTGGGGTGAGACGGGACTGCGCTACCTGGCCGACAACTGAGTGCCCGAGTACCTGGCGCTGGCCGATGTGCTGGCGCTGCACCGCGCCCTGATGCAGCGCTTCGGCTGGGCGCCGGCGCCACTACGCGCGGGCGGCGAGGGCCTGCTGGAATCAGCGCTGCTCCGTCCCCAGTTCGCCGCTCACTATGAACACGCCGATCTGCTCCGTCAGGCCGCTCTCTTGGCGGTTGGCGTCTCCCAGGCGCAGGCGTTCCTGGACGGCAACAAGCGCACCGCCTTCCATGTGGCGGCCACCTTCCTCCTCCTGAACCGCGTGGACGTCACCCGTCTGGACCCGCTCGAGATGGCCCGTCAGTTGGATGCCGTTGCCGAGCGGACGGACACGCTGGAAGCCGCCACGGCACGCTTCGAGGCCTGGCTCCGCGCGGGGCTCGCCGACGTCTGAGCCGGACCGCTAGCTCTGGGAAGCGGTACGACGAGAGTGCTGGCCGAAAGGAGCGGTAGTCCGCCGGCCGGCTTGCCTGTGCCGGCGTTCCCCGGTTCGCCACGGCGCGCTAGGATGGCGTACTGTACGTAATTCGCCCATTGGGCGAGGGGTGTGGTCCTGATCGCCGTTAGCTGGCGACTGTTGACGAGAAGGACACGAAAACGCCCCTCACCGGTTGAGCGAGGAGCGTTCACGCTTTTCGTAATAGCCCCTCGACGGGGAGGGGGATTTTGTTGCCCGCGGTTGGCGAGACCAGGGACCTACGCAACGTCATGGTCGCACCGGCGGCGCGGGCTGTCAAGAAGGAGGCTCGCGTGACGAGCAAGCTGCCGGCGTTCGTGGCCCCCGCGACAGGGGCATCCTTCGGTTCTTCTTCGTCTTCAACCGACCGCGTAGCAGTAGCCCCACCCGGCGTGGCGGCGGTCGAGCGCCGGGAGCCGGTGTCCGGCCATAGTGGCCGACGGTCAGCCCGGCCAGCCCGGCGCGCCACTGAGCAGGGCGGCTGCCGCCGCGCGTTCTTCTTCATCCTGCCCAACCTGGCCGACGACAGCGCCCTGGACGTCTACGCCTTTCGGCTGCTGGCCCACTATCAGCGCGTGGCCGGCCCCAGCGGAGCGTGCGCCGAACCGACCGCCGCCGCGGCCGCCCGCTGCCACATGAGCCTGCGGCGGCTGGCCCAGGCCCGCACCGCGCTGGTCGCCGCCGGGTGGATCAGCCTGAGCTACCAGGGGTCGGCCGGGCGCCAGGTGCCCGTCGCCCGGGTCGTCGACCGCATGGCCGAGAACATCGCTCGCTACCACCACGCCCCGACACCTGCAGAGGACACGGCACGGCCACCGGCGCCGACGGACACCCCTGCACCCAGTGCCGCCCCCCCCCGCACCTCCTGCCCCCCTCCCCCGCAGCAGGTGCAGGGGGTCGTTCTCACGGGCAGAGCACTAGAAAGAACACCGGAGAACCAGAAGAATCCCCCCGTACCCCCCCAGGGCGCACCCGAGCGGCAGCCGCAGGGGGAGCGAAAGGATCAGACGGAGACCGCGCAGTCCGCGCCACCCCCAAGCGGACCGGTGGTGGACGACCAGGCCCGGGTGCTGGCCGGGGCACTGTACCGGGGCCTGGGTGCCGACCTGGAGCAGCTGACCCCGGCGTTGCGGCGGCGGGAGCTGGCGATCGCGCGGCAGTTGGTGGCGGTGGGCGCGACGGCCAGGGAGGCCGAGGCCTACGCCCGTGAGGCTGGGAGCCAGGCGGGTCGCTTTGCGGCGGTGGACCTGCGGTCGTACGAGCGGGAGCGGCTGGGGTGGCAGGCGCGGCGTCAGGGGGCGCAGGCCGCGCTGGCGCGGCGGATTGACCGCACCGGCGAGCCGCCAGCGGGTGTCTCGGGGAGCATCCAGGCCGGCGCCCTGGTCCGTGGGCTCTTCGGAGGCCAGCCATGACAGCCGCTGGCGCTGCTAACGGGCACGTCCATCTGGTCCAAGTCGACGAGCCGGCCGCCCCCGAGGCGCCGCCGCACAGCCTGCAAGCCGAGGAGGCCGTGCTCGGCGCGGTCTTGAAGCAGCCGCTGGCCCTGGCCGACATCGTGACGTTCCTGGAGCCGCAGCACTTCTACAGCCCACCGTACCGCCACGTGTACGCCGCCATGGTGGCGCTGTTCGCGCGGGGCGCGGCCATCGACTACCACACGGTGGCCGACGAGCTCCAGCGGCAGGGGAGCTACGAGGCGGCTGGGGGATTGCTGCAACTCGCCGAGTTGAACGTGGCCACGCCGACGGCGGCGCACCTGGTGTTCTATGCCCACATCGTCGCCGACCATGCCCTACGGCGGCGGGTCATCGGAGCGGCCCAGCATGTCGCTGAGCTGGCCTGGGACGTGCGCCAGGACGTCGAGACGGTGCGCCAGCGGTCGGAGGCGCTGATCCTGGGGGCGGCCACCGACACGCTCACGGGCCAGGTGGTCTTGTCCCCTCCTGAGTGGACAGGGCACCTGATGGAGTACCTGGAGCGGAGCCGCACGGGTGGCCTGGCGGGTGTGTCGACCGGCCTGCGGGACGTGGACAGCATGACGCTGGGGCTGTCCCCCGGGCTCTACCTGGTGGCCGCCTCCACCGGCACGGGCAAGACGGCGCTGGCCGGCCAGATCGCGCTGCATGTGGCCGAGCAGCACGGGCCGGTGGTGTTCGTCAGCATGGAGCTGAGCGCCGTCGACCTGGGTGTGCGGCTGGTGTCGGTGCTGACGAACATCACGAAGGACCACCTGGTGGTGGGGCGGCTGACGGACGAGCAGCAGGAGCAAGTGCACGCGGCGGTGGAGCGGCTGGAGAAGTCGCAGCTGTACATCGTGGCCGGCTCGGGGTACACCACGGGCGATGTGCGGGCGCACCTGCTGCGGGCCCAGGCGGCCACGGGCAGCAAGCCGGCGCTGCTGGTGGTCGACTATGTGCAGCTGCTGGCCGACGAGGAGGGCGATGGGCGCAACCGAGAGAGGAACGTCAGCGCGGCGGCCAAGGCGCTCAAGACGCTGGCGGGGGAGCTGGGGGTGCCGGTGGTGGCGCTGGTCCAGCTGAACCGCAACCGGGCGGGGCGAGCGGACAAGCGGCCGACGCTGACCGACCTGCGGGAGAGTGGCGACCTGGAGAACACGGCCGACTCGGTGCTGGGGCTGTACCGCGACGAGATGGACCACCCGGAGAGCAGCGAGCGCGGGCTCGCCGAGCTGATCGTGCTCAAGAAGCGGCAGCTGGGGGACGATGTGGGGACGATCCGGCGTCTGGTGTGGGTGGGCGAGAGCTACCGGGACTTTGCGCATGGCTAAGGCTGTGCCTTTTAGCGGTACGCTCCGGAACTTGCTGGCCTGCTCGCTGCTATTGTTGCCGTACGACGTGAACCAAGTGGCGACAAGGGCGCCGAGCGGCTCTGCCAGCTACTACCGCGGGCGCGTCGGTGTGTTCGCCGATGGCCAACGACATGTCGAAGTTCTGGCGGCTCCGTGGGCGGGTACTAGAGTGGGTGACGTTCGGGCTGGCACGTCCAGGTAGGAGCAACGGGCGATGAAATGGCAAGAGACGATAGCTTCATGACGTCCGATGCTGTGGAGGATTGGCCGAGGAGGGCCGCCGGGCATGAGAGTGGATGAGACATGCAACGCTCTCCCAAGGAGTTTCATCGAGTCAATCAGTCGACTCATCGCGAACTGCCGACTGACTGAACTCACGGGCGCTTTCCAAGATGGCCTCGAGCTCCACCCGGTCGATCCCCCAGAGTTCCGCCACCGCCATGTCAACACGCGTCTCCAGCGCGCTCATCTGCGAGTCGCCCCCAGTCGTGCCCGCTGCTAACTTGTGAGCCTCAGCACCAAGTTGCGCCAGCTTCATGTGGCAAGAGTTCGCACTATCAAAAATTGGCACCGCAACAAAGTCAAAAATGTGCGGCGCGATCTGGGTACCAACCGCATATGACATCACAATAAAATTAGTGATGGTAGAGTTTAGCACCGCACAAACGTAGCATGCCTCTTCCAAATCATCGCACGGCAATAACACAAGTTTATGATCAGGAATAACAACCTTCTCATGATGACTATCCACAACTGCCGCAGTCAGGGAGCTGGCTACCTCTCGCCAAACAACCTTATATGGCGCAAAAGTATACCCGCCGATATCAAACATGGAGTAGAACGGGCCAGTTTCGACGGTCTTACCTCGTCTATCACGCCGTGTAAAGTACCGACGAAATAGACCCGTCTGTCGCAACTGCTTCTCAAATAGTCGAAGATATGCGATCGTCCTTGGGTACGTCCGCTCCATCACTCTTTGGTCGATGGCGTTCAATCCACGTCCCGAAGCGTGTGTGACTAAGATATGAGCAGACGGCGTCGCCCTCCACCGCGATACATCCCGCCCGCGGAGGAGCGGGAATACAAGTGCCGACTCGATATCCGTCGTGACGGCCTCAACTACCTGTTTGGCCCCAGCTCTGAGGTTTCTGACTATCAACCGGGACGGCGGTACCGTGGCAACCACCTCCAACCAAAACACCCCATTGGCGCTGGCGTAAACGCCTTTCCTCGCCTGATATTCCGACGCCCCGATGCAACTCTGCAGAGCCCGCACCGCATACGCTCGGCCAGTCAGCCACGGCGAAGTTAAGTCCCGTGGATCGACCGGGCTAGCCTCAAAATCCAGTCGCCTGGTAATTCCCAGTACTTGGTCCAAGGTACTGTCGTAGCCCAGTCCAGCACGCCGCACGGTTTTTTTCCAGTACTTATAGGGAACCGGAAACCTTGTTGCCACGCCCTTATCCATAATTAGTACGCTTGTACGATTAGCCGCTCCCTCAAATGGCCTGAGCTCGCTCATGTCTTCGACTAATCTGACACCCAGATGCTCGCCATTTCCTAATTGGAATCGCCGAAAACCTTTGCCTGCTGCTGCGGTCTTGAAAACCGTCTGCGTAATGACGAACGCAAGTGTTCCACCAGACTTCAGGTAACGATCGGCCGACACATAGGTCATCAAGACAGAGATGTCGTCACTACTACCACCCAAGATCCTCTGAAAGCCCGTATGAGGGAAGAGCTTATACTCAGCCCACAAATTGACTGTCTTCTTCCGGTATCCCTCGGGCAGGCTCTCCCAGTTGACCCATGGTGGATTACCAACGACGTAGTCAAACCGACCCAGAAATAAGGGCATGAACGCATTCTTAATTACGCGAGCCCAAATGGCGTCTCTATTATCTTGGTGTAAGACCGTAAGTAGTTGATAGAGCTCACTCAGTGTGTCCCAATCACGCGTGGCGGGAGCTATCGCGAAGTCGTTGCATGCGCGGTCCAGAAACGCCCCCAGGCTAAATCTTCCCTGCACGTACTCATGAAGAATCTCCGTAAGACGACCCAGTTCGTCAGCAGATCGAATATTTTCGGGAACGGGAAACCGGCCCACTACTGTGTCGAGGACACGCTGGCCGTGCTCAAACAGTGTTGCTCCCTCGGTGGGTATCCGTATGGAGTCCGCTAGAAATACAGGTATAGCGATGGGACCTCGCCGAAAGGGTACGAGGTCTGCGATTGCCAATAGGTATCCGACACGAGCGGCCAGGACAGCGAGGGGATTGAGGTCGACGCCCATTACCCCTTGAAGGATGATCTCCAGTGTTTCGGTCTCACCCAAGCCCTGTCGGCGTGCATGCTCCTTGATGGACCTAATGGCAAGGATGAGAAAGGTTCCTGATCCACAGGCAGGGTCTAGTAGTCGCTTGGAAAGATCCACGTTGCTGCCTGTCTGAGGATCCGGCATTATGTAGAGAGGTTCACCTATTTGTCGGAGTACCCGACTTGCTAGCCAGTCTGGCGTGTAATACTCACCAAGGTCATGTCGTAGTTCACGAGGTAGCAGGTAATGGTAGAGTTTTTTAAGAGATCACGTGCACTGTATTGATCCTCTTCGATCGTAGCTGGATTGTACTCGGCTAGGCGCCTGATCGTAAGCTGCAGCGCCTCATTGAGCTCATCTGACCATGCGTGCAGATACCAACTGAAAAAGTCGCCCTCTAGAAGATTGACAAATCCGAGTGTGCGGAAGATTCCGCCCTCCTCCATCCGACTGAGTTCACGCTTGAACGATTCGCTATCAAGATTGGCTAGTATCGTCAGTGGAGTAGTGGTAAGCCCACCTCCGGCATAGCGTTCTAGTACGAGCCGGGCAATACACTTGGCTAAGAATGAGAAATAGGTGTGGATCGCGAAGAAGAGTCGTGGTGGGTCGGTGATGTCAGGCGACAAACCCATGCCGCGCGCGAAAAGCCGGAGCTCCGACTTGGATTGGAGGTGAGCGGTCGCTTCATCGTAGCCGCTTACCTCTGAAAAGAAGAGCTGCCATTGCTGAAATAGAGTGCCGACAAGGTCATCATTATGGCCAAAAAGTGCCTGATAGAAGGCACGCGTGATTCTCTGGCTGTGGAGATTCGCTGCTCCGAAGTCCTCAACCAGGTTCTCGGGAGTTAATGCGCGGCCTGAGGAGAGTGAGACTACGGACCGAAGAAGGCGGGCGGCAGAACGAGGGCCCCACTCAAGGGGAGGCTCGATTACCCATGCGCCCTCTCGGAAGCGAACGAATATCAGATAGAGTCCATCGAAGGCGACGCCGAGCAGACGCTCTTTGTCTTGATGCTCATGCTGGGCGATGCCTTCGATGTAGTCCATCGCCTGCTGAACAGCATGCGCGGTCCGGCCATGTGCGAGATTCGGCCGGAGCGAGTATGGAGCCTCGTATTCAATGATGAGGCGGTTGTAAACGGCATCGGCCCGGCCAGTGGCAACTATGTATTCCTCGCGGATGAGCAGGTCAACCTCGACCTTCTGGGCGAAGTTCTCCAAGAGCCGCCCTACGCGAGTTTGGAACTCCCGCTCGTTGCGGCTCGCTTTGGCGTCGGCCGTAACCTGGTCCGCAAATCTGGGGGCTTCTTCTTCCGCCATCTGCGTTAACCAAATCGCTCGGTCTGGTCCTCTCGCTCGCTCCGCCGAGGGCCTAGATTGCATGTTATTGTCTCCGGTCTGCTGTCAGTCGCATCAATAGCACTTGCGTTTGGGGCCGCACCCGCTGTAGCCGTGCGGCGCGCTTGTCCGCTTCGTCATTGACCTGGTAGGCGACTGGCGGCTGCCCAGCAGGTGTCGTCGGGCCTTTGGGCTCACCTTCTGGGTGTAGCTGCCCAGTGTGACCATACTGAAGCCACATATCTGGGTAGCGTGCGGAGGCTGTCATCGGGTCGGGCGTGAAGATAGCGGCCCTGGCAATTGCCGATGCGTGGACGCTACCGTACGCGCGCAATTCTGCTACTTCGCCGGCTGGTCGCCTGGCCCACTCGGAGCCAAGTTGCGGTCTCATCTGGCCGTAGTGCTCGAATTTGCCGCACTCGCGCTCAGCCATGCTGCTGGTTTACCATCAGGCCGCTTCTGCTCGACGGGGATCGGCTCACCAGCGGTGGCCGAGCCGGCGAGGTGGGCCTCGATTGCTTCCTTGGTGTGTAGCCTTGCGTGAAGCACCCAGGAAAGCGTTGGCACCTCGACACCGAAGCCGACCGACTGGCGTCGGAGTGCAGGACGATCGTGTGCTGGTACTCGGCCATCAGCTCATCGCGCGCAGTTTACTGGGCAACGGCTAATGCGCCATGCTGCATGGCCTCACTTTCGCCGGCGTGATACACCCGTGAGGTAGTTAGGCCACCTCTTGCCGCTCGTCCATTTGTGACTGCACCTGACTCACCCCCACCGTACAGGGTATGGTTTCATCAGACGGCCAGGTAGCGCGCCGAGCTGTCGGTCGGCCGCGCGTGCAGATAGCGCCCAGTGGTGGCCACCGAGGCGTGGCCAAGGGTGGCCTGCACCAGGTGAATGGGGCATTGGCGCTCCAGGGCGTGGGTGGCGTGGGCATGCCGCAGCCAGTGCGGCGAGACCTTGCCGACGATCCCCGCGCGCGTCGCGGCCTTCTGGACGATGCGCTCCACGGCCGAGGCATCGAGATGACCGCCGCGGCGGGAGCGGAACACGGGTGCCTCGGCTGGGCCATGGCCGAGGCGTTCGAGCTCCTGCCACACCGAGACGGGCAAGAGCACGACGCGGGTCTTGCCACCTTTGCCAAAGATCGTCACCTGGCCGGCATCATCCCGCGGCTGGAGGTCGCGCCACCGGAGCGCGGCCAGCTCGGAGACCCGCAAGCCGCCGGCGTACAGCAGACGCAGGAGCGCTTGGTTGCGCTTGCTCGGCTCCAGGGCCAGGATGCGGTGGACCTGGGTCTCGGACAGGATGCGCTCGGCGAGCCTGTCCTTCTTGGGCGGCAGCTTGAGCGCGGCGCCGACATTCAGCGGCAGGTAGCCGGTGCGCTGGCCGAAGGCGAGCAGCGACTTGATCGCGGCGAGTGTCCGCACGCGCGAGCTCGGCGCCAGCTCCTGCTGCGCGAGCGCGTCGGCGAAGGCCTGGAGATCGCCGAGGGTGACGGTGGGCAGAGGCGTGGCCACGAAGGCCAGGAAGCGGGCGACGTCGGCGCGGTAGGCGCGCTGGGTGTGCGGTGAACGGCCGTGTAGCCAAAGCTCGACCATTCGGGCGTCCGTATCCACCTGCACTGAAAGGGTGTGCCGGTGTGTTTGCACGACGGGTTCAATCATGATGGCCGTCGCTAATTCCCTGAGGACTCTGAACGCTCCGCGAGGATACGTTCCACTGACGGCCGAACCGCGAGCATCTGCGCTACTACTGGGGGCAGTGAGGCGCGCGGAGTTCGCGAGCAGACGTCGAGGATCTCTGTCAGGAGGTCTAGGGCGCGGCGCGTGGCCTCGAAGGAATACGTGATCAGTTCGGGCGCCGTCTGTGTTCCAGTGGGATGGAGTTGTGGTTCTTGCGAATTCTCCTCGAAGTGGACAGCACCATCACGCTTCTTGAACAGCAATTCGAGTTCCGCCGCCCAGCGCATCCCTGCTTTGCCGAAGGCGAAGCCTATCTTCAAGGTCTCGAACACGCGCGTGTGCCTGGGTGTCGCACTCTTTTTCCACGCCTCCTCCAGTTCAGGAGGGATCAGAATGAGTGGCTTGATGGCCCCATAGAACGCGTCGATCGCGAAGGCACTGGCCACGATTGCCACGATCGCGGCCTGGAGCTCACGTCCGAGGGGTTCGGCGACGTTGCCATCCTCCTTGCGCATCTGTTCGGCTTCCCGCCGCGCTCGCCCCGCAGCGGCCTCGCGCTCGAGGGCGATCTCCGACCAATGCAGCCAGAAGTGGGTCTTTATGGTCACTCTGGCCGATAGAGCAGCCATGCTGCCCATCGCCGCGCTAGCACTCACGACGACGCCCTGCTGCTCGTTATCTTGGCCGAGGTCATCGCGTAAGCGACTCTCATCGACAACGGACAGCCGCCGGCCTGTCCCCCCACAGTTGGGGCAAGGTGTCTGATAGTTGAGTTCGGTCAGACCCGTGCCGCAGGTAGCGCAGGTGTGGTCACCCATAGTACGCAGGATAATATCACTTATCAGGCGTTCGCTGGACAGGGCTGGCAGGCCCATTTTTCGCCTCCACCGGACCGTGCGCGCCCGCCCGGATCAGGACGGTGACTCCGTCGTGGTGCCCACGAACGCGGCCTGCACGAGACTGCGGCCCCGATCAGTGCGGTAGGCAGTGGACACCTCACACAACAGCCCGCTCGAGGGTGTGCTCCAGGGAGTAGTCAGTCGTGCGAGGTCGGCGGGGGTACGCCAAACCTGCTCCGTGTCCCAGCATCCCATGGGAGACTGCTGTCGAAGGAACACCGACAGCGATGCAGACCTTTCTGGAAACTGAGCGATTACTGTTGCGCTATTTCACCGAGGCCGATCTAGACAACGTGGTCGGGCTCGACGCCGACCCCGCGGTTATGCAGCACATCTCGGGGGGCAGGCCAACTCCGCGAGCCGTCATCGAGCGCGAGATTCTGCCGGCGTTCTTGAGCTACTACGACCGGTTCGTGGGCTTTGGCTTCTGGGCAGCCATCGAAAAGTCCACCGGGGCGTTTCTGGGGTGGTTCCACTTCCGGCCGCTGGGCGGCGCCAGCCCCGACGCCGCCGAGTTGGGCTACCGGCTGCGCGCAACCGCCTGGGGCAAGGGGTACGGCACCGAAGGGTCGCGGGCCCTGATCCGCAAGGGCTTTACCGAGCTGGGTGTGCAGCGCGTAGTCGCGTCCACGGATGCAGCCCATACTGCCTCCCGACGTGTCATGGAAAAGGCGGGCTTGACGCTAGCGCGGACCTTCCGCGCACCATGGCCAGAGCTCCCGGATGGACCGGAGCAAGAGGCCGTCGAGTATGCGGTGAGCAAGGCTGACTGGGAGCACCAGGCAACAGCGGGGGGCGCGCGGCCTCTGGGCAGCGACAGGGCAGCCGAGCAGGACACGGCGGAGACACTCCAACAAGTGATCCCGCCCGCATAGGTCCTTTCCACCCCACATCTTTCGCAGTGGACGTCCTCGCCGTCACGGGCGACGTCGCGGCCCCTGCTCGGGTGTCATGCGTGCGGCGTGCCGATACGTAGGCGGTTGCCGTCAGGGTCGCGCAACTCGATCTCGCGCGCCCAGGGCGCGTCCTCGGCCTGCGCGCCGAATTCGACGGCGATCGCGTCCACGTCCCGCAGGCGCAGGTAGATCAGCGTGTCAGGTCGGGCATCACCCATGTGCTCCGAGAGGAAAAGGCGCACGCTGTCACGAGCGACCGTGACAAAGGCAGGCAGGCCTGGTGCGAAGCGATGCTCAGACTCGGTGGTGAAGCCGAGCCGCGCGTACCAGGCCGCCGCCACGCGCGCGTCGGCGACGCGCAAGATAGGGATGACCACTTCGTCCATACCACGGATGTTGTCACGCCAAGGGTGTGCGGAGCGGCGGGGGCACGCCGGTGGGGGCCATGGCGGCGGCGCCAGCGACAGAAACGCGCACCTCAGCATGGGAGCTGGCATCTGTGTAGCCTTCTTATCAGGCGTTCGCCCGGGGCTAGGAAATGAGGGTCAAAGCCGCCCTGCTGGCCGCGGAGAGATCCTGCCGGAGCGAGTAAAAGCTTCACACGCCCCGCTTGAAGCTGGCGACCAGACCGGCGTCTTTGAGCTTGCCGATGTGGTGGCTGATCGTCGGCTGGCCCAGGTCGAAGGCGGCGGTGAAGGCGGGGGCTCGTCCCCCGCCACAGCACGGAGGGCGCCCGTGCCGACGCCGCGTGACGCCCAGAGCGGCGACGTGTTCGGAATGGCTGCCATGGCCGGGCGGCGCCTGGCTTTAGCTGTGACCACGGCAGTAATAGACGACCATCTGCCTCACAACCAGCCGTTCTCTCTCGCGAGCTGCACGGCCTCGGCGCGATTGCGCACGCCCAGTTTGCCGAGGATCTCCGACACGCGGTTACGGATGGTGCCCTCGGACAGCCACAAGCGCGTCGCCAGCTCGGCAGTGGATAGGCCGTCGGCGCACGCGCCGAGGATTTCGCGCTCCCTGCTCGAGAGCGGACACGCGGCGGCTCTAAGCGCCCGCGCGGCGAGCATCGGATCGATGACCTCCTCGCCGGCGGCGCAGCGGCGGATCGCGCCGGCGAGCACCTCGACCGACGCGTCCTTCAGCACGAAGCCGGAGACGCCCCCCGCCATCGCGCGCTGCACGAACCCCGGTCGCCCGTACATCGTCAGGATCAACGTCCGACAGCTGGGCAGGCTCTGCCGCAGGTCCGACGCCGCGCTGATCCCGTCCTGCGCCGGCATCTCGATGTCCACGACCGCCACATCGGGTCGCGCCGCGAGCGCCGCAGGGACCAGGTCGTCTCCGCGCGTGACCTCCGCGACCACCTCGATATCCCCTTCGAGCTCCAACAACCGCCGAACGGCGGTCCGGAACATCAGCTGGTCCTCGGCCAGCAGCACGCGGATCACCCCGCAAGCTCACGCGGGCGTGGCGGCACGGCGGCGCTGAGCCGCACCCGGAGTCTGAACCCGCGCCTCTGGCTCGGTCCGGCCTCGAGGGTGCCACCCAGGGCGTGGACGCGGTCGGCCAGCCCTTCGAGACCCGTGCCTGCGCCTCCACCGACCGGACCGCGCCCGTCGTCTTCGACCTCGAGCGCCGTGGAACCGTCGGCGGCGGCAAGCGCGATGTGGCAGGTATGCGCGCCACTGTGCTTGACCACGTTGGTCACCGCCTCGCGGAGCGCCCAGGCGATGGTGGTCTCGTGCGCCGGATCGATGCTCGTGGCGGTGTTGTCAACACTGACGTCGATCCCGGCCGTCCGGAGCGCCGCCTGGGCCGCGGCGAGCTCGGTGGCGACGCTCGGCGCGTGGGTGCCAGTGACCGCCTCGCGGACATCGCGGACCGCCTGCCGGGCCAGCCGCTGGACGTCTGCCAGCTCGGCCGCGGCGGACGCGTCGCCCTTGGCACTCAGGCGGCTCGCCAGCTCGGCCTTGACCGCGATAAGCGACAATGTCCGGCCAAGGAGGTCGTGCAACTCGCGCGCAAGCCGCGCGCGCTCGCTGGCCACGGCGAGGTCGGCAAGCGCGGCTCTGGTGGCGTGGAGGTCGCCGTTGAGCGCGATGAGCTGGCGCACGGCGGTCATGCCGAGACCGGCGAGCACGATCGACAGCAGCACGGAGTGGCTCGGCCCAAGTGCGTCAGCGGGCTGGACTGAGTGGACGAGCCTTCCGTCTAAAGCCAGCGGTGCGGCGGCGGCTAACGCCGTGAGACCAACCCCGACGGCGGCCGCCCGCGCGCGGAGGCTGGCGCCGGCGATGAGGGCGGGGTACAGCCACAGAAGCGGCTCGGCGAGGCCCAGCAGATTGAGCAGGACGAAGTTGATCATGACCATGCCCGCCACAGCAGCAACCGCGCGCCGCTGCCGGCTCGGCCAGGGCCGCCACCAGTAGAGCACGTGGATCGCGCCGAGCAGGACCAGCCCGGCCGCGGCAGCCAGATCACTCGCAGACCGCGGCGACTCGGCCAGGAGGGCCAGCGCTCCGACAAGCACCGGCGCGATCGCCACCCTGAGCACCGTCGCGAGCCAGAGCAGTGTCGGTGGCATGCTGCCTCCAGCGTAGGCACAGGAGCGGTGTGGGGAGAAGCTCTGCGCTCAAAGTCGTGACAGTTGTCACGCTAAGGCGATGACAGCGCACACTCCCCGCGCCGTCCGGATCCCTGTAGGGTCGGTAAGACATGACCGAGCCTCCCAGCCGGCCGGTGCCAACGTCAGCACCGGCAACGACCGCCCGCCCGGCCGAGGACATGCACGGGGCCGAGCCGCTCCCGTACCCCGAGACGGGCAGGGAGCCAGACAGCGCATCGCCGCCCAGCACCCCACGTTGGGTGAAGGTGTCTGGGATCATCGCCATCGTCCTGGTCCTGCTGTTTGTCGGGATGCACCTCACTGGCCATGTGCCCACGCACACACCGCCCGCCAGCGGCGTAGAGCACGGCATGCAAACGCCGTGACCATGACACCCGGCGTCCGCAAGCTCGCGCTCACCGTCCATCTCACCTGCTCGGTCGGGTGGATTGGTGCGGTCGTTGCGTACCTGGCACTCAGCGTCACCGCCGTCACCAGCCCGGACGCGCAGACGGTGCGCGCCGTCTGGACGGCCATGAATGTCACCGGCTGGTGGGCCGTCGTGCCGCTGGCCAGCGCGGCACTGCTGACCGGCCTGGTCATCTCGTTGGGAACCCACTGGGGCCTGTTTCGGCATTACTGGGTGCTGATCTCGCTCGCGCTGACTATCCTGTGCACGGTTGTCCTGGTCGTGCACATGCCGACGGTGAGTGCCATGGCAAGGCTGGCGCAAAATGTGGACGGCGCCGATCTCCGGGCACTTGGGGGCGACCTTTTCCATCCTACTGTCGGCCTGGTGGTGCTGCTCGCCATCGCGGTGCTCAACGTGTACAAGCCGGCCGGCGTCACCCGGTACGGGTGGCGTAAGCAGCGCGAGCGGCGTCAGGCGCTGCAAAGGGGTACCCGGCGCGCTATGGCATCGGCCTCACCCACGCCGGTTACTGGCGAACTCATGCAAGCTTCTGCGCGGCATGAGCGGGGTGCCGGGGCGTGATGCATTCGCTGATCCACGGCCACGCCCCCTCGCATCCGGCCGCCACGCGCGGCCATACGCTCGGGGCGCCTCGCCTGTATGACATCTTCGCCGACATCTTCTTTTTCGGCCACCGACGCGCTACCTTTCAGTTACTGATTGCCGCCGCTGGCGTGCAACCTGGCCAGCGGGTGCTGGATGTTGGCTGCGGCACGGGCTATTTCGCGCGGCTGCTCGCCCGGGCGGTCGGCCGTGACGGCCTGGTCGTCGGGATCGATCCATCGCTGGCGATGGTTAGCTACGCCAGCCGCAAGGTGGGCCGTGCCAGCAATTGTCAGTTCCAGGTCGGCATAGCCGAAGCGCTGGAGCTCCCCGCCGACCACTTCGATGTCGTAGTGTCCAGCCTGGTCATGCACCACCTGCCTGAGGACCTGCACGTGGCTGCGCTGCAGGAGGTGCGGCGTGTGCTTCGGCCCGGCGGCAAATTGCTCGTGGCCGAGGCTCAGACACCCCGCCACGGTCTCGGCTGGCGGCTGCTCGCGCGCGTGCACGGCTACGCTGGGATGGCGCGCAGGGTGCCGCACCTCGAGCCTTTGGCCGCCCAGGCCGGGTTCGGCCAGACGCGCACCGGTGAAGCGCCGCCGTGGCTGCGCTACGTGCTTGCGGTCAAGACCGCAAGCACCACGTGAAGCTGCCATCACGGGCGCTGCCCGCATGATCCACCACGCCCCATTTTGTGTATGCAAAGACCCCTTTGCATACACAAACCACAAACTGTTTTTGGGCGGTTTCAGGTCCACCGGAGGCCTGTCACCCCCTGCACCCTTGTCACAGTCCTCCAATCTGTTCGGACACCCCACCTCGCCCACTCGCCGCGTCAGCGACCGATGGCGCACGTGGACGGCGCTGGTACGCCACCGCCGTTCGCGCGTACCGGTCTGGCTCGGTCGTCGCGGCTCAGACGGCAAGCAGGACGCGGTCCTGGGGCTGCCCGGCCGGGTCCTCGAGCGTGACGTTGACGACGACGTCTAGGCGCTTCAGGAAGGCGAGCAGGGCATCGGTCGAGAACCCGGCGAGATGCCCGCGCATCAGGTGAGACACGCGCGGCTGGTCAACTCCCAGGTGGTCGGCCGCTTGCGTTTGCGTCCAGCCGCGGCGGGCGATCGCCACGCGCACCTGGTCGGCGAGTTGCGCTTTGAACAGGAGCAGCTCGGGCTCAGGGCGGCCGAGATCGCGGAACACATTGCCCGAACTGACGGTGATCGTGTCATCGGTTATGTTGGTGCTCACACCAGGCCTGCCTTCCTCGTTGCGTAGTCAGTAGCGGCCGCCTTCAAGCGCCGCTTGACCAGGTCAATCTCCCGCGGGGGTGTCTGGATACCGTGTTTCGCCTTCTTCTGGAAGCAGTGGAGGACGTACACCACGTCGCCGTAGCGGACGGTGTAGACCGCGCGGTAAGTGTCGCCGTCGTAGTCATCGACCACCTCCAGCACGCCGGCGCCGGTGAAGGCAGGATCGCCCCGCAGCGGTTTGGCGCTGGGGTGTTTACCGCCCGTCTGGGCGACGTGCAGGGCATAGCCCAGGACATCCTGAACGTCCTCGGGAAACTCCTTGAGATCAGCCAGGCTGCGGCCGACCCAGCGCAGCTCCCGTATCGGCGCAGACTCCATTATGGAACTTTTACCATACATCGTCAACCGGGTGGGGTTGCGATTCTGTAGCGCTGGAGCCCGTAGCAGGGTGCTCGCAGGAGCTCGGTGACCTGCGAGCACCAGTTCGCTCAATGGAGCTGACAACGCGGCTCAGCACCGCGGACGCTGGCGCCTGCACCCGTGTCGCGCCCGTAGTGTCAAGCCGCTCGAAGGGCCCAGGTGCCCTGGTAGATTAGGGGTGCCTGGTGAGCTAGGCCACGCGACAGGACCGGAAGACTCCACAGTCGAGGACCCTTCACAGGGAGGACCGGTCCCCGCCCCGACGTGCCGAAAGGGACGTGCCAGCGCTGTGGACGGCTGGAAGGGGCTGCGGAGGGATGGCAACGTCCTGACGCTGCGGGCCTGGACTACCGGGCAGTTTTGTCTCCCAGACGAGCGCACCCCCCGAGCCTGTGGAACTCAGGGGGTGCATGCAGGAGGGGTGGCCGACCGCGCTCGCGACGCTCGGGCTGCCTCTCCACGCCTGCGAGCAGTCTACGGACGGACCTGCCCGGTCACAACACTGCCGGCGTCCCCGAGCGATCCGGGGCTCAGCGGCGGTGCAGGCTGATGTCCACGCGCGCCTTCGGCTCCGGGGCGGGGTTGACCGGCCCCTCCTGGGTGTACAGCGGCCACCAGCCGTCGGCGTCACCGTAGACCATCCACCGCCCGATGGCGTGCAGATTGGCGTACTCGACTGTCTCCCCGGCGGAGCGGAAGATCCTCGGCTGGCCGCGCACGTGCTCGATGACCGGGGCGCCATCGAGCACGATCATGTCGTAGCGGCTCTGGCGGTCGGACACGTGACTGGTCCTCCAGGGGTCCGGCCGCAGCGTAGCAGCTTGTCTGGCGCCACCAGGCTACCCGGCAGAAGGCGCCAGGAACCCCGGAATCGTTGCGGCGCCTTCGCCCGTTTGCGACCCTTGAAGTTCGCTGGGCGGACTGGGCGCTGAGTCGATCGACACCCCTGTCGTGTCTCCGCGGCACTACCGAGTCACGTTGACCGTCGAAGAGCAGCAGACCGCCATTAGGAGACACGCGAGAACAGGCTCATGGTCGCCAGTCCGCAGGACCGCGGTGCGGGGGATGGCACGCCCGAGCTGCGGAGGGTCGCAGCTGAGCGCGAGTGGTACCGGACCGCCCTGGAGGTGATCCACGACACGGCCACGGTGGCCGCGCAGTGCCCGTGCTGCCTGCTGGTGGCACGGGTGGCGACAGCTGCGCTGACGCCGCCACCGCCCAGGAGGGACTACTGGCAGCACTACGAGGCGTAGACTCCGCCGCCAGCAGCGTGCTGGACGCACTGCCACCCACGCAGCTTTAGGCAGGCTTTCACCTGACGGGGTTGGCCACCGACCACAATAGCCGTGGCTCAAGGAAACCCTGCGAGCCGTGTCGACGCCGAGGTGAATGCCTCCAACTCCCCTAAGCTTCGGCGGCGATTTGGTCTGAGGCTGGATGTGCACCGTGCGGGGGTGCATGTTCAGCCTCGACTTCTTTAAGACCTATGGCGCGGGCGTGGACACGCGCCGCCGTGGATGGGCCGTGAGAAGTACCACTCAAGCTTGTGCGTGATCTCTATGCGCGCCCGCCAGCCTATGCCGTGCGCGAGCTGCCCTTAGCAATCAAGGGACGCAGTGCTTCAAAGAGCCGTCTGGCCTCAGCGCGCGCCACGGGGGATAGATCCTCTGGATTGAGCGTGAGCACCTCTTTCCGGATCTTCTTCAGCCGCCGCTCCAGCGCGCCGTCGGCGCTTGGAACGTTACGTTCCAGAACCGCGCGCCGCGCCTCTGCCTGCCCCCAGGCCCCGGCGATCGCACGCTCAACAAGCTCGGGGCGCGCCGCTGGCTCAGCCCGCAGCAGCTCCTCCGCGGTACTCACTGGCAGCTCATCGGCGAGGACAGGGCGCGCAAGTATCTCGTCTTCGAAAACCCGCAGGCGGCGGCTGACGTAGATGTGGCTGCGCTTGATTGCCTCGCCGACCTGGCGGGTGGTCCAGCCGCGGTCGCGGACGAGGACCTCCAGCGCCGCGGCCTCTTCTTTCGGACTGAGGTCCTCGCGCTGCAGGTTCTCGACGAGCGTCAGGATGTACGCCTGCTCATCGGTTTCCGTGCGTACAACAGCGGCGATCTCCGCCCAGCCAAGCGTTCTGACTGCCGCGAGACGACGGTGTCCAGCGATTAGTTCATAGCCGCCGCCGTGGCGATGACGCACGACAACTGGCTGAAGGAGCTGGTGCTCAGCGATGCTGGCGGCGAGTTCGTCGATCCCCGCGAGGGAGTGGCGCGGATTGCGTGGGCTCGGCTGGATATCGGCCACGGGCACGTGGTGGACGAGCCGATCGTCGACGGGCGGCACCGCCGCGGCTGCTATCTCGAAGTCCGCAAGTGAGGGGCGCCTAGCGGTCTTCGGTGGCACGCAGCACCTCCAGGGCGAGCGGACCGTATGGGTGGCCATCCAGGCGCCAGGCAGCCACGCTGGCGACGTCGCCAATGGGCGCGAGCACCCGCGCGCCATGACGCTGGGCGAAGGACTCCAGTTCGGCCATCCAGTAGCGCGTCTCGGCGCGGCGCGGCTTGTACATCGTCGGCAGGAAGCCCAGCACCCGCGCGTGGCGCGCCTCGCCGACCCAGTGCATGAGCATGGGCAGCGCCTGGACCGATGAGGCCTCGGGACCCTTCACGGGCACGATCGCCCAGTCGGCACGCCGCAGGATCTCGATGGCCCGCTCGCGCTGCGCCTCGGGGGCGGTGTCCAGAAGCACGACATCGACGCTGTTTCTCCCGTTGGAAGAAGTGCCGAGGTGCAGGCCATCGAGTCCGAGCGGGTACTGGCCGAACGTCCGTGACAGGTGGGCGCCCTGGTCCAGGTCTTCGATACGGACCTGCTTTCCACGTAGTGCCAGCTCGGCGCCCAATTGCCAAACGGTCGTGGACCGCCCGACACCACCCTTCGGGTGGAGGACCGCCAGCACTGTCGGTCGGGCTGCCAGCGCGCGAGCGGAACGCTCTTCCGCAGACGTGGTGATCGTCATGACTGGACCACCGCGTCGGTCGTTACCTGCGCGAGGAGTTCGCGCGCTGGCAGCCCGAGGGCCGCGGCGAGCTTCCGCACAGTGGATGGATGAGGGCGAATCCGTCCAGCCTCAATCTGGACGATCGTCGTCTTGGACACGCCGCTGGCGTCAGCGAGATCCTTCTGCGAGAAGACATGCTCAGCGCGGAGCTCACGGAGTCCCACGGGCGCCAGGATACGCGTCCAGTCGGCATGTCGCGCGACCGAGGCCGCTACAAAGCTGTACCGCTCATGTTCGGCGCCGACAAGGACGGCGAAGAACGGAATGGCGATCCCGCGAGGGCATTTAGAGCTCGCTGGCCCTTCAGACGAGGCGGTCAGCTACGCGTTCGAGGAGCCGTTCCCGTGCCACCGGTCACTTGGCGTGCCGCTCGGCGAGCTCGACTAGGATGTCACCGTGGCAGGCCTCCGGGGCACACCAGCAGCCGAGGCGCTGCCCGTGCAGCGAACCGACCTCGGCCAGCAGGTCTGGCCGTCCGAGCAGGTAGGCGCGGTACTTGGCGATCACTTCCTGGCGCGTGCCGTCGGGGCCGATCTTGAACGGGTTGGCCCACGTGCTGGCTCGCAGCCCACGGCGTGGGACCGCGCGCCCGATGTAGACGGTGTACGACGGATCGGTCCGCACGTTGACGACGACCGTTGTCATGGCTGAGGGCACAAATGCCTACCCGCTGACGTCCGGGCGCAGGTACCCCCGCAGCAGCGCGACGCGGCGGAAGCCGAGGCGCTCGTAGACCGACAGCCCGTCCGGGCTGGCTTGCAACGTCGCGCTGTGCCTGCCCTCGGCCCGCGCGCCGGCCAGCACCGCACGCAGCAGCCGGGTGGCCAGGCCGCGACGACGGTGGCCGGCGTCGGTGGCGACGTACTGGATGCTGATGTCGTCGCCGACGGTCAACGTCAAAGCGACGGAGACGAACGCGCCGCGGTCGCGCAGGCCGTGGGTGCGGACGCGGTCGTCGCGCAACGCGCGCACCAGCGGGCCGAACACCCCGGCATCGCCGTAGGCGCGCTCGTTAATGTCGCCGAGCACGGCCAGCGAGGGCGCCGCCACGTCCGGCGCGCCGCCGTCGAGCGCCAACGCTGGGTCGTCGAGTGCAACGCCCAGGCACGGCGTCGCGATCCCGGCCTCCTCCACCCGTCCTGGGACCGCCTCGGCCACGGGCCACAGGCAGTGCGGCAGCCACGGGTCGTCGGCGGGCGGCACCGCGTCGGCCGGCACGACCGCCGCGTCAAACCAGGGGTTGTCGGCCGCGGCGGCGATGCGCGCGCCCCGCGCGTCGGGCCGGCGTACCTCTGCCTCGGCACCCACACCCCAGCGCCCGAGTACGGCGAGCATCTCGCCGAAGCCGAGGATCGAGCGGCGGGCCAGTTCGGCGTCGTCTAGCATGTCCCGCTTCAGGGTGTACCCGACTGGCGGCTCGGCTGCTCGCCGCCGAGATTCAGGACGGCCACGTCGACGACGATGAGGGACACGCGTATCAGGGCGCAGGTCCTCGAGCAGACGATCCGGGCTGACGTGGCTGGACCGCCGCGGTTCGTCGTGAGGTCCTGACCGCAGCTGCTGGTCGTGGTTGTCATAGCCAGCCTTCCGCCACCTAGCACGTGCAGGCGGGCTCACCGAGCTCCTGGCCAATGAGCTGCTCCAACTCGGCGCGGCTGATGCGCCGCCAGTCGGGCTCACCGAAGCGCTGGAGCATGCCGCGGTGCGGACCCTGCCAGCGCGCCCGCGGCCGGTAGTGGGCGAAGGTCACCAGGTCGAAGTGCTCGACGTCGAGGTGATCCCGGCGGCAGCCAGTGTCGGGGTAGTGCTCGACCAACACGAACGGCGGCTCCAAGCCGTCCTGCTCGCCCAGGTAGCGCGTCAGAACCTCGGCGGCGAGCTGCTCGATGGTGTTGGTGATGCTGGGGCCGACGTTGGTGGCCAGCTCGGTCAGGATGACGACGGGCAGCTCGCCCGCGGCCGCGGCGAAGATACGGACGCGGCAGACGCCCTCGGCGCCCTTCCAGTCGCGGTAGGTGTGCTCGATGTCGCGAAGCGGTGGCATGGTCACTCCACCCCGCCCCGCAGAGCCCTGGATGCCGTGAGGCTGACGTCAGCGCCCCGCTCGTGGCCACGCTGGTACGCGGCTGCGTGGTACCCAACGCGCCGAGCTCGTCGCTGGCGTGGCTCGCCGTAGCGCTGCCGGATGTACGCGGCGTTCTCCTGGTCGGTCCGCAGCACCAGCGCGGTCACACGGCCGGCTGTAGCAGATGCGGCCGCGTGCGCCGGCGGGGGCTGCTGCTGGGCCTTCCGCTGGGCAGACAGCCGGGTAGCGATGCGCAGCAGGGCACCCCGGTAGAAGGCGGTCTTCCAGGTGACGCCATGGATCAGGGGCCGCTCGGGCAGCACAGGCCTGGCGCACTGCACACACCAGCACTGGCCTCGCACGCGGTACGTCGAGGTCCAGGTTTCGCATCGCGGGCACCAGGGGACGCCTGGGGAGCCCGCGACGGCGGCCCGCTGCTCCTGGTTGAACGCGCTCCACTCCTCGAGGCCGAAGCGCTCCAGCTGGGCGGCGATCCAGTCGTACAGAGCGTGGGTGGCCTGCACGTTGGCCGAGCGACCGACGACGATCACGGTATCGACCTTGCCCTGGCGGCTGACGATGGGCGAGCACAGGTTGTGCCGGGCCAGGATGCCAAGCAGGGTGCCGCGCCAGTTCCCGGCCCAGCCGGTGCGGATCGGCTGCTCGGTGACGGGCAAGACGTCGCCCCCGGCCACCGCGACCTGGTCCATGGTGAGGTTGTGCCGGAGCAGCAGGGCACTGGCGCGCTCCAGGGCCGAGGCGGCCTCGGCTTCGGTGGCGCCGGCGTCCTCGGCCAGGCGGAGCAGCTTACGGATGCGCTCAACGCCGTTGTCAGATGGCATGACGGCTCCCAGGGGGAACGGGGCGGAGGGGGTCGGTCTCCGCCACAGGCAGGTTAGAGCGTGTGCAGAGCGAACAGGCGGCGGATCGTGGCCAGGTTGGCGCGAGTCAACTCCACGGCGTGGTCGTCGCCGTTCGGCTCGTAGGTCCAGCGGGCCACCACGAACGGGCCGTGAATCGGCGTGCCGACCTCGGCCCGCGCGCCCAGCGGCCAGACCCACGGCGACGGCGGCTGGAGGTACAGCCCTTCTTCGTTGATGATGGCCACCAATTCATCGCGGGGCGCACCGGCCAGAGGTGAGATCAGGCGGACGAACTCGATGAAGCCCACGACCAGGTGCTGCCAGGTGGCCAGGGTATCGGTCACTGCTGGCACGCTGACGGTGCCGTCCAGGGTGAACAGGACGACGCGCACCGTGGCAGGGGTAGCGCGCGGAGTGGTCCCGGTGGTCATGACTCGACTTTCGGGGCGTACTTGCCCGCGATGGCGTCGTACACGCGCTGGGCGGTGGCCGCGGCCTCGTCGGCGCTAGCGGCGTACGCCTTCACGGTGACCTGGGTGGCACCCTTGGCGGTCTGGCTGAGCTCGACCGAGCTCTGGGGCTGCGTGGGCTGCTGGGCGAGGGCGGCGAGGCGCTGGATGGCCTCGGCGAGTTGGTCGGTGGTGGTGGGCATGGCTCAGGACTCCTCCTGGGGCTCGTAGGCGAGGGGATGAATGACGATGGGCGGCAGGCCGTGGCGGGCCCGCTCCGGGGTGGCCGCTTCGACGCACGGCTGGCAGAAGATGAGCTGCTGGCCGTCGTCCAGGCGCAGCGACGGCACGTACTCGGGGTTGGACATGAACGGGCGGCTACAGGCACCACAGGTCCCGATCAGGGAGAGGAAACCCATCAGGCAGCCCGTGCCAGGCGGCGGGGAGTGGGAGCCGCCGCGTGGGCGGCCCCCGTGCTGAACAGGCGAAGTTGTCGACCCGCCGCACGCCGTCGGCGGGGTTTGCACTCGGGGCAGACCCGCGTGCCGTGGGCGTTGTGCCAGCGGCGCTCCAGGCCTCGGTCGCCCGGCACGTCCAGGACGACGCGGACCTGGCAGCCAGCCGCCACCGCCGCGGCGATCAGCGGGGAGCCGCGGCCGGTGATGTGCTCGCGGACCCTGCGGGGCACATTGCCGTCCAGGGCGATACCCGCGTAATGCCTGGCGTGCGCCAAGGGCGGGTCCAGGTGGAGCAGGTAGCAGCGGGGCTGGCTCACGCGGCCACCGCCTGGGCGACGGGCGCCGTCGGCTCGGGCGAAGCGCTGGGCGCGATCCCGAGCCAGTCCCACGCGCGGATGCGGGCCACCATGTCCTGGCCCAGAGGGGTCAGACCGAAGCGCTGGGCCTCGAGGCGGGCCTGGCGGCGCTCCAGCTCGGCGATGGCGCGGAGGCGGTTGCGGATGACCTTGCCGTAGACGACGGCGGCGTCGGTCAGAGCGGGCACGCCCGCGGCCTGCTCCCAGCGCTCGATGGCCAGGTCGCGGAGCTGCGTGCTCGCGGCCAGGTCCAGGCTCGCCCAGCAGACGAGCCCACGCTGACCAGCGGCGCAGCTGCACCCCGTGGGTGTCAGGTCGGCGACGTCGACGCTAATGGTGTGATCGGGGCCACCCGTGCGCGATGGCCGGCAGAAGACCAGGGGTGCGGCCGGTGCAGGGCAGGTGGCGTTAGACTCGTGAAGCATCTGTCTTCCCTCCTAAGGGGCAGTGCGCATCGCCGGCGGGGTGGTCGAAACACCTCGTCGGCACTTTTGTGTCTGGTCCAGGTGCGAGCGGACGGTCCTCTCTCTCGGCAGTGGTGGCCGCCTCTAGGCCCGCGGCGGTGCGGGCGATGCGTGGTCCTGCGAGTCTCTAGCTCGTTGGCGTGCCGTGCTGCCCGTCGCGGGTTGTCCGCAATTGCCCAGGTCAGGACCGGCTGTCCTCTGTGCGTTCTCGCGGTTCAGCATCCGTCCGCCGGGGAGTGCTCTCGCTACTCCCCTAGAATACCACTAGAACACTACACGGTCAATATTCTTGTGGTGATTCAGTAGTATTTGTGACACCGTAGAAGCAGCTCCATGTCGTGGTCACGTGGTAGAGTTGGGCGGAGAGGTGATACTCATGGCCCCACTCGAAACGCTCCGCCGCCGCCAGCTGCTCAGTCAGCGCGACCTGGCCCACCAGGCCGGCGTGTCGCTCAGCACGATCTACCTGACCGAGAACGGCAAGAGCCGCCCCACCCTCAAGGTAATGCGCGCCATCTGCGCGGTCCTGGGGGTGCCGCCGACCGAGGTCGACGAGTTCCGCGCCGCCCTGGGGGCGACTGACGCCGAGCCAGCTCTGGCCGTGGCATGACCGAGACGGCAATCCAGGCCCACGCCACGGCCAGCGATCCCGCGCCCGCGGCAGCGAGCACCGGGCTAGTCAGCGTACCGGAGCCGCGCCTTCTGGTTGTGCGCCTCGGGACGCCTGTCGGATAAGGGTGTGTAGGAACACGTCGAGACGCGGCCGACGTTGACGAGGCCGCCGAGCGGCAGGGACGCGCGTTCTAGGGGGCGACTGGTGGTGACGCTGGCACCTGCTCTGTCCACGGCGCGCCACACCGCGGACACGGGCCGGCCGACGCGGCACAGCGGTTGTGCAGCCACAGCTCGGCGTCGCAGCACGCGACCAGTGCCAGGTCGGAGTCGGCGATCTCGGCCGGCTCGTGGCACAGGTCGCAGCAATCCTCGGGCGCGATCATCAGGCCGCGCTACGTGGCATCCAGCAGGTAGGCGTCGACCGAGTGCTTGGGCAACAGCACGCGCCCCTGGCTGGTCTGCACGAGCAGGGACCACGTGTCCATGTCCAGGAGCTGCACCTTCTCCCAGCGCTCGCCGTTGCGCAGCAGGACCGTGAAAGTGCCGGCCTGCCTGAGCAGGCGCGTATCGAGCTGGTTGTAGAGCGCCTTGGGCTTCGATGGGATGCTGGGCGGCGGCGCCGTCGGCTGGGCGGTGCGTGTTAGGGGCTGGGCGGTAGGTGATGTCGCCGGGCGGGCTGGTCCTGGTGGGGTGGCCATGCGTTCTCCTGAGCGGCATTGTGCCAGCAGGCCCGACCGGTGTTGTCCCTGGCCCACTGGGTGTCCCAGCCTGTCGTCGGTCCTGGAGCTCGTCGACGTGGGCTGTCGCCTGGCCGACGCGCTCGCCAAGCAGCAGGGGCGCGCGTACGGGGTCGGCGGGCGTCCTGGCCCTGGTCGAGCAGGACGCGGTACGACACGTCAGCAACGAGACGTCGCCGACAGAGCCCCCCGTCGTCTCTGGGTGGATGAGTTTTGCTCGCAAAACTCTCATCTCCCGTGAGGGAGGCGGGGTGAGGAAGTCACCCGGAGGGCCGTAGCGGAGCGCAGCGCAGCGTCCGGAGCCGCGGAGCGGCTTGACTTCCGAGGGGCGAAGGGCCCCTCGTCTCCGGAGCGCAGCGACCTTCCGTAGCGGGCGTGTGAGCGGACCCCGAACGGCGGCACTTCGGAACCGCGTGAGAGGGGGGAGCGAGCCGTCTGCGGAGGTCCGTCGCCCCACAGGGCCGTCTCCTCCGAATGCCGCAGCGTTCGCTCAACGCCCGCCCGAGGTCCAGGCCGCTGCCCACACGGACGAGCTCGCCGAGCGGCACGGGCGCGGCGTTCTGCCCTCACCGGGCCAGGTAACTGCGCGCGTCGCGGACCAGCACCCGCCTGGCGGGCCGTTAGCTCGGCCCGAGCAGATACGCATCCACCGCGTGCTTCGGGAGCAGCACCTTGCCCTGCTCAGTCTCTACGAGCAGGCTCCACTGGTCCATCTCCAGAAGCTTGACCCGCTGCCAGGTCTGCCCGTTCCGCAGCAGGACGCCGAACGTGCCAGCCGCCGTCAGGGTCTTCCGGTCCAGCTCCACCCGCGGGGGTGGCTTCGGCGAGGGAGCCGGTGGCGGGGTCACCGGGCGAGTCGGTCCTGGCGGTGTGATGGCCATGCGAGCATTGTGCCAGCAGCACGCGGGCGGCGCCCGCGCCGGACTAACGGCTCATCACTCCAACAACTCTGTCACCCGGCTCCGCGAGACAGCGAGAGCCCGTGGTGTCCCGTCCCAGTCCTCCCGCCGCCGCAGCGCGGGCCAGGCATGGCTCGCCTAATCGGCAGGCACTGCGGCCAACTGCGTGCCGCGAACGCCTACTCGACCTCCGTCAGCAGGGTCCCGCCACAGGCGCCGCAGCGCCCTGGTCGGGCCGTGGGCTGCTCCACCGCGGTCGCCCGCCCACAGGACACGCAGTTCACCCGAAACCGCGGACTGCGCCAGGCTGGCCGGTCGGCCACGTCAAACGGCTGCTGGACAGAGCTGACCCGTGCGCTGCGCGGCTCGCGTCCGGGGTAGGCGCACGCATAACACCTGGACGCACTGGGGGACTTCGGGCCTCCGCATTGTGGACAGCACGCGCACCAGGACGTCGCGTGTCCAGACTGCCCGCACGCCGCACAGACGTAGCCGTTGGCCATTACGGCGCCGCCGCTGCCTCGGGCACGTCGAACGGCCGCAGGCTGTCCTGGAGGCGGGCTGCCAACGTGCTGATCGCCTCATGGGCCTGCCGCCGCCGGTCCCGGTCTGTCGGGGTGCGGGCACTGCCCTCGTCGAGCTGGTGCAGCAGGTCCGGCAGCACCGCCTTCAACGCCAGCGCCTCGGCCACCGACAAGACCACCGCGATGTCAGTCGTGTCATGCTCCACGTCGTTCCACGTCGGGGGCTGACTCATCGCTCAGGGTCTCCTGGATCGGGCTGGCTGGGGCCAGCCAGTCTGTCGGTGGCAGCACACCGCGGGCAGGTGTCGCCGCTCAGGCAGTGCCCATCGGGATCCGTGGCTGCCGCGAGCAATCGCCCACCCTCGGCGCAGTGGGCGTCGGCTCTGTGCGGCGCGGCGCAGTCCGCCAGGTGCCAGGTCCATGGTCGGGTGGTCCCCGCCTGGTCGGCACGGGTCATGGCGGGCACGAGGACGCGCCAGCGCAGGCGGGCATCCACCATAGCGACTCCTCGACGGTCGCGCTCGGCGTCTGCGCGACGACTCCACGTGCGGCGGGCTCCGCGGGAGTATGCAGACGGCTCCAGCTCCTGGCTGGGCCGCTCGTCCATCCTGCCTTCTGCGAAGGCGCCGGTCTCTCCTGCTGAGCGGAACCACCCACACTATAACCGGTGCTGGCGCTCCCGTAGCCACGCTCCGGGGCCGAGCCGCACACAGCGGCCGCACAGTCCGCGGCTACGACAGCCCGGGCGGGTGCTCCCAGAAGACTTTACGCGCAGGACGGGGACGGCCCGGCGGCTGCTCCCGCGCAGGTGGGGGCACCTGCTGCCCGCACTCGCTACACGTGGCCAGGTGTTCTCGGACCACGTCCTCGGCCTCCGCGACTGTCCCCACATCGCGCCGGGGGAACTGGACCACGTGCCCACACCGCTCGTACGTCAGGGTCCAGACCTCTCCCCCGGCGACCAGGCGGCCGATGCCGAGCAACTCCATGCTCCAGGCTACTCCCCTCCCAGTCCCCACGCCGCGGCGGCGCGTGTCCACGCCCCAGCCTGAGCCGAGACGTCTTTGAGCGAGCGTGCGCGCGGACAAGAGCGGCCCCCAGCCTGGGCGCCACGCGGTGAGCGCGGAGCCCCAGACGCGTACACTGTCGCCGGGGGAGCGTAAGCACAGGGGGGAGCGGTGGAGCGGCCGATGCTCTTGGAAGCCGCCCCAGGCTGCGCGGTTGCTCGCCATGTCGAGGCTAACCCGGAGGGAGGTCGGTCGTGGGCAAGTATCTAGTGGTCGCTCATCAGACCCTGGGCGGAGAGCAGCTCATGGATGAGGTCCGTCGGCGGGTTGTCTCAGGCCCGAGCTCGTTCTTTGTCCTGGTTCCGACAATCCCCAATCCGGTCGGCAGCACCGAGGAGGCCGAGCGCCGCGCGACTCTGACGGCGCAGTCCCGCCTGCATCAGGCGCTGGACCAGTTCCGAGCTGAGAAGACAGACGCCCGCGGCGACATCGGCGATCCCGATCCGCTCACGGCGATCGACGTCGTGCTGGCGGAGGAAGCCTTTGACGAGATCATCATCTCGACGCTGCCCAGCGGCCTGTCGCGGTGGCTGGGGATGGATCTCCCGCACCGGGTGGAACGCAAGTTCAAGCTCCCGGTGACCACGATCACCGCCAAGGCCTAGCCCGCCGCCACGGTCGTCCTTGCTGCCGGTACGGCTAATGCGCCACGTGGTCGTGTTGCCCGGCTCCTAGGCCCGACACCGCGCTGGCACGTGCGCGATCTGGCCGCTCACCAGGACCGCCTCGCCGGCCACGAGCGCGTAGTGCTAGGTGGTCAGCGCGCCGGTCGCTCCTTCGAACACAGGCGCCAGGGTGGCTAGAGCGGTCGCCGTGTACTCCACCACGGCGCCTGGCTTGTCGAAGTCCAGCAGGACAAACTTGACGGCGTGGAAGCCGTTGGCCATGGTGAGGTGTCCTCTGAACGCCCCCGCATTCGGCTCGAGCGGCCTGGGCGGCGGACGCGTGTGAACTGACCCTGGAGGCCTATCCAGCCTTCCTGACTCCCCCATTGCGCGCAGCTTTCACGCGCGCGAGGGCGGCCCGTCCCGCAGGCCGCGCCGCGAAGACAATGCGCGTGCCATTGGCCAGGTTCGTACCCGCAATTACCGCCGTGTCGGACGACGGCGGCGCGAACCACGGCGCCATGGCCCGGTCCGGGGTGATGCTCAAGACAAGCTCGAGGTCCAGCTTCTGGGCCAGCTCACAGAGTGTGGCGAACGACGGGGTGGACTCCCCCAGCTCGAGGCGCGCGACGGCCGGCTGCTTCCAGCCGAGCTGCTCAGCCAACTGGCGCTGCGAGAGCTGGTGATCGGCCCGGTACCGCACGACGGCGATAGCCACGGCCCTGGCCAGAGCGGTGCGCTCCCACTCCGCGCGGAGCTCGGGGTCCTGGAGCAGTGTCCTCGTAACGTCAGCGTGTGTTGGCATGTCACTGATCTTCATCGTCTCGCCTCTCCTAGGTCTCAGCACACGTCCCTGGTCGGTGTCCAGCAGGAGCGACCAGGTGTCCATCTCGACCAGGCGGACGCTCTTCCAGGTCTGGCTGTTCCGCAGCAGGACGCCAAACGTGCGTGCCGTCGTCAGCACGCGCCGGTCCAGCTCATCCTTCGGTCGTGGCAGCTGCTGGCCCGGCGCTAGCGCGGGTGGCTGCTTGGTCGGCGCCGTGGTGGTCGCGCCAGGCTGCGGCCGCGGCTGGGCAGTTCCGGGACTCACGGGGCGGGCGGTGTGGTGGCCATGCGGCCATTGTGCCAGCAGGGCTGCCCGTTCTGAGCCTGGGTCCACACCCGGACCACACGCGCAGTCGCCCCGGCTACGTCCACTCTGTCACTGGCAGTGTCGTCCGGGCGAGCCTCCACGTTCGGGCGGCACTGCCACCGTGGCCAATAGCGAAGGATCGGGACGAGCCCGCGCTCGGCCGAACAGAAACGCCGTCCTGGCCGCAACAGCAGGGCGGCGCGCCGAGAGGCTCGGCGCCCCGATCCGCCTAAGCACGTGTGCGGAAGAATGGCACGTTTCTTCCGGGTAGGGCTCTCCATTCAGGAGGGCCGGTGGGATGGTCCGAATTGGGCCGCTGTCGCTGGAGCACCAGCGGCGGCTGCGGGAGATGCGG
>JAABUZ0100001434.1_pt1 | contig 45529 bp, 29 predicted proteins | sample 5562091 | NCBI WGS metagenome assembly JAABUZ01 (sample SAMN12813069, study PRJNA571459) | rock metagenome | isolation source: Antarctica rocks | place: Antarctica: Victoria Land, Linnaeus Terrace sud | collected 2015-12-21
GGATTGGAGGTACTGGATGAAAGGCGCAGTCTGGGGGTGGGGGGGGGAGGTTGAGGTCGGGGTTGTTTTGAGCAGTGGGAGGAGTGGTGGGGGTGCGGTGGTGGTTTAAGGGCGGGGGTGGAGGGTTGGGAGGGGGGGGATGGGGCGATGGGGCATGGGGCATGGGGATGAGATGTGAGATATTGGTAGGGGTCGAGATCTGATACGGCATTAGCGAGGTGTTCTCGAAAGCTAGCGGTACGGTTGGAGGTGGAAGAGAAGTGGGGATGGCGTTCAAGTGCTACTCCTCTGCGCCTCGCTCAATAGATATATACAACATTTTGCTGCTGGGGCTCGCTTGCCTCAGTTGACAGAGGCCGCCGATGACTAAGGTCAACCGAAAGGGTGACTAGGACCTACGAAGCCGCCTAAAACTCCGCAAGACAACCGTCGCCAAAGAAGGAGGAGGCGAAGTAGCGATCTTGGTGTAAAGGCGACGATGCGAAGCGACCCCGATTAGGCAGTCGTGAGAGGTAATGCCAATCTCAGATGGAATAGAGCGACACTGGCGATGATTTGGCAGAGGCAACGCTGTTCTCAAGTATAGGAGGGCCTTAAGGGCAGGTAGATTTAGAGAGGCAACGCCGTTCTCGGTATAGGAGAGCCTTAAGGGTAGGTAGATTGGGAGAGGGAACGCCAATCTCAGAAATCGAACGCCAATGGCGATATAAAAGGTGGCGATATACAAGATGGCCGCAAGAGCGGTAAACCGTGAGAGGCAACGCCGATCTCAAAAGGTGCGTATATAGTAAGCAGCAATCAGTAAGCAAGCGCGTCTACAGGCGCAGAGAGGAGATCGGCTTTCTCAATGTTTAGAGTGGCCTGTGTACGGCAAAAGCCAGAGAAAGAATGTGCATCTCAGCAATTAGTAGATACTCCCCAAAGCGCGAACACCAGAAACTGGTGCGGAGTGACAGTAGATGTGCGCTCAAAGAGACGCATCAAAAAATGACGGCAAGGTCAAAAAGAGACGAATGCATTAAGAAGGGGATGCAGTGGGCGGCCATCATACCAAATAGTAAGGTGGGCGGCCAGGCACTGCCCTCTTAATCTCCCTCATCTCTGGCACGAGCCCCATTGTCTTGCAGGGCTTCCTATATATTACCACTGCTCCTTTCCCCTCGCCCTCAGCCTCGCGCCCCATTTCCAAAGCAGCAGCGGTGCCGAAACGCCGACAATCAGGGACAGAACCCCCAACACAGTATTGTCCCATCCGTAGCCCAGCGCCGCGTACATGCTCGGCGCAAAGATAGGGAAGACGCTGCGCAGGAACTGGCTTGACCGCTGTCGCAGAGAATGTGTACTTGGGGAATGAATCCATGGCCTGTGTCCCCGGAATGATGCCCGCCGGGAATGTCCCGACTCCGAGACCGGTGAGGACCCAGTAGGCGCGCTTCTCGCGTACCGGAAGAGGCTGATCGGGATGAGTACGCTGCCGGGGATCATCATCGGGACGCGATACTCGGGCGCTGTGTCTCTGCCGACTTGGTCTTTCAGATGTGCCCAGACGCGATCGGTGAGTCGGGCGCCGCCTTGCGCGGCTATGGTGTTGCCGATCGAGAGAGCGATATAGTTGAGGCCGGAGCGAGCGACGGATTGCCCGTAACGCTGGGTCCAGAGCTCGGCGAAGGTGGAGAACATGATGTAGTTGATGCCGAAGTTGTAAGCCATGAAGATGGACATGACTTGGAGGGTTGGTTGCGTGGAGAGAAGGCGCATGGGTCGTGTCAGCGTAATCTTGAGTATTTGCCACAGAGTCTGCGTTGAGCGCTCTTGTTCGCGTGATAAACACTTCCGGAAGCTTTGCGTAGACCTTTGGCTCTATGTGCAAGGATTCTTGCGGAATAGGGTTCTGCGAAGGGGAAGGTGCCGATGATGGTAATCAGACCGCTGAAGATGGAGACGACCCAGAATAGCCATCGCCAACCGATGTCCTGAGTTATCACACCTCCGATGATGGGCCCTATTGCCGTGCCGAGCAGCGGTATGAAGGGTGAAATTGCAAGCGAGTGCCCTCTTTGTTCGGGCCTCCAGCAAAGGATTCGTTACCTGTTTAAAGTTCAGAGGGTCGAGCACGTTGAGTGAACAGACTATTTTAGCATACCACGAATTCGACGCTCGCTCCTATACCAGCTAGGAAGCGTGCTGCAACCATAGTGGCTTTGCTCTGAGCGAAGCCACAGACCGTGTTGAAGATGAAGTAGAAGGTCCCACAGGAGAGCCAGACTGGCCGTCGGCCATATATCTCTGTTAAAGGGGCAAGAAATAGAGGGCCAAATGCATAGGTGAGTACGTAGATCGAGAGAGCGAGATTTGCCGCTGCCATGTCAAGGTGAAGGTCGTTTCCGATGTTGTTGAGTGCCGGAGCCATCATTGTCCCGGACATGAGGGTGACAAGCCCGGACATAGAGCATAGCAACGTTACTGCCCATTTCTTGTGGTTGGGCCAATTGAGTGCGCACAGGGGATCATCTAGGCCATCGAAAGTAACCTTGTTTGAGTAATTAGCATCGCGAAAGCGGCAGATGCCCTTCCAGTACGATAATCACCAAATATGCGTTCTTCGCCTCTGGCTTGGCAACTGCGGTCATAGTATCCGCCTGCTTTTCCAAGTGTTCTCTGCAAGTGTACTTGAGTGCTCAGTGTACGATACAAGGAATAAAAGATATGGTATGCGCCAGATTTACTCACCAAACATCGGCCGAAGTACACCGAGAGAAGAGCGCACCGCAAATGGCAAAGTTAGCGGCCGAAGCGCGCACGCTTTATCCACTTCATTATCAGTGGTAGCCGAGGCATGGAAAGTCCCAGGATATGAATTATATTAATTGGTGTTTCAGGGCTTTGGCAAGCACCGCAATGGCAGGTCATGAATTCCTCCAAATTTCAGACCTATCGTTGTACAAACTACATGCCGAAGAATACAGATGCCGAGGATGCCGACAGCAACATGAAATGGAAGGATTACAGTTTTCGGAGTCTTTGCGACCGAGTGCTAGTAATTGTTTACAACGGCGACTGTCGTCGATATTAAAGTCGCTGGCCCGGACACTGCATTAGTCGTAATGACAATTCGCTCATCAAGATTGAGTTTTCCAGTAAGATAAATAATTATGGAAGTATCCGGATATGAAGAGAATATGTATGTCCATAGAAAGAAATTTCCGAGAGGGATATCGAGAAGAGGATTTGGCCATACTGGTTTCGACAAACAATGCCGTAAAGCCTGTGGGTCGCCACTCTATTCTCTGATATTAGAATGAAATGTACGGGAAAAGCAAAGAAGGATCCACTATGTAACGATAATCGCAGGAGCTTCGGTATTGAGGCCATACAGGGGTAGACTGCGCATGTCAGCGAAAGGCTCTCGTTAGAGATGCTCTGCGTGCCTTACGTCGAGATTGCAGTCGCTACGCTCTAGTGATCTTGCTAGCAACGACATACGTAACCTTCTCGCAGGAACGTGTTCATTAGTACAACGATGGAGAAGGAGGCGCCGAAATCATATAAGAGGCCCAAATCGCGGCGCAGCTCCTGCGTGTAACCTAGCTCCACACGGTGGCCTTCAGCATTGATCTTGAGGACAAGAATCTGCTGCGAGGATGCCATATCGAGGTCCTCTGATATGGACCTTGACCGTCGGTGATCGCGGAGAACGTGAAAATGCGGGTGAGTCGAGGAGCTGCAGAGGTAGAAAAGGAAATATCGCGAAGCGGAGTCTCTCCTCGCTCCCCTATTGGACGGCTGCTATCTCCAGAGCTTCTCCTCAATAGGCTTTGCTAGCTAACGCTGCGTAGATGCCGCTTCCCATAGAATCTTCTATCATGGTCTGTCTTCCAGTTGGCCACTAAAGGACTGTACGGCTCAGGTATTCGACGATGACACTGACATTCATGTGGAGATCGGTCTTAGCTCAAAGCAATTCTATCTTGAGTCAAACCAGATAATTCGTATGGTTCGGGAGAAAAGAATCGCGTGTTTTGAGAAATCAAGCTTCGAAAGAGTCTCGATATGTTTTACCTCCGTAGCTCCTGACTGGTGCATTCCAATAATTGGATTCTCATTCGACAAAAGGATGTTTGATCTCAGGCACGCGAATTGATCCTAGGTTTTTTCAACGAGAGTTGAGAGTCGCTTGAGGAGACTATCCCACGCACCGGCACGAAGTGGTGCACTCGATTTTTGGTTCTCATGAAAAGGTAATGACAAGAAGTTGATGGACTTAATCACCAACAAAAAACTATAGCTGAAGAGACAAACCGTCAAAGCATTCTTCTCACTCAATCAACATACCCAAGAGCAGAGCTCGAAGAAGGTCCTGAACCCATAGGTAATACGAGAGACCACTGAAAGTCCACCGTGCCGACGTATGGGATAGCTCAATGGAGAAGTCCGAACTTCAACGGCAGAGAGTTTCTGGGTTGGACGCCTGGAGGGACTTGGCAACATTTTGAACTCGCTTGTTTATGTACAGAGCCAAATAAGTAGAATCGAAGAGTGTAATACGTCGATCAGGATAATGATTCCAGAATCTGGAGAAGAGGACCAGGAAGAGTTTGGACGCGGTCATCTCGCCTGACTAGTTACTGTCGATTCGCATCACCTCGGTGCATGCGCTTTCATAATCTTGACCGAGAGTCTTTTTATTGTTAGGGGAGTTGTGGTCGATCTGTGTTGGGAATTTCAAGTTCTTGCAATTTCGAGAGAGATAGGGCTATGAGATTCATCTGGGTCTAGTAAGCTCGACCAAATATTCTTCCACACCCCGAGGGCAATTCTGAAGCTCTTCGTCACGAGAGAGTTCTTTTTGATCCGGCTGCTGTAATTGCTCCAGCTCATATTTGACCTCAAAGACGTTGTTGTACCCTTCCTTCTCTGCTTTCTGGATCATCTCATCAGCATAACGCCCAGCCTTAGTCGTGGTGCTATCATTTGTGAGGCCGGTCGGCATATTGATAGTGCTACGCCGTAAGTCTCGAAACGCTGTCTCTTCTCTTCTGTGTAAATCCGCAATAAACCGTACCGCAGTCTGCAAAGAAACACGGATCGTATTAAAGCTCTGGTCATCATTAACGTCTGCTCTTCCAAGTGAAAGTGTTTGCGATCTGAGTGAGTCGAAGTCCACGGGCGCCGAAAGACCTTGGTCATCGCCAGTCAGCACCAAGAGGACGTTCTGCCTTCGGGCCTCTCGATCTATGAAGACGCTTGATTTTGTATAATTGTAATCCTCCTTTAGATGTGGCGCAATTTCATCAAGGATAACAACGACAGCTCGAAACGAGAGGAGCAAATTATAGTTCGCTAAGCTAGCCGGCCTCTCTTCGCCAGCTCCCCCCGAATGAACATGCTCCATTAGAAAGCAAAGAAGTCGATCACAGAATGATCGGTGAGCCTGGATGATTTCGGTTATCGTTCTGGGACCGTTCAAGGTGATACGAATTGGTTTGGCTAGGAAAGTTTGAAATTCGATATCCGGAGAGCCGTCATGATATTCGAACCAGGTCTTGTAGATACAGCGAAATGGTATGGATGAACAAGGCTGTCCGACAATTTCCTGCGCAGTAGGCGCCCAGTATAAAGCTGTAGATTTGTTACACCACTGTCGCACATTACAGGATCCGAGTTCACGTGTAGATGTCGGCACCACCTCGTCGAGCACGAACATTCCAAAGCTTCCTCTGTCACTGAGCCAGTCCAACCTGGTGTCCCTGGCATGATAGTAGCGTCGCAATCCATTGTATCTTTCCTTCAGCTTCGTCTTCAGTTTTTCCTTCATCTCAACCGATAACGACTTGTCAATTGTGGCAATTGAGCATGGTCGTTCATCCCACTTGCTTTTTCGATGTGTTGACGTTCCTAGATTCCAGTGATCATCTACTACGACTGGCACGACACAAGCATTTTTGACTTCTGGCGCCAGACAATGAAGTCTCATTACTGGCATGCAGAATTTCTTTCCACAAGCAGGCTGAACGGGATACCTATGTATAGGGGAAACCGAGCTTTGCCTTCTTGGGAGCGGAATTATGGACATTCATCTGAAAGCGTCCCACTGATCGGTGCCATAGCTTTCTTCGTTCAGAGCTCGAAGTGTGGTTTAAGGCATGTGCAGTATGAGCCAGGCAATCATGTTTCAGGCTTGTAAGTTACACCAGCTTCACGTGAGAAGACTCTGTGGCTTGCAGTGGTAATTGAGACGTCGTCTCTCGATATTTTCAAGGTATGTCTGCGGATTCGTGACGCCTCTTGTAGACAGATAGGTCAGCGGTGGTCACAGGCGCAGACTTCAATGTGGGGATTTGACACGGCACTACGAGGTCTCGAGATTGTCGTCTGCTCATGGGCCAATTCTTCGCCTAGAACCATTTTCGAAAGTTGAAGCACCTCCGGCCTAGCTTCCGGCTGCATCCGATCTCGAACCATTTGACTCGTCAAGCGATTTCTCAACAATATTATTCGAAGCTCGTCGGTAGCTGCAGTGCCTTTGCTCGATTAATAAATAGAAGACCTGTGATCACGCCTCTCAGGTCAACGATGAAACGCCTTCCTCCTCGGAGCAGAGATAGATGCACTTCACCAAGCTTTCGACCGGCAACGTTCAAAATGACCTCAAATCCTCTTCTACTGCCGCTGTCCTTGTCAGCCCTGGAAACGTGCGGACACCGGTCCAAAGCAAAGACTGCTTTGCTTCGCGTTGATTCCTTCCGTCGACGGGAAAAGGCTAATCTCATACACCAGCAACAAGCTAATCTCAAAGGCTGACAAAAATAAGATGTGACTTTGTACTTTAAGCCGTTCTAGCGAAGTAGCGAAGGACTGAATAACCTGTCAAGAGCCCTTGCGAAAGCGACACGAAGTCAAGATAGGTTAGCGCTGCAAGGAAATGAGCGCTGCAGGAGTCATCTGGGACCCAGTGATGCCTGCGCTAGCGGTTCTCAAGTCCAAAACCTCGAAAGTACCCTGAAATACCACTTGCTATCAGATCTGCGCCACCTCCAACTGATAATGGCCAGTCTGTGAGACAGGCAGTGTTCAGGCGATTGATTGACCTAGCGCATTGAATCCACATTCGCTGTGATCATTCCTTCTTGTGCAGGTACCCACATATCGAAGTTCTCCGCATTCAAAGCTTCCAAGCTCCTCTTCGAATACTATCCAGGATTTCAGGCCTATGCGTCGAGTACTCGCCATCCAGGTTGTTGCTCACGGCTAGATAGAAGTTGGTGTCCATTACGAGCCCACGGTCCCGCCGCTAGCACTTCCCAAGGTATTCTCCGGTAGGACCGGACCCGTAGATTCGGGCTGCGGCGATTACATTGTGATCGCGAGACTGGAAGATGTAGAGGATCTTCTTGGTTTTGTCGAGCTTACACGCGGTTGTTCAGCGCCGTTGCCGATTGTCATAGCGCCAAAGACGAGCTTGACGGCGGACTTGGGTTGGGGGGCCAAAGTACCAATGGACTGCTGGTTCAGCTACAAGAGGGCCAAGTTGCGTAGCGAGGTAATTCTCCCGAGACAGTGTGAAACCCAGTAGGCCCGTCATTTATAGATCAGAGACGTGCTGTTGTAAATGTGAGTTGACGCATGCTCGGCTCTAACGGACGGCTGTAGCGGTCTTTAGGGTAGACTGGAATCTAAAGTTGAGCTGAACTGCTTGAACACCGTTTACCTTCCTCATACAATGTGCTTCCAGAAGTATCAACATGAGGCGTGGTCAAGGCTCCGTCAAGCATGCAACAAGGTCCGAAAATCTTCGGATAGTACTAAAGCTGTACTAGCTCTTCTCGGACTAGTGCGCTTCATCTCTTCTGTCTGCACCTTCCAACGAACGTATGCTTTACATACCGTAGCCAACACAGTTAACATCGAATCTCATGAGAACTCAAAGAACAATTGAAGCAAAGGATGTGTACTCAGTATCCGGTCTGCATAATCGTTCTTTCTCTCAAATAGTTCGACCAAGTTCTGTTCGACGCGTGAGAAGCAATGCACAAGACGGTCACATAAAGTCGCTTCAATATCGGAAAGCCTGCTTCAAGAGACGGGTTCTTCTATGTCATACTAAAATAACATAAGCATATCACGTACTCCTTTGTGAAAAATAGAAATGCAGACTAGACTTCAAATGGGGATAGGAGTTGGATTCCAAGGATATTTTCGTTTATCTGCGCAGGTCTTAAGTAGCGCAGCTTCCTGATCGTAAACCTTTTTGGATATCGGTAGCCATATTGAAGTAAGTAAGTAGAGAGTGTTGCTTGCTTACTGGGCTCAGGAGTCGATATTATTATCAAGAAGCCGTTTCGTATGCTAAAACCGATTGATAGATACTCCAGATTCTGGCTTTGCTGACTCTTCTGTTCCTGCACCTCGAAACATGGTTCTCCTACCTCCGCTTGTGAAACACTAGAGACAAGCCCAGACCAGGGTTGCGATAGCTTGCTTTATTTGATTCTCAGGTCTGTCACCGTTCCATTGGAAGGATTTGATAGAGTCCCAATTAGGTCTTTCTCGACAAAGCCGTTCAGATACCTCAGAACACCGAAGCCCACGTGATAGATTCGACCACCCACCACTTTCCGCAGGTCTATCATACACTCCACATCATCCAACCGCCCAAGCTCTTCCGCCAGTCCTAGAATCATATCGCGGACCGTGTCGTACGTCGCACTATAGGGCGGGTCAATACGTGGAAACACGGCGAGGACCAATCCTTGATAGGTGTATCTATAATTCTCCAATAAATGGGTGTCTCCACCGTAGTGCTGGGTTTGGTGCTTTATGTCGTCATAGGCATTGCGCAGAATGTCCGACGTTGTTGCAATGGGCAGCTTTCTCCTAAAACCGTCTTTCTGGATGATCATGTCGGTGTTGTAGACCCGGATATGCACTGATTGGCGTTCTAGGGGACTAATGTCGAACGTCAGGAAGTGGAGCGAGCAGAAAGTTGATCTTCAAATCAACGAGAATGTTGAGATGAGAGTATTACGTACGGAAGATGCGGTAGAGCCGGGTTGACACGATGCAGAGTAGCCACTGCGTTAGATGGTCGCACTAGTGCAATCGCATTGGATGGTGGCAGAACTGGCACCACAGGGACTGAGCCCGACGTTTGGAAAAAGTTCAAAAGCATGAGCACGACATAAACCACATTTTGGAGAAAAGCCATGATAGACGAGAAGCGGATTCTAGTAAAGATCCTTGAACGAATGGCTTGTGAAGAATTATGCTTGCAGTAATCTCGTTCTCTCTTCTGAAAGGAATGACGAAGCTATCGCCTAAGGTACCTGAGATAGGTAGGCCCTTACTCAATACGCAGAATGTATGCTGATGGTCTGGGGCTGTGTTCCTGCGCATAGGATACTTGCGCTCGCCATTCCTTCTACTGTGCGCTTGGAGATAGAGCCGCCCTATTCAACTCCACCAGAAGCGCGAATGTCGCTAGCAGTTCGTAATCAAGTCCATTTCAGCCGCGGCCAGCAGTTCGGCCATCGTGTTCGATACACCCCAATCGACTTCAGCAAGACCCCAGAGCCCTTGAATCTGGATTGACTCGAGATTAGTCAGGCTATGTTCTGAGCACTGGAAAACACGCGAGAGCAAAGATAGAACTCCTTTACCTAGTCATCATCACATTCGCCCCAGTTGCAAGATTCTTCGCCAATCGGAAACAAGTCCCACGTCCATCGAAAAACAGACTTCTTGTGTTCGTCACACGCCGATTCAGTGGTGCAGCGCCAATTCTTCTTTGTCGCTATGGACTGAATCCAATCCGCCCAGGGGCCGGCGCATCCCATTGTGCCGTCACAGATGTGGATCTGAAGCTTCTTCAAGTCTTCCAAGGCCATAAGAGCAGACATGAACCGCGTGTCCTGCAGAACAAATTGGCTGAGAGGAGGCTGATTGTCGCGCGATGTGCCTCGGTGAGAGAGAAACAGCATATCCAACCAAAAGCCCTGAAGTGAGCACTCTGGACTCGAAAACAGTCCGAGTCCATTCAACAACTTGGTTTCGAACTTTCCTTCTTCATCGTCATCTTCTTTCTCAACATACATTCGCAGCCAGCCGACTCGTTGGAGGGCGCGGCGAGAAACGTCAGGTCTACGACAAAAATCGATATCGACATCGAAGTGGATTTTCGATAATGCATAGCAGAATACATTCTCTCCGTATAAGATATTCACAGCTTCATTGTAAATCTGCCGGGAGGTTCCGAGGATTTCAGGGGAAAGTCGGAAAGGTATGTCCTCATCTACAGGCACATCAATGTCTCTTTGGTATCAATCGCTATATCCTGCTCCGGGCTTCTGGTAGTCACCAGATTGTTCTGCTGTGCAGGCTCTAATTTGTTGGTCGGCTGATTCACAAGGTATACATAGGCATCGTCGTCTCGCAGGAGGTACCGATAGATTTGGTTCCGTGTCTCTGCAGGAAGCTTCATGAAGAAGAAAGCCATCTGAAATGTTTCGAGCTGACAGTAGGCTGTTGGGAAGCAGTGGCACAGAATCCTTTTCTATCAACGCCTGTGTGATCGCCTAAGACGATCAAGGCTGCTGGCACCTACATATTCGATCAGCAGACTATCAATCCAGAGGTAAAGCCTGTGAACTTGCCGTCAAAATTTCGTTCTGGAAATTTGTTCCGACTTCGCGTCTGAGGAGCACTAGGTCAAGTACGTCTACCAAAGCGATACCTTTGCACGTGAGCCATGTTTAAGAAAGTGAGGACATCTGACAAGATTCACACCTTTCGACTAGCACCTATCATCATCTGTTGAAGATCCAGTCGACGATATGCCTTCGAAAGGCAGTAGTATGAAGCTGTGGTATTACCTAGATGTACCAAGGTAAGATGGACGATCACGCGACGCGATGTGATAATGATAAGAGATTCACAGAAATCCTTAGCGTAGTTTGCACGTGCCCAGGCTATTTCACATGCTTGCTTACATGTACTTTATACTGCTGCTTCCTTATTGTCTTCATATCTCGCTCCAAGAACCTCTATCACCCCAAGCAGATTCTCATGCAATATCTCGTCGGCATTGCATCTCATCTAATTGTATCGCTGATCTTTGGCTTGTTTGATTGTTCGTTCTGGCACTGACAACTTATAATGGTAGGCTTACCAGATCTAGGATATTCAGGTCTTGAGGCCAGCAACACTTCTCCAGACTCGCCAGAGACCCAAGGTTCAGGAGTCTGCTTCGCTATGCGCGACAACTGGATCTCACAATTCCATCCCGGATGGAGAGTCATCATGCTCTACAGCAAACTTCATATCGAGCCCCCACCTCCTGCCCAACGATAGACGCAAGCCGCGGAGAGCAACAACGGAGAGGCGTAATTAAGCTGTCTTAGCGGTGGATTCCCCATGCGCTGCCAGGTTGCTCTTTAAGACCTGGCAGAACCAACAACAAATTGGTTTGTACTCTAGAGGAACGTATTGACGATTGGCGGCTTTAACCAGATATGTACATTACTTCCACGATCCCTCTACAAGGTGGTGGGTCGTCATCAGGTATAGACGGATTTCCGAGGAAGGGTTCTTTGTTGGCCTTTGTGCCCACTGCGCAGGTGGAGAGTGATGTGCGGGCTTCCGTTTCCGGCATCTAGGTCGCTCTCGATGCTTTGCAGCTGGCAGTCACGAACTCCTTTGTTCAGAGAAATCTTACGCCTGCTGGCCAAATTGTGAATACGTACAGTGAATTGGAGATTCATTCAACCCGCAGAGTCCCTCTCTATCTAAGCAATGCCTCCATTCAAAGCGGGCAAGCTGACAGAGGCATCTCCAACGAGGTCAAGTGTTCGTCTCAGGGTCAAGAAGCAGGAGGATTCAGCCGACGCCGAGAAAGCGTGGGATGCATCTCTTATGAAGTCGGAATCTCATTCGAGGCGTAGGAAGCAGGACAACTCAGCCTACGTTGAGGAATTAAGGGGCACACCTCAAGAAGAGTCAATCACTCGACCGAGGCGCAAAAAGCGGGAAGACCCAACCTATGTGGAAGAACAAAATGCTACCGCTAGTGGAGCGTCGCTTGAGGAGGAAGACACAGCCGAGACGAGAGTAGTGACACGGTCGTTTTCCAGAAACAATGGTTCGCCGGGAGCAGAGACAGAAGAACGGGAGATGTTCGATCCGGCTTGGTAGGTTATCTTGTATTCACTGTATTCACATTCGTGCTTCGCAGATCTTTCTAGCGAATGATGACATCAAGACTAAATCTGCACTCTGCTAGGAGACAGTTCGAGCTTCCGAATACCCCCGAGCCTCCCTTCAGCGCTTTCTTCCGCACCCACGATGGGTGTCGGAACGAAGCGTCAGCAGCTCTGGCTCTCGCCGTTGAAAGAGGCTACAGTGCAATGAGATCCATTCGTCGTAGATTTGATCCATTGGCAGACATCGAGTATATTACAATCTATATTATCCGAGTCTTGGCTTTCCTAGCTCTCCTTTCGACGATTGTTCACGTGGGATGGAAGATCATTGGCGCCAACCTAGATCATGCAGCGGAATCAGGTTGCAAGGTTCCCTTACTAAATACAGCTTGTATGTTCTCATGCGAGCACGCGCTGACCATGTTCTTATTCCCAAATGCTTGTTCTAGCCATCGATCCAACAATGGCGACGAAAGCCAGTTATCCTCCGAGGCCCAGGCCGTCAACACTGAATTCGCAGCGCCGGATTTGTTGGAGCCACTATCTCTTCACCGGCGCAACTGCACTTATTCTCGACGCGTCAATTTTCCGATGATTGAAAACGAGCTTCCAAACCTGGTGGCTGACACCATAGACACGACCTCGAAAACCGTCTGCCACGCCTTGCAAAACCTGGGAGCGAATCTCGTAGTTTACTATACCGAAGTCCAAACAGAGACGACCATCATACACAACCATGTTCACTCCCTCCGCGATTTCGCTCGTGAAGGTGCAATCCGCCTTTCCGCTGAGGAATGGACTGTCAAGACCAGAATCTTCCAAGAACTCAGGTACAAGGCCATTACTTCATGGCAGGAGGCATGTCGCGCCTTGATAGACGCTGGAGGGGGGATGCAAGATGTCATCGACCCTTTGAGACACAGCCTTGAATCCCTGATAGAGGGCTTGCAAGATGCTCTCGCGATAACAATACACGCTAGGAATGAAACAATCATGCAACTGCCCTGGCACAGAAAGCTCACTCTATGGACTCAAGCATCCGGGCATGAACCTGAGGAAACCCGTACGATGACGCAAGCCATATTGGTACTCGAAGAATGGATATCCGAGGCCTCGGCTCTCGAAAACATCCTCAGCGAGGTCTACATCGATATGACAGAGATTCATAGGTCGGTAGGGGATGTATATGGGGAGAGACTCGGGTTCAGCATGCAGACTCTTTGGACGGATGCAGAGCTGCCAGAGATGCTGCCGTTTTTGGGTTGGATGAGTGAGGATGTTGGGAGGATTTGTAGTGCAGTGGAAGACTCCAGAGTCGTGGGGAGATTGTTGCAAGGTTTTGGGATGAAGGTCTATGACTAAATGCGTTTCGAAGCAGAGGCGACGGTAGGGGAGATGGTGAGGGGCCGCGGATTTTAGGGGTAGTCGAGATTTGCTTGGGGAAGGAAGGAGAATGGCACTATCTCTTTAGGTAGTAGGCGTCTTTAGAGGTTGGACCTTTGTAGTGTCCTTGCTCGCTGCTGATGAAGAAGTTTGCTTGCTAGATAAGCGTGTGAGCATTTGCTGGTAAGTCTCGCAAAACGTGGGACTGCATATCTGCAGGCGTAGAATCAAGCATCTACTGCAAGAAAAATTGGAAAATTGTCAATATTGTCTAGGCGACCACCCCTGATACGCACAATGCCGGTTTTTTCCAAAGGGAATCACTCTGTGCTCGCGGCAAAGATCAAACTTCATACTTGAGTCTTTCGCCAGGCTCTTTCTAGCCAACAAAGCATACAAATGATATGAAGGAAACCCATTCATCAGTAGTACTCGCGACTGTAACAGGTCCGTCACAAATAGATGACGATTCCTGCTCTGCATGGCGTTCTCCTGCTATCGGAGAGGGGCAGGTTCTTTCAGCAAGGGGTACCCAACATTGCACTAAGCAGGATCAAGTGCACATTATCATTGTTAAGATAAAACACCGTGAGCATGCTCGTTCTGACTTTCATCATGCAGTCGATTCAACTAAGATGAAGCGGAGTCATCGTCGGCTCGGGCTGGTGTCGACCGATCGACCTGCGGAATCGAAGCGCTAGTTGAAATGGGTTTATGTATTGCGGCTGCCTGTAACGACCAGCCCCAGTAAAGCGTTGAAGCACCCGAATCAAAGTTCCACTCTCGTCCTTGTTCCCAAATCAGTGCATCGCACCTCCAGCCTTTTACGACGAGAATCGAGCGAGCGAGGAGACCGACGTCCTGACAGAATCGACTTTGTCGGAGAGCTCCATGTGTATTTCTCCATTCACGGTGCCAATGGTACAAGTCCACGGAACCCAAGATTCAGCGTGTGTTGTCGTGTTGTGAAACGGTGCTGTCAGACCCGGTTCCTGGCGGGAGTTTTCTGATTCTGGACTGGAGTTGAACCCAAGGTCGAGCCGCTTTAGGGAGCAATGCGGCATAGAAAAGTTGTGTATCACTTTGATGACCATGTGCAGGTCGAGGTGCTTAGCCTTTCGATTGAAGGCCAAGCGAAGGTGCTCTATCAGGGGAAGATGTCGGACTGGAAATCTGAATCCTCGGCCGTGCTGTTCCGTGGCGGACAAGCAGTGCCTAGGGCTGTAGGAAAGGCAGATACTCTCGTACAAGAAAGGTATCGCTTCGCTGTAGATCTGTCGGCAGGTTCTTAGGATTGCAGTATGCACGAATTGCCGTGAATGCTGTTTCTGCATGAATATCAGTGGACGCTTGTCGACAGGATGCTGTTCCGTTCTCCCGGAATCTAAGCATGGGAGCGGCTGCTTGGTCTTATCGTCGTCGACAGTTGCAGGACCATAGTTGAGATCGGCATCCTCGGGCATGTGGCTGACGTCGATTTGAACCTTGACGTCGCACCAGAGGTAGCCATATATCTCGTTTCGTATCTCCGAAGGGAGTATGCACGAGGAAAGCGCCATGATTTCAGTCCTGTGAGAAGGATGCGTTTGATCTATTATACTGGTAACTGGACGATGTTTTGCGAGTCGGACAATATAGGAGAGAGAAGTGACGCGTTATGGTAATCTATCAGAAAGATTCAGCACTCGAAACGGCTTCGCAAGAGCTATGGTGTCGGCACTCGATCGATGAACGCGCGCAGCCTGTACTAAGCCATAAAGATGACTCTAAGCCCAGGGAGTACTCTCCAGAATTTGGTAGATGAATTAGAAGATCTCCGAATATCTGAGCGTCAAGCAGTCTCTTGCGTCACATTTGGTGTATCAGTGGAGTGTGATTCACGGGAAGATGTTTCACTGTGGAATTTGGCCATCAGATCCGCCATGGCAGCCTTGACCTTGGCAATCATCTGCTTCCATTTTTCGTAGAAGCTGCTACCTTTGCCTTTGCCCTCCTCTTCGATTTCTTTGGCGCTGGTGGCAGGCTCTGTAGTAGCTGGTGTTTCATGCAGCACGATAGTGTCATTGTCGGCCTCGGCCGCTGGTGACACTTCTGCTTTAGGAGGCGAATCTACTGTTATGTCATCTGGAGAAGCAGGTTCGTTGTTGGAATGAAGGCCAACCGGTTTCAGTGGCAAACGAAGAGTGCCATTGTTTGGGTTTGGTTCGATTCCTAGCGAGTCACAGATGATATTGTAGACTTCTAGATTCTGGAATGTCTCGAGTCGGCTGTTTGGCCTATGAGGGAACGCAGGACCCCGAGCGACAAAGATGGCTCGCATCAGTGGATGTTCATGATCATAACCATGAAGCCCTTTAGGATTGTAGGCGGTCCCCTTGGCCTTCGCTTCCTTAATATTAAAGTCCTCTTTGTGGACAATGGCCCACCCAGTCTTGGGTATAACCCAGAGCGGAGCGATGCGGTCGTTCTTTGAGAAGTGGTACCGCTCAGGCATATCCTCGTCCCTCAGATATACCTCGAAATTAGTATTGGTCAAAGACTCCGCTTTTAGAGTGTCATATAATTGACGAAGGTCCTTCGGATGCTTAGGCCGAAGTCCATATAATGGCCATCCGTCAATGTGCTCGATCAGATCAAGATCAATAAGATCGTCCAGCTGTACCAACCGCTCGATAGAGGTGGTCGCCATCCCATGGTCACTTACGACGACGATGTTGACAATGTGAGAGAGGTTGCGCTCATCGATACCAACGAAGAGCTGGTGGAGCATGTCATCCGCCTTTGATATCGTTTCACGGATTTCGGTACTATTCGGTCCATACTTGTGACCATCGGAATCTACGTTCGGAACGTAGGCAGCAATGAGCTGAGGCCGCGTCTGCGCTTCCTCAATTTCCACATCTTCGGGCCCAGGCATGTCCAAGAATTGGAGAATTCGATCAACTTTCCGTGACAAAAGCTCCGAGCCATTGAACTTATCGAGATAGCTGGGCTCTAGCTGAATGTGAGCTTCACTTCCTGGCCACATATGGATCGCAGTCTTGACATTCTGCCTTTCCGCCGTGACCCAGAGTGGCTCTCCTCCGCTCCACCATTTGGGCTGCATACTTCTTGCCGGATCGGTGTAGAAGAACTCCTCGCCGAGACTAGCATCCCAGAAACTATTGCCGACGACTCCATGACTCTCAGGATATAGACCAGTGACAAGTGTATAATGGTTTGGGAAAGTAACGCTCGGAAAGCTAGGTAGCATATACCTTGGTGAGACACCTTCAGCGACAAATGCATTCAATATAGGAGTAAGTTTACGGTGGAGAAAGTCTGCACGGAAACCGTCAAGAGATATGAGGATGGTCGTGGGTGCAAACGTCGATGTTCCGTTGGAGACTTTGAGTAAAGGGGGCCTTCGATACACGTTGCGAGAGTTTTTGTACGACCCAAAAGCAAGCAGGACGAACGATATCGTTATGATTACTGCAATACTGATGTTGCGAGCTCGTCGTCGACGCTGAGCAGCGACCGTCAGTCGCTATCGCAGAATCAATGGTAAGGCTGCATACCTTAGTGGAGGCACCTGGCTGTTGCTTTGGTCTATCAAGGTCGAGCGAGCGTGACGAAGACTGGGAGCTCGCATCGTCCTTTGATCCGCCCTCTTCCATCTCGTACATAAGCTTGCCCTCCTCGTCCATGCTGCTTTTCGCTTTGCGCTTTTTGCTCCTCCGCTGGCGTCGATGATTCCTTCTTCGCTCCCTTCTGCCCATGTCTATAAGGCCTCGCTCAGCTAGTTCGCCTGTACGGCCATTGTCAAATTCTTTCAACAGTAGCTTCTCTTCTTGTTCTTCGTCCTCCAAAATCCCGCGGTCATTATTCGTTGGAGCGTGAAGGTCCAGGCCGTCGGCGTCAGAGTCAGAGTCGCCACGCACGGCAATTTCGCGGTAGGCGTCTGTCTCGCTCTTCCCAGAGTCGGAAGCCATCGGGTCCGGCTTGGATGTGACAAGGGAATTTGTGGAGAATGCTGTTGCTAATATTGATGGTTCAGAAAACCAACACAGCCTCCAATTTGTTGCTCAGGTTAGACATGATGCGGCAAAGCCCTGCTTCGCCGTATTCCTCGATAGCACATGCGTACTTGGGACAACCGCTACCTAGGGTCGCGGAAGTGCCAGGCGCTGTTGTAACGAACCTATACAATGGGCGGTGAAGGCTCGATGGACAAACGGGTCAGCAGTCGGCCAATGGTGAGTATTGAAGACGCCGACGAGTAGGTAGTGTAGTTTGATGGGTTAGATGAGCTGTCGTATCAGCCCTACGGGACAGCGTCATTAAACCCGGACTTTAAATCCACGTTGTCTTTCGCCCAACCTCACCCAACCAACGACGTGATTCATAGCTGCTCGTAAAATTTTCTCTGGTGAACATCCACCGAGGAGGACCTAAGTAGCCCCTGCGGCCAAATTAACACGGGCTTACAAGCCCGGGACGACCATACAGTCATGCCCGTCGCCACCATCCGAACTGGGGCACGTATCAACCAATTGCGGGACTTCTTCTACCAACCACAGCAACCCAAGGTCCCCCTCAAGCCCCCTTGGTAGCTGTTCCTCTGCATCTCCCAGACTCGACTATGTTTTGTCAGCTTGTGAAGCGTCAGCACCTATTGAAGCTGGGAACTTGTCGTATCCGTCATTTTTGGAAGCAGAGCCATCCCATACGTTCGGTCTACCCTATTTTTACAGCGCCCAGGATCCTTATGGAGAACCTGCGCCATTCGACGAGAGTGGAGCAGTACACGACTATTGGACGCTCCCGCCTGGAAACACCTTTACAGATGTTGACCCTGCCAATCACGGCCCTATAGCTTTCCCACGCAATCCCTCAGAAGCCTACCCTTATCGCTCAGGACGTTTCGGCGAATCTAGACATGATGCAGCTGGCGACATGGAAAGTTTTGTCGAAGCGTCTCCAATCCATTCTGGCACGACAAATACTCCCGAGAGTCATGGGGTGAACGTCGCTTTTCAAGGTATTTTGTGAAATTCAATTGATCCGCGAATGCTTCCGCTTACGTTATCTCTCTAGTCTACACTCCATCTAATCCCTTTCCTGACTCCAAAGCCAAGAGGTCACTTCCTGTCAGAACCACCTCCCGCCCCATCACCGATATAGCCTCAAAGAGCACCGAGTCTCGCACACGACAACGCGATCTGAACACTCGCGCGGCTCGCCGTTATCGCCAGAGACGCACAGACGAAACACAAAATCTTGCGGCTGAATTGGAGGCGACTCGGAGCGAGAGGGATGCCTTGAAGATTCAAGTCGCTAGGTTGGAAGGTGAGGTCGAGGGATTACGGCAAAGGTTACCAGGGTAGGAACTGCGTCAGCATTTCTGATTGCTATGTTTTTGCACCGGACAAACACATGGTGCGGCCATCACAAACATTCTCAATCTTTCATCTTTTCTTTCAACATCCGAACGTTTCAGCCATGGGTTTTCCTATCACGTGCGCTAGGAGGGGACTAGTCTCTGGGGTTCGCTACACATGGGTCGATTACTTTGTAATCTCTTTAATGGTATTGATGCAGTAGCGATGCGCGAACAACCAGTGATGACCCATTGCCAATTCGGCAAAACGTCAAATATAACGATTGACACCGTCGGAGGATGCAATAAGCCAAGAGTTCCTCCCATGGCTGAGTTGGATGCAGCTCGGCCAACGCTCCCTTGCATAGGGGAGCAAGAAATTCGCGTGAACTGTCATGTCTCTAGGGGTAACGACCAAAAGAGGAGCATGATTCATGATGGACATCTCAAATTGGTCTAGCGCATTCTTGCTGAGATATATTCATGGTGTCGACACAGGCATCTCAAGAGCAGACAACTTCGCCTTGAACCGCGTTCCGGGTTTGGCATACGAATATTTCATCAAAAATTCGCATGGGAGGGCTTGTTGAGTATTTATCTGCTGGCTTGTTCTGGCGTACAAGAACTTACGAATTCTTTCTCCGTGGTCTTTGATATCAAGAGGTCGGACTAACAGAAAACCCACCGAACCTAGAAACACGGAGGTAGCCTTGGTACGTACTGTGGAACGGAAGAATATTCGATGCGGTTTGCTCTTTCGAGCTTCATAGGCCGAGGACGCAGGAAGACGACAAGCGACTTCCATGTATCCTAAAACAATGACAATTGCAGCGTTCTTCATTACGACTCCCCCAAACTCCCTGACCGCCACCGCAATGCGAAGACTGATCCGGTGTTCAATCTAGGAACGCAGGCTGACACTGACAAGTGCCGCCGGTCAACCATCAAGAGCATCAGTTATGCAAGACATGCAAGACACGAAGGATTCCGACGATGGCCCAACAGCAGCTGAAGTGGCTGACGCTCAGACTTATCAAAAGGATGACAGAGTGGATAACGTCCCCCGAGTGGAGTCCATGAAGCTGGAGCAGACGCAGCAGTCCCTTAGCACCTCGAAGCTCCTAGCTATTAACCTGGCCTCCTGCCTAGCCGTCCTTTGCGTCGCACTCGACAATACCATCATTGCCACTGCGATTCCACGCATTACTGATCAATTCAAAGCCCTCAACGATGTCGGCTGGTATGGTTCGGCCTACCTACTCACCACTTGCGCCTTCCAACTGCCCTTTGGCAAGCTCTACAGCCAATTTAGTGTCAAATGGGTCTTCTTGACTGCGCTCGCTATATTCGAACTCGGTTCGCTTATATGTGGAGCGGCGCCAAACTCGATAGCTCTGATCGTAGGAAGAGCGGTCGCCGGACTGGGCGCCGGAGGTATCTTCTCAGGAGCGCAAATCATCTGCGCCTACACTGTTCCACTCGAGCAAAGATCCATCTACACGAGTCTCATCACAGCAACATATGGTATAGCCAGTGTCATTGGACCTCTGCTGGGTGGAGCGTTCACAGATCATGTTACTTGGCGGCTATGCTTCTATATCAACCTACCTTGTGAGTCTCATACCCAATCCAGGAGCCATCCAAAGACACAAAAGCATGCATTGACGTGTCTGATCTTTCGGAGACGACGGTTAGACTGACTGGCTTGTGATACAGTGGGTGTTGTCGTTGCTGCGGCCAATCTCATCTTCTTCAAGGCGCCAGCTCGGGACGCACAACCGTCGACTGGACTGCGACAGCGTGTCTTGCAGTTCGATCCGATCGGTATAGTCCTTTTCGTGCCTTCCGTCATCTGCCTCCTCTTGGCCCTGCAGTGGGGTGGCACAATATATCCTTGGAACAGCGGCAAAGTCATCGCGCTGTTAGTCGTCTTCGCTGTCTCTATTGTGGCTTTCACCGCAGTGCAGTGGAGGTTAGGAGACAATGCAACCGGTTGGTTAAACTCCTGCCACATCAATTATGACTTGCGCTAAACTCACAATCAGTACCTCCCCGAATTGTAGCCTATCGAAGCGTCTCCTTTGGGTCCCTCTTGCTTGTCTGCGTTGGGGGCCATGGGCATGGAGTGGAAGTCGGTCAAGAAGGCCAAGTCTAGCGACGCTGTGGAAGGATAGAAAGGGCAATATACCGATGGGTCTATGCTACACTTAGGTGCCAAGTGGGTTTGCCTGGTGCACCACGTCTGCTACTAATAGGACTTGATGGATCGACGAGGGACTTAATAGGCCTAGGGGCAGATCCCATCCACATCGACTTGTACACATTACGAGAACCCTATCGAAAGGAGCGCGATGCTCTCATGCGCGGGTAGGGCGCTGACTAGAGGTAGACTTATCCGCAGTGTTATACATGCATGTAGTTCGCGAAGTCTTCGATCAACCAGTGAAGACCCGTTTGCCAAAGCGGCAAGACGTTTGAGGATATAACCGATATCATGAAGAGATCCTAAAAAAGCAGAGAAGGGTTCTGTCAGGGTAGAATCCATTGATGTCAATACGGCGTTTGGCGGTGCTTAGGTCTTGCAGAAGTTCATCCAAGTACCTGGAATTCAATTGACCGTGACGGGAATCTAAAGGATCACTCAAGCCGATCATCCTTCGCCAAGAGATCTAAAGCAAGCTCCGTAATCCAGTTATATTTCGACAACTGCGATCATGCGGTGCGACCACCCATGTGATCCTTCGCTTCGCCGTTCACGCCATTCCAATCATCCTCTGATCGATTGATTGGGCGCACTTGGAAGACATTCATGTGCCATGATAAGCCTACTTCGATTACATCAAGTAAATTGGTCTCAAGATGGAACAACACCCGAAGTGTCGTCGGAAGGCCTGGCTAAGATATGATGAAGTTCACCATGCATCCCGCCAAAGCCCGAGTATTGCTAGCAAAGTAGGTCCAAGTTGATGATATAGGGAAAGGGTCGGCCTGCCTGCCAACGTTCAGGATATGGCTGTTTTGGGCCATCAATGAGCTCCACCATGTCTCGCAAGTTGTGGGGTGGGATGGGTGAGAGCTTTGTGGTGGGGTGGCCGCCTCTTGTTTGGGGTGAGGCTAGAACGCTGCAAGCAGCATCCTTCACACCATCAGTGACCGCCTGAAGTACTCGAACGCCTGTTCCGCCATGCATCAGCCAAGGAAGCGGACATGCTTTGTTCATTCTCGAGAGGCTTTAGTGCCTTGAAGGCACGCTTGCCGCTGGCTTACCTTGACCGCTGACCGCGGCAGGCTACTGAGCACGCCTTCTGCAGTCACTTGCATTCACACGCTACCCTTGGCCGTATTACAGCTTCGCCTTGAGAAGATAGGATAAGATAAGGTCGAACAGATTCCCGACTCCTACGTCGCTGCAGAGGCTTGCCGTACCCGCCCAAGCTGCCTTTCCCGATATATCTCTGACCCTGTGGGCAACCCAGAGATTCGAGAAACTTCCCCTCACATAGCCTTACCGAATGGCAAGTACAATACTCTCGACGGTCACTGCGACTGTGACCGCCAAAGCTGCTGCTGCTGCCACCGCCGCCTCACGAGCAGCAAAGCAAGGAGGCATTCTCGAGGGCGCCAACCCCAGCAAATATGACTCCAAGAACCCCATTATCATATTCATTATCCAGGTATAATCCCCGGAGTAATTCGGCAGGCGACCACACTAATACTTGAGATAGGCAGGCATTATCATCGTCTTCTGCCGCTTGCTCCATTACCCTCTCTCTAAGATACGCCAACCGCGCGTCATCGCCGAAATCATCGGCGGTATACTTCTCGGCCCCTCGGTATTTGGTCGTATACCAGGCTTCACCAATGCTATCTTTCCCAAAGACTCGATGCCTACACTCTCCCTCGCTGCCAATATTGGACTGGTGCTCTTCCTGTTTCTCGTCGGCCTCGAGGTCGATTTACGGATTATGGGCTCAAGTTGGAAGATTGCGCTCAGCGTAGGAGCAGCTGGCATGGCTTTACCGTTCGGCTTGGGTTGTGCGATCGCATATGGCTTAATACCATCAATTCAGATTGGATTCTGGATTGCAGCCAATCAGCTTTGGGACATATATGCTCTTCGTGGGTGTGGCTATGGCGATCACGGCTTTCCCAGTCCTTTGCAGGATACTCACGGAGCTCAAATTGCTACAGAGCCAAGTGCGTGTGATTGTGCTCGCAGCTGGGGTTGGCAACGATGTGACGGGGTGGGTGCTCCTGGCTCTGTGCGTAGCCCTCGTCAATGCCGGCTCTGGTTTAACAGCTCTGTACGTCCTGCTTGTGGCAGTCGGCTATGTGCTGTTCCTCGTATACGCCATTCGACCTTCCTTTCTGTGGATCCTGAGGCGTACTGGAAGCATCCAAAATGGGCCAACGCAGTCGGTTGTCGCACTCACAGTATTGATGACCCTTGCTTCGGCATTCTTCACCGGTATAATTGGCATACATCCCATCTTCGGCGCTTTCTTGATCGGTTTGATATGCCCCCATGATGGTGGGTTTGCGATCAAGCTTACCGAAAAGATCGAGGATCTTGTTACTGTATTCTTCTTGCCCCTTTACTTCGCTTTATCGGGCTTGAGTACCAACATTGGCCTACTCAACAGCGGGATTACATGGGCATACGTGATCGGCGTCATCAGTGTGGCTTTTGCTGGTAAAGTCATAGGTGGCACCATCGCTGCACGGCTCTGCAAGCTTGTCTGGCGGGAAAGTTTGACCGTCGGTGTACTGATGAGCTGTAAAGGCCTCGTTGAGCTGATTGTTCTCAATATCGGTCTTCAAGCGAAGATTCTCAGTCAGCGTACTTTCACTATCTTCGTTGTTATGGCTTTGGTGACAACTTTCGCGACTACACCACTGACAAGTGCGCTGTATCCGCCATGGTATCAGAAAAAGCTAGCTGCCTGGAAGCGAGGCGAGATTGACTGGGATGGTAAACGCTTGGTTCCCGAAGAACTCCAAGAGGACGACCCGGAGGAGAAGCGCGAGCTTGCCGATATTCAGAGACTACTGGTATATTTGCGTCTGGATAGTATACCCAGTCTCTTCAACTTCCTATCTCTGCTCAGCGGCGAGCAAGCGGGCGGTATCACAGAGAAATGTCATCCGCGAAAGCAGGACACCATTGAAGAAACACCATTGCTCCCAAAGCCTCTGAAGGCTCACGGTCTGCGTATGTTCGAGCTCACCGATCGTTTGTCGTCGGTAATGAAGGATTCTGAGGTCGAAGACTACTCTGCAAAGGATCCTGTTGTCAATACTTTCCGTACATTTGGGCAGCTGAACAACATGTCCGTTTCTGGCGAGGTTCAAATCGTTACTGAAGACGACTACGCCAAGACTCTCAACAGCAGCGCGATCAGTCGAGGCTCGGATTTGGTTCTGCTTCCTTGGAGCGAGACGGGCGCCATCGGTGAGGCAGCTCATTCCGATTTCCTTGATACAACATCAGAATCGTTCAGCAACGCTTCCCAGAATCACTTCGTGCGGCAATTTCTTGCACATGCGCCGTGTCACGCGGCTATGCTTGTCGACCGCCACTTTAGAGATCAAGAGCATCCGAGAACATTAAGGCGCGCCGACACTGACTACAGCGTCCGGAGCGACCAGCACCATGCCACGATCCCTTTCGTAAACCGCGCTCATCACATCTTCTTCCCATTTGTTGGCGGCCCCGACGACCACTTCGCCTTAACATTTATCCTACGCTTGGCTCGCAATCCCAATGTCACCGCTACCATTCTCTATGTTCAATCGCCTGTCGCTAACGATGGCATCTCTTCTGCAGCCCTGCCCTCGGAGTCTCACGGCACCAAAGATGGCATCAACGTGGTCACTTCGCCCGTCACTCAGGCAATCAACGATCAGGAACAAGCGTTCTTCGTGTCCATGAGAGATTCCCTCGTGGAGGATCTCAAGGACCGAGTCTACTTTGACGTCAATGACTCTATCCGATGTCCGGACGTACCTGAGTATGCGCGGACCGAATTTACTCAGTCAGCCAACAAGGCCAGCAACATATGCATTGTTGGGAGGAACCATGGCAGAGGACCGTTTGACATTGATGCAAACGCAATGCCGGAGATTAGACTTACCCTTGGAGGGTTTGCGGCAGGACTGATTGGCAAGATCGATGCTAGCGTACTTGTTGTACAGGCTGGTGGGAAGGGGCTGGTTGAGTAAAGTAGATGGTTATGCCCATTACCCGGGTGACTATGCACGACATGACGGTTTCTACATAAGCCTTGGATTCATTTTACTAGAGGTAGTAGACTATCTCGTTTACTTATAAGTTGTATTATAACGCTGCTAGAGGAAGCACGTTCGTGAATTTGTGGGATAGATTCACGCCCCGTCCACTTTTATCACGTAATCAGCCATACACTGCATCCTCGCTTCACTCCCGCTAGTTGTTGCTTCTGTTACGGTTCTAAAATGGATTCTAGCCAAGTCCCAGATGCACAGCTACCCGGCCCGTTCTTCAACTCATTATTCACGAGTCCTGTCAACTGATAATTCACAGGCAGTGATATTTGCTAAACAGCTACCCGGACCGACCTGGAACCTACTCATATCCAATTAGAATTCTCTCTGCACGTTGCAAATTACAGCACCATTCGCTTCCGACAAATCTTTATCTGATCACCAACAAGTTCAGACTCTTTACACCAGATTCCCTTAGCTTTCGTTACATCTTTGATCTAAGCATGGGGCTTCGTGGCATCGCTTCTTTGTTATTTACTTCCGAGGAGTAGACTTACCACGCTAGTTAACTACCTCGAGGATCCACCTCTTCGCATAGAACAGTGTGACCCTCTACAAGAGGCGCCCGTTATATTTTATATGAAAAGCTCTTCACTCTCGAGTACTGAATGCTCTTAAGATCAATCTCAACAATTGCTTGCTTTGGAGTCTCGATTCCAATTTAAGTAAGTAATCTGGGTCTTATATATATTATATAACTTATAAATATTATACAACATTCCACCACTTGGCAGATCCTACCAGCTTGACTATCTGACGACGCAGGACTATCACTTGGCGTAACAGCCCAGCCGCAAATGGAGCGGTTGGTAAGTCCCTTTCACCCAAGCCCCTTCCACAATTCGATTAACAGAGAAAAGTGAATGCCCATCTCTCGGCCGATCAAGAATCTTTTACTCCCTGGAAAGCCTCCTAGAGCAATCTCTCGAGATGACGGGTCAATCCCGGGCTAAGAAATCCCACTTTCAGCTCTAGATGTCCCCCGGATGTGCAACCCAATACTTGGACTGTTGCCCTGGTACGCGCATAAGAAGGAGGGAGACCGAAGATGACGGCTTCGAAAAGGCAGAGCTAGAATTAGGAGCCCGCAAGCGACGTAGACGAGGAGGTGTAGCATCACCGATTATACCGAAGCCCTTGCGTCTCCACCCTCCCCAGACACTGACGCACCATCGCCAGCAAAAAGTCGGGAACATTGCTGTGTAAGGGTAAGGAACTCTTCAAGTCACCTTCAAAACGAAAGCAAAGAAGAAGGCGGCAGATTCAACTGTACAGAAAGTGGGTCTGGCATCGCTGGTGCAAGATGGATGGTTTCTGTCCGATTTCTACCTTGTTCCGTGGTCTCGGTGAGTACTTGAAGCTACGGTGTGCCTTGCAATTGCTTATGTTCTTGATAGGTGTCGACCAACTGTGAATCACGTACGAGTCTCCATCGACCTTTGTTAACCGCTATCGTGCATACGGGCACGGCGATCAAGATGGAGGAGGCTGGGCTGTACTGAGGCGAACGCTACTACCGGGGAATGAAAGCACGGGAAATTTCCGTCTGTTCAATCGCATCGACCTACTTGAAGACTTCATGCGTACCTTTCAAGCTGAATGCACCATGGCCGCGGCACTATATCAGTCTATCCTACTGATGAACATTCGGTCACGGCGACGCAAAGACGTACGGCGTGGGAGATTCTCTTCGTACCCCACGTCTTTGGACCAAGCATATTATCGTCTGACTACGAGGTCTTAACTTTTCCGCTCATAATGCCATTGACATTATGCTACTCGAGCGGTTAGGTGCTTCTTCCAGAGCTTAACATATTCGCACTCAAGCCTCGCAATTCTACCGAGGAGAGCTTACCAGGGAGTTAGGGTTGGATACATAAAGCTCGCTCTACAATGGGAGGGTCTTGAGAGGGGATCTCACTCGGGAAAGAAATCAGTTGACACATAGAACGGAGCATTGAAAGCACATTTGATCCATTGCGACTTTGTTCGCTAAAATAACCATACTAGCAACACCTATATAGTAATAGAAAATATAATCAAATATCATTTATATCGATACAAACACAATGTTAAAGACCAAATATATTGTAGAAGAGTCGCGATTTATCTAATTGATACAAGCGATGCTATTTTACTTGTTGTACAAATCAATGCGAAACAAATGATTAAGTAATTGTTTATACCTCTTACGCGAACAACTTAATGTAGATTGACGCTTCAACAAAAAGCATCTAGTTTAATCTAGGGATTTGCTAGAAAGAGTAAGTCGTGAAAGCGTTTTTTTGTTCGTACGCAATGTATACATTATTCAAGAATAGATAGATTGCGCAACTTTAATTGTAACAATATTTTAATTAATAAATTACTAAGTTAAATTGTAGTTAAAGATAAGATTATAACTTGTTCGAACAAGTAATATTTAATTATTAAGTTATTATTTTAATTAATGTAACACTAATTTAATTAAAAGTAATTTAATTAATAATATTTTATATAATAATAATTTAATTAATAATAATTTAATTAATAATAATTTAATTGATAATAATTTAATTAATAATAATTTAATTGATAATAATTTAATTAATAATAATTTAATTAAATATTTCTTTAAGTACAATACTTCTATATTAAATATAATTCGATTTTGAAATTATTATATTTATAGAAAGCGCAAAGTAAGTTCTATAAGTAATACAATTATCTTAATGACTTTTGCAATAACGTATAACGTATATATAGATTGTAGTCTATAGATAAACTTAAGATATCTTAAAATTTTAATATTTTTGCTATAGAAGCTAGACGAACGTTAACAAAGAAATCTAGTTTTCTCAAATTATCAAGCGTATAATAGTCGAAAGTTGCTTCGATATTACGCTAGTACTAGTTCTCGCAAAAGCGCTTTTAGCGCTTTTACAATAGTTGTTGTCTTTTAATCTTATCTTTAGATTCTTAATTCTAACTTCTAGCAAAATGTGTTACAATCTTAGTTCAAAACAACGTAATATATAGTCTACGACGCAATATATAGCACAAAGCACAACTATCTACATGTTTAACAACTTAATAGACGAACAATACTTGATATATTTAACAACAAGTTAAGCGAACAATATTTAATATATTTGACAACAAGTTAAGCAAACAATATTTAATATACTTAACAACAAACTAAGTACGCAATACTTAATATACTTAACAACAAATTAAGTAAATAATACTTAATATATTCGACAACAAACTAAACAAACAAAAAGAATTTTTTTAATATATAGATTTTCGAACAATTTTTTTTTATAAATTGTATTTAACTTAGCTTAAGTCTTTATTTATTATTACTTTAATATATTAAATTATTTGTAAAAATTTATTAAATATAAGACTATTTATAGTTGCAACTTTTGTTATTAAGTAATTGCTTATATTGTCTAAAGATGTTTATAAATCTCTCTAATAATATAATTTTCTCTAATACTTTTTACAAAAGTATTAACATAATACTTTGAATACTTTAAGAATATTTATATTAGATTAATACGTCTCTATTTTAAGTATTAACTTATCAATATTATGTTAATTAATATTTATTAAAGACAACAAAATAAGAATTAATAAATCTAACGTCTATTATAAAGATCGAATTAATCTAAAGAATTAATTTATGCAAATAAATATTTATTTTATCTTCTATTTTGTTTTAGCAAATTAGAAGACAATTTTTGTATTAACATTTCTTAGAGAAAGAATTTAATATTGACTTAAGTTAAATTTACGCAAATATTTGAAGAATTATAACAAAAATTCTTATGTAATATTTACGAACTTCAACAATTTTAAGAAAGAGCTTCGAAGAATCTTATTACGAGTCGCGTGCTAATAGATAGACTAATTGTCAAGTTGAGTTTCAATACTAACATTTTAACTCGAGTATTAATCTCTTAACTCGACTTGGAATCGACCTTGAATTAACGATCTCTTAACTTGACTCGATCGACTCGTTAAGCAATCGAAAATGACGTCAAAATGCCAAGATTTTCTATTTTTAAAAAAATTCGCATTATTTGAATTACTAAAAATAGTTTAAAAATAATAACGCACAAATAACGTACAAATGCATTATCTAAATGCATTACTATATAATATTATAAACAAATTAATTAAATTAATCAACTTGATTAAATTAATTAATGCACTTTTTTAAAAATAATTTAAATTTTTCGAGTTTTGACGAGTTGAATCAAGTTATACGCTAAGTACTTCATATCTATTCTTTGACTCGACCTAAATACTTGGGCCAAGATTTTTGACTCAAATCAAGTCTTGGCGAGTCGAGAATCTAGCTCGAACTTGATGACTCGACTCGACGCGACTAGTCTAAATAGAGACAAGCTCTTTATATCTAATTATTAAAAGACATTTATATTAATGTTAGAAACAAAACTTTGTATATTTACTATTTATTATTCGATTACAAATAATTTAATAGAAAGAACAAATTAAAGTCTTAAATAATATTTGCGATATTATATTAATAGTATTTAAAACAATTAAGTATTATTATTATTTATAATTTAATTAACATTAAATGCGAAGATTTCGAATATTATTAAGATAACTTTATTCTTCGTTAATTATAACAAAGAACTTAATTTCTTCAAGAAAAAGCAAAAGTATCTATTAGCTTAATTAATTATTAAAAGAGTAACAATATTAAAAAAGATATACAATAACATCTTAAAGATGCAAGAAAGATTGATCAAATACTAGAATAAAAAACGAAAAACGACATCTTAATTAAAGAAGAAAAATAAAAAATCTTTTTTTATAAAAAATCTTAAGACAAGAAGATTAAGCAAAAAATTAAATTATGTCAAAGTTAAATTGTTTTTTGTTAAGAAAACAAAAAGATTAATCAATTACGAACTCGATTTATCTAGAGATGTCAAAGTATTTTTAGTATTTTATATTTTATATTTTATTATTAAAACTAGTCGATTTCAATATATCTATATAGAAATTTTTTTATTACAAAGCTTAGAAAAAAAGCAAATATAAAGTAAAGCAAATCTTAAAAAAGCAAAATCAAAACTATATTATCAAGTAAAAAAGATACTTTATCTTAGAAAATACGTAAAAACTAAAAAAGAATCTTAACGATTGTTATAGTTTTATTTAGAAATTCTAGTAAAGATTAGTTTAAAAAGAAAGTTTTACAAAAGTTCTTTTATAGTTTGAAGAAACATCTTGAACAAAGTAGAATTAAAATTAGAGAACTTGTCGTTAAAAGTAAAAGTAAAAGTAACGTACAAATTAATTTGTTCTTTCTTCTATTTTTATTTGTTTGTTATTAGCTTTAAAATATTTTGCGCTTTTATATTATTTATTGTTTTTAACTTTTGCAACTAATGTTTACGTTATTTTTTTAAACAACAAACTCTTATTTGAAATTTAAGAATCTTGCTATTTAGCTTCTTTACAACGTTTATCGTCTTATTTATCTCTTTATTCGAAGAAATTAAATTATATTTTTAATTGAAGCGCTTACATTCGATGCAACGAGAATTTTTTTTAATAATTAAATACTTAATATCTTGATTAAAATAAAAATTGCAAAAACACATCTTAATGTGACAACTTTTTTGTTCTCTTTTTGCAATAGCATTGAATCGACGAATAGTGCTTGCAAATATCTTAGACATAATATAAAAAAAGTTTGCTTTCGAGACAAAAGCACTTGAAAAAAAAATTAATGTTACGATTCTATTTAGAACTAAATTAATACAAGAAGTTTCTAGAATTTCGTAGTACAAAATATAAATATATATAGATTTAGCATATTTAATAATTTTGACAACTAAGTATACTAAGCAAATATTTAGAAGATTTAGTAAACTTAGACTCTAAATATGTTAAGCATTCTAAGCATAGAGAAATCTTATTAGTATATAGATTTCGAACACAACTTTTTTATAAATTGTGTTCAACTTATTTTAAGTCTTTACTTATTGTTACTTTGATTTATTGAATTATCTATAAAAATTTATTAAACATAAGATTGTTTATAGTTGCAATTCTTGTTATCAAGTAATTGCTTGCATTGTCTAAAGACGTCTACAAATCTCTTCAATAACATAATTCTCTCTAATATTTCTTACGAAAGTATTAGCATAACACGTATCTTAAAAACAAAGATTGACTTGAACTTTTTACATGTTAACGAACTTCGTAGTTTCTATAGCTCTAGCAATCTATAATCAAAACTTACAAGCAAAGCAATTATAGAAAGCGCATAGTGTCTAGAGTAATAATTAATTAATTTTATATGTTTTAATAGCGAAATGCGAAAGTTGACCAAAATTATCTTGCCAGAAGTTGGGGTCGAGCATCTAAAAATAAGGCCAAGGGGCGACAATCGTTGTGAAAGCGCTAATTGTATCACTGATTCAATCGAAGCTGCGCAAATTGTCTACAAGTTCCCTAACTCTTCCACCCAATAATACTAGCATCCCCTCACTTCTCTCAACGCCAACTGTAGAAGACATCGATGAGTGTCTAAAGATTTATCTATCTTGGAGACCGTGTAGTTGCGTCACGTTCCCTGCGACGACATCTGCCATTGTTGGGGACTCTTACCTTGAGTCACACCTCGCCCAGATATTGTTCGTCGAGGTGTTGTTCGATCTCGTAGCAGCCTTGTCCTACTAAAACACTCTGCTAAGACATGACCGCTTACGATTGAGCTTCACATTATCAAGGTACGTAAACCTGTCTGCAACGTCATTTGGTGTTGATAATTGATGGAAGGCAGGGAAGGTCTGCTACCTACAAAGGTACGAAATCCAGTCTGCTGCGCCATGTGTACTGACTGCTAGTGACTGATGAATTGCAGTGGACGCCTACTACCTGTGAAGCCTGGGCTTGCTCTGTGCCCTCCACTTGAGTCTGTTCTTCACCCACGACTACTGCACCCAGTGGTTCTTCTCACCTAGCTCCGGCCTACTTCTCGGCCATGGCAGCATCGTTCATGACACTACCCCGCGAGGTGCGGTATCAGATTTATGGATATTTGTGCGACGGAAAGTGCTGTGTGTATTTGACAATTCACAAGCATCAACCGAGAGTGGAGTCTGCGCACGGCGACACGGCACTCGGTTCTCAAGCGAACTCCATTTTCCAAGTATGGTCCTCTACATCGCGGCATTATCCTTGGCTAGACCTTTTCCCACTTCTGCGTACCTGTCGTCAGGTCTCACAGGAGACGATCTCCCTTCTGTATACACAGGCGGTCTTCTCTTTCCTGCTCGAAGACCCCGATCGAGACTATCTGAGTCGGGGTAATATTTGTGTCTTCCCAGATGAGTGCCTCCAAATGGTCCAGAATTTCGATATAACGATAAAAAGGGCGTCACTCAAGTTTAATCCAAGCCATATTCTGGATATACTTGCTTACTTGGAGAATGATAACGCGTTACGGCGGCTCACTCTGCAATTCCACTGTATATCTAGATTAGATTGCTTTGGGAAAACTTGCGATAATTGGATGAAAGCCCTGATTGCGCAAACCGGCATCCCGAAGATGATTGCGGCTTTGAAAAGTCTACATCACTTCCAGATCATCATGAGCGATAGTAATCCTAAGATGGAAGAGACCTTTGCGCCGTTCGTTCGACAGCTTGAGATGGCTATAGGAGTAGCTCATGACAGCAAGGAAAGGAGAGTTGGGCTCCTTTTTCTTCATGAATGGACGTGGCATCTACGACAAGCTCTCAACAAGTCATCCGAGGCAACACAGTGACTACGTTGGCAAGCGTAATTTGGCCAACAGTCTTTTAGTGGTCGGAGCGGCACCATACCTCACATTTGATTCGGCCATCGACTGCTGTTACTAGGCCCTCTGCTGTACTGGCTAGCAGCGATTTCTTGTTTCCTCCAGGTTCTGTCTATTATCGACTCGAAGAGTGCCAACACATTCACATAAAACTACACCTTTTGTCGTCCAATTAGATGCGAGAGTGAGAGCTAGAGATCCTTGTCCTGTGCGCTGGCAGGGTGCTAAGACTGAGGCTGGCTAAAGAATAATTGGTTGCTTTGCACTCTTGAGAAACGTCTTGCAATATGGCGACGGGCTCAATGACTAGTGATGGGTCATTGCCAAAGCAGCAAGAAGTTTGAGAATTTCATTTGTATCATCGGATCATCAAAGAAAGGTTCTCGAACAGTAGCCAAGAAGTTTAACACCCACTGGTGCTAGCCAGAGTCGAGACCTATGGTAGTGCGACTCTCTGTGCTTGATCAAGACCATGACCTTGCTGATACTTTCTAGGCTTTCCTTCGGGATTCTCTTAGCACGGCTCACCTGAAGAGGTTGTTGTTGTTTTTAACTAAGTATCATGGAGAGCTATTCGCAATAGGAATGTACCCTGCGAGCCTTGACTCTTAGCACCAATTTGCGAAACCAGATGCTGTGTTCAGTATAGAAGTCAATCTCATTGCGATCATCACTATCGTCTTGAACGTCCGACTTTGATAAATATGGGTCACATGACCTTCTTCGCGTCCGGGTGTGATCTTATCTTATCGCATCCTATCCTTTAACGCCACTCCCCCTATGTTACTTCAATGTCCATTGATTGCAGAACCGACTCCGACAATATCCACTTATAAATAATGTGATGCCCTTATGTTCCGCAATCCTCGCCGTACCTCTCCCTCGGACCCGCCTCTGATCCCTGACATTGGCCGCCCTCCTACACCACCCTCAGACAACGCTTACCTTAGACTATCCAAGAACGCTGCTAAGTCTACGCGTGTAATGGCTTTCCCGAGTACCCCTGTGCTGGGCAGAAGTAAGACTACACGCATGCTGGGTTCTGCAGGTGGGAAGACGAAGGACAAGGGGAACGGGACTATTTTGAGCTTTTTCCAAAAGGCTGCGGTCAAAGAAAGGGAAAGAAATTCGAAGGAAGAGAGTCTCTTTTTGGACGATGATGACTTCGGGATGGGGTCTAGTGTGAAGGTGCAAGGGCAAACGGTGACACCGCCGAAGGATGTTGAATCACCTACGAGCGAGAGGGAAGGAGATGAATCTGACAAAGGGAGGTTTAATGAGGTTGATGGGTCGGTGAAAAGGCGGAAGCTTGACAATGAAGATGGAACACTGAACAAGTCGCCCTTCTTTTCTGAATCGAATCTAGAGGGCTATGAGCCAGACGCGGTCGAAGCAGAGCCCAAAGGTTCAACGGCCGCGGAACCTCACTCTCCCGCAGAGCTTGTTTTACCATTGGAGACGCTGGAGCAAAGAGACCGCATGACTAGTGCGAGTGCTGCCCGAGTATCACCAACACCCACTCTCAAGCGCGAAACTACAAGCTATGGAGAGATCAACGATTTTGACGGTATTGAGGACTTTGCCGACGATGAGTTTCCCGAAGAAGGGGAGGAGTATATGGAGCGGCGATGGATGCAAGAGCAAGCAGAGCTGGAATTGGGACTTGAGGAAGACGACGAGCCGGGAGGGAAAAATGATTTTAAGCAAGAGGATGCGGGCAATGACGATCAGGCAAACAGTCCAGAAGCTCCAGCATGCCCGCTGTGTGGAGTGGCTCTAGTGGGCATTACAGATCAAGAAGCCTCGAAACACGTCAACGACTGTCTCGATGGCAAACCTACACCACTTCCCAAACCGGTCAAGGCCGACCCAAGCCCGCCTCTCAAGAAGGAAAGCGGAGTTGGATCGCACAAGCGATTTCAACGAGCGGCCGTAGCAAGACCGGGTCAAGAGAACCCATTCGGCTTGACTCAAGCGGGCGGGAAGGCATCTTCGGCCTTTTCAACGCTCATGTCTGGTCACGCTGAGGATGCTGCATGGGCTACTGCGGCTGCTACCGAGACTGCGTCAAGAGGCAAACCAGCGTACCAGCGGACTTGCCCGTTCTACAAAATTCTACCAGGCTTCTCTATTTGCGTTGATGCTTTCAGATACGGTGCGGTCGAAGGATGCAAAGCTTACTTCCTCAGCCATTTCCACAGCGACCATTACATTGGTCTTACGTCCTCGTGGTGCCACGGGCCGATATACTGTAGTCATGTCACAGCGAATCTGGTTAGGCAGCAACTGCGAGTCGATCCCAAGTGGGTTTTTGGTTTAGATTTCGACCAGAAGATGGAGGTACCGGAGACAGGAGGCGTCGAGGTCACGATGATTCCCGCCAACCATTGTCCAGGCAGTTCACTATATCTATACGAGAAAGTGGTTGGCAAAGGGTCGAATCCGAAGCTCCAGCGAGTCTTGCATTGCGGAGATTTCCGAGCCTGTACGGCGCATGTTCAGCATCCACTTCTACGGCCCGACGTTATCGATGCTGTGACAGGCAAGAAAACCGCCCAGCAAAAGCTCGATGTCTGCTACCTGGACACCACCTATCTAACCCCCAAATATGCCTTCCCATCTCAAGAGGACGTCATCAAATCTTGCGCCGACATGTGCGTCAGCCTCAGCAAAGACTTCGTCGATACCACCGACAGCTGGGAACAAACGAAGCGCGAACGAGCCGGCACGGGAATGGTGAAATTCGTCCGCAAAGACTCCGACATCAAAGTCGAAGAACCAGACGAAGCCCCCCCAACCACCACCACCGACTCACCGCCCACTCAAAAGCGCCGCGGCCGCCTCCTCGTCATCGTCGGCACCTACAGCATCGGCAAAGAGCGCATCTGCGTCGGCGTCGCCAAAGCCCTGCACAGCAAAATCTACGCCCCGCCCCAAAAGCAACGCATCGCGGCCGCGCTCGAAGACCCCGAACTCACCTCGCTCATGACCTCCGACCCGCTCGAAGCCCAGGTGCACATGCAGATGCTAATGGAGATCCGCGCCGAAACGCTCGCCGACTACCTCACAGGCTACAAGCCGCACTTCTCGCGCATCGTCGGCTTCCGCCCCTCGGGCTGGAACTACCGGCCCCCCAACAGCCGCTTCACGGAGTCCCCGTCCGTGCAAACGGTGCTCTACTCGGATAACTGGAAGTCGAGGCACTCGATGAAGGATCTGGTCCCGCAGAGGGGGAGTACGCGTGAGGCGAGCTGTTTTGGCGTGCCGTATAGTGAGCATAGCAGCTTTAGGGAGTTGACGATGTTTTGCTGTGCGTTGCGGATTGAGAGGGTGATTCCGACGGTGAATGTGGGGAGTGCGAAGAGTAGGGAGAGGATGAAGGGGTGGTGCGAGAAGTGGGCGGTGGAGAGGAGGAAGAATGGGCTGTTTAGGGTGGAGGATGGGCAGAGGAGTTGGTGATGCTTTTTTGGAGAATGCGGTGTATTGGTGTTGTAGCCTCTTGGGATGGACGGAGTCGTGCGTTTTTGAAGATTGTGCAGAGACCTACCAACGTGGATGGATTCCATCTCATGGGCTGGAGGTGAGGGATGGCGCACCACTTTCTTCCTCGACCCCTCTTAAAACACTCCTGCACGCATCGACCTGACTTGATAAACGACCGAGCAGCTACCTCTAAACATCCCAATGGTCAAAGCACCCATGGCTCGCACCGTGACAGTTCAGGAAAGGTCGTTCGCTGATGCAATCCTCGAAAGACTCTTCGATCACTCTCAAAGCACAACCAGCACACTCCCACGCAAGAATACCACTGAGTCAGGAAATATATATGAAATAGTAGTAGTGAAACTTCCACATCCATAACAAATGGACCAGGAAGGACTTTGTATAGCGTTAGGGATTATGCCATGCATAGATCTCGATACTTTAAATGGTCTCCCTAGGTATGCAAGGTAGGATACCCAAAAAGTCCTCCACAAAACACCTCTGAAGGCAAAGTCTAGGTGTTGTGCAGATGTGCTTGACCATGAGACGTTACCAGGATGCCGAAACGGGACACAGAGATAGAAGAAAGCCTCGGGTAGTCTAAAGGTATAGCCTTGCCAATGTCACAGGTATGTAGATACACTACACCCGCAGATCGCAGACGAATTGTCCACCTTAAAAACAAGCTTCTGCATCATGCCCCGATTCCAGAACAGTATCCAAAACATACCACCCAGTCCCGCTTTTCACACTGCTGTTGCACCAAACCAACCTGGGTCAGTCCATCATACCAAATTAGTCATACAACCCCTCCTCATCCTCAAGGTCCGCATCACGAAACCCCCCTCCCCGCTCAGGCGTGTATTGGAAATCCCGACTCGTTTGATACGCCTCGTCTTCCTCGTCGCTGCTCTCCCAACTCGGTTTCCCGTCGTTGTTGTGGTCTGCTTTTGCCTTACCTTTGCCTTTAGCTTTCGTCTGTCCCGATCCCTCGTCACGAGCAGCACCGCCCTTTCCCTCCCAGATAGCCGTCGGCACAGATTTCAACTCTGGCCGCGCATTCGCATTCACCGCTCTTCTATCGTCCCTCCCCATCTCCAGCCTTCTCTCATTCTTTCCCATCTCCGGCCCCTCAAACGCCCTCCTAACTGTCGCATAATGCGCCAGTTCCTTGGCACTCACACTCCCCACCAGCCCCCTCCTCGCAGCCTCAAAATCCGCTTCTGTGACCACGACGCTGATATCCTCCTCGGTCGCGGAATGATCGAAGAAATACGCTGTCGAGATCTTTCCCCCGTGTACAGTCTTGATCTTCGTATCCACGGCGTCTGCGCGCTGTGTTATGGCTTTCAGCATCGCGTCGCTGGCCAGCGCGTATAGATCTGCGCCGGTGTACGTAAACGGGAGTGAGGCTGCGACGCGGGAGAGTTGCAACTCCGGGTGGAGCGCGAATTTCCGGGTCAGCGCCTGCAGGATGGTGAGCTGTTTCTCGTGGGTGTCCGGGATGCCAAGGTAGAGCATCTTATCGAAGCGGCCTGGGCGCAGAAGAGCCTGGTCCAGGAGGTCCGGGCGGTTAGTGGCGCCGATGACGAAGACGCCGCCTCGACCGCCGCCGTCGTCATCTTCGCCGCTACCGCTCATGCCGTCGAGCTCAGCGAGGAGCTGGCTGACGATGCGGTCCATGACGCCCCCGCTGTCGCCCTGGTTGCCGCGCTTGGGCGCGACGCTGTCGAGCTCGTCGAAGAAGACGACGCAGGGGCGGGCGTCGCGCGCGCGCTGGAAGACGCGGCGGACGTTGGCTTCCGACTCGCCGATGTACATGTTGAGCAGCTCGGGGCCTTTGATGCTGAAGAAGTTGAGGCTGAATTCGGTGGCGATGGCTTTGGCGAGGAGGGTTTTGCCGGTGCCGGGGGGGCCGTAGAGGAGGATGCCGCTGCGTTTTTTCATGCCTTTTGCGAAGAGCTCGGGGCGGGAGATGGGGAGCTGGATGGTTTCCATGATGGCGGATTTGACGGTGGCGAGGCCGCCGACGTCGCTCCATGCTACCGAGGGGATTTTTGGGGCGCCGATGCTGGTGGCGAAGGAGGCGCGGGCGTGGGTGAGGGCGGTGGAGAAGTCGGCGGGGGTGAGGGCGTGGGCGGAGGGAGTGCTGAGGAGGATGTCGCGTAGGAGGGGGGTGGAGTTGGGGGGTGCGTTGGTGGTGAGGAGGGATTCGAGGCGGGTGAGGCGGGCGGTGACGGCGCGGTCGACGATGTCGACGAGGTCGCCAGCTACAAGGGCGGCGGATTTGAGGGCGATGGAGGAGAGCGATACGTCATGTGAGAGGGCAAGGCCGCGGGAGAGGATAATGTTATGGAGGAGGCCATGGCGCTCGGTTTCGTCAGGGGCGGAGACTTCAAGTTCGTGTGTGAAGATACTGCGGAGGGAGTCGGGGAGTTGGTCAATTTCGGTGGTTGTGGCTATGATAATGCGGGTGGAGGAAACTGCGGTTTTGAGAGCGGTGATGATACGGTTGGCGGTCAGGGCTTCGATGTGTCGGATTAGAATGGCAGTGTATTGGGGACCGCAGGTGAGAGCGCGCTCGATACGGGCTTGGAAGATGCCCTCGGTCTTGACGTCGCCTCCACCAGGACCCCCTTCGGATAGAAGTTCGTAGGCGTCGATGATGAAGGTGTGACAGCCCAAATCGGAGACTGCACTGGTGGCTAGGATAGCTTTGCCGATGTTCCTTTGTGTCGAGTGGAGTAGAATGACCACTGGGTCCAAGCCCAGGTGAGTGGCTCTTGGGCTTGTTGTTGCAGCTACCAACTCTCGCAGACGTCTTCGAAGTGGCGATGTATAGATTTTAGGTGCTGTACTTGTGGCTGTACCTGGGATACCATGGGATGCTGATGTCTTGGGAGGAGGATTTACCCCAAGATAGAATTCAAAACCGCTTTCTGAAGACATGATCTTGCATCTCTCGTTGCCAGCTTGTACCATACGTGTGCTACTGGGATCTATGCTCACTGTACTGCCCCATACGTCGGTAGGTCTAAGATCATCCTCGGCACCAGCGCCAATGATTGCCTGGGCTCGGAACCATGCAATGCTTGAACTACCTGACTTGCTGATGAAGTTTTTGGACGACATCGAGAGTAGATCTTGGAGCTGGGCATCGGTCTCTAAAGTCGTAGGGGCTTGAGCTAGTATTCTGCTAGTTTCTGCATCGAATACAATCGGTATTAGGTCACCCTGGCGCAGAACTCGCTGCTTGGACTGGAAGTGTTGTTTGGTGGATGCCATCAGCCCTGCCTGGACTGCTTGCTCAGTGACCAGCGGTGTGGATACCGTCAGCAGAGTCAACTCCTTCGCTACGGGCGGAGCCGATGCAGCAGTGACTTTGTTCCTTGTACGTCTGGAAGCGCCGATGGTCTCTTTTTGTTCAGCGAACGTCAGGACGGAGAGCCGGATGGAGCTCGGGCTGCCTATATTTGCAAGCAGAATGGGCGACAACCACACGTCTGGTATTTGTCGACTGATCGACGAACTCGCCGTGCAGACGCTGGATCTTCGAGCACCGATGCCCTTCGCATATCGAAGCGCTCTAGTCAATGCCAGACCAGTCAGACCGTATACCTTAGCGACCCTGAAGTCGTCGACACCAGGACCATCGTCGAACGCGTCAATAACCCAATGGTCTTTCCTCTCTGGCTGCGGCGCTCGGACCTTGACCCAATCGCCGGAAAAGGCTCCTAGTTTCATAAGGAGTTTGATATCCACATAAAGCCTGGCTTCCTCGTCTTCCTCGCTGGAGGGTCTAGGGTTTAGAGTCTCATTTGGAATCCTGCTCAAAAGACATCTTGGCTTGAAAAGTTTTCCCCTCTCTTGAGTGCCTTGCCGTGCGGTAGTAGCCGTAAGGGTGGAATATACCGACCCAGGTGTGCTTATACCCCCTGCTCCTGCACCTAGCGCCGTAATTGAGGATTTCAATTCAGACGAAGCACAGGACAGGCGAGAGGTTCCCATTGGGAAAGCATCGCCTATCGAGTCATCTGACGAGTCCTCGCTACTTTCGGATCTCTCAGATGATGTGGAGGAGCCGTCCTCTTCATAAGCCGCCTTTCCTTCATCTTGACCATCTTCCGCGGCAGAGTAGAAATGCTCGTTCAAGGTTTCATCCCCAGTATTATTAAGATGAGGGTTGAGATGTGTCTGGAGAGACAAGTTTTGTAGCTTTCCCTTCTCGCCCGTACTTTCTCTTTTGACGACAATGTTCGTTGTTGACGAAAGTAGTCCCTGATTGACAGGCTCGCAAAACGTTATTACAGCAGGCGGAAAAGAAGCATGAGTGATAGGATGAGTGGGCAACGGTAAATGCAGAATATCACCTTGACGGACTATCAGAGGGGAAGCCAACGCTTTTCGTGTTGCGTCGATCACTCGAGCTTCCTGACTTGGTTCCGCGGGCCTTACGAAATGGCTATTGATCTCGCCGTTCACTGTAGGTCTGCTTTTCCCCTTTCCCTTACCAGCGTATCCATTTACCCGTGAATTAAAGCCACCAGCAAACTTCCTTTGGACTTGATCATGTCTATCTAGCGCTTCACCATCCACAGTGATGAAGACGCTGTCCAGGGTCAAAGGTTCAATGTCCATGATTCTGATCTCAAACCCCTGCTTGTTACCGGACCGGGGTCTGAAAGCTGATGCAATTTGTAAATATTTTGCAAAACTTTTCAAAGCCGGCGACGAAGCTGGAAACTGAAGCGTTGAATGGGTCTCATTCTCGCTGGCCTGGGTCTTGACAGGCAATACCGTCCAGTAAGCCTCTTCAATGGGGTGGCTTGACAATGGTGACCAGGGGGCGATGGCAGCGTATCTCACTTCGCTTCCTGGCTCCAGAGCCTGTTGTCCAAAAAGGTCCAAAGCAAGATCCGTGGACAAAAGACCAACATCAGCCTTCAGTTGGTCATTTAAAGTGAGCCATGCGGAGAAGGGCATCCGGTCTGCCTTTCGGCGCCGCCTCCGCCTTTTCCGATGTTCTATTCTCGTGTCTTGTGCATTCGCCATACTTCACTTTATGTTCCTTTGGGGCCCCGAGACCCGTACTTGCAGACAATAGTTGAAATAATTGACGTGAACAGAGACAAACTTGTCAACGACCGAGGCTCGGATCTACGGACCGGGAGATCAAGCCCCGGCGTCTGTGGCGGAATTGTTCCGCGCCAAGCCGGACCCATCGCGTGTAGAATTACCGTTGTACGGTCATCGTTTGTCCTGTTTACTTTTCTCCTTCCCCGATATACAGGAAAATGGCCGTTGTTGATGAGACACGGTGTTCATGCGCTGCTGCTGACCTCTCATTTACCCATGGCATTGATTAATAAACTGTTGAGATTCTTTGAAAGGAATGCCAAGGCACTGTTCAGCCAGTGGGAATCGTACTGGGAGGATCGCCTATGTTGCCTGCAGTACCTTAGCGTCGATACTGCCTAATAAAGCCACTTTACCTTTGCTGCTCTTGCTGGGGCTCTGTATCGAGGGTAAGGACAACGAGTGACTCAGTCCAACCATACCCTGTGGTACAACTCACGTCAGCCATCTTTGTCGTGCTTTGGTATATCACAGTGCGCGAATCTTTCTCTGTCTTGAAGCCTGCCAAATGTCGCTGATGGCTATGTCCTGTCTGCCTGATATCCCACCGACTGACGGCCACCACGATCTGGTGATTGTTCTCACCACACTGCAACGACACGCTCGGGAATTCTTCGAAAGCATACTACAAGATTGGAGCGATAGCTCGAGTAAGGGTTTCGTATTCGTCTATTGCGTCGACAATCGATTTCAGCGACAGCTAGAGCAGCTTAGAAGAGAAGGTATGTAGGCTGCTCCTTAAGATCAGAGGACGACAAGAACGTCGCCTTTACTCGGCTTTCCAGCATGGCAAGAGTCGCCAGTCAATGAAATTCCTCTCCCCTCATCAAGCATTCATAATTCAAATCCTTATCAGAACCCAGTGGACGCCACGGTAGCATTTGTCGTTTTACGAACACCACCCACATGATTAGTCCATAGCATCGATAGACCCCTAAGCATCAATAGACTCTTTAACGTTCCCTTGATGTCTGGCAAAGGACTGATTTTTTTAAGGCTCTATAGGTCAGATCTACGATATAGCTACAGATGCAAGCAGCTTAGGGTGGAAGCGACTCATTATCGTCGACAGTTTGACTCGGGAGCAATTGACTGGAGATGTTCGTCCAGGCCGTTCCAGGGATGTGTCTGTCGTCTACGTCCAGATCGATGAGACCAAAGGACATGGGCTTAATGGCAAGTCAGGCGAGGAATTACATGTCACAGCTAGACGCATGCATACTCTCTACGCTCAGAAAGCCCTTACAGAGCAAAAGTCACTATCATTCAACATTTCAAGAAAAAACCAAGAGCGACGAGAAACGCCTCAAGAATACTATGATGCAGGGATACTGCTCTACGATCCTTCTAAATCTGTCCACGACAAGTCACTTCCATCAGACAGCCCACCAGATCCGACAGCTGACACTATCAACCAAGTATTTTTGTTGCAGCCTCCGCTCCCTCCCGAAGTCACCTTGAAAATCAGAGAATTCGCACAGGAAGAGCTTGAATTGGAAGACATGACTGCGGCACCTACGAAACTTCCTATGGATTCAAAGCAGCGTCACGTTCACTCCCTCGTCCCTATGAGCGTCAAGGAGATCAAGCATCTCGAAGACTTGTATAACGAGAAACTACGTGCTAGCGACTCAGATGTCACATGTACAATTCACCCGTGGACTGCCTCACGCCCGGCAAACCGCCGAGACCTATGGCGATTGTGCCAGCGCTTCTTCCATGCAAATCGGCATGCGTATTCACTATATTCGTTATTTTGGTTTGCTGGCTGGCCGGGTTGGCAAAAGGATACCGAGATTGGGATGCTGCAGTGTTTTTACGAATGTCCGCAACCAACACGTCGTGTGACCATAGAGCAAGCGGTCAAGGCGTGGCAGGCGTTCCACGGGTCGCCCTCCTACGGGTCCAACCCTTGCGGACCCTACGATGATCCGGCTTTCGAGCTTATCTTAGACCCTCATGCAAGATTCTTCCACGATCCGCCACCCTTTCTGTCCTTAAATAGTAGCACTATGGCGGTGCCTGTCTTCTTTCTGACGAGCCACATTACGGAAGAAGAGTCAGATGTCATAAAACTCGGCTTTGATAAACCAGAAAAAATCGATGAGCGCCTCGGCTACCCAGAGATTATCTTCGTCGAGTGGCACTCGAACGAAGATGGCTCTGTGGAAGATATGTGGCGCTTGCTGTGGCAATGTTCCAGTTATAGAGCCGATGGCAAAATCAATACAGCCCTATTCGTTGACAAGCAGACGGCATCGGATAATAGGGTTGTTGTGGCAAACGTCATGTGAGTGTAGCATCTGTAAATGCCGGTTTCACATCTTGTATGACACTGAATTGCACTCCGGTTGCAACGAAATCGATTGTGATAGATTTCCCGTCGCGCTTTTCTTCGCATCATAGAAGGGCATCAATCTCACATATTCGTTACCCCAGATCTTGCCGTTCGTGCGACGACATTCCTTGCAAAACGCTGATTATCTCCTGAACAGGTACAGAATAGGCGCCGAAGAGATTCGAGAACCGGTTTTCGACGCAAGCTACGGTTCCTGCACTGGCATGCAACACGGGCGACAGCCACTCGAGGAAGCGACAACGCTATGGTATTCATCGAGATTGATCCTTAGTCGTGAGGTTGCTCACTGACAGGTGCAACCGATAGGTGCAACCTCAAAGATGTAAATGTGAACTTGGAAGACTTTTTCGGACTCGGCCCACCTCATGGACGGAATGAGGGCATGTATACGTGGTTCCGACCTGACATTGTCTGGAGATCTTCTGGCTCCGAGTCTGCGCTCGAATCCTCGTAACTGTAGGATGTCTCACATTAAGGAGGGGCGCTTTGTCGCACGCCACTGAAAGTACTGATTTATGCTCAAGGAATTGATGGTCTAGTCACGGCACTCACCGACGTATTTACTCTTCTACCAGTTGTAGGCGAGACGCTTGAACCCCCGAAGGCATTCGATCGGTCCTTTCTCTTTCCTCACTAAACAACTGCTGCACCAAGTCCCCGAGCAAGTATGGGATATGGAAGGTCTGATCACTCTGTAACAACATTGTATGCCGATACTAGAAGCGTACTTACAATGCAACCATAGGCAACGCTTATCCTCCGAGGTCAGTTCCCAAAAATGCGTTCCTGATCGTCATGACCTAAGGTTCCATCATACAAGCGACCCGGTAAGCGACAATACAACCTGGATTACAATATCCGGGAATTTTGCGCCAAACAATTTCTCTGAATCAACTGCTGTCGCAACTAGTAGGAATAGCTGTTCCACGTTGTTCGATGATGCGTCGCCTAAGAAAAAGTGGTCCTTGCGCGCTTTTGCCTTTAGAACATACCTTCAATCTTCCAGTCTCCACTGTTATCGTACGAAAATAGCTGTTTCCTCTCGTTTAAGGCTTTTCGCGACTTTCCGAAGCTTTCATTTGTTGGAGAGTTGTCCGTCTCCGCCTGATCTAATGATGACAGGCAATGACGAGACCCAGCTCCCATGACTCGCCCCATGTATACGGTCATCTCCCTACGTAATAAATAGTGGTGAACGCCGTTGGCCATTTCGTCACTTTACTTTATACTCATCCTGTTTCAGCGACAGCATCAGTCCTTAAAAGAGAGTCAAAAACGTAACTTGGTTCCATTACCCTCCTCCTTTACCCTCCTCCTTTACCTTCCTCCTTTACCCTTATCCATCCCTCTTCTTCATCACCCTGCTCCATCCCTCTACTTCATCCTCCCCTCCACCAACCCCCTGCACCAGCCCCCCTTCAACTCCCCACCCCTCCACAATCACACACACAATGCACCTCCCCTCCTCCTCCCAC
>JAABUZ0100001435.1_pt1 | contig 45528 bp, 47 predicted proteins | sample 5562091 | NCBI WGS metagenome assembly JAABUZ01 (sample SAMN12813069, study PRJNA571459) | rock metagenome | isolation source: Antarctica rocks | place: Antarctica: Victoria Land, Linnaeus Terrace sud | collected 2015-12-21
TCTTCGTGCTCACCGAATGCTGGCTGTCGTTCAGCGGATGACGCCGCAGTAAAAGACTGTGCCGGGCAACCGAGACCGATCTGCGCGTCCGTTGCATAGGGCTGTACCGACGTCTCGCTGAACGATCCTCTACGGGACAAGATCCACGTCCTGTGCAGCGGGTGCCGTGCTGCGTAGCGCTGCCAGAACCGCCAACTCGCTCCGGCGCTTGGTAAGGCTGGCACGCTGGGCGGCATGAGTGACGACACCCGTTCGATCCCGCCTCGCACGCTCGGCACGACCGGTCCGGTGGTCGCCGCCGTCGCCCTGGGATGCAGTTCCATGTCGGGGTTCACCGGGGCCGGCGCCGACGACGACGTCGCGGCCGGGACGATCCGCGCCGCCGTCGACCAGGGCGTCGACCTCATCGACACTGCCGACTTCTACGGTCTGGGGCACAACGAGTCGCTGATCGCCCGCGCCCTGGCCGGCGTCCCCCGTGACCGCGCGGCCCGCACTATCTCTGCGCTGTCGGACGCACGACGATCTCGTTCACGTCGACGTCCTGCGGCTGCCCCATCGCGAAGCTGATCGCTCGCGCGACCGCGTCGGGCGGGATACTCACCGCGCGGTAGCCGCGCATGAGGTCCCTCGCCCCCGGGTCGCTGATGCTCTCCGCCAGCTCGCTCTCCACGACGCCGGGGGTGATGGTAGTGACCCGGACGGACGGGTCGGACTCCAGTCTTAGGCCCTCCGTGAGGGCCCACGCCGCGTACTTCGTGGCGCAGTACACCGCGGCGGTCGCCGACACGCTATGGGCGCCAATGCTCGCGGTGGTGATGAAGTGCCCTGCGCCCTGCGCGCGGAACCTGGGCAGCGCCGCGGCGATGCAGTACATCAGGCCCTTGACGTTGACGTCGACCATCCGGTCCCACTCGTCGACGAGCAGGGCGTCGAGGCGGGACAGCGGCATCACGCCTGCGTTGGCGATCATCACGTCGACCCGGCCGTGGCGGCTGGTGGCCGCGTCCACCAGCCGCTGGACCTGGTCACGGTCGCGGACGTCGACGGTCTCGGCCGTCACGCTGCCGCCCGCGGTCGCCAAGTCCTCCGTCAGGGCCCGGAGCCGCTCCGCCCGCCGGGCCGCGGCGACCACGTGGTGCCCCTCCGCGCACAGGCGCCGGGCGATGGCCTCGCCGATCCCGCTGCTGGCACCGGTCACGACGACGACCTTCTTGGGCATTGGGCCGTTCCTGGACCGGCCTGCACCTTGCGTCTGCGAGGGGTCTCCTGTCGTGCTCATCTCGTTGTTCCTCTGCGTCGGAGCGGATGGTTCATGGGGCTGGTGGCGGAGGACGCCCTCGGGCTGCGGCGAACTCTTGGGCGGTCACCGCACGGCCTGGGAGGGAACGCGCCGGGCGGGCGCGCCTACGGGTCCCGTCCGGCCGTGGCGGCGTCGAAGAACTCGTGGCTGAGCGCGACCGCGCGCTCCCGGTGCGGGGACTCGTAGATGGCGTAGTGCTCGATGTCGAAGACTTCGAGCCGTTTGGGCTGTGCCGCGGCGTCGTACAGGGACTGGGTCTCCTGCACGGGCACGGCCTCGTCGCTGCTGGCGCCGATGAACAGGACGCCCCGGGGCGCTATGTCGGCGACGACGCGCTCCGGCGCGAACTCGAAAATCCGGTCCAGGGCCTCGAGCGGGAAGCGTTGTCGGAGCTGCGGCCAGCGCCGCTCGGCGACCGCGAACGCGGCGTTCGACTGCGCGTTGTCTAGCACCTCGCCCGGGTCCACCGTTTCCGACCGGCCCGTCACGGCCCGCCGTATCCGGTCCTCGCGCATCCGATCCTTGAAGCGGCGGTACGCGTCCGGCCAGGCGCGCCGGACGTCGCCGATCCCGACCTGGCAGACGACCGCCCGGACGCGTTCGTCGGCGGCTGCGGCCGCGACGACGTTCGCTCCTCCGAAGCTCGTTCCGTACAGGTGTAGGCGGGTGCCGTCCACGTACGGCTGCGCCTCCAGCCAGCTGAGCGCGCTGCGGATGTCCTCGACCTGCTCGGCCGGCACCAGACGGCCGCGCTGGCCGTCGCTGCCGCCGAAGCCGCGGTAGTCGATCGCGAGGGCGACGTACCCGAGCTCCGCGAACAACGCGGCGAACTCGGGCAGGGCCCACTCCTTGATCCCGCGGAAGCCGTGACAGAGCACGACGGCAGGGGCGGCGAGGAGGTCCGGGGGCCGCCAGAGCAGGGCCGCGCAGCGCACCCCCTGTGAGTGGTAGGTGACAGGGACGCCAGGGGGCCGCTCCGGCGGAGCGGCCCCCGGTGCCCCTGGACCTCGCCGGTCGCCGGGAAGGCTGGTCATCAGCGGCTCCTACAACTTGAGTGTGTCGCGGGACTGGAACCAGGTGCCGCTGTTCATTGGGTCGAAGCTCGCGGCGGCCATGAACCCGCCGTCGACCGTGAGGGTCGTGCCGGTGACGTAGGCGGACATGTCGCTGGCCAGGTAGAGCAGAGCCTGCGCTACGTCTTCGGCGGTGCCGGGGCGTCCCATCGGGATCGTGTACTTGAGCCGTTCGACGAAGGACTCGTCCGCGAAGTAGCCCTCGGTCAGCGGCGTGCGGATCAGCCCGGGGCACACGGCGTTGACGCGAACCCCGTGCGCGGCGAGGTCCTGGCTCAGGCTCCGTGTGAGCCCGAGGATGCCGGCCTTGGTCGCCGAGTAGGCCGCGCGCAGGGGGACGCCCGCGAGGGCGCCCACGGACGACACGTTGATGATGCTGCCGGAGCCCTGTCCGACCATGCGCTTCGCGGCCTGCTGGCTGCAGAGAAAGGTGCCGGTGAGGTTGACGCCCACGACGTGCTCGAACTCCTCCAGCGTCAGTTCCAGCGGGGCCTTGATCTCCCGCACCCCGGCGCTGTTCACGAGCACGTCGACGCCGGTCAGGCCGTCGAAGAGCGAGCAGACGTCCTCGGGCGCGGCGACGTCAGCCTGCACGTGGGCGTGGGTCTGGTTGTCGTCCTGGGGGAGCTCCTGGGCGACGGTGGCGGCTGCGGCCCCGTCCCGGTCGACGACCACCACGCGGGCACCGTGACCGGCGAACAGCCGGGCGGTCGCCCTCCCGACCCCGCTCCCGGCGCCCGTGATCACGACGGTCTTGTTCTTCAGCATGCGTTGTTCCTCCTGGTCGGGTCGAGGCGCTGTCGCGGCACCGCGTGCCGCGCGCCGTCGGTGTGTGGATGCAGGCGGGCATGGTGGGGGCGGGAGGTCCGACGCGATGGTCGCGGGTCTTACCTGAGCGGGAGGCTGATCGTCTTGGTCTCCAGGTACTCCTCGATGCCCTCGCGCCCGCCCTCGCGTCCCAGGCCCGAGGCCTTGTAGCCGCCGAACGGGTTAGCGGGCATGGTCATGAACAGGCCGTTGACCGCCACAGTTCCCGTACGCAGTCGGCGCGCGACCCGCAGCGCGCGGGCCGGGTCCGACGTGAAGACCCCCGCGGAGAGGCCGTACTCGCTCGCGTTCGCGACGGCAACGGCCTCGTCCTCGGTGTCGAACGGGATCGCGCACAGGACCGGCCCGAACAGCTCCTCGCGGGCGATGGTCGCGTCGCCCGTGACGTCGGCGAACAGGGTCGGTTCGACCCAGTTCCCTTCCGGTGCGTCCGGCCAGCGCTGTCCACCGGTGACCAAGCGCGCGCCTTCGGCACCGGCCCGGCCGATGTGGTCGATGACGTGCTGCGCCGCGGCGGCGTTGACGAGCGGCGAGGAGGTGGTGGCCTCGTCGAAGGGGTCGCCGTACCGCACCTCCGCGACCTGGCTGGCTGCCCCTGCCACGAACTCGTCGTAGACGTCGCGGTGCACGAGCGCCCGCGTCTGGGTGGAGCACGACTGGCCGGTGAGGCCCATCGAGACGAAGCTCATGGCTCGGCGGCCCGCCGCGTGAGCGTCCGGGACGTCAGGGAAGACGATGCCGGGGCTCTTGCCGCCCAGCTCGAGCGACACGTGGCGGAGTCCCACGGCTGCAGACGCGAGCACGGCCTCGCCGACGCTCCGGCGGCCTGTGAAGGCGATCTTGTCGACGCCCGGGGACGCCACCAGGTGCGCGCCGGCCCGGCCCGTGCCGAAGACGATGTTGACGACCCCTGGCGGCAGGTCGAGCTCCTGGAGCAGGCGGCCGTAGAGCGCGGCCACGTTGGAGGCGTACTCGGAGGGCTTGATGACGATGGTGCAGCCCGCCGCCAGCGCCGGGGCGACCTTGTGCGCGAACTGCATTACCGGTGCGTTGAAGGGGGTGATGGCGGCCACGACTCCGACGGGCTCCTTCACGGTGAAGAACTGCTCGTCCGCCTCGGCGGCGAACAGCGGAGGAGCCGTGCCGTCGAGCTTGTCCACCCAGCCGGTGAAGTAGTCGAACATCTCCGCGGCGATGGAGGCGGAGAACCGGAACGACCGGCCGAGGGAGATGGGCACCCCGTTGTCCAGGCTCTGCCGCCTGTGCAGGCCCTCCGCGTGGGAGAGGACCAGGTCGGCCATGGGCCGGAGCAGGCGCTTGCGCTCGCGGGCCGCCAGGCGCGGCCAGGGGCCTTCGTCGAAGGCCCGCCGGGCCGCGCGTACCGCGGCGTCGACGTCCTGGGGTCCGGCGTCCGGCAGGAGGAAGTCCTGCTCGCCGGTGGCGGGGTGCCGGTGTTGCCACCGCCGCTCGGTGCGCGGCTCCGCCCAGCCGCCGTCTATGTAGTGGGTCTCGACGCCGGCGTCCAGGGCCGCGACGTGCGGCAGGACGCTGAAGGAGGTCACGGAGGTCGTCATGGGTTCCTCTCCTGAGTCGGTCGTGTAGCCCGTGTGGTGGGCCGGCGGGAGCAAGGCGGCCGCGGCAGGAGCCGGGGGCCGCCGGTCGCGGGTCGGCGTCACGTCCCCAGGGCCGCGACGCCGGTGCGTTGCCGGCGCAGCACGGCAGAGAGGGCGACCGCGACCACGACGGCGGTGCCGTTGAAGACGGTGGTCACCCACGGCGGCACCCCCAGGATGGCGAGCCCGCTCACAGCGATCCCGACGAAGAACAGCCCCAGCACCGTCCCCGGCACGTTGTACGTGCCCGGCCGCCAGGTCGTCGCGCCCAGGAACACCGCGGCAAGTGCCGGCAGGATGAACGTGATGCTGCCGACCTGCGGGTTGCCGTTGCCCTGGGCCGCGACCTGGCCGACGCCCGCCAGGCTCGACAGGCCCCCCGTGACGACGAACGCGCCGAGGACCACGCGGCGTGTGTTCAGGCCGTTGAGCCTGGCCGCCGTCTCGTTGACGCCTGTCGCGATCGTGTAACGACCGAAGCGGGTGCGGTTCAGGAACGTGCCGAAGGCCACCGCGACGAGCAGCATGAGGACGAACAGCGCCGGGACCCCGAACCAGACGTTGGTGCTCAGATCGGTCAGTCTGCGCGACAGGTGCGAACTGATGGGCGTCCCTGCGGTGTACGCCTGCACGAGCCCGTCCAGGACGATGCTGATGCCGAGCGTCGCGATGATGCTGTTGACGCCAACATAGGCCACGAGCAGCCCGTTCACGAGGCCCACGGCCAGCCCGATCACGACCGCGACGAGCACAGCGGCGACCAACGGCAGCTCGGTCTTTGACATCACCGCGGCGCAGGCGATCGACGTCGCCCCGACGTTGGAGCCGACGGAGATGTCGAACCGCCCGGCGATCAACGGCATCATCAGGGCCATCGCCGCGACCGCTAGGACCGAGCTCGACGTCGCGATCGCGCGCCAGTTGGCGGCCGAGGCGAATGTGTCCGGCAACGCGACGGAGAAACCGACCACCATCGCCAGGCCCAGCACGGGCAGGCCGAACCGCTCGGACCAGGCGAGGCCCGTGCCCCGCCGCCTTCCCGCGCGGGGTGACGGTGACGCCGCCCGGACGTCCCGCCGGACCGGCTCCGCGGGAGCATCCTGCCCCGTCGCGCTCTCGAGCGGCCGGGACGCCGCCACGTCTCGCGGCACCTCAGCCTCCCGCGGACGAGTGCACGAGCCGGGTCAGCGCCTTCGCCGACAGGTCGGTACCGGCCAGCTCCTCGGCCACTGTCCCTGCGGACAGGACGACCACGCGGTCGCACAGCTCCTCCAGCTCAATGAAGTCACTGCTCGCGACTATGACGGCCATGCCCTCGGCGGCAGCCTGCCTGACCATCGCGTGGGCGTCCGCTCGGGCGCCGACATCGACGCCCTGCGTGGGCTCGTCGAGTAGCAGCAGCTTGGGACGCCGGTTCAGCCAGCGGGCCAGGACCACCTTCTGCTGGTTGCCGCCGGAAAGGAAAGAGATGGGGGACGCGGCGCCCACCGTCTTGATCCTGAACTTCTTCACGGTCTGCTCGGTGGTAGCGGCCTCTCGTGGCGGGTGAAGAAGCCATCGTCCGAAGCCGGCCAGGTCGGGCAAAGTCAGGTTCTCGCCGACGGTCATGCTGGGGAAGACCGCATCGCTGCGGTGCTCCGGGACGTAGGCCACGCCTTCCCGCATAGCGCGCGCGGGCGAGGTCAGCGGTCGGGACCGGTCGTCGAGCGTCACCACCCCCCGGTCGGGCGGGCGGCAGCCGAACAGCAGCTCGAGCAGCTCGGTGCGGCCTGACCCCAGCAGACCGGCCAGGCCGAGGACCTCGCCCGCCGCGACGTGCAGGGAGACGTCTCTGACGGGGCCGGTGGCGACGTGGTCCAGGGACGCGATCGGGACCGGCCCGCCGCCGCTTCGCCTACGGGCAGTGGCCCGCACGTCCGCGGGGGCCGGCTCGCCCAGGATGAGCTCGACGAGGTCCCGGTCGGTCAGGTGCTCCATCGAGCGCTGCGCCTGGAGCCGGCCGTCGCGCAGGACGGTCACGGTCTGCGCGACCGCCAGCACCTCATCGAGACGGTGGCTGATGAACACGACCGCGATGCCCTGCTCGGTGTACTCCCTGAGTGAGGCGAGGAGCAGGTCCACCTCTTGGTCGGGCAGCGCCGCCGTGGGCTCGTCCAGGACGAGGAGCTCCACAGGGGAACCGCCGGGGTCGTACTTGTCCTGCACCGCACGTGCAATCGCGATCATGGTCCGGGTAGACGGCCGGAGCTCGGCGACCGTCTGGTTCGGGGTCGCCTTGACGTGGAACCGGTCGAGCATGTCCTGCGTGCTGCGCCGGAGCTGGCGCCAGCTGACGACGCCGCGACTGGTGGGGTACCTGTGGCCCAGCGCGAAGTTCTCCTGGACGGAGAGTTCACCGAACAGGCCCGGGTCCTGGTGCACGAAACGGATCCCGTGCGCCCGCGCCCACGAGGGGCTGCAGTCCTCGGCCGGCACGCGGCTGTCGCCGACGGCGATGAAGCCTCCCGCGTCCGCCGGCTGGATCCCGGCCAGCGCTTTCACCAGCGTGGACTTTCCGGACCCGTTGCCGCCGAGGATCGCGTGCACCTGGTCACGTCCCAGCGAGAACGTGACGTCGTCCAGAGCCTTCCCGCCCGGGAACGTCTTAGTGAGCCGGTCGACACGGAGCGCGGCGCCTGCCGGCCGCGGCGTGTCCTGGCCGTTCCGGCTGGCCGGCGAGGGGCCAGGGCGCGCCGAGGCACCGCCGCCGCGCGAGGGGCCCGTCCCAGTGGGAGGGCCGGCCGCTGCGCCCGTGCTGCCAACGGCGTCGGGCCGCCGGGCAGGCCCCCGCCGGGCTCTGGCCGGCGTCACTTTCGGGCCCAGATCTTGCTGTAGCTGGCCCGGTAGTCCACCGGCGGCTCGTAGTTGTTGTCACTGGGCAGGTTGTGTTCCTTGTCGACCAGCTGCCAGCCCGTTCCTTGGTTCGGCAGCTGGTCGGCGGGCGTACCTGCGAGCACCCGGTTGAGCGTGTCGGCCGTGGCCCAGGAGAACCAGCCGTAGGGGATGGCGACCGCGAGCGCCTGGTCGCCCTGGCGCACGAGCCCGATGTTGCTCGGGTTGAGCTCCGCGCCGTACACCTTGATGGGCCGCCCCGCGCTCGACGTCGCGGTCTGCAACCCGAGGAACATGAGAGAGTCGATCGAGTTCTCCACGATGTCGTACGTCGGGTTCGCGAGCAGGGCGGACTTCCAGCCCTGCGCGGCGGGGTTAGGGACCTGGGAGAACGTGAACGCGACCCGCTTGAGCTCGCAGCCGGAGCACTTCTGGAACTCGTCGGCAAAGGCCTTGCCGTTGGCCTGCTGGATGACCTGGCTGTCCTCGTAGATCTGGATGACCTTTCCTTTGCCCGCCGTCGACGCGATCGCGTACCTGGCCCGGGCCCTGGCCCACTCCGAGAAGAACTGCGAGGGATCGCCCGACCCGCGCAGTTTCGTGGTGCCCGCGAACAGCGCCGGGTCTGAGCCCTGGAACACCGCGTTGTCGCAGTCCAGCGACTCGAGGCCCACGACCGGGACGTGGGCGGACTTGGCCACCTGCAGCGCCGTCTTGATCCCGGGGCAGTCGTAAGCGGACAGGGCGACCCCGTCGACGCGGGCCGCGACCGCCTGACGGATGAGGCCAGCCGCCGTGTTCGGGTCCGCCTTCCCGTCCTGGACCGTGACGCGCCAGCCCAGCTTGTCGCCCGCGGCCCGGAAGTCCGTCGACTGCTTCGAGCAGGCCTCGTAGGCCTGGCCGCAGGAGATAAACCACACGTTCTTCCCGGTCTGCGCCGCGGGGCCGTCGGTCGGCGGCTGCTGGTAGTCGCCGCGGTACCCGGCGGCGAGCGTCGCCGCGTAGTCGCTGCCGCCGCCGCTGGACGGCGCCGCGGTAGAGCTGTTCGAGGACGCGCTCGGGGCGCCCGAGGAGCAACCGGTCACGGCGGAAGCGGTCAGCACCGCGGCCGTGATCATGACGAGACGTGTGGCGCGCATGGGCTCTCCTGTTCGCCGGCCGCGGTGCGACGCGGGTGCGTGGGAGCGGCGGGGATGCCGCTGGCGTGACGCTCCCGGTCACCCCGGTGCAGGGGTGATGAGGTGAATCACACCGCAACTCTGTCCGACAATCTGGGGGCTGTCAACACCCCGCCCTGGACTGCCCTGACGGTTGTTTGACCTAATCCGCGGTAGCGCTCGCCCGCGCAAGGGTTGACGGGGCAGGCGGATCGTCATACGTTCGGGGAGCGGGGCGCTGCCACAGGGCAGTGCCGGCGGCGCGGGTAGCACCGGACCAGCCGGGCGTGTCCGCTGTGCCAGTGGAAGGACAGGCAACGATGGCCTCAGTGCCTGCGTGGAGAAGCGTCCCGGCGAGTGCCGCACTCGAGGCTGCGCCCCTCGCGGGCGCGGAAGCGGCGGAGCCCGGCGAGCAGACGGACGGCGCCCCTTCGGCCGGGATGTCGCCCCTGTCACGGTCGGCCTCCGAGAGGGCGACGGAGACGCACGGACAGGCCTGGGCCGAGGGCATGCGGCTTCGTACGGAGGTGCTCGGGGAAGAAGCTGTGCTGCGGTCCGTCGGCAGCGCGACGGAGCTCTCGGCCGACGTGCAGGACCTTGCGACCGAGTACTGCTGGGGGACGATCTGGAGCCGGCCCGAACTCGACCGGCGGACGCGGAGCATCATCAACCTTGCGATGCTGACGGCTCTCAACCGCGGGCACGAGTTCCGGCTGCACGTTCACGGAGCGCTCAACAACGGTGTCACCACGGCCGAGATCCGCGAGACGCTGCTCCAGGCCACCGTGTACTGCGGCATGCCGGCCGGCCTGGAGGCGTTCCGTCTCGCCGACAGCGTCATACAGGAGCGCAACGGCCGTTGACGTCGTCGTCGTGCCCTGCCACACGGCGCGGCGGGACAGGTGGAGCCGACGAACGGAGGGGAGCGCGTGGAGCACGCTTGGCCCGACGGCCCCCAGCACGGCGTCTCCATCCTCCGCTTCGGCACGCGGCAGGCGACCCGCTCGGCGGTCTTCCACGGCTACCAGCTCTACGGCGAAGCCGACGGGCCCGCCACGATCGACTATCACTTCTGGCTGCTGCACGCACCCGACGGAGGGGTCGCGGTCGTGGACACCGGCTTCTCCCGGAAGTCGGGCCGGGCGCGCGGCCGAACCATGCTCATCGAGCCGGGCGAGCTGCTCGTCAGAATGGGCATCGACCCGCTGGCCGTCGGCCTCGTCGTCCTCACGCACGCGCACTACGACCACACCGGCAACGTGGACCTGTTCCCGAACGCCCGTATCGTCCTGTCCCGGGCCGAGTACGACTTCTGGCTACACGCCGAGGTTGCACGCCGTACCCAGTTCGCCTACTACGCGGAACCGTCCGACCTCGAGGCGCTCGCCCGCGCACTACGCAGCGGGCGCCTCGAGCTCTTCGACGACCAGGTCGTGCCCGTGCCAGGAGTGGTCGTTCGCTGCTTCCCGGGGCACACGCCCGGCCAGGCGGCGGTGCTCGTCATGACCGACGAGGGACCCGTCGTCCTCGCCTCGGACGTCGTGCACTTCTACGAGGAGCTCCTCCGGGACCGCCCGTTCGCGGTCACGACCGACCTCGCCGCCATGTACGCGTCCACGGAGCGGTTGCGCCGGATCATCGCGGACGCTGGCGCGCACCTCGTCACAGGTCACGACCCCTCGACCCTCGACCGGTTCCAGCGCGCGCCAGGACCGCTCTCGCCGTACGTGGCCTCAATAGGCCTCAGCAGCCGACCCGGTGCCACCGGGGCACACCACATGGAGGACAGCGTATGACCTGCAGCCCCACGAGCAGTCCCCCTCTCCCCACCCCGAGCGCCAACACCTCCGACGGCCCGGCCGCCCCGGCCGCCACCCTGATCGGGCTGGGGGTCATGGGCGCGCACCTGGCGCGGAACCTGTCGCGGGCGGGGTACCAGCTGACGCTCGTCGACGCAGCGCCCGCGGCCGCGGACGCGCTCGCCTCCGCGCTCAGCAGCGCCCGGGCCTCCGAGCTCACGTCCTGGCAAGGCGACGGCCCCAGCACCGTCGTGCTAATGCTGCCCAGCAGCCGCGACGTCGAGAGCGTCCTGGCCGTACTGGCGCCGCGCCTCGCAGCGGGCTCGCTCGTGATCGACATGGGCTCGTCCGACCCCAACTCCACCCAAAGGCTGGCAGCGGACCTGTCCCAGGAGGACGTCCTGCTGGTGGACGCACCCGTGTCGGGCGGGCCCGGGCGAGCCGCGACGGGGCAGCTCACGATCATGGTCGGCGGCGACGGTGCGGGCGTCGCCCGTGCGCGGCCACTGCTGCTGCACCTGGGGTCCTCGCTGCACCCCACCGGCCCGGTGGGCAGCGCCCACGCGCTCAAGGCCCTGAACAACATGCTGTCCGCGGTTGGTCTGGCGAGCGCACTCGAGGTCCTCACGGTCGGCGCGCGCTTCGGCCTCGACCCGGCCGTCATGCTGGACGTCATCAACGTGTCCACGGGCCGGAACCACGCCACCGAGTTCAAGATTGGTCAACAGGTGCTGACCGGCGCCTACAACGTTGGGTTCTCGCTGCCGCTGACGGTGAAGGACCTCGGGATCGCCCTCGCCCTCGCGGACGCGCAGGACATGCCGCTCACCGTCGGCCGGGCGGCTGCCGCGCTCTACCGGGAGGCACTCGAGGCACTGGGCGATGGACAGGACCAGTCCGACGTCGCCCGGTACCTGGCCGCCCTGAGCGGCGTCGACCTCGCCGCTCCGGGCACCACCCGGCAGCCCGGGCGCTCCGGGGGCACTGCCGTGGCCCACCCAGATGCGACGGCTCCGGAAGCCGGAGCGTGAGGACCTGTGAAACTCAGGATCGTGGAGGTGCCGGCGGACGCGACCGACAAGGAGCCCGTCACGGGAACGCCTCTCCGCGAACAGGTTGTGGCCTCCATGCGCGCCGACATCGTGGCGTTCCGGCTCCGGCCCGGACAACGGCTCGTGGAGCGCGAACTCGTCGAGCGGTACGGCGTGTCCCGTACGACCGTCCGGGAGGCGATCCGTGAGCTCTCCGCGGACGGCCTGGTCACGGTCTTCCCTCAGCGCGGCGCGGTCGTCTCGGCCCCGTCAGCCCAGGACGCCGTGGACCTGTACGAGATCCGCGCCTTCCTCGAGTCGCGCCTGGTGCAGCGGTTCGTCCGACGTGCGGACCCTGCCCACCGCAAGGAGTTGGGCAGGATCGTCAGGGAGCTCCGGAGGGCGTCCGCGTCAGAGTCCGAAGAGACGGCGTCCTTCCTGACGATCAAGGCGCGCTTCTACGCGGTGCTGGTGAGCGGAGCGGACAGCGACGTCCTCGCGCAGATGCTGACCAGCATCCAGGACCGGGTCACCGTCCTGCGCGCGACGTCCCTCGCCGTTCCGGGCAGGGCCGCCCAGTCCTCCGCCGAGCTGCAAGCGGTGCTCGAGGCGGTCCTCGCGAACGACGAGCACCGCGCCTTCGAACTCATGGATCTTCACGTGAGGGCGGCCGGCCGCACCGCGCTGGGGGCTCTGCAACTGCCCTAGTCGCAACAACACCGACGCCCTGCCCCTGCGCACAACCCGACCAGCCGGTCCTCCCGCTGCACGCCCGCGCGCCCGAAGGACCGACAAGGAGCCTGATGCACTCCGACGGACCGCCGTGCGCCCCACCCGCCGTAGCCGAAGTGGTCCCGCGAGGACCCCAGGGCCGGCGCCGTCTTCACAGAGGTCGCCGACGCCAGGCCCGACGACGGGCTACGCGCGCTACGCATCGCCGCAGACGCCCAGCAACCCTGGGCGCAAACGCCTGCCCGCGAGCGCGCCGGCATATTGCACCGTGCCGCGGACCTCCTCGACGGCCGGGCCGACCAGTTCGCCGCCGTAATCTCGGCTGAGGCCGGCAAACCGACCGCGGAGGCCCTTGCTGAGGTCGGGTACAGCGGGGAATACCTGCGTTGGTTCGCCGAGCCGGCCGCGCACGTACACGGAAGCAACAGCACCCCGCCTGACGGGAGCACCAGGGCGCTCGTCTCCCCCCGGCCGGTCGGACCGACGCTGCTCATCACCCCCTGGAACTTCCCGCTCGCCATGCTCGCCCGGAAGCTCGGCGCCGCGCTCGCGGCCGGTTGCGCGGCGATCGTGAAACCCGCACCGCAGACCCCGCTGACGGCGCTCCTGGCCGGACGGCTGCTGAGCGAGGCCGGCCTGCCGAAGGGGGTCCTGAGCGTGCTGCCCACCAGCCAGGCGGCCAGCCTGGTCGAGCCGATGCTCGCCGATCCCGCGCTCCGGAAGCTGTCCTTCACCGGGTCCACGCCCGTCGGCCGACGGCTCCTGGTACTGGCGGCGCCGCCGCCAGGACGCCAACCGCTGAAGCGCCAAGGACGTCGGAGCAGATCATCAGGCGGCGCCGGTCGAAGCGGTCCGCGGCCAGGCCGGCGGCGACGCTCAACAGCACAATCGGCGCGAGCTCGACGGCGCCGACGTAACCCGTCTTCGCGGCTGAGCCCGTAAGTACCAGCGCGAGCGGCGGGTAGGCGATCCCGGACAGGCTCGAGCCGAACGTCGACAGCAGCTGCCCGGATTGCAGCAGCATGAAGTCGCGGTTGCGCCACAGCGGTGCCTGCTCCATCGCGCTCGAGCGTGCGCCCATCCTTCTGAGTGTCTGCCGGGCAGGCGAACGGTTTGTCGGCGACCCGGCGGCTGCAGGCCCTAGGCGACTTGAGGGACTGAGGGGGTGGCGGTAGGTCCTCAGTGGGATGACTGCGCAGCTGGTTGCTGGGCTTGGTCGCGGGCGGCGGTGAAGGCGCCGGCCCCCAGCCGGGGGGCGGTCACAAGCGCGGTGAGGGCCAGCAGGGCGGCGCTGACGGCGAACACGGCGGGCAGGCCGGCGGCGTGGGCGAGCAGGCCGGCGCCCAGGGCGCCGGCGGGTTGGGCGCCCAGGCCGATGAACAGTAGGCGCTGCCGACCCTGCCGAGCAGCCGGTCGGGGATGATCGCTTGGCGCAGGGAGACGGTGACGACGTTCCAGACCAGGACCGCGATCCCGTTGACGACGAGCAGGGCGCCGGCGACCAGCGGGCTGCCGGTGGCGGCAAGGCCGGCCATGGCGACGGTGACGAGGGCGACGGCCAGGCGGATGGCGCCGGCGGTGCCGAGCCGGGCGGCGAGGGGTTCGGCGAGCAGGCTGCCGGCCAGGGACCCGGCGGCGCCGACGGCTAGCAGGATTCCGAAGCCGGTGGGGCCCAGGCCCAGGATGCTGGCGGCGTAGAGCGCGGCGATGGCCCAGAAGGCGCCGGACACCGCCGCCAGGACGGCGAGCAGGACACACAGGACGCGCAGCAGCCGGTGACCGGCGAGCCAGCGCAACCCTTCGGCTGTCTCGGCGGGCAGCCGCCGCAGCGATGCTGGCGGCAGGGGACGCGGGGTAGGGGTGTGCAGGGTGAGAACGAGTGCCGCGGACAGCAGGAAGGTGGCGGCGTCGAGGGCGAACGGCAGCGCGAGGGCGACGGCGAACAGCGCTCCGCCCAGGCCCTGGCCGGCGAACTGGCCGGCGGCGACCTCCCCGGCTTGCAGCCGGCCGTTGGCCCGCTCGAGCTGCGGGGGCGCTACGAGCTGGGGGACCAGGGCGAGGGCGGCGCTTTCGGCGAAAATCTCACCGGTACCCAGGACGAAGGTGACCGCGACCAGCAGTGGGATGCTCAGGGCGCCGACAGCGACAGCTACGGCGAGCACGGCGACGACCAGGGTGCGCAGCAGGTCGACGGCTGCCATGGTGCGGCGCCGGTCCCAGCGGTCGACCAGCGCCCCGATCGGCAGGCCGAACACCAGCCAGGGGACGGTGCCGGCGGCGGCGACGAGCGCCACCAGGCGGGCGTCGCGGGTCAGGTGCACGGCTAGCAGCGGCAGTGCGACCCGGCGCAGCCCGTCACCCAAGGCTGAGGCGGTCGCGGCCGACCACAACCGCCAGTACAGCCCGGCCAGCCCGCGGGTTGACCGAGCGTCGACAGGCACTAGGGCTGCGCCTCCCTCAATCTCTGTAAGGACTGTACAGACCAGGCAGAACCTACAGTAGGGGGATGGGAGAGCAGCAGATACCGGTGACGCAGGCCCGCGCCGAACTCGCGGAGCTGGTCAACCGGGTCGCCTACGCGGGGGAGCGGATCGAGCTGACCCGCCATGGCAAGCTCGTCGCCGCCCTGGTCAGCGCGGCAGACTTCGAACGCCTGCAAGAAGCCAGCCAGGTGAGGGCTATCGGGTTCACCGGCCGCACGCGGCCGGCGACTGCCTTGCCGGCGGTGATGCCGGCTGCCGCGCACGACCATCCCAAGGCCCCGGCCCAGACCGGCGACACTCCTCAGGGCTAGGCGCGTCCTGCTCTTCTAACGTGGCCGGGTGCGCTCGCTGCTGGCCGATCTGGGGCCCGCTGCGTGAGTCTGCTGCTTACCGGCGGTGCCGGCCGGGCAGTCGCAGTCGCTGTCGCTGACCGGCACCTTCATGACCCGCCCCCAGCCCTGTCTAACCGGCGCCGCAGGCACCCCCTCCCGGAGGTCGGCCCTGGGGTGCGCGGTCGCGGTCCCGTTTGCCAGGGCAGGCCATGCCTGCCCGCCCCTGCCTGTTGCAGCGGGCGCAGAGGCTCCGCGGTCAAGGGCGGCGGAGCCGAGCGCAGCGGTCCCTTGAGGGTGGAGGAGCGGTCGCGTAGGCAGGGACCGCGGCCCCGGCGGAAGGGTCCGAGCGCACGAGGTCTTTTTGGTGCTTGAGCCGCTCGCTGAGCGGACACGCCGCCCGTCTGTTAGTGCTGGTCCCAGAACCCGGCGGGGGGCTTCTCGACGGGCAGCGCCGGGGCGGCCAGGTGCTTGCCGTCACCGCAGGCCCGGAACGGGCCACGGTCCCGGTCACGGAGCCGGTCCAGCTGGGGGTCGGCGACGTCGCGCAGCCACCGGGCGATCCCGGTCATCGGTTCGAGCCGTAACACTTCCCATGCACGCCAGACGGCTTCGAGGCGGACCCGGGCGTCCTCGTGGTCCCACCAGGAGGCGCACCATGTCCCGTTGCCGGTGAGGTGCTGGGCGTAGAGCGGGGCGATGACGTGCTCGACGAATTCGGCGAGGGTTGCCCACCGGAACGCGACGGTGGCCGGCGGCGCGGCGGGCGGCGGCGCGGACGATGGCGGGCCGGTGCGCAGGTCGGCGACGGCCTGCTCCAGGTCGTCGAGCTGCTGCGCCTGGCGGGCGAGCTGCGCCGTCACCGCGTCGTCGGTCATCGGACTCCGGCCGTGGCGCCGCGCCGGCTGATGCCCGCCGTCGCGGTCGCCACCTCGCTGGCGACCGCGGCGGCCCTGGGCCCGTCGTACCAGGGCAGCAGGGACAGCAGCGCCGGCCGGGTGCCGGTGGCGAGCAGCAACGCACTGCCCTTGGGCAGGGCCCGCAGCTCGGCCGCGGGCAGGATCCGCTCCCGGCGGGTCGAGCTGGTCCGGGTGCTGCGCCCGTCGCCGTGCGACCAGCTGTCGGCCGGGACGTCGTGTTCGCCGACGAGGCGGGAGACGTCCTCGACGAAGCCGGCCTCATCCAAGCCGGCGCCGAGCAGCTTGACGGTGGCGGCGCTCCACAGGGTCCGCATCCCGGTCCGGCCCCAGACCGCCTCGCCTTGGGCGTAGGACTGCAGGATGGTCAGCGGCAGGATGCCGCGAGAGCCCAGGTGGGAGTACAGCTGGGGCAGGTCGGCGATGCGGCAGACGTTGGCGGCCTCATCCAGTACGGCGAGCAGCGGCGGGTCGAGCCGGCCGCCGCGGTCCTCGGCGGCGTTGACCGCGCACCGCAGCACCCGGTCGGTGAGGGCGGCGACCAGCGGGGCGGCTGAGCCGCCGCCGTCCTTGGACAGCAGGTACAGCGTCTGCCGGGAGCAGACGAAAGCCGCCGGGTCGAAGCGGTCCAGCCCGGGCCGCGGCGTGGTCCAGGCGGTGATCTGCGGGTCGCGCAGGCACCGGACGGCGGTGCGGGCGGTGAACAGCACCGACCCGCGGGTCTCGGCGGGGGCTTCCATGCTGGCCCGCAGCGAGCGGGCCAGGGCGGGGTAGCCGGCCTGCTCCAGCGTCGCTATGGCGGTCGGGTCCAGCTCGGATTGCAGCCAGCCGTAGGCGGTCGTCAGGTCGGCGCCGGCCAGGTGGCCGGCGAGGAACAGGGCGGCGAGCAGCTCGGCCGCGGCCGGTCCCCAGATGTCGCGGGTGTGCTCGTCGTCGACGGTGAGCACGAAGTGCGACGCGAGCCGTTCGGCGTCCTCGACGCCGGCTAGTTCAGCCAGCGGGTCCCAGTACCAAGCCTGCTGGGCCCGGGCGATCTGCTGCGGGTCGAAGGTCCATACCCGCTGGCCGGTGTCGGCGGCGCGCAGCGCCGCGGTCGCGGCCCACGCGTCACTCTTGTTGGAAGTGAGGGCCACCGGGCCGGGGGCGGCGAGCGTTGCCGGCACCGCCAGCGCCGTCGTCTTGCCCGACCGGGGGGCCATGACGGCGAGCGCGACGTCCTCCCACGAGGCGGTCAGCACCGGCCCGCGGGGCAGCAGCCGGCCGAGCGCCAGGCCGGTGTCGTGCGCGCCGAGCTTGCCGCGTGGAGCCAGCGAGGGCCGCAGTGCCCGGGCCTTGGCCGCGGCGGGACCGGCCAGCATCGGGGCGACGTCACTACGCCGGGCCAGGGAACGGGCCGGTCCGGCCGACCGGCGGCGCCACAGCCGGCGGCCGAGCAGGGCGGCCGGGGCGAAGACCAGCACGGCGAGCACGGCCGCCGCGGCGACCACGGCCGCCGGGTCCAGGGCGGGCCACAGCCCGGTCGGGCCACCGGAGCGGGCCAGGTCGACGAGCAGCGAAGCGCTCAGCGGAACGGCCGCCCAGCCCCGGCCGGTGGCGAGCGACACCAGGCCGGCGCCGGCCCACAACGCTGCGGTGGCGATCGCGACGAGAGCCGCCAGCACCGGGATCACCCAGGCGGCGGCCAGTTCGCCGCCCCCGGCTCGTCGGCCGGTCCCGGTGCTCACCGCGCGCTACTGTCGTCGACCCGGGCGGCGTCCTCGGGGGCTAGCGGTGTCGCGGGAGCGCCCGCGACGCGGCCAGCAGCGGCGAGGATGTACGTCACCCGGTCCACCGCGAGTTCGTGTCATGCACACCCGAGGCGGTCTCGGCGGCGGTCAGCTCGGTCCGGAACGGGACCCCGGGCCGCTGGCCCACCTTGAGCAGGAACCGTCCCCGCCCGGGTGGCTCGGCCGCGGCCGACCAGCCCGGCGGGGTCGACCACGACGTGACCATGTCGGCTTCGGCGGTCGTGAACGGCACGACCCCGGCCAGAGCGGCGAGTTCCTGGCGGGGCAGCCCGCCGACGACCAGGGCGCCGCAGCGTTCGAACAGGCCCCGGGCCTTGGCCCGGTCGTCCTCGCTGCGCAGCGCCGCCAGGTCGGCCAGGGAGTGGGTGATCAGGCACTGGCCGACGCCCTGGGCGCGGTTGAGCCGGCTCAGCTCGTCGACCCGGTCGACCAGGCCCTCGCCGGCGCGCAGCACCCGCCACAGCTCGTCGAGCACGACCAGGAACCGGCGCTGCGGGGCGGCTCCCGCATCGGCGAGGGCGTTCGCCGCCTCCACCGCGCCGAACCCGGCTGACCAGCAGGCCAGCAGGGCGGCGGCTTGGAGCTGCAGGTCGCCGGCGGCGATGCCGGACACGTCGACGCAGACCGCGGGGGCGTCCAGGCGGAGCCGTTCGGTGGTAGGCCGGGCGAACACCGCCCCGAGCGGGCCGTCGGCCAGGGAGCCCAGACTGCGCATGAGCGGGTCGACCGCGTCGCGGTAGCGCTTGAGGTTGCCGCGGTCCAGGGTGACGGCTTGGACCGCGCCGGGCCGGGCTTCGAGCAGGGCGATGAGGTGTTTGAGCAGCGGCGCGAGCTGGCCGTGGTGGGCGACGGCGAGCGCCCGCAGCGCCGCCGACAGGATGGTCAGCTCGTGGTCGGTGAGCCTGCTGCCCCGCACGACGGTGAGCAGCGCGGCCAGCAGGTTGAGGCGGCGGCCGTGGGCTTCTTCGGTGAGGCGTTCGCCTTCGGCGCCGCCGAGCGCGAGCGCGGCTTCATCCAGGCCGCCGGCGTCGAGGACGTTGAGCGAGCCGTGGCCGCGCCCGAGGCGCACGACCTGGCCGCCGAGCGCGCGGACCAGGGCGGTGTAGTCGGGGCGCAGGTCGCCGAGGATGAGCGGGACGGTGCCGCCGGCGGCGGCGCCGATGCACAGCCGGCGCACCAGCGAGGACTTGCCGAGCCCGGGCAGGGAGAGCAGCCCGACGCTGGGGTTGGACAGCAGCCGGGCCCGGGTGAACCAGGAAAGCGGGTCGAAGCAGACCGTCTGGCCGGTCAGCAGGTGCCGGCCGAGGGGGGTGCCGATCGGCGGTGAGCCGGAGCCGACGGCGAACGGCCACAGCCCGCAGGCCTACACCGTGGTGGCGCGCCACTCGGGCGGTGCTTCGACGTAGGAGGCCCGGCCCAGGCCCCGGCCGGTGTAGCCACGTCGGGTGATCACGCTCATGGGGCGGCTCCGGTGGCGGCGACGTGCGCGGGTAGGACCAGGCCGACGCCGAGTGCGGCGGCGAACGCAGCGGCTTGCGAGCCGTAGCACCGGCGGAGCCGCAGCCGGGAGGCGCGGCCGAGCTGCACGGCCTGTTCGGCGACCTCCTCGAGGGCGGCCGGGTCGGCGGTGACGGTGACCAGCAGCGCAAAACGGGTCAGGCCGGCGCCGGCTGCTTCCTCCCGGGCGGTCTGGCGGGCCGCGGCCAGCGCCGCGGTCTCGGTCGCCTTCGCTTCCCCGGCGCGGGCGCCTTCCCAGCCGATCGCGGTCCGGACGTCGGCGTCGACGATCGCCGCGGCGTCCCCGGCGCGGTGCGGCCGGAAGGTGAGGGTGACCCGTTTGCGCAGCGCGCCCTTGCATTCGCCGAGCAGTGCGGCCAGCACCCGGGAGGTGACTGCGCCGCGGGGGGCGTCGACGGCGGCGAAGGTGGGGCAGCCGGCGGTGATCTGCCGGCCGACCTCGGCGGCCAGCCGGTGTCCGGGGTCGGGGGCGGCTTCGACGGTGACGACCGCGGCGACCAGCGCCGGTTCGTGGCCCAGGTTGCCGAGCCAGCCGGCCCAGCCGGCGACCCACGCGTCGATCGTGTCCTGGTCGACCAGGGCGTCGCCTTCGGGGGCGATGCCCAGCTGCACGGTGTAGTGCCGGGCGGCCGGGACGTGCACGAGGGCGACCCGCTGCCCGGTCGGGGTGGCGACCTCGAACAGCTTGGAGGAGGCGAGCAGGCCGGGCAGGCGGTGCTGGCCGAACGCGACCGGCTGCCCGTCGCCGGGCCGGGGCGGCACCTTGGCGGCCAGGTACAGGTGCTGGCCCCGGGCTTTGCCGGCTGCCCAGCCGGCCTGGCCGGCGGCGACCTGCCAGCCGTTTCGTCCCGCCGGGGAGCGGTACAGCGCCGGGGCCAGCCCGGCGAGCAGCAACACCAGCACGGCAACCCCGGCGGTGAACCCGCGGGCCTGGGCGGTCAGCAACACCAGGACGATGCCAGCGAGCAGCCCCGCCGAACCGACGATCCCCAGGCGGGGGATCAGCCCGGGGGTGCGGGGCCGCGCCCAGTTGCCGTAGGTCGTCGGACCGTCGGTAGCGCGGTCGGCGGTGGCGGTCATACGGCCTTCCCCTCGCTGCTGCTCGTGTAGTCGGTGACGGCGCTACCGGCGGCGCCTTTCGCAGCCTTGACGGCGCCGGCCGCGGCAGCTGCTGCCGTACCGACCGGACCAGCTGCCCCAGCTGCCCCGGCCGCCCCAGCTGCCCCGGCTGCCCCGGCTGTCCCGGCGGCCCCAGCGGTCCCGGCGCCTCCGGCTGCTCCTGCGGCCCCCGCGCCGACGCTGGTAAGGATGCGTGCCCCGGTCGGCAGCACGGCAGCGGCGGCGAGCAGCCCACTGCCCCCAGCGCCTTGGGAGGTCGCCGCGGCCACCGCGGGTGCCATCAGCCGCATCAGCGCCGGCAGCGCGACCAGGGCGAGGGCGGCGATCGCCAGGCCGCCGAGGATCTGCTGCGGACCGGTGCCGTCACCGATGAGCACGAACGCCGTCGCGTAGAGCAGCGCCGCGACCGGCTTGTAGAGGCACGCGGCGAGCAGCCACGTCGTCAGCTTGTTGAAGCTGGCCTGCCCGGTGCGGGTCCCGGACGCTGCCGCCACCGTCGGCAGGACCCCGGTCAGCACGACAAGCAACCCGGCGCGAACGATCATCAGCACGAGCTGCGCGAGCGCAGCGAGGGTGCCAAGGACTGCGACGGTCAGCTCCAGGCCGATCCCGAGCGTCCCGAGGTTGCCAGCCAGGGTCACCAGACGGTCCCCGAGAGCCTGCCCCGCTGCCTGGTCGAGCAGCCAGGAGGAGAACGCGTCGCCGGCCCTGCCGAGCAGCATCACCGCCGGGACGGCGAGAAACGTCGCCGCCAGCAGCGTGACCATCGTGCGGCCGGCCGCCACCGCTCCGCCGGACTTGCGCTCGAGCATGAGGCGGCCGGCGGCGACCAGCAGGGAGATGACGGCCAGGCCGGCGGTGGCGAACTGGAGCCAGGCCTGGACCTGGGCCGACGGGCCGGTCAGGTCCGGGGTGCCGATATTGGTCCATGACGCCAGGCTCAGCTTCGTGGCCTTCGCGAACCCGGCGGACAGCTCGTGTGCGATGGAGTCGAGCACGCTGCTACCCGCAGCAGCAACCGCCCCGCCCACCGCGCCACAGAGCCTCGCGACTCCTGGCATGTTGCAGGCGCTAGGCACCCGGCGCTCCCCACAGCACGAACCCGGTCGGGGTGGGCACCTGGGTGGCGAGCGGGCTCTCACCGCCGTCCGGCTGAAGCTGCAGGCGCCAATCGCCGTCGACCCAGAACACGGTTGAGGTGGTCACCTGGAAGCCGTCCCGGCCGGGGACCTGCACGACGGCCTGAAGCACCGCCTGGTCCCGGGTCCAGGACACGTAGCGGAACGCGACCGGTTGTGCCCAGCCCCCTGCCGGCGGGTCGTCGGACACCGCCGCCCGCGCGGCAAGGAACCGGTCCCGGCCGGTGCCGGGCAGGACTTGGGCGAGGGTGACTGTCCGCCATCCGCCGCTTGGTGAGATGAGATGACGGGTGGCGATCTGCTGGGCGGCGATCAGGGCCCCCAGCGGGGTGCGGGCATACCCGGAGGCGACCGGCCCGGCGACGTGGGACGGCCCGGCTGTCCGGCTGTAGGGGACCCACTCCCCCGCCCAGAGCGACCAGGTCAGGCCGGTCGGGGTGGTGAGCGGGATGGACAGGTCCTGGTCGGTCGCCCCTGTCCGGGGCGGTACGGGAACGACTGGGCTACTCGCGGTGCTCTGTCCGGCGGCCGGCGCCGGAGCCGGCGGCGGGGCGGCAGAGGGGTGCCGGCCTCGCGCGCCCCCGATGACGACGAAGGCGACCAGGACGCCAGCCAGCGCCAGCAGTGCCGCGCCGATAACCAGCATCCGGCGACGCGAGGGCGGCGAGGGCGGCTCGTCACCCTCGCCGGTCGCCGGCTTGTCGGGCACCACCGAGGGCCGCCAGTCGAGGGACATTGGTCAGCCGGCCAGGCCGAGCGCCCTGACGATCGGGCCGGCGGTCGCGGCCAGGATGCACCCGGTTACGACCATCCCGAAAGCGCTGCCGTGCTGCCCGATCTCGCCGCGGCGGTGCTGGATCATCAGCGCCCCGGCCACCATCAGCAGGCCGACGACCGCCAGGGCCGTCACCCCCCACGCGAACCACCCGACCAGCGTCGTGAAGCGGTCGGCCCCGGGCGGGGCCACCGGGGTGGTGCCGATTGCGAAAACTGTCGGACCAGGCATATACACACCTCCACGAGCTGCCGCCGCTACGGAGAGCGACCGGGAACAGCCCCACCGCCGCGACAGTAGAGGGCCGAAACCTCCCTGTCGACCCCCTATGCAGCCCGACGTTAGCTCGTTAGGGTCGGATACGACCACGCCCGAGAGGAGAGGAGCGCGCATGAGCTGCACACTCTTCGCGGGTCGCTACATGACGGCCCTCGCGGCCGGCCCTACGCTCCTCGGAGTCATGGATGATCACCAGGAGCCGTGGTACGTCGGGGCCGCCGATGCTGCCCGCATCCTCGGCGTCAGCATCAAGACCGTCAGGCGAGAAGCGGCCAGCGGGCGGCTTCCTGGCATCCGCCTCGGCCGTGAGTGGCGGTTCCGCCTCGCTGACCTTGACAACCTCACGAAACGCCCGCCCGACACGACGTGACCGCCTCCCCGGCCTCTACGGCTGGGCCCTGTGAAAGCAAGCAGGTCGGGTGCGGTTGTCGCCGCCGCGGCGGTCCTCGCCCTGGCACTAGCGTCGGGGGGGTCATGGATGACCAGGAGGGGACCGAGCCGCGCTACGTCGACTCCGCGGGTGCGGCGCGCATCCTCGGGCTGGCGCCTGTCACGGTGCGGCGAGCGGCCAAAGCTGGCCAGCTACCTGCCGTCCGCATCGGCGGTGAGTGGCGCTTTTTGGTCGAGGACCTGCGCACCCTCCCGCGGTACCGCAGCTCGCCCGAGTCGCCACCCGACTCGCCGCCCGAGCCCGACTGACCGCACAGCCGGTTGCGGCTGGCCCCCGTGAAGGCCAGCAGGTCGGGTGCGGCTGTGGCGGCCGCGGCGGTCCTGTCCCTGGCGCCTGTCGTCGGGGTAGTCGCTGTCGCCGCGGTCACCACCCCGGCGGCCGCTTCGAGTGGTCCAGCCGGTGGGCTGCGTCCCGGGTCGGTCCCGGCCGGCTACGCCGACGCCGTCACCCGCGGCGGGCGGGCCTGCCCCGCGCTGTCGGCGCCGCTGCTCGCGGCACAGATCGAGGCCGAGTCGGCGTGGAACCCGGCGGCGGTGTCCCCGGCCGGCGCTGAGGGCCTGGGCCAGTTCCTGCCCGCAACCTGGGCGCTCTACGGGGTGGACGCCAACGGCGACGGCTCAGCGGACCTGCTCGACCCGCTGGACTCGATCGTGTCCGCAGCCCAGTACGACTGCGCCCTTGCCGCCGCGGTCGCCGGCGTCCCCGGGGACCGCACACAGCTGATGCTCGCCGCCTACAACGCGGGGCCGGCGGCGGTCATCGCCTTTCGCGGGGTGCCGCCGTACCCCGAGACGCAGGGCTACGTCCGGCGCATCGGCGAGCTGGCCGCCAGCTACACCGCCACCCCCGCCACCACTACCGCCGTCACCGCAGCCGCCTCCAGCGCCGCGGGCAGCGTTATCGCCGCCGGGATGAGCGTGCTCGGCACCCCCTACTCGTGGGGGGGCGGCAGCGCCGCCGGGCCCAGCGCCGGCATCGACCAGGGCGCCGGCACCGTCGGGTTCGACTGCTCGGGGCTGACGTCGTGGGTGTTCGCCACCGTTGGGGTGCAGCTGCCCCGCACCGCCGCCGAACAAGAAGCGGTGTCCCGCCCCACGGCGTCCCCCCGGCCCGGGGACCTGGTGTTCTTCGGCGCTGCTGGAGCGGCGTACCACGTCGCGATCTACCTAGGCGGCGGGCAGATGCTCGACGCTCCGCATACCGGAGCGGTGGTCCGGGTCGAGCCGGTGTGGGACGGCGCGCGCTACGGCCAGGTGCTGGCGTGACCGGAAAGGCGCGAAGCACCTTTGAACGGAGGCAAGTTATGGATGGGTCGCCCAAAGTGGCCCCGGCGGGGGCCGCTTCGGCCGCCCCGTCCGGGCGGGAGGTCCGACCCGGCGGGGTCGGTGGACAAGCCCAGAGCGAGCCCCAGACCGAGCTGCAGCCGCGGCGCCGGCCGCGGCTGCCCGGCCGGCGCCAGGTCCGGGTCGGCCTGCGGCTGAGCAAGGCCGAAGCTGCGGTGCTCCAGGCCGAGGCAGCCCGGTCGGGGATGACCCTGGCGGGCTACGCCGCCGCTGCCGCGCTCGCCTCCGCCGGCCGGACCCGGCGGCCCCGGGCGGTGCCGCAGGCGACAGTCGCGACCCGTCAGGCTCTCGCCGGGCTCGTCGCTGCCCGCCTCGAGTTGACCCGGGTCGGCTCGAACCTGAACCAGGCGGTGCGGGTCGCGAACAGCACCGGCCGGGTGCCGGCCGAGCTGCTCGGCCTGCTCGGCCAGGTCGAGCAGGCGGTCAGGGCGGTCGACGACCGGACCGCCGGCGTGCTGGGACAGGGCATGGCGTGATCGGGAAGGTGCTGCGTTCGGGTGGCTCGACCCGGGGGCTGGTGCGCTACCTGTTCGGGGTGGGGGAACGCAACGAGCACCAGGCACCGCGGCTCGTCGCCAGCTGGGACGACACCAGTGTGGCCGTGGCCGACGACGCCGGGCTGCGCCGGCTGTCGGCGCTGCTCGACGCCCCGAACGTCGCAGCAGGCGGCGGAGACCGCAGCGTGTATCACCTGATCTTGTCGTCGGCTCGGGCCGAGCCGGAGCACGGCCTGGCCGCTGACCCGGCGCTGTCCGACGGGCAGTGGGCTGACGTCGCCCGCGACGTTCTGCGCCGGGCCGGGCTGGTCGACACTCCGGACGGAGACGACGTCCGGTGGGTCGCGGTCCGACACGACGAGCCGGGCGCCGAGCACGTCCACGTGGTGGCGACCCTGGCCGGGCAGGCGTCCGGGCGGCGGGTCCATCCCCGTAACGACTTCTATCGGATCGGGGAGGCCTGCCGGGACGTCGAGGCCCGCTACGGGCTGCGTCCCACCGCGCCGCGGGACCGGACCGGCACTCCGCGCGCCACCCGCCCGGAGCGGGACAAGGCGACCCGGCTCGGCCGGCCCGAGCCGGCCCGCGAGCTGCTGCGCCGCCAAGTGCGGGAGGCGGTCAGCCGGGCGACGTCGACTACCGGGTTCTTCGACGAGCTGCGCGGCGCCGGTCTGCTCGTGAAGGAGCGGCTCTCGCCCGCTACCGGCGACCTGACCGGCTACGCGGTCGCGGTGGCAGGCGGTGACCTGAACGGCCGCGGACAGCCGGTCTACTTCGGAGGCGGCCGGCTCGCCTCCGACCTGACCCTGCCCAAGGTGCGGGCCCGGTACGGCGAGGCACCCGCCGTCCGCCCGGTCACCGCGACGCCCGGGGCCAAGTCCGCGTCACCGCCCGGGCCGGCGCCGCGGCTGACCGCCGCCGAGCGGGAGCAGGTCTGGGCACAAGCCCGGCAGGCTGCGGACGCCGCCGTCCACGCCATCACCGGCCACGCCGGCGACCCCGCCGCGGCCGCTGACGCCGCCTGGGCCGCGTCGGACTACCTGACCGGAGCAGCCAGGCTCGTCGCCGGCAACGGCAAGCCCGGCCCGCTCGAAGGCGCGGCCCGCGACCTGGACCGCGCCGCCCGCGAGCAGTGGGGCCGCATCCCGGCACCGTCAGCCGCCGGGCAGGGGCTGCGTGCCGCGTCCGGGCTGCTGCTCGCCGCCCGGTTCGTCCACCAGGCCGAGGCGGCGCAGCTGCTCGCGCTGCTCGCCCAGCTCGCGGTCCTCGCCGACGCCGTCACCCGCATGCGGGAAGCCCAAGGCCGCGCCGAGCAGGCCGCCGCCGCCCGCCGGGCCGCCGAACAGCTCCACTCCGCCCACACCCAGCGTCAGGCGCAGGCCGCTGCCCAGCTCCGCCCTGCCGCCCGTACAACCGGCCTTGACGCCTCCACGTACCAGCACGACCCTGCGGCCACCGGTCGCGGGCGCAGCCGATGACAGGAGCAGACGATGAGCAGCCATGACGACCCGGCCGCCCACGCGACCGCCAAGCTCGGCCAGGCGGTCGCGGTCCTCGCCGCCGCCGCGGAAGCGTTCGCCCAGCTCGGGCAGGTCCGGGCCGCCGCCCGGGCAACTCGCGACGAGCGGGCCGCGGCCGCTGCCCGGGCTCAGCTGCGGGCCCGGCACGCCGCCGACCGGCTCACCTGGTCACCGCTGCTCGACGAACGCGCCGCCGCCCTCCCGGTCCCGGACACCCTCGCAGGCTGGGGGGCGGCCCGGTGCTGGCCCGACGACCCCGAGGCGCAGGCCGCGCGGCGGGCGGCGGAGCAGCGGCTGGGCGAGCTGCGCCCCGAGGCGATGCGGGTCTACGACGAGCAGGTCGCTGCCGGCGTCGACCCCGGGGACGCAATGCGCGACGCGGGATGGCTCCTGGACCGGGAGCCGGCCAGCTTCACCCCCGAGCCTGCCGCCGACCGTCCCGCCCTCGCCGCAGTCGGCGGGGACGTCGCCGACCTCGAACTACGCCGGTCCGGGGTGGTCGACCAACCCCGGACCGTCGAGGGCGTCGTCGTCGCCTCCCGGGCGGAGCCTTTGGCCCGGCAGTGCTTCCCCGGGCCGCTGGTAGTTGACGTCGCCGCCGCAGCCACCGCCGTCGCTGCGGAGGGGGCCGGGCAGGCGCTGGCGGCGAACCTGACGCCGACCCGCCCCCTGCTCCGGTGAGGTCGTCACAGCCCCGGTACACCTGGCCGGGTGGCGCGATCGCCACAACGGTGATCAGCCGGGCCGTGTACTCGACGCGGAACCGGACCCGCCGGTCCCCGATCCCTGTAGACGGCAACGGCGGCCACTACCTCTGCCTCGACATCCACGGCGGCCACACCTGTGCTACGGCCGCGGACAGCCCGAGTTCGTCCAGGTCGGCCAGCACGTTCAACCTGGGCCAGCCGATCGGGGCTCGAAGGCCGCCAACGCCGTTCAGGACCCGGCTGCCTTCATGGCCGCCCACGGCATGAAGCCCGGATAGGGGTAATGCGACACGCCGTCCCATGAGAGGCGATTTCTGCTTTCGTTGGTGACAGAGTGCCCGGCATGGCGCAGAGCAGGAAGGCCGGCCCAGGCCGAAAGAGCAGAGGCGAGCGTGAGCTCTTCTCGACCCGGTTGCCGGTAGCCCTGGCTAGTCAATTGCGGGTAGACGCCGAGCGGCTCGATCTGAGCCTCACAGATGCTCTAGCCAACCTTGTTGCCGCGGCTTATGGGCATCCCCCGGTGGCGACGCCGCAGCCTGCCGACCAGATGAAGCTGACCGCTTAGCGGCCCGCTGACGGGCTGGTCAATCGACTGGCCCGGGACAGAACGAAGCCCCACACCCCAAGAAGGTTTGGCCGCCAATTTGGGTGCAGGGCTTCGTCGAGAACCTCAGGAGGAAACATACCCCCCGCCGACTGGCGGGTCACGCATGCCTCGAGTGTCGAGTTGTGGGCGTGTCGTGACCTGCAGATAAATACTGCGCGTGGCCGGCGCCGCCTGCGGCGGTGACCGCGCCGGCGGCTAGCGTCGGCCGCCCTCGCTTCTATGCTCCACCACCGGCCCGGCCACTGTCGGAGTCGATCGCCGCCCTGCTGCGCGCCGGCGACACGGGCGCCCGCTACACCAGCCGCTCGGAGGCGGTGATGGCAACAGCGCTGGCCGCGGCCAGCGCCGGCTGGACCGAGACCGCCTGGCGCGACGTGCTGCGCCACAGCGCGCTGGGCGACTGGGCCCCGGTCCAGCTGCGCAGGACCGGCGGCCGCCGGCACCGCAACCCCGCCGACGCCGAACGCCGGCTGGCGACCACCTGGGCCAAGGCGCAGCGCCGCGTCCTGGAACGCCCCCCGGCAGCCGACCACCTGTCGGTCCGCGCCGAGCTCGCCGAGCTGCTCGCCGCCGCCGACACCAACCCGAGCGCCTGGGCCGGCGCGGCTGGCGTGACCGACCGAGCCGTGCTCGCCGCCGCCGTCGACGTCGCCGCCGCAGCCTGCACGCTGACCCCGTCCGCCTCCACCCGCCAGCTCGCCGAGGCCGCGAACGTCAGCGCCGGCACCGCCGCGGTGGCGCTGCACCGCCTCGCCGGCCGCGGCTGGCTCCGCCTCGAGCACCCGCACCAGGGCACCCAGGCCGCCACCTGGCGACTGGTGCGCCCCGACACCGCCCCGACCCCCCCGGCCGACGTCGACGCGGTCCTCGAGGCGCTGCCGCCCCGGCCGCTGGTCCCGGCCGGCGGGTCGGCCCGCGCCCATGACGCGTTCGCCCACACCGTCCACGGCGGACTGGGCCGGGTCGCCGCCCGGATCTTCGACGCCCTCGACGACGGCGCCTACGGCGGGCTGACGGTCGCCCAGCTCGCCGCCCTGACCGGGCTGCACCGCCGCACGATCATCCGGCACCTGATCGGCCTGCAGGCCGCCGGATTGGCCAGCTGCGGCGGCCGCGGCGCCACCTGGGCACGCACCCAGGGCGCCGCTGACCCCGACGGGCTCCCCGGCGCCCTCACCGCCGCCGCCGCCCTGCTCGGCAGCACCGGCGCCACAGCTCGCCGCCGAGCCCGGCACACCCTGCAGCGCGAAGGCTTCACCGCCTACTGGGCCGACTTCTGCGCCCGCCGCGGCTGGCGGGTCCAGCGCGGCCTGTACCGGCCCGACCAACTCCCGCTCCCCCAGGCAGCCTGACCGCCGCCCGCCCCGCACGCTCCCTCAGTGCCCGAGCCGGCTCGACGATCCCCACCGGAGGTCTCAGGCCCTCCGCGGCCGCGTCCAGACCGCCACCGACTTCCCCGCCGTCCCGGCTCACCCCTCCTATTCGCCCCGGCGGTTGTCGCCCGCCGGTCACTTCGCGGTCTCAGGACGTCGTCGGCAGTCCTATCTTGACCAGACCAGTCACTAGCCTCACGCGGTTCTAGAGACACCTAGTGTCTGGACTGGTCTTCTCCCTCGACGACGCAGCGTGATCATGTCAGCCGGAAGCAAGCTGCTGGGATACCACGACAGTCGTACCGGCCGCTGGTCTAACTGCACCGCTTGCTGGCTGCTCACATCTGGCGTCTCGCCGCACTACGGCGAGTACAGCGGCGCGGGACGCCCTCAGGGTCGGGCGACGGCCACGACACCACCACAAACGAGCCGTCCACGGACGGGCGCCGCTTTCCCAACGGGGCCTGCGGAGTTTGCTCGGGCCGCCCCTCCTCCCGAAATCCGCCGCGCAGCGCACCCCTAACCCGCCCTCGCCGCCGGCGCCCTACGGGACGTGGTGGGCTTCGGGCCGGCGCGTCGCATCCCGCGCGGAGCCTCCGCGGGCCCGGCCAGCAGGCCATACGGGCAGGCAGCAGCGCCTGCCTCACCCGGCCCGCAGACCATAGGAGGAAACCGATGCTCACCACCGGAACCAGCCAGCTGCAAGCCGCAGCCGGCTCCGCCTTCACCGACGCCCTGACCAGCGACATCGCGGTCCGGATGACCGCCCGCGGCCCCCAGGACACCGCCGTGCACACCGGGCAGGACACCCACGGCGCTACGTCGCCGTCCGAGTCGGCCGGTCGCTAATCGGTGAAGCGACTCGCTGTAACCTGCTTCACAATGTTCGACGGGAGGGAGCCTTCCGGCTGCCTCGTGCACCCTCAAGGCCGGGCGACCAAGAGCATCGCTCGAGGCTAGCGTTCGGCCGGTGAGTACCAGCGAGGCGGCAGGTGGGTCGCCCGGCGGGCTGCTGCGCGAGGTGGTCGGGTCACCGGCCTATCGGCGCTGGTCGCTGACCACCCAGCTGGTTCGGCTGCCGGTCAGCATGACACCGCTGGCGTTCTTGCTGCTGGCGATGGCGGCGACCGGCAACTACCGGCTGGGTGGAGTGATGATCTCCGCGGCGACGGCGGCCGAGGTCCTCGTGGCTACCCCGGTCGGCCGGTGGCTCGACCGCAGCAACACGCTGACGGTGCTGTCCTGGCTGCTGTTGGCCGCCGCCGGGGTGCTGGGGCTTCTAGCAGTGGCCGGCGCCTTGAGCTGGCCGGGGGTCCTGCTGGTCGCTCTCGCGGTTGTCAGTGCTGCGCTGACCGCTGGCGCGCCGGCCGGCATGCGCAAGATCCTGACCGGCACCGTCCCGGCTCGGCTGCTGACGCCGGCGCTGGCCGTCGATGGGGTGCTCATCGAGTTCACCATCGTCAGCGGCCCGCTGCTGGTCGCCGCAGTCGCCGCCGCCCAAGTCGGCGGTGTGGTGGCGATGGCCACGTTAACCGCGGCCGCCGCCCTGCTCGTGCGCGGTCTGGTGCCGCCCACCCCCGTCGACGCCGCTGCAACCGCAGGAGCAGGCCAGCGACCACGGCTGTGGTCACCGGTGTTCGGCCTGTGGCTCGGTCTCGGTGTTGCGGCCGCGCAGTGCATCGGCCTAGCCGAGGTCTGCGCACTGCCCATCGCCGGGCGCCTGGGCGGTGGCGCCTTCACTGCGGTGCTGCTCCAGGCGGCGCTGTGCGTGGCCAGCGCCGGCTCCGGCCTCGCGTACGGGGTGCACAGCCAGCGACTGCCGGGCACAGCCATCCAGCGGGCGATGCTGTTGTTGGCCGGGCTCGCTGCCGGGCTGGCAGTGCTGACCGTCGGCCCGGGCCTGGGCCTGACCGTGGTCGGCTACCTGGTCATCGGCACGTGCACCGCACCGCTGGTCACCACCATCCTGATCACCGTGCAGAGCCTGGCTCCGGGGCAGCGCGTGACCGAAGCGTTCGGGCTGAACACCGCCACCACCGGCCTCGGATACGCCCTCGCTGGTGCGGCCCTGGCCGCCCTGCCCCTGCACGTAGCCCTCGTCACGGGTCTAGGCAGCATCGGCGCGGGCCTCGTCGCGGGGCTGCCCCTTGCCGGCCGGGGACCCAACCGGCCATGACGGCCACGGCCCACCACGCTCCCGGCGGCCACCCCGCCTCCAGGACCTGCTGACACGCAAACCCAGATGCCGTCGCGATGAAGATCGCCTCCGACGACGACCGACAGGTCAGCGCCTGGCCGCGTTGCCTTCCTCGCCGCCGCCCGGGCGCTTCAAGCCAGGACCGCGCGGCAACTGACCGCCGCTGACGGTCCCCTCCCGGCCCCCAGCCCCGCCGCGCACACCCTCGTGATCGCTAGCCTCTGCCAGAGTCGCTGGCGCTGCTGATCATCATGCGGCCCAGGGCCCCGCGCGTCGTGCTCTGGCCCCGGAGACACTGTGATCTGCCAGTCTTGCCGCCTCGCCCACCACCACGACTGCGACGACATCCAGCACCAGCACCGCATCTGCCGCTCCTGCACCTGCCAGCACCGCCCCGCCGACAGCGCCGAACCCGAACCCAACAGCCAGGCGCCCGCAGCGACTGCCACAAGCGAAAGCCGCGACTGAAGCGGACCGGCGCAGAAAGACGCAGCATGACGCACGGCGCGTCACAGTCAGTAGATGTGACGCGGGCTGCTTCACTGTGCGGCATGCAGCGGATCGCGGTCGCCAACATCAAGGGTGGCGGCGGCAAGACCACCGCGGCGCTCGAGCTGGCCTACACCGCTGCCGAGCGCTGCGCCCGGTCCGTCGTCGTCGTTGACTGGGACCCGCAGGGCACCGCCGCCGACCGGCTGATCGGCAAGGCAGCGGGGGAGGGGTGCCCGCTCTACGACACGCTCACCGAAGGACGGGGACTTGCACCGGCGCTCACCGGCAGCCTCTGGTCGCCCCGGCTCCGAGTCGCGGCCGGCGGCACCGGCCTCGCCCGCCTCGCTCAACTGTCCGGCGACCCCGCCGAGCTCTACCGGCTCGCCGACGCGCTCACCGCCCTGGACGACGGCACCGATCTGGTCGTCATAGACACCGGTCCCCAACCCGGACCGCTGCTCACCCAGGCACTGCTGGCCGCCGACGTCGTGCTGCTCACCACCCGGCCCGAGCAGGGATCGCTGACCGGCCTGGCTATGGCGGTGGACGCGATCGCCAACGTCCGGCGGCTGCATCCCACTCTGCGCCTAGCTGGGGTACTGGTCACCGACGTCCCCTGGCGCGGCGACGGCCCTGCCCAGCGCGAACACCGCGCCCTACTCGACCAGCTCACCGCCGACTACCCCGGCCTCGTGCTCGACCCACCCATTCGGCGCGCCGAAGCCACCCTGGACGCCGCCAAAGCCGCCGGCCTAGCGGCCAGTGCCCTACGACCCGACAGTCAACTCGCCCACGCCTTCACCACCATCACCGCCCGCCTACTCGACCAGGAGAAGCCGTGATGACCACCCCGGCTCGGCGTACCCCCCGCTCACCCCAGCCGGCTGCCCTGGCAGGCGCCACCGACGCGTACGGCCTGCCAGTTGAGGCTCCCAAGGCGCCGGCAGCGCCGACGAGCGTTACGCCGCCCGCCGAGACCACCCCTCCCCGGGCAACCACCGTCAGCGTCCGCCTGTCCGGTGACCTGCTCGACCGATTCGAACGCTGGGCCGACCAGCACCGCTGGTCCCGCGGCCGCGCCGCCACCGTCGCCATAGAGCGGGTCCTCGACCAGGCCGACACACCCTGACGGACGCCCACCAGGGGGAGTGCTCCGCCCTGCTTCGCCCTGCCTCATCCTGCTTCGACCATCCTCGGAGCGGCGATGACGCACACGGTCCGCTGTAGAGGAGCGGCGTGGACCGGGAAGGCCTCCGCGGTGGCCTGGCGCTGGGAGGGACCAAGCGACAGCCAGCGTCTCTGCCCCGGCGGTTAGCGAGGTCGGCGCGCCTGGGTCGCGACAGGCCGATCCTGATACAGGATCGGGGGTGTGCCGTTAGGAGCAGGTCAGCACAGTCGGCGACCGCAGTGGCGGGGGCAGCGCCGAGCTGTGCTAGTCCGGATGCCGGTCGAGGACGCCGATGCCCTGGTTCGCGCGGCGAGGGCGCAGCAGCGGTCGGTCAGCGACCATGCCGCGGTCTTACTGGCAGAGTCGCTGCGCGCGGAGATTGCACCGTGAGCCTCGCACTTGGGCAACCGGACGGCCAGCTTGAACTGATCGCCGGTGCAGATAAGGACACGGAGCAGGCCCGGAAGGCGCGGGGGGCGTTCTTCACCCCGCCGCAGCTGTCCTCCTACATCTCCCGCTGGGCGGTACGCACCGTCACCGACCGCATCCTGGAACCGTCCTGCGGCGAGGCCGCCTTCCTGCTGGCCGCGGCGACCCGCCTCGATGACCTCGGTGCCGCAGGCGACCCGGCCCAGCTGAGCGGTGTCGAGCTGCACGCCGACAGCGCGGCGGCAGCCCGCCGGGCGATCGCCGCCACCGGACGGCCCGCCGAGGTGCGAACCGCTGACTTCTTCGCGCTGCCGGGAACGCGGACATTCGACGCAGTCATCGGCAACCCGCCCTACGTCCGTTACCAGGGCTTCACCGGTGACAATCGGGCCGCGAGCCGGCAGGCGGCGCTGCGCGGGGGAGTGGGCCTGACAGCGCTCGCCTCCTCCTGGGCGGCGTTCACGATCCACAGCGCCGAGTTCCTGCGTCCCGGCGGCCGACTCGGGCTGGTGCTGCCCGCCGAGCTGCTGACCGTCAACTACGCCGCCGACGTCCGCCGCTACCTGATGGCCCGCTTCGGGCGGGTCCGGCTGGTCCTGTTCACCGAACGCGTCTTCCCCGGGGTGCTCGAAGAGGTGGTGCTACTGCTTGCCGAGGACGCGCTCGCACCCGGCGGGACAGATCATTGCGAGCTGCACCAGGTCACCTCGGCTGCCGACCTGGACCGGGAGCTGGACGAACCGGCCGGGCTGCACCGCTGGCACCCCGCGGACACCAGCGCGAAGTGGACCCCCGCTCTGCTGCCCGCCGCTGCCTGGCAGGTCTACGCACCGCTGATCGCCGGGGAGCAGTTCACCGGCTTGCAGGCCTGGGGGGAGACGACGCTGGGCTCGGTCACCGGGCGCAACAGCTACTTCGCGTTGTCCCCGGCCCACGCCGCTGAGCTGGGCCTGACGCCAGCAGAGGTGGTGCGGCTGTCCCCACCGGGAAGCCGGCACCTGCGGGCGCTCAGTCTGACCAGCGCCGGATGGCGCCAGCTGGGGGAACAGGGCGGGCGAACGTTGCTGTTCCGTCCTGGCGCGCAGCACCGGTCGCTGTCCGCCAGTGCCCGGCGTTACCTGGCCGCCGGGATCGAGCAGGGTGTGGACCAGGCGTACAAGTGCCGGGTCCGTTCACCGTGGTGGCAGGTGCCGCTTTCGGCGCCAGCTGACCTGCTGCTGACCTACATGAACGCCGACACCCCCCGGTTGACCACCAACACCGCCGGGGTCCATCACCTGAACTCAGTGCACGGCGTCTACCTACGCCCCCAGCATCGGGAACTGGCCCGCGAACTGCTGCCGCTGGCCAGCCTGAACACGGTGACGCTGCTCGGCGCCGAGCTCGTTGGCCGCGCCTACGGCGGTGGGATGCTCAAACTCGAGCCCCGCGAAGCCGACCAGCTGCCCGTCCCGGCACCCGCCACCGTGCTCGCCGCCCGAGCCGAGCTGCGTGCCCGCCGCCCCGCCGTCCGCGACGCGCTACGCCGCGGGAAGCTGCTGCACGCCGTCCGCCTGGTCGACGGCGCCCTGCTACGCGGCCAGCTGAAGCTCACGGACACTCAGTACGGCGAGTTGATCGCCGCCCACGCGCTGATGACCGCCCGGCGCACCGCCCGCGGCGCTACCCGCCTCGCCGTCCGATGAGCACTTCGCCGCGACCAGCCCCGCATGATCGCCAGCACTCGCTGATGGCCGGAACCGACTCGTTCAGCCCCTACGACCAGTTGCTCGCCGGTCCGCTTCGCGACCCATGGACCCACGGCAGCGGCCAACCGCCTGCCTACGCCCCCGACTACGACCTGCTCGGGCGGCTGCTAAGCATTCCGATCGCCGCTGGGGCGGTGTCAGAGAGCGGCAGCTTCGCCGGCGGCATCGACGCCTGGATCGCCCACGAGTTCCGCCGGGCCGGGTTCAACGCCGACGAGGTATGGCCCCGTGCCAGCCGCCCGCGGGTACTGCCCCGCGACCTCGTCGTGCTGCTCGACAAGCTGCCCGCCGCTCCCCGCGCCGACCTGACCCGCCGCCTGGGCAACCTGCCAGCCGTCGCACCAGTCGACGCCCGGGTCCTGGGGCGGGCGTATGAGAAGCAGGTCGACGTCGTCATCGCCCGCTGGAACCGCGGCCCCGAACTGCTGGTCAGCACCAAAGCCCAGCTGTCCAGCTTCGGCAAGAACCTGCCCAACCGGTTCGAGGAGTCCTACGGCGACGCCGGCAACCTGCGCGGCCGCTACCCACTGGCAGCGGTCGGCTACTTCTTCGTCCAACGCGCCACCATCCGCACCGCCGAACCCGACGCCTTCGAACGCAGCATCGACATGATCCGCAAGCTGCGCGACACCGGCGACACCAACGGCTACACCGCCACCGCCCTGCTGCTCGTCGACTGGGACCCCGCCGCCGCCGGCGGACCCGTCGTCACCGCCCTTCCCGACCTCGTCCCCGATGACGTCGCACCCCCACAGTTCTTCACGCGCCTCATCGACCGCATGCTCACCGTCACCCCCGTCGCCTACCACGTCGCCGTCCGCGAACGCCGCGAACACCGCACCATCCCTGTCGCTGAAGCCGACGCGGACGCCGAGCAGGGATAAGCGGCCGCCGGCGGAAGCGACATGGGGCTACTCGGCGTGAAGCTCGTGGACGACACGGAAGGTCTGAACTCGCTTAGGCCGACGAAGCACGATCAAGCATAATGAAGCAGACCGTTTTGCCTTGGGACCACGTCTCTCGCGAAGAAGTTCCGGCGTTTAAGTCGACCGCTGTCCTTGGATCCTGTGGGCGGATCCCCTTACGGAACAAGGTCACGGACGGGACGGCCACGTAGCGCTGTGAAAACCGGGCCAGATAGTGCTGAAGGTCAACCTGCCCGTACGACGGCCCCGATACGTCGCACAAGGCTGTAGCGGATCACACTCCTCGGGCAAGTCCGTCAGTTGGCGCGTCAGGCGCCGAGAGGGGTTGGATAGCGCGGTCTTGCCGGCTTCTGCAACGCAGTTCTGCGAGTGCCTGTCTGCCTAACCGGTGGAGCCGGGTCCCGGCTCGGTCCCGTCCGTAACGTCAAGATCTGGGGGCAGATCCTTCGGGTCGAGGACGTGGCCGGCGAATCACTGCCGCGGGCGGCTGCGCTCACAATCAGGCTGTGGAGCCGGATGAGGCTATGACGTGGCCAACCCTCGTCGGTCCTGCCGAGCAGGCAGGCGTGACCAATGCAGGAATCGCCGCGTTGTCATGGGCCCTCACTGTGCACGAGCAATTCTTTGGTCAGTCGTGGCTCAATGACCGCTGGCACCGCCGCGACATCCCCTTCATGGGTCCGGGGCTGTGGCCTGTCCGGGGCCGTGGTCCGGTGCTGCGCTTCGTGGAACGAGCATGCTTGCTCGCCCTGGTTGAGCCCCAGTGGCCACAGCTGCAGTCGCAGGGCAGGGGCCTGCCGCCGAGCGAAGTCCTGGCCCATTTGCGGCTAGTGTTGGAGATGGCGGGAATGGCCATTCGAGCCGGTTTGGCTGTCGAGGTGGAACCGGTGCTCCCGTCGGGGCGTCACCCGGACCTCCTGCTTGATCGCGCTGAGTCGCAGGTGCTCATGGAGGTGACGCAGCAGTCGCAGGATCGCGACATGCGAGCTACCGAGTGGTACGGGCAATTGGTCGACCAACACCGGGTCGCCCTCGAACGTGAACACGGCGTGATCGTTGAAGTCCTAAGCGAGGACGTCTTAGACGAGGTCGTAGTCGGCTTGTGGTTCGCCCGGGCTGCTCTGGTCGCGGCTGATGTCGTAGCCGATGGATCTGCCCGCGACCTCCGTGAAGGCCGCAATGTATTGACCGTGCATCCGCCAAGCACAGTCCTCACGCGCTTGCACGAGGGCCCGACACTCTTCGGCGACACCTGGCCCAGAATTGCCCGCCGTCTGGTGACGAAGGCTGAGCAGACCAAGGGCGGACCGGCGGCGTGGATCCGCATAGAGGTAGACCCAACGCTCTTTGCTCTGACGAGCCTGGCCCGGATGGACGCCGACGAGAGACTCAGGGCGTTGTCGAACAATGTGGCAGAGGTCCTCGCGGACGCCCATCACGTCCTGGGTGTGCTCCTTGGCCCGGCACCGGGCCCGGGTTCCAGCGCGACGGTGCGGCTTACTCAACCGGTGGTTACGACGAAAAGCGGGCTGCTGCTGCCTCCCTCGGTTGCGCGCTCACGTGCGCTTGCATCGGGTCCGAGCCTGCTCGTGGTGGCGCTTCCGGGTGGATGGACCCGCGTCACCTACGTATTGCCTAACCCGGCGGGAGCCGGGGCGGAAGCAGACCCGTTACAGCCGGGGCTGCTTCTGGGTGTCGAAGGAACCTGGCTGGACTGGGCACTCAAGCACCTGGGCCAGCCCACCGTGGCCGAAATGCTGTGACTGCCGGTCAGACGTGTTGCCACCGTGGATCCGGCACAGACCTGTCAATATCTCCAACCGATCTAGGCTGTTCGGCGTGGAGGTCACCGACAGGCTGATAGACGAAGCTTGTGAGGCCTTGTCCGTGTCGTTGACCGGCCGTTGCGTGACGGCGGCCAGAAGGCCGCTCGTCGGGTGGAAGCTGCGTGTTGACCTCGACGTTCATCCCGACATCACGGGTCGCTCGCCGCCCGGGGGTGGCTCGCTGCCGGCGATGCGGCCGGTGGCCAGCCACAGCACCGCCGACAGCGTGCCGAGCGCCCCGACGAGGAGCGCGGTGAGTGGCGAGGCGAGCGTGGCCACGCCGCCGAGCGCCAGCGCACCGAGCGGAGCCACGCCGAAATTCACGGTTCGGGCGGTCGCCAGCACCCGCCCGAGCAGTCGGCGTGGGGTGACCTGCTGCCGCCACGCCATCGCGTTGGCGCCGACCACCACCATGCCGCCCTGCCCGAACACCTGGCCGACGGCGAGCACCACCAGCGCGACCGGGTGCGGGCCGCGGGCCAGGACGACAGCCAGGTCGCCCAGGCTGCTTACGGCGAGGCCGGTGAGGATGGCCACGCGAGGCCCGACTCGTGCGGTGAGACGCATGGCGAGCAGGCCGGCGACCACTGCGCCGGCCGCGCCGGCCGCGAAGACATAGCCCAGCTCGAAGGACGAGACGTCCAGTTCTCGTACGACGTAGACGACGTAGACGCCGACGATCCCCGCACCGAAGAAGTTCGAGACCGCGGCGGTCCCGAGCAGCCGCCATTGGAGGCTGTCGCCGCGGATCGCGGCGAGTCCCTCCCGCAACTGCTCCCGGATCCGCTGAGCGGGAGCGGATTCCGCCGGGATCCGGCTCAGCCGGGTCGCGGTCACGCCGGAGAGCAAGTAGGACACCGCGTCGATCAGCAGCGCGAAGGGCGCGCTGGCGACCTGTGCGAGTGCACCACCCAGAGCCGGGCCCACGCCGGAAGCCACCGCCTGAGTGCTCTGCAGCCGGGTGTTAGCGGCGAGCAGGTGATCCTCGTGCACCAGCGACGGCAACCCGGACTGGTACGCCACGTCGTAGCAGAGCGTCAACACGCCGACGAGGGCGATCAGCACGTAGAGCAGAGGGAAGTCGAGGACGTCGGCGAGCGCAGTACCGGCGACGGTCGCGAGCAACAGGAAGCGGCCGAAGTCGCCGACCAGCATGACCAAGCGCCGCTCCATCCGGTCGACCAGCAAGCCAGCGAGAAGCCCAAGCACCAGCGAGGGCAGGTACTCGACGGCGACGAGACCGCTGACCTGCAGCGGGGTGCCCCCCAGCGTGACGACCGCCAGCAGCGGCAACGCGACGACCGTGATCTGGGTGCCGACCTGCGACAGCCCCTGCCCGAGCCACAGCAACCGGAAGTCACGGTTGTCCGCCAGCTGCGGGCCGTCCTGTTTCTGGCTGCCTGCCACGGCCTTCCCTCCGTCACCCAGGCTCGAGGCCGTGGACGCACTCCATACCAGCCGAAACCGGGGCCTAGCCCGGAGGCAGGCGGGCTGGCGGCACGACGAGCTGCCCTCATCGGGCCGTACTTATGTTATGGAATATACAGAACGTATCCTGATCGGTATGGGAAGTCAGATTCCGGTGACGCAGGCCCGAACCCAGCTGGCGGACCTGGTCAACCGGGTGGCGTACGCCGGCGAGCGGATCGAGCTCACCCGGCACGGGAAGGTCGTCGCCGCGCTGGTCAGCGCTGCGGACTACGACCATCTCGAGGACGCCAGCCCGGCCCGGCCGCTGGGCTTCGTCGCCGGCAACGACCCCGCACCGGCCGCCTCCGGGCCGGCGATGCCGGCCGCAGCCCGCGACCAGTGCGCGAGCCCGCACGAGCCCGGTGGCACCGCCAAGCCCTGACACCCGCCGGCCTCCGCACGCCGCCCATAACGTCCAAGTCGCCCATCGCAGCGATGCAGCCGTGACCAGCAGCGCGGAGGGCAGCGGCCCGGCGGTGATTACCGCGGACGGGTCCCCCCTTCGAGCTCTACGTCCACCTTCCCGCCCGCCCTCGCCTGCAGCCAGTGCGGCCCAAGGCCCTGTTTTGGCCGTGCCGGCCAGCCGCCAGAGAAGACGCAGTCGCCCTGGCCGCAGCGGCTGGCCGTCCACTGCGACGTCTGGCGATCCTTCCTGGACCCCGAGCACGATCTGCGGGCACGGGGCCCGAGAGGTGGCAGTGCCGACGCTGGTCACGCGGGCCGGCGCACCGCCGCCTGGTTGCACTGGCCTCACGAGATTGTCGACTAACGGTCCATTGCCGACACCCGCCACTCCACGCCGGATCGGCCCAGACGGGCGTCGAGAACTGGTGCCGGCAATCAACGACGGCTAACCCCGTCCGCAGAGGGTGTCGACGCTAAGTTAGGCGGGGTGCTGGTCGGCTACGCACGCGTCTCGACCGCGGAGCAGAACCCCGCCCACCAAGCCGACGCCCTCAACCGGGCCGGCGTCGCCCCCGCCGACATCCACACCGACATCGCCAGCGGGGCGAAGGCGTCCCGCCCGCAGCTAGACCTCGTGCTCCGGCTCCTGCGCGACGGCGACACCCTAGTGATCACCCGGCTGGACCGGCTCGGGCGCAGCCTGCTCCACCTAGTCACCCTCGGCGCTCAGCTCCGCGAGCGCGGCGTCGGGCTGCAGGTCCTCGAGCAGGGCATCGACACCAGCACCGCCGAGGGCCGCGCGATGTTCGGGATGCTCTCCGTCCTCGCCGAGCTCCAACGCGAGCTCATCGTCGCCAACACCCGTGACGGCCTCGCGGCAGCCAGGGCCCGGGGCCGGGTCGGCGGTCGCAAGCCCAGGCTCACCCCGGAGCAGGCGGCGCTCGCCCAGCAGCTCTACGACGCCCGAGACAAGACCGTCGCCCAGATCGCCGCCCTGTTCAGTGTCCCCAGGTCCACTGTCTACGGCCACCTCACCGTCAACACGGTCGACCCCGCGGCCGGCAGTACGGCGCCGGCACCGGGCACTGTCGAGTCGGTCGCCCCCAACCAGACGGGGAGGGCGACGACACGGCCGGCTGCCGCGCCGCCCCCGACCACTCCAAGACCCGAACGTCTGCGACCCGAGCCCGCCTCGGCTGCCTGGACGACACCCAAGCGGCCGGCCCGCCCAATCGCAGACCCCTTCACCGGGCCCGGCCAGTAGCCCACCGCTGCCACGCTCCGGGCCCCAGTCGTTCGTCGGACGTCAACCGCAGAGCATCTGCTCGGCCAGGCCAGGCCCTTAGCGGACGATCCTGCTCAGTTACTACCCAGACCCCAGGTGGGCGCGCAGATCGGGGACATCTCCGCCGCGATCGCGCGCCTCGGCCGAGCCGCGGGCTGCGGCATCAACACCGACTTCGGCGGACACGGCGTCGGCCATGCGATGCACGAAGCCCCGTCCGTCCCCAATGAAGGACGAGCAGGACGGGGTATGCGGCTGCGACCAGGGCTGGTCATCGCGATCGAGCCATGGTTCCTGGCCGGCGGCAACAACGACTACCGCATCGATTCCGACGGATGGACCCTGCGCAGTGCCGACGGCTCACCCGGCGCCCACGTCGAGCACACCATCGCCATCACCGACAACGGACCCCGCATCCTCACCGCCCACGCAGCCGCGTGAACTCCAAGCCGGTGCGGCCGACAGCTGCTGCAGTACTGAACTGAGCTGACCTTCCTTGCCGATTGCGGATCGCCTACTGGGACGAACTCACACCAGCCGGGGGATCTGCGGCCCACCGTCAGCTCCCCGGGCGAACCTCCTGCTCGGGCGGGCCGACCGTGATGATGGTGCATGTGACCGGTGCCGCGGCACGTTCGATGCGAGCGTCGGCCGTGAGAAGTGCCGTTCCATACCGTTCGGCGGCGGCAACGTAGATCGCATCGGCGTAGCGCAGTGAGCCCTGAGCGAGGATCCACGCCCGGTGTACGTCTGACCACGGAGTCGCCTCTATCGTGATCTCGAAGGACTCGGCGTTTCGCAGGGCTTGCGGAAGGTCGGCGGCCTGAAGGGGGTGGATCGGCCGATTGGCTGCCGCCCGAAGACCGGACATGACCTCGAATGCGAAGTGCCCGGGTGCGGCGAGTGGTTCAGCCGCTGGCTGGGCAGCGAGGGCGGAACGGGCCGCGACGCCTCGCGGCCCCGGATCGGCAACCCCGTCGATGACGACCGACGCGTCGACGATCACGAAGCCGGCCGCTGACCCAGCTGATCGGCGCGTTCGTCGTGCGCGTCCGCGATGGCGTCGAGCACAGCTTGCCGCTCGTTGGTCGGTACGGGTGGACGGCCTAGCAGCTCCTCGGCCACCCTGGCTAGGGCTTCCTGGCGCCGCAGATAAGACGCCTGGGCGTGGACGGCATCGCGCAGGTAGCTCTGCAGAGATGAGCCTTGGGTGGCCGCTGCCGAGCGGATCTGGTCGAGGTCATCCACGGGCACATCACGGATGAGGACGTTAGGCATGCCGCTACGCTATCAGTTTTGCTAGCAGCGCACGCCGGTGGAAACAACCCGAGATGGCCTCAGCTGCGGTCCCTGGCGGCGGCGAGCTCGTCGAGCACCACGGCAGTCGTCTCCCATCCCATGCAGGCGTCCGTCACGCTCTGGCCGTAGGTCAAGGCAGCCCCCGGGTGCAGATCCTGGCGGCCAGGCGCGATGAAGCTCTCCAGCATCACCCCGACGATGCCGTTCTGCCCGGCGCGCACCTGGTCGGCGATGCCGCGCGCGACGCCCGGCTGGCGCTCGTGGTCCTTGCCACTGTTGGCGTGGCTCGCGTCGATCATCAGGCGTCGCGGCAGGCCGGCCCGGCCCAGCCCGGTCAGTGCCGCGTCGACCTGCTGCGGGCCGTAGTTAGGACCGTCCTGCCCACCTCGCAGCACGACATGGCAGTCGGGGTTGCCGGTCGTGCTCACCACCGACGCACGCCCGGTCTGGTCGACGCCGAAGAACGTGTGCCCGTTCGCGGCGGTACGACAGGCGTCGAAGGTGGCTTGCAGCCCCCCGTCCGTGCCGTTCTTGAAGCCCACCGGCATCGACAGTCCCGATGCCATGTGGCGGTGGACCTGGCTCTCAGTGGTCCGAGCACCGATCGCACCCCAACTGACCGCGTCGGCGATGAACTGGGGCGTGATCGGGTCGAGGAACTCGCACCCGACCGGCAGGCCGGTGTCCAGGATGTCGCAGAGCAGCTGACGCGCGGTCCGCATCCCTCGGGAGACGTCGTGGCCGCCGTCGAGACCGGGATCATTGATCAGACCCGTCCAGCCGACGGTCGTCCTCGGCTTCTCGAAGTAGACGCGCATCACGACCAGCAGGCTCTCGCTGTGACGCTCGGCCTCGCGAGCCAGCCGCCGGGCGTAGTCCAACGCCGCGACCGGGTCGTGGATCGAACACGGCCCGACGACAACGACGAGTCGGTCGTCCCGGCCGGTCAGGACGTCGTGCACCGCGTCCCGCGCCCGGGCGACCAGGGACGCACGCCGGCCGGTCAACGGCAAAGCGGCGAGCAGGTCGGCGGGTGAGTCCAGTGGCTGGATGCCGCTGACCCGCACGTCACCAGTGGTGGTCATGGATGATCCCGTCTAGATGAGTGATTCCAAGGGTTGTCAGTGGTCGTGGACGTCCCGGCGGCGCTGCGACTCCCGCAGCCGTCACGCTCCTGCTCCGCCCACAAACCCTTAGTGGAGGATCCTGCGCCGTTGCTACTCACACCCCTACTACGGTTCTGCCTCGACTGGAGCGAACAACGCCACCACCTCGGCGGCGCGCTCGGCGCGAGCATCTTGGCCTCCTTCGAGCAGTCAGACTGGGTCACGCGCCGCCCCGCAGACCGCGCTGTCACCACGACCGAGCGGGGCAAACAGGAACTCGGCCAACGGCTGGGGCTGAAGCTCAGCCAAACCACGCAATCACTGCCCGCTGGACGATCCGTCAGCGGGCGATCTCGACCACGGGAGGATCGGGCACCGGTGACAGCCAGTGGTCCAGGTGCTGGTCGTAGTCGGCTGCTACTCGCAGGCCCCGGCCGGCGGTGCGGGACAGCCATCCGAGGGTGAGGAGGCGGTCGGTGATGGCGGCGGGGAGGGCTCCGGCGAGGTGGGGGCGCCGGTGGGTCCAGTCGATGCAGCAGCGAGCGAAGACCCGTCGGGTCGCACCGACCTGGTCGGCGTCGATGCCCAGGTCGGCGACCAGCTGCTGGCCCCGGTCGGTCAGGGCGTGGTCACGCTCGTCGATGGCGTGCAGGGCGCCGACGCTGAGCAGCCGGTCGCGCAGCTCGACGCCGCGCCGGCCGGCGAGGTGGTCGTAGCAGGTCCGCGCCTCGGCCAGCGCGGTGGCGCTGCGGTGTTCGCGTAGCGAGCGGACCGGCGCCGGCGGGGCGAGCTGGGCCAACGCCTCCAGCACTGCGGCGACCTGCGGGCCGGCGAGCTCGTGGTAGCGGTGCCGGCCTTGCACCCGCACCCGCACCAGGCCGCCCTCAACGAGGCGGCGCAGATGTGCGGTGGCCGTCGCCGGGTGCACCCCGGCCCAACTGGCCAGTTCCCCGGCGGGCAACGCCTGGCCGTCGGCCAGCGCGGCGAGCATCGCGGCCCGTGCCGGATCACCGAACAGCGCCGCCACCGGCGCCAAGTCGCGATCCCGGAAATCTGACGACAACTCGGCCACCTCACCCATGCCGCCAGCCTCGCACAAACACGCTTTGCTCAGCGGCAAAGCGTTACGGCTCTAGCGTCGGTGCCGTCCACCCGAACGAGGAGAACGAGGAGCACTCATGGACCAACACCCCGACACCGGTGCGATCGAGCACGTCTTCCAGGCTTGGGACGACGCGCTGGGCGCCAAGGACCTGGATGCGTCGATGGCGCTCTACCACCCCGACGCCACGCTGGAGAGCCCTCTGGTCTGCCACCTGCTCGGCACCGACGAAGGAGTCGTGCACGGGCGCGAGGCGTTGCGGCGATTCGTGCAGCAGGTCTTCGCCCACCAGCCCCCACAGCGCCGCCGCTTCCGGACCGGCTTCCTCACCGACGGCGCCCGGGTGACCTGGGAGTATCCCCGAGAGTCTCCTGACGGCGATCAGATGGACATCGTCGAAGTCATGGAGATCCGCGACGGCCTCATCGCCCACCACCGCGCGTACTGGGGCTGGCTCGGCGTGAACATGATCAGGAGCGGAGAACACCCCAGCTGACCACTTGCTGGCTACCACGCCAGGGGGCGTCCCGTAGCCGGATCGTCCAGCGGGAACACCGCGCGAGATGTCCGTGGCTGGGGGCCTTCTCCTGGTGCGAGCTTTTGACGGCCCGAAGTGGAGTGTGACTCGCTGCTCGGCCTGCCAGGGTCGGCTGGTGAGCGACGACGAGCGGTGGCAGCTGGTGCAGGAGCGCGCTCTGGCGGCCGAGCCGTTCGTGTACGCGGTCCGCACCACGATGATCTACTGCCGGTCGACGTGCCCAGCCCGGCGGCCGCGCCGGGAGAACGTGCTGTTCTTCGACGGCGGGCAGCAGGCCCGCTCGGCC
>JAABUZ0100001436.1_pt1 | contig 45524 bp, 29 predicted proteins | sample 5562091 | NCBI WGS metagenome assembly JAABUZ01 (sample SAMN12813069, study PRJNA571459) | rock metagenome | isolation source: Antarctica rocks | place: Antarctica: Victoria Land, Linnaeus Terrace sud | collected 2015-12-21
AGCGACGGTCGATGAGGCGGCGCGAAGCGTCTTACTGCGATCCAAGCTGGATGGGTTCTTCACGCACTCCACCGGCCACGGATTGGGCCTTGAAATCCATGAGCAGCCGCGCATCGGAGCGAAGCAGGCGCAGGTTTTGGAGCCTGGCATGATCGTCACGGTCGAGCCGGGTGTCTACCTCGGAGGTCGCTTCGGGGTACGCATCGAAGACATGGTGCTTGTGACCGCGAACGGCCACGAGATCCTGACGACAAGTACGAAGGCACTGATTGAACTGTGACGGCAACATCTTTGTAGAGGGCGAATCATGGATCGGGAACATCTGAACGAGTTGCGGGAGCTGGTCGAATTCCTCAAGGCGAATGAGATCGCCGAGTTCGACATGGAACGGTCCGATGTCAAACTGCGGCTAAAGTTCGCGAGTGCTCGCTCAGCCGAGGAGCAGCGGCCTCAGACCGCTTCGGCAGCCTCCATCCCGGCTCCGAGCATACCGGCCCCGGTAAGCTCCGGACCTGCTCCGGGCGCAGTCATGCAAGCTGCTGCCGCGGCTCCGTCCGAAGAGGTGCTCCATGAGGTCAAATCGCCCATCGTCGGCACTTTCTATGAGTCACCTGCCCCTGGTGCGGCAGCATTCGTAAAAGTGGGCGATACGGTGGAAGCAGGTCAGGTGCTTTGCATTGTCGAAGCAATGAAATTGATGAACGAGATCGAGGCAGACATCGCGGGTGAGATCGTCAGGCGCATCGCCACGCCCGGTCAGCCCGTCGAGTACGGTCAACCTCTCTTCGCCGTCAGACCTCGATAGCCATCAGACCTCGATAAAGATACAAACGGGAACATCCCTCCGGGAAGGCAAACATCGACTATGTTTCAGAAGGTTCTGATCGCGAATCGTGGTGAGATCGCGCTGCGAGTCATCAGCGCATGCAAGGAGATGGGAATCCGTACGGTGGCTGTTTACAGCGAAGCCGACCGCAACTCACTCCACGTTCGCTTCGCGGACGAGGCGATCTGTATCGGCCCCCCTCGCTCGGCCGAGAGCTACCTCAACGTCCCCGCGGTCATCTCCGCCGCCGAGATCGCCGATGTCGATGCCATCCATCCCGGCTACGGTCTGCTCAGCGAGAACGCCAACTTCGCCGAGGTTTGCCGCGCCTCCAACATCAAGTTCATCGGTCCCCCTCCAGAGGTCACCCGCATGATGGGCGAGAAGTCCACCGCGCGCCAGACCATGAAGAAAGCCAAGGTCCCCATCCTCCCCGGCTCGGACGGCATCATCGAGAGCGAAGGTGAGGCTCTCGAATGGGCAAAAAGCATCGGCTATCCCGTCATCCTGAAGGCGGTGGCGGGCGGCGGCGGTCGTGGCATGCGCATCTGCCGCAGCGCCGAAGAGCTCCCCTCGCAATACCAGCAGGCCTCGACCGAGGCCGCGAACGCGTTCGGCAACGGCGACCTCTACATGGAGAAGTTCATCGAGCGCCCGCGTCATATTGAGTTCCAGGTCCTTGCCGACGAGCATGGCAACGTCATGAGCCTCGGCGAACGGGAGTGCTCCATCCAGCGTCGTCATCAGAAGCTGATCGAAGAGGCGCCCAGCCTCATGGTCAGCCCCAAGCTGCGCGAGGAGCTCGGCAAAACCATCAAGCGATCACTCGAAAACATCGGCTACTGGAACGCCGGCACCATCGAGTTTCTGATGGATGAGGACGGCAAGATCTACTTCATCGAGATGAACACCCGCATCCAGGTCGAGCACTGCGTGACCGAGATGGTCACCGGCGTCGATCTGGTGAAGGCCCAGCTCAGGATCGCTGCCGGGGAAAAGCTCAGCACCATCGTGCCTGAGGTCCCGCCCATCCGCGGTCACGCCATCGAGTGCCGCATCAACGCCGAGCACCCCGAAAAGTTCACACCCTCCGCCGGCAAGATCACCGTCTTCAATCTCCCTGGCGGCAACGGTGTACGCGTGGACACGGCGCAGTATGCGGAGGGCATCGTTCCCCCTTACTACGACAGTCTCATCGCCAAGCTCATCTGCCACGGCAAGGATCGCGAGGAAGCGATGAACCGGATGCAGCGCGCGCTGGACATGTTTGTCGTGCAGGGCATCCACACCTCCATCCCGCTCCACAAGCGCATCTTCGCCGATGCGGAGTTTCGCTCCGGGCAGTTCGATACCAAGTTCATGGAGCGCTTCCTTGAACGGCAAAAGGATGCCTAGCAGTTCCGAAATCTCGGGTAAACTCGTCCTCCCGCGTCTCTACGTCATCCTGGACGCGGTGACGCTCGCAGCGCGTGAATTAGATCTCCGCGACACAGCAGCTGCCCTGCTCGGTGCAGGTGTCACGCTCATGCAGTACCGCGACAAGATCGCGTTCGGATCAGACCTCGAGCGGCGAGTCATAGCCGTGCGCGAAACTCTGCAGGGAAGCAACTGCCGCCTCATTTTGAACGATGACCCTGAGATGGCCCGCCGGACCGGGTGCGATGGCGTGCACGTTGGACAGGGAGATCTGGGCGTCGCTCAGGCACGAGATCTCATGGGACCGGGTGCCGTCATCGGAGTCTCCACTCACACCCGCAGGGAGGTCATCCAGGCGGACGCGGGCGAGGCGGACTACCTCGGCTTCGGACCGCTCTTCGCGACCGCCTCGAAATCGAACCACGAGCCCGAGGTGGGGCTCGATGAGCTCCGTCTCGCACGGACCTTTACGTCGAAGCCGCTCGTCGCCATTGGCGGTATCACTCTTGAGAGGGTGGCCCCGGTGCTGGAGGCGGGAGCGGACGCAGTCGCGATTATTGGGGCCTTGTTCCAGCCCGGGCAGGCTGTTGGGGAGAACGCACGACGGCTGCTGCGGGCTGCCGAACGGCCCAGCTAAGGCGAGCAGGGTACTGAAAACGTGGCGATGGTCAATCCCTCTCACCGGGGCTGCAGCGCGCAAGCGCGGAGATCTCGGACCCGTTACGCGCGTGCGACGATCCCGGCGAGCTGGGACGTGCTTCCAGTAGTATTGCCGTACTGACTGCGACACAAGGAAAGCTGGTGCAGCTGGAACGGTGCGAATGCCCCCGTCGACCACCTGAACAGCACGATCGGCCAGCGACGCGGCGCGGCTATAAGAGCAACACCACTGCATGGAGGAAGCGAACGGAATGGCGAATTTGTTTGCGACAAAGTCGATGAAGACGTTGATGGCCCAAGCGGAAGAGCAGGGCAGCGATACCCTGGAGCGTTCGCTCGGTCCGGTTCAGCTCACCGCACTCGGAATTGGCGCGGTGATCGGTGCGGGCATCTTCGTCTTGAGTGGGCTCGGGGCACAGACCGCAGGGCCAGCCCTGATGCTGTCGTTTGTTCTGAGCGGCCTTGGATGTGCCTTCGCAGGGCTCTGCTACGCCGAATTTGCCGCTATGATTCCGCTCGCCGGATCAGCATATACCTACGCCTATGCCACCCTCGGCGAGTTGATCGCCTGGATCATCGGCTGGGACCTCACCCTCGAGTACGCCATGGGTGCCAGCACCGTCAGTTCCGGATGGTCCAATCACTTCGTCGAGTTCCTCAACATCTTCGGCATCAGGTTTCCGTTGTGGCTCGCCTACGATCACTGGACGGGCCTCAAGCAGGCGACCGACACCGTAGCCCGGCAGATGGTGCATGCGGCGCATCCGGAGATGATCTCGGGCACGGTTCCTTTCAGCACTGCCCTCGAAGCCGTCAAGGCGACCCCGAGTCCGGCGCTGGTCACGCAGGCGCACGCACTGCTCCACGCCCCAACCATCGGCGGAGTCGAACTCGGCTTCAACCTCCCCGCCTTCATCATCGCCCTTTTGGTCACCGCTGTGCTTGTGGTCGGCATCAAGGAGAGCGCGAAGTTCAACGCGACCATCGTCGCGCTCAAGGTCAGTGTCGTTCTCTTTGTGCTGGCGCTTGGCTCCCACTACGTCAACCGTGCGAACTGGGGCACCGATTGGGCCACCTTCGCCCCTGCCGGCTTCGCTGGAGTCGGCCTGGCTGCCGGCCTGATCTTTTTCAGCTACATCGGCTTTGATGCTGTGTCAACGACCGCCCAGGAAGCCAAGAATCCGCAGCGAGATCTGCCCATCGGCATCATTGTCTCGCTGTCCATCTGCACCTTGCTTTACATCGGCGTCGCCGCCGTTCTTACCGGCATGGTGCCCTGGCGCGAGGTCAACATCGAGGCTCCGATCGCGCGGGCGTTTCTCGACCACAATCTCGGCTGGGCGGCCGACATCATCACCGTCGGCGCCCTTGCCGGCCTCACCAGCGTAATGCTGGTTATGCTCTTGGGCCAGAGCCGCGTGCTATACGCCATGGCACACGATGGCCTGCTCCCCCGCAAATTCTTCGGCGAGATCCACCCCCGCTTCCGCACCCCGTGGAAGGCTACCATTCTCGCAGGTTTCATGGCCGCCATCGTAGGCAGCGTTACCCCCATCGACGACATCGGCAAAATGGTCAACATCGGCACCCTGCTCGCCTTTGTGATCGTCTGCATCTCCATCCTGGTCCTGCGTCGAACCGACCCTAACCGGCCGCGACCCTTCAAAACTCCACTTGTACCTCTGGTGCCTATCCTCGGAATCGTCTTCAACGGCTACATGATGTACACCCTGGGCAAGTGGAACTGGATACGCCTGTTCGGCTGGCTCGCGATAGGCCTGGTGGTGTACTTCGGCTACAGCCGCCATCATAGCGAGGTGCAAAAGGCGGATCTCATCAGCTCTGAGGTGTAGTTCGGCCCTCCACTGAGATCGTCACAGTGCCATGCCAGCGTTCCTTCATTGGACACGGTTGCTGGCCACTTCATGCCTCTGCCCGCCTCGCTATTGCTGAGGCAGAACCGGGAGGGTGACCGAGTTCGCCGCCGCCGGGTCATCCCTCAGCCTGACATAGAGCGTTGTATTTGCCGGCTTGCCTGCAGGGACGTTGGTGGCGGCGCTGGCCGGCCGGGGAACGCTGATCGTCGTCCCCACGAAACCAGCTGGAACCGTCGTCGGGTTGTCCAGCGCAGCATCCGTGCCCACCGCATTGACCAGATAAAGGCTCGACCCCGTCAGAGTGCAGGTCGCAGCCCCATCCGCGGTGCAGTGGATCTCCGTCAGCGTGGGCAGCCTCACCAGCACTGCCAGCGGAATCCAGTCGCCCGTTGTTCCGTCGGGTGCCACGGCTCGCAGCCGAAGCGGCCCAAATGCAGACGTCCCAAACGTCTTCAGGGAATCAAGCGTCCCCAGCAACGTGTGCGGGTCCTGGAGCACCAGCGTCCCCGCAGTCACCGTGAGCGACGTCCGCAGCGAGTCATCCGCATTCGAGATCTCAACCTTGCCCGATCGCGGAAACACCGCCGGTGAGTTCAGGGAGAAGACGAGCTGTTGGTTGACCGGGAGATCATCGTTGCTCGCCAGGTGAATGCTGTTCTCTGCTACATGAGAGATGCTCTTGCTGATCAACGAAACAACCGGTCGAGGAGCGGAGACGGTCAAAGGCAATGGCAGACTGCGCCCGTCCTTCAACGTAATGCTGGCCAGGAGCTGGTCCCCGGTTTTCATGGCTGGCGCTGCGGCTCCGCCCGGCAGAGTCAGCCGTAAGCTGTTGGCTGCTGCGGCGCCAGATGCCGGGGTGGGCTCCGGGTCCGAAGTCACGGCCGCCGAGGAGACCGGGGTAAACACCAGGCTCCCGAGAGACGCCTGCTGCACCTGGTCCAGACTCGTACCCGTCAAGGTGGCAAACGTATCGCCCGCATGGAACCGCAGGCTGGAAAGAGTCGCCGGCTCTGAAAACGTCTTTGCGGCGACCGTGTTCGGCTGTCCTTCTCCGTATTGCTGAATGGCAAGGTGCAGCGATCCCGGATCGGTCGACTTGAGCGGCAGGTCCACCGAGATCACGTTCGGCTTATCCACCGGCTTCCAGGTCGCTTCAACCTGCTTTCCCGGCGTCGCTTCAACCGTGATCTTCTGGATACAGGCGCTGCCCGTCGAGGTCAGCAGCAGATGGTTCTCGCGGCCCGCAATCAGAGGGTCGTCCGCCGCGATCTTCCAGTCTTTGCCGGCCGTCTCCTGGAGCTGCAGCGTCGGTCCGGTAAAGGCGTCAAAGCCCCAGAAGCCGCTGACGGTTCCCGTCACAACACCCGGAATCGTACTTGAAGCCGCGGGGCTGGGCTGTGCCGTTGCTTGCGCCACTGCCGAGGCTGCCGGTGCTGCGATCATCGTCTCCCGGTTCCCGGCGGCCTGTTTCGCCCGCTCTGGGCTGAGCACCAAGCCACCCTGGAACGCATCGGCCGTCAAAGGGATATCGATTGTCGTCCCCTTCTCGTTCACATGGAGCACCAGATCGTGCGCAAACGAGGTCGAAAAGACCAGCGGCGCACCCTCCACCGGAAGCACGACCTTCGGCTTGATCAAGCAGGTCACCTGCTTCGGGTCGGTGGGCCGGAGCGGTGGAGCGATGGAAGGCTGGATCGACGGAAGCCCGATCACGATCACGGACTTCGGGTTGTGAAACGAGGGCGGCGTATTCAGGCGGAGGTTCAGGCTTGCATCCTGCGGAAACGCGATTGCCGGGATGTACTGGTACTGCGCTGTGTGGAGGCTGCTCGTGATTCTAACCAGATCAACAACCGCCCCGACGTACGCGCTATAGGTTCCGCCTCCGGCCAGTGAGGTCGCGCTGGCCGCGCTGATGAAATCGGAGTTGGCCCCACTGGTCAGGCTGGCGACAACCGTCTGACCGTGACCATCGTCCAGAAGCGTCTGGCTTCCGCTCTGGGTCAGACACGTGTACTGGAGATCCACAGGACGCTTGAAGCAGTCCTCACTTGGACTCAGGTTCAACGTGCGGGCCAGCAGCATCGAGTGCTCAGCCAGTGCCTTTGGGTCCGATGGAGGGACATGCTTGATCTCGGCGACATACTTCTCGATCCGAGCCTGCTCGAAACCGGCCTCGGCCAGATCCTGCGAGGCCCGGACGAAAATTCCAGGGCGCCCGCGCACAGCCGAGCGCAAGGTGCTGAAATCCCCGCCCGTCTCCGGCGCAAGAAACAGGATCGCCTGCTGCGCCTCTTGGGGAACAGTGATCGTCACACCCTCGGCCCGGACATGCTTGTTCCAGGTTTCAATGCGGTAGAACCAGTTGTCCGGCGGCGGATTCGTGGTCCCTCGCAGGAACACAGCTACAAGGAGGTATCGGACGGACTGCGACGAGGGCAGGTCAGGATGCAGTCGAAGCTGATCGCCCGCCTGGAGATTCGGCACAGAGGCGATTGGCAGCGTCTGGCCTCCACGAGTGACCTGAACCTCCACCTTTGGCCCGGTGAGATCGAAACGGGCGGAGGGCGCAGGCTGCGCAGGCAGGAGGGTGCTTCCAAGGAAGAAAAGCGAGACGGACAGAAGCGAGTGGCGGGTGCTCTGGGCCATAGCTTCTATTCTAGAGGTCCACGCGCGTTCGAGCTCTCACGAACCACTTCAAAGCAGGTACATCGATCTAGCCATTGCGCACCCGTGCCGACGCGTGATCGCTTGCAATGACGCCGTCGCGGATGGTGACGATTCGATGCGCAAACTCCGCGATGTCGGGCTCGTGGGTGACGACAATGATGGTGTTTCCGTTAGCGTGGAGGTCATCAAAGAGCGCCATAATCTCGTCGCCCGTCTTTGAGTCGAGGTTTCCTGTCGGTTCGTCCGCCAGGATGATGGACGGCTTGTTGACCAACGCCCGCGCAATCGCAACCCGCTGGCGCTGCCCGCCCGAGAGTTCGTTCGGCTTGTGCATCATGCGGCTGCCCAGGTTGACCGACTCCAGCACCGCCTTTGCCCGCGCCGTGCGTTCCGCCGCTGGCGTGCCGTTGTATATCAGGGGCAGCTCGACGTTGTGCAGCGATGTCGCCCTCGCTAGCAGGTTGAAGGTCTGAAAGACAAACCCGATCTCCTTATTGCGAATGCGCGCGAGCTGGTCGTCGTTCAACTCCGAAACGTCGTGCCCGTTCAACCAATAGCGGCCCTGGGAAGGGGAGTCCAGACATCCGATCAGGTTCATCAGGGTGGATTTACCCGAACCCGAAGGCCCCATAATCGCCACGTACTCATTGTGCCGAATGCGCAGATTCACACCGCGCAGCGCATGGACCTCCTGGTCGCCCATCGAGTACGTCTTCCAAAGGTTCTCGGTAACGATCACCTCACCGTTGATCGGGCCCGTGCTTTCGGTGCTGGGTGCGCTGACTTCAGTCTCTATCGCCATTCGGTTCTCCACAACAATGCTTCTTCGCAGGTACGCAAACGGCCCCGCAAGGTTCCGGCCGAGCCCCACCCATCTTCTAAACCATTCCACTCGGCCCGTGAACTAGGTCGTGGGCGCGGGCGCCTCAGGGGTATTATCGACCTTCACCGCGGTTCCGCTCTTCAGCGTGCGCAGTATCTTGTAAGGTCCCGTAACGATCTCCTGCCCCTCCCCTAACCCGCTGAGCACGCCAATCTCGGTCGCGCCCGTCACGCCGGTCTTCACCGGGGCGAACCGCACCAGCACCTTTTTGCCCTTCTTTTCGACCACGTAGACGCCCTGGACGAGCTGCGCCTTCGCGTTATCTCTCGATGCCGCCGTCGCCGCCGGCGTGGAACTGCGCTTCCCAACCGCGTCCGCGAAGGCCTTCTCCTGCGCGGGGTCACGTTGGACGAGCGCCTGGATCGGCAGCGTCAATACGTTCGGCTGGTGCGCGGTGGTGATCCTCGCCGTCGCCGACAGACCCGGTCGGAGGTCGTCCGAGACCTCGTCGAGCGTCACCACTACCTTGAAGTCCTTTGCCTCCTCCGTTCCGGTCGTGCTTTGGCTGGTCGCAATGCCCGTCGTCCTCAGCAACGCCTGGTCGCCTACCTCCGTCACATGCCCCTTGAACGTCCGGCCGGGAAGGGCATCGATGCTCACCTCCGCTGGCTGATTCATCTGTACGTTCACGATATCCGTCTCGTCCACCTTCACCTCCGCCGTGATCACCGACATATCCGCCAGCGTCATCAGCGTCGATCCCAGCGCGTTCTGGATGCCCAGCACTACCGTCTCCCCTTCGCGTACCGGGACGTTCGTCACCAGGCCGTCAAACGGCGCGCGGCTGATCGTCTTGTCCAGGGCATCGTAGTTTGAGCGTTGACTGGCGATCGCCTGGTTCACGTGAGCCCGTTGCGAGTCCGTCTGCGCCTTCGCCTGCGCCTGCGCCGCTAAACGCTGCGTCAACGTCGCAGAAGCCATGTCGAAGGCCGCCTTCTTGCCGTCGAAATCCTGCTTGGCGATCAGCTTCTCGTTATAGAGACCCTCCGCTCGCCCGAAATCCAGCTGCTTCTGCTCCAGGTCCGCCTTCGCCTGCGCGATGTTCGCCTCAGCGGTCTTTTCGGCCGCCATGTAGGAGTTCACATCCGTCCTCGAGGACGCGATGGTCGCCTGCTGCGCTGCCACCGTCGCTGCCGGCTGCACGCTCTCGATGGTTGCAAGCACCGCCCCCGTCTTCACATGGTCGCCCTCCTTCACGTTCAGGTGGGTGATACGTCCAAAGGCGGTAGCTCCGATGTTGACATAGGTCTTCGGCTTGATCTGCCCGGTTCCGCTCACCACCGATACCAGGTCCTGTCGAACCACCTTGCCGGTAGCAACCTTAATCACGCTCGCTTGACCGTGCAACACCGTTCCAACGACCACTCCTGCCAGGACAAGAACGACAACGACGAGCAGAACGACTTTCTTTGCACTCATGTATGGAGATCTCGGATGCGGTCTGCTGATGCAGACCGCGATGTTCTTCTAACGGCGATTAACTCACCCAGCAATACGGATGCTGGGGCAAAAGGTTCAACGAAGTCGGGGCAAAACGACCTTACAGCGGCCCGGGCTTCGAAGAAAGAACCAATTTGGGTACGACCGGGTGCATTCTGGACCACTGCATCCTGTGCGCTGCTTGTCGAGCGGTTGCCTCGGCCCTACAATAAAGATTGTTCAAACAGGAGTTGGCCCCCATGATAGCGCGTAACTTCACCGTACCGATTGCTCTCCTCTTCTTTGCGATTGCGGCCGGGAACAATGGGGGAACTCTTTTCGCTCAGAGCGGCACCACTCCGGATGGCGTCACCAAGGCGCCGGTCACTGAGGAGAAGCCCGACCCGCTCAAGCGTCGCATCTCCGATAAGGAAAAGCGAGATCAAAACAAGGAGCTCAAACGCGAACTGAAAGGCTCTTACAAGACCTGGGTCGACCAGGACGTCCGCTGGATCATCACCGATCAGGAGCTTCAGGCCTTCCGGAGTATGAGCAACGACGAAGAGCGCGATCAGTTTATCGAGGCCTTCTGGCAGCGGCGAAATCCAAATCCGGACTCGCCTGACAATGAGTTCCGCGAGCAGCACTACCAGCGCATCGCCTATGCGAACGAGCATTTCGCCGCTGGTAAGCCAGGTTGGAGAACCGACCGCGGACACATCTACATCGCTTATGGAAAGCCCGACAGCATCGACTCCCATCCCAGCGGTGGAAACTACGAGAGGCCAATGGAGGAGGGCGGTGGCAACACCTCGACCTTTCCGTTCGAGGTCTGGCACTATCGCTACCTCGAGGGCGTCGGCGACAACATCGACATCGAGTTTGTCGATACCTGCATGTGCGGCGACTTCCACATGACCATTGACCGCTCCGAGAAGGACGCCCTCAAGCACACCCCCGGCGCTGGGCAGACACTCTACGAACAGACCGGCCAGGCCAAGCAGGCCGATCGCTTCAGTGGCGGCGGTCTCGAGCAACTCGGCGCAGGCCCCATGTCCCAGATGAACCAGAGCAAGCAGTTCGATCGCCTCGACCGCTTCGCCAGGCTCATGGCCCCTCCCGTCATCAAGTTCAAGGATATGGAGGCCTTCATGGCTACCTCCAAGATCCTCACCGGTCCGCCCTTTCTCTTTGACGTCCGTACCGATTACGTCAAGGTCACCAACGACACTGTCCTCGTTCCGCTCACCCTCCAGATCAGAAATCGTGACATTACCTTTAGCAACAAAGATGGTGTGGCGATGGGAACAGTGAACATCCTGGGCCGCGTTTCAAACCTGAATCACAAGCCCATCCAGACGTTTGAAGATACGGTAAACGTCCAGGTCCCCAGTGAGCTGCTGTCGCGAACGCAGAACAACGTCTCGGTCTACTGGAAGTCGCTTCCTATGCGTCCCGGTCTTTACAAGATCGACATCGTGATCAAAGACGTCAACAACCCCGACCACATCGGCACCTGGAGGCGGAGCGTCAACGTTCCGAAGTACGACGATGATCGCCTGTCCTCCTCGTCGCTGATTCTCGCCGATCAGATGGAAAGGGTTCCCTCGAAGGACATCGGCGCAGGCAATTTCGTCATCGGGAATACGCGGATCCGTCCCCGTGTACCGACCGGAATCGCGGTTCCAGTCACCTTCCACCGGGCGCAAAACCTCAACTTCTGGATGCAGGTCTACAACCTCGGCATCGACGAAAAGAGCAAGCAGAACGGGGCCACAATCGACTATCAGGTTATGGATATGACCACAAATAAGGCCGTCCTCGAATCGCAGGAGATGACCTCGAAGCTGAGTCCAAATGCCGACCAGGTTACGCTCGAGAAGAGTATGCCCCTGGCCAGCCTTCAGCCCGGGAAGTACCAAGTAACGATCAAAGTAAACGATGGTATTTCAAAGCAGCAGATCGCAGAATCTGCGCCATTTCTGGTCGATTGAACGATGCGCGCTCAGCCGCTGCGGTGCAGGTCGCTGGAGATGTGATGAGCGCGGACCATCCTGCAATTCCTTTGGTGGATGGGAGTCGTCTTTTTGGAGTGTGGCCGTTGACGCCCAGGGTCCGCATGGTGCAACGATTCAGATTCAAACTCGGTGTAGTCTCCCTTCTGCTCGGCATAGTGTCCTTCAGCCAGGCTGCGGATCATGGTGCCGTCGTCTCCGGTGTCGTTCGCGATGCTCAGGGTGTGCCCCAGATGGGGGCCGTCGTCCAGATTCTCTCCGTAAATTCGGTGGTGCGTGCGACCGCGTACACCGACCTCCAGGGCCGATACCTGGTGGGCAGCCTGCTACCCGGCCGCTACGGTGTGCGCGCGAGTGCCGTCCTGCTTCTCCCCGCCTCCCGGGATAATCTCCGCCTCCAGCCCGACCACCGGGCCGTCGTTGACCTTACCCTCGGCGCGCTGTTCGATGCCACCACCTGGCTGCCAGCAAAGGTAAAAGGTGCAGAGGAGAAGAGTGATGACTGGAACTGGACTCTCCGTTCCTCAGCCGGCCGCCCGATTTTGAAGCTTGCCGCGGAGGACCAGGAGGCAGTCGGGCTGTCGGGCGCTGAAGGCAGACCAGCAACGTCCCCTGTTCGTATTCGAGCCCGGCTCACGTCATCTACCAAGAGCTTCGGTGACGGTGCAACCCGTGTGCACCTCAGTGCCCAGAAGCTTCGTCCGGACAATGGGAGGCTCTCTCTCGAAACCTCGATCGCCTCTTCGCAGACCGGCGGTTCGGGAGATGTGCCAGTCGACGTGTCTTCTTCCTTTGAGCGTCCCCTCGGCTTGGCAGGCGTCATCATCGCTACGCGGGTGAACTATAGCTTTCATCCGGAGATCACGGGTGTCGCCGGGGGCGCCGGGCTGAAGGTCGTCACCATCTCCTCCGCCGAAAGGTTCAATATCGGGGACGTGGCAGAGGTCGAGGCCGGCGAGAGAATGCAAGCATTGACGGGCGCGATCTCCGCATCCGCAAGTCGACCCTTTCTGAAGGTCATCGCCCACACAGGGGCGGGTTGGATCGTAAGCTATAACCTGGCCACCGACCCTCATGCACAGGACTTCGACTCGATGACTCACGGCGAGATGGATACTCCCGCAGCAGAGGACATCGAAGGCCGGGCGGAGACCGAGAAGGGCCTGCACCAGGTGATTACGGTCTCGCGGCAGGGCAAGGACTCCCTCCTCGCAATCGCATACTATGCGGACGCCCTGGACTGGGTCGCGCTCTCAGGCGGTCTCGCCGGCGATGGCACCAACATCAACGACAGTGCAAAGCGCTCCGTCCCTCCTCTCGTTGGCAGCAGTGTCTCCGGGGAGCCAGGCTCCCTCGTCGACCAAAGCAATGGGTCCTTCCGCACACTCAGTCGCGGCTACCGCGGCACCGGCTTTGACGTCGTTTTGAGGGAGGCCCTCCGTGAAGGCCTCTGGGTCTCGCTCCAATACAGCACCGGTACGGCGCTGGCGACCGCCACACCCGAGGGCATCCTTCCCCAGCTTCAAAGGCGGACGGCCCAGACCGCAACCGTCTCCGCCAAGGCAAATATTGCGCGAACGGCAACAAACGTGCGCGCATCCTACCGCTGGCAGCCCGGCATGCTGGTCACCTCGATCAATCCCTACGATCTCCTCTCCGGGGGTGACTTCCTCTGCCTTCATCTCCGGCAGCGGCTGACCCTCTCCGGCGTCTTGCCCGAAGGCGTCGAACTGACCGTTGATGGCAACAACATGCTCGGCCAGGGCTATCGCCACTTCGTGGGTCGTAACGGCCAGTCGCTCTTCCTCGCATCCTCCCCGGCCAGCCTCCGCGCCGGTCTTGCCTTCAGCTTCTAGCACTCGCTTCGATCCCGCTTACGCCATTCTGTCTCTCCCGCTCGAAAGTATCGCATCACGATATAATGGAGGCATGACGGCCAGGAAAACAACGTCTGCCCTCCGGCTTCAGGTGCTCGCAGAGTTCCGCCACCAGCTCCGGCTTTTCCTCCATTTCAGCGAGGCGGCGGCAACGAACTTCGATCTCCAGCCCCAGCAGCACCAACTCCTGCTCCAGATCGCAGGCGCTCCGGATGGTGTCTCGACCACCATCGGCTACGCAGCCGAACGCCTCGGCCTGCGCCACAACAGCGTCGTCGAGCTCAGCAAACGCTGCGAGGAAGCCGGCCTGATCGATCGCAGGCATGAGGATCCCGACCGACGCTATGTCGTCCTCGAGGTCACACCCAAAGGCCGCGATCTGCTGGAGGCTCTCTCCATCGACCACGCGCACGAGCTGAACGACCTCGCTCCCCAACTCATACGGACACTCTCCATCCTCCAGGCCGCACACACGGGCCCAAACACAAAGCCCAAGGGAGAAAGCAATGAAGTCTGAACCCTCAGCCCTGCGCGATTTCACCGTCGATCGCCGGGTCTGGCTGCTGTCCGCGGTTGCCCTCGTCATCGGAATCGGAGCCACTGTGCTCGCAGTTCTGCTGCTTCGTCTCATAGCCATCTCCACCAACCTGTTCTATTACCACCGGTTCAGCTCGGTCGCGGTCTCTCCCGCCGGTAGCTCGCTCGGTCACTGGATGGTCGTCGTTCCCGTCATCGGCGGCTTGCTCGTCGGGCTCATGGCGCGCTTTGGATCCGACAAGATCAGGGGCCACGGCATCCCGGAGGCTATCGAGGCCATCCTGCTCAACCGCGCTCGTGTGGACGCCAAAATCGCGGTCCTCAAGCCGATCTCGGCAGCCATCGCCATCGGCTCGGGTGGTCCCTTCGGCGCGGAAGGTCCCATCATCATGACCGGCGGCGCCTTTGGCTCGCTCATCGCCCAGTGGATTCGCCTCACCGACGCCGAACGCACAACGCTTCTGGTCGCCGGCGCCGCTGCGGGCATGTCCGCGACCTTCGCCACCCCAGTTGCCGCCATTCTCCTCGCCGTCGAGCTCCTTCTCTTCGAGTGGAGACCGCGAAGCCTCGTCCCCGTCGCCATTGCCAGTGCGACCGCCGGCATCCTGCGCGTGTATCTCCTCGGTGCCGGCCCTCTCTTCCAGATGCCTTTTATCGGCGGCGTGCACCGGGTATCGTTTGCCGTCGGATCCCTTCTGCTGGGCGCTTTCGTCGGCCTCATCGCCGCCGGCATGAGCCGCATGATGTACGCCTTCGAGGACCTGTTCGAGCACCTTCCCGTCCACTGGATGTGGTGGCCCGCACTTGGCGGCCTCGGGGTCGGTGTCGGCGGCCTCTGCTTTCCGCGAGGCCTGGGAGTCGGCTATGACAACATCGCCGATCTGCTCCACGGAGATGCTCCGATCAAGCTGATCGCCGGCATCCTCATCGCGAAGTCGCTCATGTGGGCCTTCTCTCTCGGCTCGGGAACCTCGGGCGGTGTCCTCGCGCCGCTGCTGATGATCGGCGGTGCGGTCGGCGCTTTGGCAGGTCACCTCGCCCATGCGTCCATCGAGGCCCAAGCCTTTTGGGTGCTCATCGGCATGGGGTCGATGCTCGCCGGCTCTCTCGGGGTTCCGCTCACCGCCATCCTCTTCAGCCTGGAGGTCACTCACTGCCTCCCAGCGCTCCTTCCGCTCACGATGGGCTGCATCTCCGCCTACCTCGTCACCGCTCTGCTCATGCCGCGATCCATCCTGACCGAAAAGCTGAGCCGCCGCGGCTACCACCTCACCCGCGAGTACGGCGTCGATCCGCTCGAGCTCGTTATCGTCAGCCAGCTGATGTCGGCAGACACGGACCATGCAGCCATCCCCGGCAAGCACCCTCTTCCGGAGCTGTTCACCTACGCGGATGCCACCTGCCGCGGCGCGGCTGAGCTGATGGCAACCGAGGGCGTCGCGACCCTTCCCGTCGTGGATCGCGCCACCGGGGACGTGACTGGAACCATCACGCTTCCAGACCTGCTGCGCGGACGGAGCAAGGCGGTCGTCCGAGAGAACGAAAGGCTTCGGCTCTTCAGCCACCGCAACGGCGACAGCCGTGGCGAACACAACTGATCGGGACCCAACGCTCGCGCAGTCATCGCTGTTGGAAGCGCTTCAGAATCCCGTCCAGAGAAACCGATCCCTCAAGCGACCCCCGCATCGCACGATTCGTGATCGGCAGCAGCGGCCATCTCTGAAAATGCGGAAGGGCGCTAGCCAGCGGCAGATCGGGGAAGAGAATCGGTGTCCGTTCCTTGCCGAGCTGGTCGCACAACCGCTCCTCCCCGGGTGCCCGCCCCAGCAGTTCCTCGAGCTCCTCTCGCCCGGCCGCGTACCACAGCCCGTCCGGACAGTGGACCAGCAGAGCCGTCGTGTTCTGGAGGTTCTCGTACTGGCCGAGTACCCGCAGTACGCTCCCGACACTCTCCGAGCCCTGCAGCACCGGCGCCGTTACCGGCTGCATGGCGTCTTCGAGGTGCAGGTTGCTCTCCTCCCTCTGCTCCTCCATCGACGGCAGATCCAGGCCGTCCTGATGCGTCAGCACCTCGAAGATCGGCAGCGGCTGCAGGCTGCGCGACAGCAGATAAGCAATCGTGTTCGCAAGGATCACCGGCAGGATGATCGAGTAGTTCCCGCTCACCTCCAGCACCATAAAAACCGACGTCAGCGGAGCCCGTAGAAAAGCCGCGAACAGCACCCCCATCCCCACCAGCGCATACGATCCGATCGAGCCCGTCAGGTGTGGAAAGAACATTTTCTCGAATGAGCCCACCGCAGCCCCGAGCATCGCACCGATAAACAGCGTCGGCGCGAACATCCCGCCCGGCGTCCCGCTTGAGAACGAGAGCGTCGTCGCCAGGATCTTCAGCAGCGCCAGCGCCAGCAGCATCTTCCAGGCAAACTGCGCATGCATCGCCTGGTCGATCGCCTGGTACCCCGCGCCCATCACCTGCGGAAACCCGAAGTAGCCGATCCCGCCCACCAGCAGGCCAGCCATCGCCGGGTGCAGCATCTGCGACCACGCCGGCTGCCGCCGCAGCCAGGGCCGCAGATTTCCCAGCGCCTTCGCGAACACGAGCGCGGCCACGCCCCCCACAAATCCAAGCACCGCATACGCGAACAGCTCACGCGGATCCCGCAAGGTCACCGGCGGAATTCGGAACATAGGCTCCGCTCCCCAGAACCACCGCGCCACCACCACGCTCGCCACGGCAGAGAGCACGATGGACCCGAGAACCGCCGCGCTCCACTGCCCAATCACCTCTTCAATCACGAACAGAATCGCCGAGATCGGAGCGTTGAAGGCTGCCGCCAAGCCCGCCGCCGCCCCGATCGGCGCAAAGATCCGCAGCTTCTCTTTGGACATCCCCACCCGTCTGCTGATCAGCGAAGCCACGCCCGCGCCGATCTGCAATGACGGGTCCTCGGGGCCAAGCGAGTGGCCTCCTCCAATTGCAAGAGCGGACAGCAGAAACTTGCCAATCACTGTCTTGAACGAAATATATCCGTTGTGGATGTAAAGCGCCGCCTTGGTCTGGTTCACACCGCTCCCGCGCACCTGCGGAAACACGAACCGAGTCGCCACGGCCACAACCAATCCCACCGTCGCCGGAACCACCATCAGCCGGACCTGACCCTTATGCGGCGAAGAGCCCAGCAGCAGCACCTGCAGCCATTCGATCGCCATCCGAAACGACACCACCAGCAGACCGGAGATGATCCCGATAAAGATCGAGAGCAGCAGAAATAGCCGCTCCTCCCGCGCAGGCGCGATCTTCGCCAACGCCACCTGCCCCGGTCGAAGCGATGCCCGCAGTCGGAGCCTAGCGCTCAGCCGCGATATGTCTCTGGCCGTCACTCCCTCTCCACCGCGTTCGGGTCGCGGACCAGCAGAAGCAGAAGAGCATCGTCCCCGGTTGCCGCCCCACACACCTCCGTAGCCTTCGCTTCCGTCGCTGCTTCGGTTTCAAAGACCAGCCGCAAAAGTTCATCCTGCCGGCCCGCATCGCGCAGCAACGCCCCTCGCGTAGTGCCCTTCATCATCGCCGTCCACCGGTCATTGATCTCCTGCAACTCGGCGGTCGCCCCGGATGGCCGCGCCTCACACGAGTTCAGCCTCCGCTGGGCAATCGTCCGGAGCTCCAGAAGACGCGTCACCCGCTCCTCCACCGAAAGCCTGCGTGAGGGCACCAGCTCCAAGATGCGGTCCGCCTTCCGGAGCAGTTCCACACTCTCCCTCGCCTGCTTCCCGCTCTTGGCCTCACCGTCCTCCACCCGAACCGCCCTCCGCAACAGCCGCTGCGCGTTCGCAAAATCTCCCATCCTGAATGCCAGCCGCCCCGCGGCTTCGAGCGGAGCCGCATCTCTGGGGTCGGCGTCCGAGGCTTTCTGGTAAGCCTCGAGCGCATCCGTCTGGTCTCCCGCCTCCTCGAAACGATGCCCCAGCTCCAGATCAAGAGCGGCGTCATGCTCCGCGTTTCCCTCAGCCACCAGCAGTTCCACCCTCGCACCCGAGAGGTCATGATGCTCAAGGAGGTAGTTCGCCAGCTCCAGCCGAACACTTCGCCGACGAACCACACCGTCGCCATCCCACGTCCCAAAGATCGAGGCGCGATAGAAGTTGACCGCCGCCTGCTGCTCCTTCTTCGCCGCCGCCAGCCGGGCAAGCTGGAGATTGATCGGCCCGCTCCCGGGCTCCGCGTCCCACAGCCCGGAGAAGTAGTTGTACGCCTCTTCCGTGTGCCCTGCCGCAGCCAGTGCCTGCGCCAGCAGCAGCTCATAGCCATGCTCCCCCGGCGCATAGGAGAGTGCAGTCCGAAACGGCTCGATCGCCTGCTCCGGATGGCCTCTGTCCAGTGCCGCGCGCCCTCTGTCCGACCACCGCCTGCCCAGCTCCGTCCGGTGAGCCGCAAAAGATCGAAATAGCAACAGAGTGACAGCGAACAGGGCGATCGTCACCAGCGTGAGGCTGAGAAACGTAAGGGAGTCCCGCAGAATCAGGCCTCGTCTGCTGACCGAAGCCTCTTCTCCGCTCTCGAGTTCTCCAGGAGACACCACGAATCAGTCGCTACCTCAACCTTCAAAGTCTAATACTCAGGCCCGTGTGGTCGCCCGCACAAGCAACGGCCCTGCCGAGCCGTGCCGCGCTCCCTAGCTTTGGGAGGACCCTTGCCGAGGAAGTTTCTTGGCGGCGAAACACATCCTCTTGCAAAGCAGCGAAGAAGTGATTGTGTCGCTACAAAAAACAGGGGACGCCCTGTCCGGCGTCCCCTAGAGTTGCATGTCTCTGCCTCTTGCTGGCCTACTCGTGGTTATCACTCTCGTCGTCACGGTCGCCGTGTGCGGTATTGCGTGCTTCTGTAATCCGCATCACCACCCCCGTCGTGCCCAGTACCGTTCCGGTCTGGCTGGCAAGGAGGTAGAGTTCGCCCTCCCGGTCCTGCGCAAATCCGAGCACTGCAAGACCGAGGCTGCTTCTGCCCTCGACCGCCACCTCCTGGAGCTGGTGGTTGGGCCCGCGAAGGATAAGCAGGTGCCCTTCGATGGGTGAGGTTGCACTCCCGTAGTCGCCAAAGACATATTTATTCCGGAGAGCGTCGACACTGTCGCCGCGATAAACGAAGCCCCCAATCACTGCCTGGCGCAGGTGGGTACCCGAGTGCAGCGGTACGACTTCGCCATCGCCGTGATCGTATTCTGCGATTGGATCGACCAGGCCCGTGGGAGATCCGGGGCTATTGTCCCAGACATAGCCGGTTCCGCCACGACCTGCCAGAAAGCCATCGAACAGGAACGTGCCTTCTTTGATCGGCCAGCCATAGTTCATCCCTTTATGGACAATGTCGACCTCTTCGATATCATTCTGACCCACGTCGCCCGCATAAAGCGCCCCGGTATTCGCATCAAAGGACATCCGCCACGGATTGCGGAAGCCGTAGGCAAAGATCTCGTGTGGTTCGGCAAGGGAAGTGGAGGATCTGACGAACGGATTGTCTTGTGGGATGCCGTACTGGCCATTGGCCGAGTTATGTCCCAGGGGATCAATGCGTAGGATCTTGCCGAGCACGTTGCCCGCTGCCAGTGTCTGCGCGTTCCCTGCCGCAGCATGCCCCACGCCGAAGTCGTTGGATCCACCACCATCTCCCAACGAGAGGTAGAGCAGGCGGTCCGGACCGAAGACCAGTGCGCCTCCATTGTGGTTGAACTGTGGCTTATCGATGCGCATGAGCTCGCGCGAGCTGTTGGGATCGACCACGAGGGTGTCCTCATCCATCTGCACGACGTGCCACTCCTTCAGCACGTTCTGGCAGTTGGGCGCGACGCCCGGAGGCATGGTGCTGAAGGTCGGCGTCCCTGTCGCCGGTTGCGAAGCATAGGTGTAAAAAAGATGATTCCTCCGGAAGTTGGGATGGAAGGCAATGCCGAGCAGACCGCGCTCGTCATACTTGGCCGGTCCTAGGCCAAGGGCCACTAACTGCCCGCTGATGTCGAGAAAGAGCCTGGGTGGCTGGCCCCGGCCATGACGCGAGATGTCGGCCGCCCAGACCTTTCCGACTTGGTCTGCAATGTAAAGATGATCGGAGTCGCCAGGAGCAATAGCTCCTGCAGTGGGTTGAACGAGACCTGACATCACGGTCTGAAGTCCGATCGTAATTCCGGAGGGTTGGATCGCGGCACCGATCGGGTCGATCAGAGGAGGGTGCGCCTGGGCCCAGACCCGGGGCGACACACAGCTAACGCCAACCAGCATGAACGTCGCTAGAAGCGCACGATTTCGTTGGGAAAGATCTCTCATAAAAAACTCCTTCGTTGTCCTGCAGAAAAGGATCGGGCTCGCAGCCCATCATTGCTCCCTGCAGCTGACGGAGATCAATTTAGGAGCATCGAGAAGGGTGGATGTCACCCATTTGTCATTGCTTTGTCACACGTCGGGAGAACATGTCGCTTTCTCGGAAGACCGACTGCAGGAAGCAATACACTGGCAAGGAAAGATTGGAAGTTCGGTAGAGCCATGCAATGCATTCTGGTCGTCGAAGATGACTCCCGCGTTCAAAAGACGTTGGCCCGCCTGTTTGAAGGCGAAGGCTATGCGGTACGGGTGGAGAGCGATGGGCTGAATGCGGTGGCGGTCTGCCGTGCCATCTCACCGGTTGCCGTACTGCTCGATCTCATGCTGCCCAGTGTCCCTGGACGCGAAATCTGCAGGCAGATCAAGGAAGCGCAGCCGGAAATCCCGGTACTGATCCTAAGCGCAGTCAGCGATGTCGCCGACAAGGTCTTGTTACTCGAACTTGGCGCCGAGGACTACGTCACCAAGCCGTTCAGTCCCCGGGAACTGCTTGCGCGCGTGCAGGCGGCAATCCGGCGCTCCCGGAAGACAAAAGAGGAAAAGACCTTCAACTTCGGACAGGTCAGCGTGGATTTCGCGCGAATGGAGCTTCGGAGAGCAGGCGAGGTCGTGTCTTTGACCGCTCACGAGTTCAAGCTGCTTCGCTACTTCGTGGAGAACGCAAGCCGTGTTATCAGCCGCGGGGAGCTGCTGAACGATGTCTGGGGCTACGATAATTACCCGACCACACGGACCGTCGACAATCAGATCCTGAAGCTCAGACAGAAGCTGGAGGTTGATCCCGCTCAGCCAAGGCACTTCCGCACCGTCCATGGCGCGGGCTACAAATTCAGTCCCGAGTAACTGGCGCCATGCGTTTATTGCGGATGAGAACGACGCTGCTCCTGTCGCTGCTCCTGGTAGCGGTTGCGATGACGATCGTCTTTCTTGTGCTTGTCAGGCTCACGGTCCAGCGCCAAGTACACAGCGACCTTGAGGAGGACACGCAGCGCTCCGCAGTCACGTTCGCCAATTTGCAGACGCAGCGGCGACACCTCCTAGAGCGCACAGCCGCGCTGGTGGCGAATTTGCCGTCGCTCAAAGCCTTGTTGACAGCTCGCGACACACGAACCATCGCCGATGGCGGTGCGCAGTTCTGGCGGGTCAGTGGAAGCAGTCTCTTCGCCCTTAGCGACCAGAGCGGACGCCTGGTGAGCTTCTATAACGACGGCACTACCCTGGATGCGATCGCGGTGCAGGGGGCCATCGCGCAGGCCGTAGCACATCCGGGAACACCGCACCTGCTGGCGGCAGGCGGACGCCTGCTTGAGGTGCTCTCGCAGCCCACCGACTTCGGCGGTGGAGAGGCAGGCTTCCGTCTCGGCTATGTCACCGTCGGGTACAGCCTGGATCGCCAGATGGCCGAAGAGGTCGGCGAAGCTGCGGCTGCGCAGGTCGCCTTTATTGGGGAGGAAGGAGTCGTTGTAAGCACTTTGGACCCCGGCACGAAAGACGTGGTGACCCGCTTCGCACGTCGGGACACAAGGAGTGCTGGAGCTGATCTATGGCTGGGAAGGGAACACTTCCTCGGCAGAGCGGTTCCCCTGAACTCTTCTGGCGCGACATCTGGCCCCTATCTGCTGGTGCTGAAAAGCTACGATGCGCGCAGCGCGTGGATGCGACTCTCCACGTCCGCTTCAGCGATGCGTCGCCCGCAACCACACCACAGTCGCCGCTCGTGGTGTGGCTTGCTCCGCTGGACGCGGCTCTCCCACCCGCCCGAATGAGTTCTATGTACAAAATGGTGCAAAAAGATAAGCAGTTCATCCCGCATCTGCTTGTAGTTCCGGTGGGCAGCAGTATCGAGTTCCCGAACCTCGATCCCTTCTTCCACAACGTCTTCTCTCTCTTCAACGGACGGCGCTTTGACCTCGGCCTCTACCAGACAGGACAGTCTCAGGTGGTGCGGATCTCGCGCGAGGGCGTCTCCTATATCTTCTGCAACATCCATCCAGAGATGGGCGGCATCATCCTTTCGCTCGCGACGCCCTATTACATTGTCGCGAAAACTGGAGATGTGGTGGTGCGAAGCCTACCGCCCGGATCCTACAAGCTGAGCGTCTGGAGCGAGCAGGCCACGACGGAGAGCATGAACGCAGCCGTCAGAACAGTCGCTGTCAATGCACAGGCATCGGATCTCGGCACCATCACGCTACAGCCCTCCCGATCCATGGCGAGTACTCATCGGAACAAATATGGTGAACCGTACCCATCCCAGACTCAGTAGACGCCATGCGCCCAGACCATAACCCGCCAGAGACAGGCGGAGCTGGGTTAGAGAGGTCAATAGAGTTCTATTCGCCAGAGCGGCTCGAATCGATATAGAGAGTCGCTGTACTTGACCAGGATCTCAATATCAGATCGGCCCTTCCGCCTAAGGGTTACACGAGGCCGGGAATGCTCTCCGAGCTGCTGAAGCTTGCGATGCCCTGGGCGGTACGGCCGTGTTGGTTTCAAGGCAGTCGATCCTTTCGGTAAGCGTCATGAGCGAAAGGAGGTTGTCGGTACGCTTCTCCGGGGTCGATGCGCTTCTCCGGAGTAAGAGAGGGGTCGCGGAAAGTATGGCTGGTCTGCTGCGCGGAGCTAGAGCATGCCGAGATCGTCAGCGCGATCGCGATGCTCTGGAAAGCGTTTCTCGTACTGTGCCGCCTATCCTTGTTGCTGTGCAGTGATGCTGCTATCGCGGTGGCGCCTGCACCTGCCCGAGATCGTAGGTCCTTCGGATCCCGTGGCCTTCCTCGATGCTGTAGAGCTTGTCGGCTTTGACGTTGTTGAGGGTCTCGACCAGGCCGCTGGGCCACTCGATCCGTATGGAGTTCATGACCGAGACACTGCCCAGGCCGAAGTGAAGACGCTGATCGTTCGAGGATAGATATCCGCCGCCGGCGTGAACCTCATCGACTTCGACCAGTGACCCGGCCGTAACTGTGACGCGCGCCCCCACTGCACCACGGTTGCTTTTTGTGCCGGTCAGCCGCACAAGTACGCTGTGCTGTGCCGACTTTGTGAGGTTGAGAAACAGCGATGGTGGGGCCCCGACGTTATACACGACCACATCCACGTTGCCGTCGTTGTTGATATCGCCGAAGGCGGTGCCGCGGCGCGAGTACATTGGTCCCTGGTTCAGGCCGGCGGTGTCGGCAATTTCGGTAAAGCTGCCGTGGCGATCGTTGCGGAAGAGTTGAATCGGCTCCCGATAGGCCAGGTCGTGCGGCAGCTTGTCGATCATGGAGCTGACGTTGCCGTTGGCGACCAGAAGATCGGGCCAGCCGTCGTTATCGAAGTCGGCGAATCCGGCTCCCCATGCAACGAGCTGGAACTTCTGATCGGCGAGATGAGCGGTGTCCGCGCGGTCGCTGAAGCCGGTTTCGCCGTCGTTGCGGTAGAGGCTCATCGGCTGGTAGCCGAAGCGCGTGACGGCCGCGTCCAGCTTGCCATCACGGTCGAAGTCGGCAAAGTCCGCGGCCATATTGCCCATCATTCGGCCATCTCCGCTGAGCGCCGTTCCGCTTACGAGACCAATCTCATCGAAGGTGCCGTTGTGTCGGTTGCGGTACAGGAAGTTAGGCCCCATGTCGTTGGTGACAAAGAGATCGGGCCAGCCATCATGGTCGTAGTCTGCCCAGATAACCCCCATGCCGAGTCGCTTGTCCGGATTCCCGACACCCGCCGTTTGCGAGACTTCGTCGAAACCCCCCTTGCTGTTCGCGTGAAAGAGAAGATCGGTCTCGCCGTTGGCGACCGGCACCTCCAAGGGCAGGCCCTGGTAGTTGAAGGCCTTGTCTCCGACCTTCGGAAGCCGCTGGATGTCGGTGTTGACGTAGCGGGAGACGAAGAGATCCAGACGGCCATCGCGGTCGTAATCTGCCCAGGCCGCGCCCACGCTGAAGCCCGCTCCGGCGATGTCCTCTTTCGCCGTGACGTCTTCAAACCGGCATCCGCCCAGGTTATGGTAGAGGACGTTGTGGCCGTAGCCCGTGACGTACAGGTCCGGCAGGCCGTCATTATCAAAATCGGCGATCGCCACGCCCATGCCCCAGCCGTGCCTCAAAAGTCCGGCCTGAGCCGTGACGTCGCTGAAATGCACCGCCCCGCCGGGCGTGGTGTCTTGGCGATAGAGCGTCACCATCGGCTCGCCGCCGTGCATGAAGGTGTCGACCGTGGAGTCCGTGACAGACACGATATCGAGCTTGCCATCGTTGTCGCAATCGAACAGACCGACACCGCCACCCATCATATCGAGGAGGTACTGCTTCACCGGCGCGGAGTGCGGCATGGTGGTCAGACCGGCCTGTCTGCCGATCTCGCGAAAGTGCATGGGGGAAGCTGGAGACTCGGTCTGCACGGGTCCTGGCGAAAGTGCCTGCGCGCCTGCCATGGCCAGGAGTGCGACGAGCGCCGTGAACGGCATGCCTTGCATGCTTACGGTCGCACCGCGGTCCCGTTGCCGATCGCGAGTCGAAGCTGGTCCCTGGCTTCCTTGTCGGAGGGGTTCAACTGCAGCGCGGTTTGCAGCTCAGCCGTGGCCTGCTGGTAATCGGCGTGGCTGGCGTATGCTTCGCCGAGCGCACGGTGAACTTCAGCAAGCGTGGGATGCGTGTGGCTAAGTCGCTGCAGCTCGGCCAGACCGCGATCGTACTGTCCACTCAGCACAAGTGAACGCGCGTACATGTAGTGAAGCTGCGGAGTGCCCGCCAGCGAAGCCTCGATCGGCTGTAGTGTCTGCACGACGGAGGCATAGGTCTTCAGCCGGTAGAAGCTGATGGCAAGCATACTGCGCGCCGAACTATCCTCCGTGTGCGCAGCCAGGTAGCGGCTCAGGGGACGGGTTGCCTCCGCAAAGAGATTCGCCGAAAAGGCGGCGCGACCCCAGTTTGCGTCGAGACCTTCCGTGGCAGGGTTCCACCTTGCCGCCATCTCGAAGTCGAAGGAGGCGGAGCCGAAGGACCGTTCCTGTGCCGCAATCACGCCCAGGTTGTTATAGCTGTCGGCCATGGCCGGGGCGACCCGCTGGGCGAACTCCTGAATGACTTTCCGTGCTGCCGGGTTTACAGGAGCCGACGTCGGCGAGGTCTGGAGCGGGGGCGTCGGCGCACTTGTGTTTACGTTGGCACTGGAGAGCCGCGCGTGGTCGCGAACCATGTTCTGCCTGAGCAGATCGGCCGACACCTGCATCTGCTGCTTCCCTTCATCGGCATGGCCGTTCTCGATGAGCAGCCGGCCAAGGAGATAATGCGCGCGCTGTACCTGGTAGTGGTTGCGGGAGAGGTTCGTGGAGAGAGCAATCGACTGGCGGAAGGCGTTCTCCGCGTCGACCGGATGGTGCATCTGGGTATACACCTGCCCCAGCAGAAGGAAGTTATCCGGGTTATGAGAGTCGAGCTGCGAGGCGTGCTGCAGGGTCCTTTCCGCGTCCGCGAGACGGTGTTGCATCAGAGCGATATAGCCGAGCTGCGACAAGCTGAAGTAATCCTCGGGCTCGATCCCCAGCTCCCGATGAAACTCTTCCGATGCCTTGTCGAAGGCCGCCTCTCCCTCGCTCTGAAGGTAAGCAGCGCCCAGGCAGTAGTGTGCCTGCGGCAGCCGTGGGTCAGAGCCGACGGCCTTCCTGAATTCAGCGATAGCGGGCTCGGGGAAGCCGGCCTCGGCGAAGGCCCGTCCGAAGTCGAGGTGCAGCGAGGCCTTGTCTCCGAACCCTGTCAGCATCTCCGAGAACAGGTGCGTCGCGCCGTTCAGATCATTCTTTGCCAAGTCGGCGGTGGCCAGTGCCAAGCCTTCCCGGTAGCCGGGTTCGAGCGCGACGGCAGCTTCCAACTGCTTGCGTGCCTCGTCACTTGCTTCCATCTGCAGCAAAGCCTCTCCCAGGACCAGGTGGGCTTCTGCGCTTTGGGGGTGATCCTTCAGTATGGCTTCGGCGAGCGCCTTCGACTTCGGGATATCGCGGGCCAGCAGGGCGGCGTCGGCATACGCGACGCGGACGCTTGCGGATGGATCGGAAGGATCGAGCGCCAGGGCTTCACCGAAGAGCTTCGCAGCCGCCGGGAAGTCGCCGGCGCGGGATTGACCGTCCGCGAGGCGAAGCAGGGCCGTTAGAAGAAACTGCCGATAGCCCTCGGCCGCATGAGAAATATCGCCCTTCGCTTGCGCTCGCTGCGCACTCTCAAACTGCTGCTGAAGCTCACCCTGGGTGTGGGCCGAAGTTGCGGCTGCCTGGGCGCCGCAGCGCGGGGAAAAGAGTGGTCCGAAGAAGACCATCGCAACGAGACCGGCGCGGTACAGGAGACGCGAACTGTAAGGGCGCGGCATGGGCAGAGTATAGCGAAGGGGGTTGGGTGCAGGTCTTGCATCTGGGCGAAAACGAGACGGGCAGGGCAGACGGATCGTCTGCCCTGTCCGCCGGTTGGGCTGGTTAGAAGTAGTACTTGACGGCGAGCTCCATGATGCGGGCTGCGTGACCGCCAGCCTTTGTATCGAGGAAGCCCAGCGTGGGGGAGTTCTGCTTTGTGTTCGGCGTCCGGTCTGCGTTGTAGTGGAGTGTGAGTTGGTTGCCGCCGCTGAATTGGGTGATCGGATGATTGATCCAGTTGAAGGCGGAGATGCGGAACTGCAGCGACTGATGCTCGGTGACGTTGAAGCTCTTGTACGCCGCCAGGTCAGAGTCGAAGAAGTCGGAATTCCGGAGGTACTGGTACGTCCGTGGCCCGTTCGTTCCGACTGCTGGAACTGCGAAGCAAGAGGAGTTGACGCGCTGGAGATGGGCCAGGTTGGCACTTGGGTCGCAGGTCTCCACCGGTTGAATGGTCTTTGCGGCGTTGGTCCCGAAGTAGGTCGGTGCTCCGATGCCGGTGATGCCGAGGCCGAAGTTCGGGCTGTTGTTTGCCTGGAGGTTGTTTCCCGCCTGCCAGAGCGTGATGCCGGAGAGCGTCCAGCCATTCGAGACACCACGAAGAAGACGCATGTCTCCACGGTAGAGACTGCCGAAGTTGTATGCATACGAGGAGTTGAATACATAAGGACGATCGATTGACTCGATGCCATAGTTGTTTCGCAGGGCGAACGGATCCTCTTGCAGGCCGGTTCCGAGGCTCTTGGACCAGGTGAAGTTCACGTTCAATGTCAGGCGTTCCGAGCGCTTGACTACGCTCATTTGCAGGGCGTTGTAGTTCGCGTACCCGACGTGCTGGTTGACAGTGATAGAGCTGTTGCCGTAACTGGTCGCATACGGGTGGAAGTCTGCTTCCTTGTTTCCGACGGTACCCTGCGGCAGGTTCTCGGGGTTGGGCGAGATCACACCGGTGAGGGGATCGGGCCGGAAGAAGGCACCAAGTGGCACCTTGTTGACGTTCACGTAGTCACCGAAGCCGCTTCCCGAGATGGACTGGCCGCCCATCAGGATCTGCTGGCTGTTGTTTCCAACGTAGGCAACTTCCAGCAGCGAGTTATAGGGCAACTGCTGCGAGATCGTGAAGTTGTAACTATCCGTGGCAGGGATGCCGTAGTCGTTCGCACCCACCGCACTAACGCTGCCGTTGATGCCGCCCGCCGCCGGAGCAGGGATGTTGCCGATCTGCGAGAGCAGGACGCTGGTGTTGCCCGGGAGGTTATACCCTTTGATGCCCTGGGCAGTAGTCAAAGCGCCCGTGTAGTCGTTGTATTGATCGCTGAACCGATACCGACCCCAACCTCCGCGGAGCAGGGTCTTGCCGCTGCCGAAGACGTCAAAGGACAGACCGAAACGGGGAGAGATGAAGAGGAAGCGGTCCGGTGATCCGGCCTTGGACAGGCCGGGGCTGATGCCGTGGGAGTAAACGCCGGGATTGAGCTTGCCGCTGGCGTGGTCGGGCGCGACCAGATCCGGAAGGAAGACGGCGAGGCCGTTGCCCTGACGGTCATACCAGTGTCCGATATGTTCGAAGCGGAAGCCGATCTCTGCTGTGACTCGGCGCGCGACCTTCCAGGTATCGTCACCGTAAAAGTCTAGCGTCTGGTAAGCCATGTCGCTGACCGGCGATGCGCTGTTCTCCGCGTAGCTGTTGACATTGGCGAGAAGGAAGTTCGCGGTCAGGTTATTGGGCGAACCGATTGGCTTTCCGGTCAGGAGGTTGTTGTATACGTGGCCGCCGGAGTTGAAGCTGTTGAGCGCGCCGTTGGGCGACTCCGACGATCCCTGGATGTTGCTCACGTTCTCGGCATAGAAGCCAGCCTTGATGGTGTGAACGCCCAGAACCTTCGTGACGTTGTCAGCAAAGGCGGGCAGCTCCTTACGAACAAGGTACTTACCGTTGGCGGACTCGAAAATGTCCTGCTGGGAGAAGTCCGGGAAGGTGAGGGTACCGGCGCTGCTGTAGGACGGAATAAGTGGTGAACCCGTCTTGAAGACGGTGCCGTAGCCGGCGGTCGTGGGATAGCCTAGGGTCGTTCGATAGGCGCCGGTGGCGTTGGGCGGGCCGACAGGGAAGTTGCCATAGCCCCAGCTCGCGATGAACTCGTTGGTCAGGGTCGGTCCGAAAACGTGTGTGAAGTGGCCGGCGATCGCCTTTGCGAAGGACTGGCTGATGAGGCCACCACCGGGGTAGGGAACGGAGTTGCCGGGCGTCCAGTAGATGTGGGCGCCGTTGCCCTGGGAGGGCGCCTGGTCCTGGCTGTACTGGTACGAGACAAAGAAGCTGGTGCGCTCGTTCAGGTTGTAGTCCACGCGGGTGCGGAAGATATAACCGTTGTGGGTGCCGGCAATTACCTGGTTGTAGTTGTAGCCGCCCGGGGTGGTTGCAGGATCGGCGTTGGCGGTGGGCCAGAAGCTGGCGAGGGCCTTCGAACCGGGATCCAGAAATTGGGTGGGGATGATTCCGGCGGGACGGGCGCCCTGACCGATGACCGTTCCGTCCGGCAGGACCGTTCCGGTCAGGTCGTTGCAGCCGTTGGTTGCCGTGGCGGTCAGAGGACCTCTGCAGAATGCCAGGTTGGCTGCCGTGTTGGTGAAGTTGCCGGCCAACATGTCGGGGGTTGGGATGAAGGACTGGAGGCGGTTGGAGTTTCCGGTGTTCTGGAGGAAGCGCTCGTATCCGACCCAGCCTAGAACCTTCTTTTGGGTAAGGGGAATCGGACCGCCGAAGTTCCCGCCCGGGTAGTAGTAGTGCGCACTGCCCCTCGGTGTTCCAGCGTGGTTGCTCTGCCAGTCGTTGGCGTTGAGAATGTCGTTCCGGACGTACAGGTAGCCCTCTCCGTGGTAGGAGGAGCCGCCAGATTTGCTGACCGTGTTAATGACCACGGGGCCGCGAACCGCTTCGGCGCCGAAGTTCGAGGTCTGGACGCTGACCTCCTGCGTCATGTCGGCGTCAATCACGGCGAGACCGTTGCAGTTGCAACCCGGATCGTCGACGTCGACACCGTCCACGAGCTGGCTGGTGCCGCCCCGGTTCGGTGTGCCGTTCGCGGTGAGACCGTTGCCGACCCCGCCGTTGCCGACGCTGACGACCGTCGGATCATACCCGGAGCCGTTGCCGTTGTTGAGGCCGCCGTTCGAGGTGCTGGTGACGCCCGGGAGAACCTTGAGGAGTTCGGTCACGTTGCGACCCTGGATGGCAAGCTGCTCGATGTCCTTGGAGTCGAGCAGGGCAGCGCGCTGGCCGTTCTCGGTAGGGATGATCTGGGTGTTCGTGTCGACCGAGATGGTCTCACCCGCGGAGCCTACCGCGAGTACGAGGTCCGGGATCTTTCGGACGTCAGACGCGTTCAGAACAATGCCGTGCTGCTCGTAACTCTTGAAACCCTTTGCACTGATGCTGAGCGTGTATGTGCTGGGTAGAAGAGCCGGGAGAGCGAAGTAACCCTCACCGTTGGCGACGGTGTTGCGCTTCTCCTGGGTGGCCTCGTTCATAAACGAGATCACCGCACCCGGAATGACGGCGCCGCTGCTGTCAGTTACCGTCCCGTTGACGGTAGCCGTGACCTGCGCACTCGCAGACGATGGCATAAGGAAAATCGTGAGCAACAATGCCACGCTCAGCAAGGCGTCGTGCCACTGCTTTCGCACTTGAGGGCGCCGAAGCGGTTGACGAATGGAATACATATTGCCTCCGGTAAGAACTTCAGGGTCAATCTTGCCCTGGACTGCGGCAGATGAGTGGGCGGCTACTTGCTCTCCGCACAACGACCTTCGCTGCGGGTTGAGGGATACTTCTACGCCCTTGACAGATGCCGAGAGACCATATCCCACGGCTCGCTACCGACACCAGCGATTATTTGCACCTCAAATCAAATACTGGTTTGAGGCAACGACCTGTCAAGCAATTTTCGCGGGATGGGAAGGCAGCACCGCCCTGGCCGCGAGGACATATACCGTCGAGATCCGAAGGGCAGCCAACAGCGGGGCGGCGGACATCTCAGGCGCAAGGGTTTTACCTGCTGAAACGATTTTCCAAAAGGAAGATGACCTTGTGGCCCAGCGTGAGTCTCTCAACGAAGATCGATCTCATGTGTGCGAGTCGCTCGCCAAATGGCACGCTCCCGGGAGCGTCTTTGAAGCCAAGGTAAGGCCCGCCTTTTAGAAACACATGTGTGTCAAACAAATGTGCCGAAGGGGGAAGCCGGCACCCCAGCACGTGTGTGCCCCGGTACGCATTTTTGTGAGCTTCTGCTGATTCAGAAGCTCACAGATGCTCCTATACGAACAGGGTAAGTGGCTGCCATGGGAGCCGATCGCCAGGTACGTTCCGGAGTTCGCCTACCTGAAGGTGTTGCGGGAGTGGATGCTGAGGGGAAGCGGATCTGGGTGCGGCTCCACAAGACGGCTCCACAAGAATGGTAAGAAACATGGAGCGAGCTTCCGATACGCGGAAACGCCGCTCTCATGCCGATCTAGCTCAGCGGGGAAACCGGCCGTGCTCGGCTTCAGGAGTTGGGTCCAAGCGTTGATCGACATCGTAAGCGATACACAGGCAGCACCGGGAAACGCCTGGATGTAGTTTTTAAGCTGAATCAGCTTGCTTGAGAAGTACTATTCGCAGAATGCGTTACAGCTGGCGTCGCACCCTTTTCCCTCTCGCCTCCGTTGCCTTGCTCTCCGTGCATTCCGGTGGGCAAACCAGTAATCAGTCGCCGGTACAACTCACGGCAGAGCAAGACCACCGGAACATGATGGATCAGCTGCGGATCAAAGCGTTGCGTCCAGGGCCCAGCGGAGATGAGCACGCGCCGAATCATGCAAACTATGACGAATCTCTTGCCAATCCCTATTCCAATCTGCCGGAAGTGCTGCAGCTGAACAGCGGACGCGTGGTCAAGACACCCGAACAGTGGATCGGGCAGCGCCGGCCTGAGATCGTCGAGGAGTTCTCGCGCGAGGTGTACGGGCGTGTTCCGACCAACGTGCCAGCGCTAACCTGGGCCGTCGTGGCGTCCGAACGGGAGATGGTCAACGGTACACCCGTTCTCGCGAAGCAGCTCGTCGGCCATGTGGATAATACGAGCTATCTCCTGATTGACGTAAATCTGTCGATGACGCTCGTTGTTCCCGCGGATGTGAAAGCCCCTGTCCCGGTCCTCATGATGTTCCGGCGAACCGGTCTGCCCTCACCCTTGCAGCCGAACCAGGGCGATATCGACCGCGTGGATCAAGAGCTCAAGGCATCCCTGACAAAGCAGGACCCAGAGTTGAAGGCAATCTTCGAGCAGTATCCGGGTTACCATCTGGTACAGCCACCAGCTCCAGTCCACTTCGGTCCACCGCCGCCCGAGTTCGGCGTCAAGCCCGGGTACCTTCCGCCCACACAGGAACTGCTCAAAGCCGGATGGGGTTTTGCCCTTCTGGATCCCGTCAGTGCGCAGGCTGATGACGGAGCCGGGATTACGCGCGGCATCATCGGACTGACAAACCATGGACAGCCTCGCAAACCTGACCAATGGGGCGCGCTTCGCGCTTGGAGCTGGGCTGCCAGCCGTGGACTGGACTACCTGGTGAATGATCCCTCTGTGGATGCCAGGCACGTGGGTATCGAGGGCGTGTCACGTTACGGCAAAGCCGCACTTGTAGCGCTCGCCTTCGATCAGCGTTTTGCCATGGGACTGATCGGCAGCTCCGGCGAGGGTGGCGCGAAGCTGCACCGGCGTAACTGGGGAGAATCAGTTGAGAGTCTTGCCGGAGGAGAATACTACTGGATGGCTGGCAATTTTATGAAGTATGCCGCGGCAGAGGCGGTCTCCGGACGCAAGACAGCCAACGATCTGCCGGTGGATGCTCATGAGCTGATTGCGCTGTGTGCTCCTCGGCTGACCTTCATCAGCTACGGCATCCCAGAGCAGGGAGATGCGAAGTGGCTCGATCAAAGAGGGAGCTTCATGGCGGCGGTCGCAGCCCAGCCCGTCTTCCGCCTGCTGAATGCGAAAGACATGAGCGTGTCTGAGGATTTTCGGCATGCACTGATGCCTAGAGTCAACGAAGGTCTCACGGCCGGACAGCTCGCCTGGCGGCAGCATGATGGCGGACACACCGATGCCCCAAACATGAAGTATTTCCTTCGCTGGGTCGATGGGTTCATCGGATACCGGCGCACCCCGTTGACATCGGACTAACGAGTCACATTTTCACCTCCAGCGCTGTCTTAGACCCAGGAAGGTTCCAGGAACTGAATGCGAAGTGGTACGTTCAAACGCTCGTGTCTTGCACTCATCGTGGTCGTCTGCACTTCCGTGCATCCGTGTTCGGCCCAGCGAATTGCGTTCACGTGGGATGATCTACCCGCCCACAGCGCGCTTCCGCCTAATGAATCGCGCCTGCGCATTATTCAAGCCATTATTCACGCCATGCAGGCCGAGCATCTTCCGCCGGCGTACGGCTTCATCAACGGTATCGGCATGAAGCGAGAGCCAGGGACGGAGGCGGTCCTGCTTGCATGGCGCGCGGCCGGTCTTCCCTTGGGCAATCACACCTGGTCACACATCAATTTGGACGACCATACCGCATCAGAGTTCGAATCGGAGATCCAGAAGAACGAACCGCAGCTCGAAGCGCTCATGGGCGCGGAAGATTGGCGATGGTTCCGGTTTCCCTTCCTTGCTGAGGGAAAGGACGCTGACAAGCGTGACCAGATACGGGCCTACCTTGCCGCACACCGCTACCGTGTGGCGGGCGTCACGATGAGTTTCGGTGACTATGCCTGGAATGAACCGTATGCGCGATGCGTAGCGAAGCACGATGAGGCGGCGATCTCCGGGCTGGAGGCTAGATATCTGGAAGCGGCCGACAACGCTCTCACATACGCCCGACGCATGGCAAAGCAACGGTATGGTCGAGAAATCCCCTATGTGTTGCTGATGCACGTCGGTGCGTTCGATGCGCGTATGTTGTCTCGCCTGATTGCTCTCTACCAGCGGCGGGGCGCCAGCTTTGTCACGCTGGAACAGGCCCAGGCCGATCCGGTATACCGTTCCGATATGGACTTAAATCTGCCGGCTGACCCAACCGCGCTCAAAGCGAAAGCAACCACCCCCAAGCTGGGGATATCGCTCAGTCCAACACCGCCTGACTTCTCCGCTCTTTGTCGTTAACGGATCAGTGGGGAAGTCTCACGCGAGCCGAAGCGAAGCTCTCGCCTTTGTCCGCAGGCATGGATGCATTCACCGTGCACGCATACCTGGCTTGACGACGGTGCTCCTGCCTGCGTATTCTGCCCGGCACCGGCGGGGTCCACCTTTTTTTGGAGATCGTAAGAAAGATGAGTTCTGTGGCGCGGCTGCTGTGCGAGTGGGTGGTACGAGGCGTCCTGCTTGCCGCAGTCAGCTTCCTTCTTGGCGCGACGGCCAGCCAGGCGCAACGCTCTTTGCGATCGTGGGTTATCACTTGGGCTTGCGCGCAAACAGCTCCATACGGAACGGAAACCTTGCCAGTCGGCTCCTTCAAAGAGACAACGCTGCGCCAGGTGGTGCATCTTTCCGTCGGCGGATCTCGGCTTCGAATCAAGCTTTCAAATGCATTCGGAGATCAACCGCTCCTTGTGCGCTCAGTTCACATAGCCCGACCTGCCAGGAAGCGCCCCCGGATCGGTGGATCCGGCTACGGACCAGCCTCTCTCTTTCAACGGTAAGCCAGTGGTCGCGGTACCTGCCGGAGCCGAGTATGTCTCCGATCCTGTGACCTTTACCGCTGCTCCCCTGTCCGATCTCGTAGTCACCATGCTGATCGGCAGTGCCCCCGCCGTTCCTACGTTGCATGCCGGAGCACACGAAACCGCGTTCTTGGTACGCCGTGATCATGTGACAGACGCGCAACTGAATTCGCCACAAACCTTTACTCGTTGGTATTTCCTCGCCGGCGTTGAGGTCGATCGGGACGTGCACAACCGAGGGACCGTGATCGCTCTGGGCGACTCAATCACGGATGGGCATGGTTCAACAACAGACCGCAACGACCGCTGGCCGGATATCCTCGCGCGACGGCTGAACACCGGTGCTTCGGCTCTTCACCTCGGCGTTATCAATGAGGGGATTGGCGGAAACCGGGTCCTGCAGGACGGCATAGGTCCAGGTCTGATGGCGCGGTTCTACCGCGACGTGCTCGCGCAGGATGGGGTGCGCACCGTCATCCTCCTCGAAGGGATCAACGACCTCGGTGGTCTTGACCGACTGGAAGAGCATCCCCTCGCTGCGCATCAGGCGTTGGTGACCGATCTGGAAAGTGCACTGCAGCAATTAGTCACCCAGGCACACGCGCGCGGAGTACGTGTGCTGGGCGCCACTCTCACGCCCTTCATAGGCTCGGATTACTACCATCCCAGTCCCGCCACTGAAGCTGATCGGCAATCCTTGAACCAGTGGATACGGTCGCGCGGCATCTTTGATGGGGTGATTGACTTTGACGCCGCTGTCCGGGATCCAGCGCATCCGGATCGCCTGCTTCCCTCGGCCGATTCCGGCGATCATCTGCACCCCGGACCAGAGGGGTATCAGCGAATGGGCGACGCCGTACCGCTCACGTTGCTCGCGAAATAAGCGCTGCTGCCCCAAGGACTCATAGCATTTCGTTCGTTCGTGGAGTTTTGATTCGATATTAATTTGATGTTGGGACCGCCGACCTGTGCGCGCGCGCCTTCCTGACGGCAGCGAAGCTGATCGAGGATGGCAAACATGATTCTCTCCCCACACAGCGCTACGCGGGTTGGAAGACGCCCGAGGGGCAGGCTATGCTAACCCGAGGAAAGAGCGCACGGGGAGGTCGCGGTCAAAAGCCAGGAAGAATAGGATCGTCCGCAGCCACGCTCCGGGAAGCAGGAGCAAACAGAAAGTGTTGGTGCGGCGTATCTACTCCGCAAAATTGTAAGCTCCCGGAGATCCCGTAATGCAGCTATCCTCTGTCTCGCGCCATGCAATCCCCCTTCTGCTGCTCGCCCTTACAGGAGGGCCGTGCGAAGCTTCGGATGCTGCGTCTGGCGCCTTCGCGTCTGGTAACTACCGCAATCTTCTCGAAGAGCGAGGTGTCCCCAGGGCTGCAATTGAGGCACGGCTGGAGGCCACCTTTCAGCAACTGTTTCACGGTGAACCGAAGACGCAGGCCATCTACTACGCTGCTGGCGCGAACCAGAATGGCCCTCTCGGATACGTAACGGATATCGCCAACCATGATGCCAGGACCGAAGGCATGAGCTACGGCATGATGGTCGCGGTCCAGACCGGACACAAGGCCGAGTTTGATGCGATCTGGAACTGGGCCAACACCTACATGCTCATCACCGATCCAAAAAATCCCGCCGTCGGTTATTACGCGTGGTCGCTAAACACGGACGGCACCCTACGCTCTGATTCTCCGGCGCCTGACGGAGAAGAGTATTTCGTCATGAGCTTGTACTTCGCCGCGCACCGCTGGGGGAACGCCACAGGGCTCTACAACTACAGGGTTCAAGCGGACCGCATTCTGAAGTTGATGCGGCACCACCCTGTGCTGACGGCCACGGGTCCGTTCCGCATCCACCCGGCCGATCCACCATTCAGCCCACAGCGGCACCCTGATCCTGCCGCGCATCCCGGCCCGCGAACCAGCACCGTAGGCCCGATGATTAACGAAGGAAACACTATGGTTGTCTTTGTGCCCGGGGCAGGCGGCAACACCTTCAGTGATCCCAGCTATCACCTTCCGGCATTCTACGAACTGTGGGCCCGCTGGGGACCCGTCGAGGATCGTGCATTCTGGGCTGCTGCTGCAGATCGGAGCCGTCGCTTCTTCGCCCAAGCGGCCAATCCCGTCACCGGGCTTGCTCCTGATTACGCCAACTTCGATGGGACGCCCCACCGCACAGCATTCAATCCCACGTCGGAAGATTTTTCCTATGACTCCTGGCGAACTGTCAGCAACTGGTCTGTCGATCAGGCATGGTGGGGCAAAAACCCCGCCACGCGGGCCTTGAGCGATCACCTGCAGCACTTCCTCGTCTCGCAAGGCATTCACACTTTCTCCGACCAGTACACGTTGGACGGCAAGCCGCTCTCGCACCGGCACTCCACCGGCATGGTCGCCACAACCGCCGTGGGCAGTCTGGCCGCCAGTCCGGGGCCTGCTGCCGATGCCTTTATTGACGAAGTCTGGGCGGCGCCAATTCCTAGCGGCGAGCAGCGTTACTATGACGGACTGCTCTACATGATGAGTTTGCTGCACACCACTGGACATTTTCGGATCTGGATGCCGCAGCCCGCTTCGAAAAGGGATGTTCGATGACGCCGCGTTTTCTCTCTCTTTCGTTTTGCTATGCCCAACGGTCCGTCCGTTACGAGCGGAAGCCGTTGTCATTCGCTTCCATCCGAACGACCCGGCGGCGTGGCCCAGCTACACGCAGCTTGGCAAAAGACGCACATGCTGTAACCGGGACGAAAGCTGCGTTGCAGTCTACTTGGTCAACTAAACGTATCGAAAAATCACTTGGTGATACACGCTCCGTCGAGACTTCCTGCGATCCTCTACCGGCCTCTTCTCTGCGAAGCTCATTACGAAGATCACCCGTGCACTAGAGGGCGTAGTCGTCATAACATCGGCGATGATCGCATCTTCATCGCTAAGCATGGCTCAGTCGAACCTGTACCGCGTCACCGAAATCCAGTGTTGTACGCCGACTACTCTGACCCGGACGTTATCCGGGACGGTGATGATTACTACCTCATCGCAGCCAGCTTTGAGTTTGTGCCAGGGCTGCCCGTTCTTCACTCGCGTGACCTCGTGCACTGGCAGATCTTGGGGCACATTCTGCCGCGCTTGCGCTTAGGCGCAGCCACGACATGCAGGGCGAGATGCGGTACGGCCGGGGGGGTGGGCACCCTCCGTTCGCATCCACAACGGCTTGTTCTACATTTGCCTTCCTACTCCGGATGAAGGCATCTTCGTCACGACAGCACCGAAGATGGCAGGACCCTGGAGCGCTCCGGTAGCAGTCGTTCCCGGTCCAGGCTGGGAAGATCCGTCATTGTCCCTTTTGGGACAATGGCGGACAAGCCTACTTAGTACATTCCAAGCTGGGTGCCGGTCCGCTCATCCTCCATCGCATGTCGCCGGATGGCAGGACCGTGCTCGATGCCGGCAAGGTGATCGTACAGAACTCGAAAGATCTGCCAACCCTGGAAGGCCCAAAGTTCTACAAGCGCAATGGTTGGTACTATATCTTGCCCCGATGGGCGGAGTGGGAGGAGGCGCGCAGGCGGTCATGCGCTCACGCAACATCAACGGTCCGTACGAGCATCGCATCGTCCTTGCACAGGGAAACACCGCCGTTAACGGACCTCACCAGGGTGGCTACGTCGAGACTCCCGACGGGGGCGGATGGTTTCTGCACTCTTCAGAACGCGGCCCACATGGCCGCATCGTGTACCTGGAGCCTGTGCGTTGGCAAGACGATTGGCCCTTGGTGGGAGAGGCGACTCCGGGCAGTGATGCAGGCCAGCCAGTCGCAGCAGCGCCTCTGCCCGTAGTTGTGCCTGCATCAGAACAATGGAAGCCGCAGACCTCGGACGAGTTCAATACCAAGACGCTTTCCCCGATGTGGGAGTGGAACCATAATCCGGATGAAATGCGGTGGTCACTGTCAGAGCGAAAGGGCTTCCTTCGTCCACATGCGGGCTTCGCCCCGGATCTCTTTCATGCCGGCAACACATTGACCGAGACCATGCAAGACGAGTCCCTCGAATTCACGACGCGGCTAGGGATACAGCACATGGTTGATGGTGACCGTGCGGGGCTCAGCATCTTTGATAAGAGCCTATGGAGACACAGCCGTATAGAACTCTTGTTCTGCGCTCAGGCGGACATGACCAAATCGACCCGACATGTGACCCGTCTGTCGCCTTGGTAGCTGTCTTCCCTTAGTACAGCGTGCAGAGGAAGCGGATTACTCAATGTGTAACGCCTTACCCAGAACTTACAAGTTTTAGAGACGTCAAAAACTGCGCAGGTTCGGTCTATAGACCGGACCTGCGCAGTTTGGCTCGTAATCTGCTACGTACTTTGCGTAGTCTTTGGCGGTTCTCTTGCGTAAATTGCTTTTTACCCTTGTCTCTTTTCTGTTTGCCTTGGTTGCAGTCTTGGCTCTCCCATCTGCTGTTGCTCTTGCACAGAGCCGATGGATTCCGTTTGGACCGGATGGTGGCGACGCACGGGCGTTCGCCACAGATCCACGCGACCACAACCATACTTTTCTTGGCACTACAAACGGAACTATTTACGATTCGCACGATGGCGGACACAATTGGGCGCGTCTGTCGCGAATCGCAGATCGGGATGACCTGGTTCTGGACAATATCGTGGTTGATCCACTTGCTCTGGATCATGTCTATGTGGGTGCTTGGGGGGTCGGGTATAAAGGCGGCGGGTTCTATACCAGCATGGATGGGGGTAAGAACTGGACATCGAATGCTGCGATGGACGGCCACTCCGTCCTGGCTCTCACGATGGCACCGTCCGATCCAAGGATATTAGTCCTCGGTGCACTTGATGGTGTATTTCGCACGATGGACAGCGGCAGCACCTGGATGTTGATCAGCCCTGAAAAGAGTAAAGAACTACATGAGATTGAGTCGATCGCGATAGATCCGAAGGACCCACGCACGATATTCGCTGGAACGTGGCACCTACCCTGGAAGACCATAGACGGCGGCGACCATTGGACAAATGTGAAGGAAGGCATCATTGACGACTCCGACGTGTTCTCCATTATCGTGGATTCAACAAACCCTCAGAACGTATTTCTCTCGGCCTGCTCTGGTATATACCGCAGCACCAACGATGGCCTTGCTTTCACGAAGGTGCAGGGCATTCCCGCCACAGCGCGCCGCACTCGCGTACTGATGGAAGACAGCACGCAGACGAACGTAGTTTTCGCTGGGACGACGGAAGGCCTGTGGCGCACTATAGATTCCGGAAAAAGCTTTCAACGGTACGGCGATCCATCTTGGATCATCAATGATGTAAGCATCGACAAGCTGGACAGCAAGCGGGTGCTGCTCGCGACCGATCGCACCGGAGTACTGCTGTCCAACGATGGTGGCCTCACCTTCACCCCGTCTAATCGAGGCTTCTCCTCGCGCAAGATTTCAGCCGTTCTGCAAGACGGCAATGATGGGTCACGGCTCGACATCGGAGTAATCAACGACAAGGCTGCGGGTGGAGTATTTAGTAGCGAAGACGGCGGCATGACTTGGGCTCAAAAGAGTGCAGGGTTGGGCGGTGCCGATGTCTTATCGCTAGGAAAGACATCCAAAGGTACGCTCCTTGCCGGCACTCGCCACGGACTTTACCGCCTTGAAAACGGAACATGGCAGGTTTCGGGCATGACCCTCGCCTTGGCACCCGAAATGACTTCTGATGGAACAATCAACCCAGCACCCCGCCCACTTCGAGGTGGGCAGGCAGCCGGTAAGCGGGCTCAAGCGGTTTCTGTTGGAGGAGCTGTGCCGTCAAAACGCAGGTCTCCAGGGAGGTGGTCGCTGCATGCCATCAGCGGTGCGCCACAACAGCTGAGCACCGGTGTCTACGCGATCGCTTCGGACAATATAAACGTATTTGCCGCAACCGAAGAAGGGCTGCTCACCTCAGGGGACGACGGTCATACCTGGAACAGGGTCCGCAGCGCAAAAGGCACCGCATGGCGGCAGGTAGCAATACAGGGTTCCCTCGTCGCAGTGGCAGATTTGAAAGCAGTTGCAATCTCCGCCGACAAGGGATCGAGCTTCCATCCGGTGGCCGCTCCCGCCGAACTCACCATGATTGCGGCTATCACCATCGACAGTGGCAGCCGTATTTGGATTGGAGGCCGTGAGGGCGTGTACCTGTCTGAGGACGCCGGTTCCACCTGGCACGCACAGAAGGGGCTGTTTGTTCCCGATGTCAGTGGGCTTTACTTCGATCAAGCCAGTAGCCGTATACTGGTCACTTCCAATCAGCCAGGATCGCTCGTATTTGGTGTGCACGTGCCGGACATGGCAGTGCAACATTGGGAGTCGGGCTGGGTGCTGCGAGAAGCCAGACCCGTCGGTGATCACCTGGTCGGCATTACGCGTTATGACGGAATGGTTCTTCAGCGAGGAGTCCTAGCCTCACAGGAAATCAGTGCGAAATGATTCAACTCTACGAAGAATGGTGGGGCAGGTCGTGTTTTGTGAATCCTCGAGACTCGCCGCACCCGGCCTCCTCGGAGAAGCCAATCAACAGATGGTTGCCGCTCCATACCCTGAGGCCATGTACTGTCACCGCGGGGTTAGCCTTTACCGGATCTTCACGATAATAGGAGCATGGTCCGACGGTTGTTCTTGTGCGCGTGGCCCTGGATCGATCTCGCACGCTTCCAGCTGGTCAGCCAGCGTCCGCGAGAGTAAGAAGTGGTCGATCCGAATCCCGCGATTGTTTGCAAAAGCCTGCCGAAAGTAATCCCAGAAGGTGAACTGTCCCTGCTTGTCCGGATGCAGCGAGCGGAACGCATCCGTATAGCCCAAATCGAGCAGCATGCGGTAACGAGCCCTCGTCTCCGGCTGGAACAACGCGTCTCCGACCCACGATGATGGCTTGTAGCAATCGATGTCCTCTGGGATGACGTTGAAATCCCCACCTACGAGCGTTGGTACGTTGTCTTCCTGCCAGGCGCTCATCTTCTTTGTGAGCCGGTCCATCCAAGCCAATTTGTAGGCGAATTTGTCGCTGCCCACCGGGTTGCCATTTGGAAGATAGACGTTGGTCATGCGAATACCCTTGATCATCACCTCGACGAACCGCGCATGGCTGTCCGCCTCATCCCCAGCCAGGGTTGTGCTGATCGTTTTTATTGCGTGGCGAGATAGGATCGCCACGCCGTTGTACGCTTTCTGTGTCACCGCCACGCTCGCGTAACCGAGCTCTTGAAAGACTCCGGACGGAAACTCCGTCCCTTTTAGTTCCTGCAGCATCAACACATCCGGATGGCACGTCTTCAGCCACGTTGTGACATGCTCAAGCCGCGCTCGAATAGAGTTGACGTTCCAGCTAGCGATTTCGATGATTATCTCCATTCTGTGATCAGATTCAGTGTAGCTAGGCTCAATGGCTTGGGGGCGCTCTTAGCAGCCAGGTCGGCGTAAACTATGTTTATGAAGCGACGCGAATTTCTTATGCAGGGCGCCTTGACAGCTGCAGCTACCGTCGGCACCAAATTTTCTGCCGGTGCAACGCCTACGCAACTAATTCCACGCCGGCCTTTGGGCAGGACGGGAGAGCATCTCTCGCTGATTGGATTCGGCGGTATCGTGGTGATGAACGAGGGGACCAACAGCGCAAACAACGTCGTGGCCGAGGCCGTCGATCGTGGTGTGAATTATTTCGACGTTGCGCCCAGTTATGGAAATGCACAAGAGCGCCTAGGTACCGCCCTTGCTCCCTACCGGAAGGACTGCTTTCTGGCCTGCAAGACCGAAGGACGTATGAAAGATGACTCGCGCAAACAGTTGGAGGATTCACTCCGACTGCTTAAGACGGATCATGTTGACCTTTATCAGTTTCACGCGCTGACAAAGATGGCCGACTTGGACAAAGTTTTGGGTCCTGGCGGTGCAATGGAGACAATGGAAGCTGCAAAGAAAGAAGGAAAGATCCGACATATAGGATTCTCGGTGCACTCGGCGGAGACCGCATTGGCGGCGATGGATCGTTACGACTTCGATACAGTGCTTTTCCCGATTAACTTTGTCCTTTTCTCCCAAGCGAACTTCGGCCCCCAGATCCTAAAGCGAGCGCAGGAAAAGGGCATGGGCATCCTGGCACTCAAGGCCATGGCGAAGACAACCTGGTCTGCTGATCAGAAGCAGAACCATAGCGAGCCGAAGTGCTGGTATCAGCCAGCGGCTTTCCCTCAAGAGGCTTCGATGTCGTTGCGCTGGACACTAGCGCATCCGGTCACGGCCGCATTACCTCCCGGGGATGAAAGGTATTTTCGCTTAGCTATGGATGTAGCGCAGCACTACACGCCTCTTGAACGGAGCGAAGAGCAGGCGCTCATACAGCGCGCTGCTGGTGTCGAGCCGATCTTCAAACTTGGAAACGATGTATAACGCGGCGGCCCGCGAGAGCTTGGCCGCAACCGAGTCCGACAACGACTACGCGCCGCTATCTACAGCAGTCGGCTCCTCCGCCATCTGGAAGCCGGCGTTCGCCTTTATCGTCCTAACTGTAGATGTAAACCACAACGCCAGCGGCTCGCTCGCAGCGTTGTTTACTGCGTACTCGTGTGTCGTGACTCCGGCATATCCAGCCTGAACCCTCGCTAAACAAGTAGGCGAGGCGCTCTCAACCTTCCAAAAGGTTTGCTCCGGTGTGGAAGTCGGCTCCGGCCACGTGCCAAAGTTTGCAGTATGCCGATTTGTGACCGAGTAGAAGGACATCGGGTAGACAAAGTCTGTTCGTTCCACCCTCGAAGTGCTGATGTTCGATCTGGCAATCTCCTAGGCAGGGAGAAGAGGGGATGCGTCTTGAACGTAACCTTTGGTTATGCAAATGCAAGCAGTGTGGATGCACCTTCTTTCTGCGACTGAGGTGGCCCTGTCTGGCCCTTGGCGGTTCCGTAGAAGGCGCATGTTTCCGGCACTTGCAGGATGACTTCACACCGAGAATAAGCGTGCTCCGTCGACATCTACTTCTCCTCTTACTCGCAACTGAATGCATCAGCATGGCGCATGCGCATACATCGTATGCGGTCGGGTACCCGGCTTCTTCCGATTTGGCTTACGAGTTCACAGTCGGTGTAGGCCAGCCCGTTGCCGATGTCCCGCTTCAGGTTTACGTCCTCGTATCTAACCCCGCACACGCACTAATCCCTTCGGGCAGGGTCAGTGTCGAATTCGGGGATGGCTCTTCCGAAACTGTGGTGCTCACACGCGGCCTCGCCGTCCTGAATCATCGATATGTCTCCACTGGCGCCATAACAATAAAGGGCAGTTACAGTGGGGATGACGTCTTCCGTCCCGGCGTTGCGACGCAGAGTCGCGTTGTATTAGCATCCGCTCCTCCAGCCACGCCGCTGAACACCTTCGGTTCTTCCACCACGGCCGGTGCCGGGGCGAGCAGCATAGCGATGGAGTACGTCAGCCTCGTCGCAAACGCGGAGGGTTGGTCCCTGCATAATTACGGGGTCGGCGGATCGGTTGTCTCGTCGGAGACAGCAGAGGTGTATGGACAGCCCGTAACTTCCAATAGCCACTCCACCTTGCTTATCGGAAGGAACGAGATCGCTGCAGTGAACGCGAGCGGGGCGGGCAACCTGGAGTACACAGCAGCTCTGACCGCAAACTATGGATGGCTACTGGTCGCCAACGACACTCCGCAGAAGATCTTGGCCCAGAACAGCTCTGTTTCCCGCACAGGAGCTTGGTCGAACAGCGATATATACAGTGCAATCGGCCTCAGATCTCAGCTCCCCGGAAGCACTCTCACTTTTGTTCTTCCAGGGAGCACACTCTATATCGGTCTCGGCACCAAAGCGCCGGATGCTGTGTTCTCCGTTGCCGTAGACGGCCAGGCTCAAGGCACCTACCAGCCGACTACTCTCATCGGCTCACCGGAGGTGTTTGGCATCCGGCTGCCCGTGGCAGGTAGCGCGCGTACGACCGCTCACTCCGTTACTGTCACCTGCGTCGCTCCCGGAGCAAATGGCTGTTACGTTGATTGGGCTGCCAGCAACGGCTCTACATCTTCGCTCGCACGTCCATATGTCTGGGCAATGTCCCCGGAGAACGAAACATCGGGTTTGCCCCAAGCATGGTACGACGCCGAAACCGCAGACGTGCAACAACTGGTCTCGCTTTTTAGCTCAGACGGCTTTTCGGTGGCTTTCAGTAACGTGAACTCGCGACTGTCCGGCCTTGCCTCCCCCGAGTGCTTCGCCAGTGATCACGTGCATCCACTCGATTGTGGCCATGCTGCGATCGCGGCCGCATTGATTGCGTCTATGAACGGCTTGAATGCAGCCCTGCAGCGCATCACCTTCGATCCCACGCCCGCCTTATCGACGTTGGAGACCCTGAATCTCCAAGCCGCCGCGACCTCCGGGCTTCCCGTAACCTTTACAGTCGACGCAGGATCTGCAAAAGTCGATGGCTCTGTGCTCACACGCACGGCCGCAGGCAAGGTCTTGGTGACGGCACATCAGGCCGGCACCGCAAGCTTTCTTCCAGCCCCAAGTGTTAGCCAGAAGATCATCTTCACTGCCGCAGTGCCATCACTCCAACTCTTTGTCTCTAGTCACACCTTCGGTGACGCCCCGTTTACGATCCATGCAACGTCCAAGTCGAGGGGTCCAATCGCCTACACGGTCGTCTCCGGACCAGCAACAATCAGTGCAGACAACGTCACTCTAAGTGGTGCAGGGACGGTGGTACTGCACGCCTCACAGATCGCGGACGCCGTTTATGCCGAGGGTGTGTCCGACACCAGCTTCATTG